>WNFK01142348.1_pt1 | contig 11431 bp, 7 predicted proteins | sample 5400281 | NCBI WGS metagenome assembly WNFK01 (sample SAMN13153350, study PRJNA577476) | soil metagenome | isolation source: 20 cm soil on Douglas fir-dominated hillslope | place: USA:California | collected 2013-09-17
TTCGAAAATCAGAGATGCGAGATGTGAGAAGCATAGGTGCGAGATGCGAGGTCGAGACGTCTGGGGGGTACCTCGCATCTCATATCTATACTTCTGACATCTCGCATCTCTGATTTTCGAAGTGGTAGTTTGCTTCATCCCTTGACCGCCCCCGCCGTCAATCCCTGCACAATTCGGCGTTGGAACACCAGAACCATCGCCGCGACCGGCGCCGTTGCAACGATGGCAGCAGCGAGGATCTGCCCCCAAGGCACCTGGTACATTCCGCGGAAAAGAGCGATCGCAACAGGAACTGTCTGCCGCTCCGGACCCAGCGTGAACGAGAGCGCGAACAGGAACTCGTTCCAGCAATAGATGAATGTAAGAATCCCTGTCGTCGCCAGGCTCGGCACCGCCAGCGGCAGCAGTATCTTCGTGAAGCTTTGCCTGCGGCTGGCACCGTCGACGTGGGCGGCTTCCTCCAGGTCCTTCGGTATCTGCCTGATCGATCCGGTCAACACCCACACAGTCAGCGGCATCGCGAACGTCATGTACGGCATGATCAACCCGGGGTACGTGTCGATCAGGTGGAGAGTCCGAAGCAGCAGATAGAGCGGACTCACGATCGAGATCTGCGGGAACATCGTCACCGCCAGGATGAAGCCCATGATCGCGGCCTTCCCCTTGAACTCGAGGCGCGCCAGGGCGTAGGCGGCGAGCGTTCCGACGATGAGGCAGAAGATCGTCGTCGTGCCGGCGACGATGAGGGAGTTCCGGATGGGCGTGATGAAGTCGCGCTCGTCGAACAGCGCGCGATAGTGATCGAGGATGATGTGCGTCGGCCACAGCGACGGATCGCGGAAGAGCGCGGCCTCGGGGGTCAGCGACGCCACGATCGCCCAGTAGAACGGGAACAGCGTGAACGTCATCAGCACGACGAGCGCGCCACCGAACAGCCAGTTCCCCCAGCGAATCTTCATGACTCGTCTCCTCCGAGTCGGACGCCGAGTCCCTTCACGTAAAGAAGTGCGAGACCGAAGGTGATCGCAAAGATCACGACCGAGAGCGCCGAGCCGTAGCCGAAGCGGAGATTCTGGAGCAGGGCGTTGAAGGTGTAGAGTGCCACCGGCTCGGTCGACGTTCCGGGGCCGCCGCCGGTCAGGACGTAGATCAGATCGAACACCCGGAACCCATCGAGCGTCCGGAAGATCAGCGTCACGAGGATCGCCGGTTTGAGCAGCGGGAGCGTGATGTGGCGCAGCTGCCACCAGGCGTTGGCGCCGTCGACGGCTGCCGCTTCGTAGAGGCTGAGATCGATGTTCTGCAGGCCCGCGAGCAGCAGCAGCGCCACGAACGGCGTCGTCTTCCACACATCGGCGAGAATCACCGGCACCCAGGCGGTCGCTGTCTCGACGAACCACACCATCGGCTGGTTGAGGATTCCGAGGTCGACGAGCAACGCGTTGGCGATGCCGCCCTGCGACTCGAAGATGAATCGCCAGAGAAGTGCCGCGACTACGGTCGGGATCGCCCACGGTACGAGGACGGCGGCACGGACGAATCCCCTTCCCCGAAATACTCTGTTCATCGCGAGCGCGAGGAAGAGGCCGATCAGCAGCTCGAGCGAGATCGATACGACTGTGAAAAACGCCGTGTGCCCCAGTGCCGCCCAGAAGCGCGGATCCTTCGCGATCTCGACGTAGTTGGCGAGGCCGACGAACGGCTGGCCGAGCCATGGCATCCTCAGCTCGTGGAGGTGCAGCGATTCCCAGAAAGTCCAACCAAGCGGGAAGATCGCAATGAGGGCGATGACGCCGAGGGCCGGAGCGACGAGCGCCCACCCGAGTCGAGCTTCCGATCTAAGCCGGGAGATCTTTCTCATTCGGTGCGATTCGCCTGGGACATCAGCTTTCTCATTCCGGTGCGGTCGATGAGCTTGTTGATTCGCGCCGCCGCGGAGTTGAGCGCATCCTGGGGTTCGGCCTGTCGCACCAGGGCGCGATGAAGCTCGATCTGAAGGATCTCCGAGAGCTCGGTGTAGATGGGCGTTACTGGCCGCGGGGTAGCGCTCTCGATGGCGCGGCGCGCATCGTCGAGCGGAATCGAGATTGCGCCCCTCATGCGGGGGTCGTTGTAAAGAGCTGGGCGCGTTGGGTACTGCCCCACCGCCTGGGCTCGCGCGAGCATCTGTTCGGGCGCCGTGAGATACGCGATGAGCTTGTATGCCTCGTCGGGATGCTCGCTGTACGCATTGATCGCCAGCTGTGCGCCGCCCAGAGCCGCGGTGGAATGGCCCGTTGGCGCGGTGGCGGATTTAGGCATCGGTGAAACGGCGAACTTGCCGGCGACCTTCGACTGCGCGGTATCGCTCATCGCGGCCACCGGATAGGGCCAGTTGCGCATGAACACGGCATTCCCGTTCTGGAACGCGAATCGCGCCTCTTCCTCATGCCAAGTGAGGACGTCGAGCGGCGCGACGTGTGAGCCGTACAGCTGGTCTCGCATGAACTCGAGCGCGCGCACCGCCTCCGGCTTGTTCACGGTGACTTCGCCCTTGTCGTCTATGATTCGCCCCCCAAACGCGCCGAGGTATTCCACGTAACCCGTGATCAATCCCTCGTAGCGCGCGCCCTGCGACACGATCCCGTAGCGCGGGCCGCCGCGTCGCGACATCGCCGTGCGCGCGCTCGCCACCATCTCCTCGAGCGTCTTCGGCTCGCTCGGAACGAGATCGGTGCGGCGATAAAGAAGCCCGACGTCGGCAAACCATGGCAGCGCGTAGAGCTTCCCTGCCCAGGTATTGGCCTCGATGGTGGCGGGAAAGAATTCGCTGCTCGCCGGCCCATACTGTGTGAGTGGGCGCACCCAACCAGCCGCCGCGAACTCCGGAGTCCAGATGACGTCGAGCTGCAGAATCGACGGATTCCCAACGCGCGCATTGAGCCACTGCACATAAAGCTGGTGCCGCTGGTTCGCATCGTCCGGAGTGCGCTGGAGCTCGACGCGTATTCCGGGATTGAGAACCATGAACTGCTTCAACTGCTTTTGAACGAGCGTCCCTTCCGCCCCGAGTGCCGAGCCCGAGAAGGTGAGAACAGTTTCGTTCGTATTGGGGGTCCGCCCACATCCAACGAGAGCGGCGAGCAGGGACGCGAGTAAGACCCGCCTCAATCCCTGATCCGCGAAAGCACGAACTGGACAGCGAGATCAGTCACATTCCATAGCTGCACGTCCGTACTGGCCCCGTACCGTATCGGTTTGAGCACACCGCCAACGATCTCGTAGCTCCACAATTCATTGTGCTTCAACCCTGAGGCTTCCACCGCGAAGTTGGCCCGCCGCAGCGCGTCCCGCATCTCCGTGACGTACGCCGTCAGAGAAGGATCGCTCGGCCTGCCCGCTGCGTCCGTCGCTCCGTTGATCTGGTTGGCGAGGCCGAGCAATACTAGGTTCACTTCCCTGCCCCATACCACGCGCGGCGAGTGATAAGTGTCCGTTCGGAATGTTTCCCATACGCCGCGCGTCGCATAAGCGTCATTCGCGACGAGCGGCCCCAATCGATCGACGAACAGACCCACCGGGTACGGCCTCATTATCGCCCGCACATCGCGCGTGACCGCAGACAGCGCCGAGCTCGCCGTGTCCGTGGCGTCCCTCAGATAGAGTCCGGTCGCGGGATCGGTATTCACCACTGGAATGGGTCTGCCTGCGGAATCGAGAGAGATCGCCAGGAACTCGAGCGGCTGGCGATCGGCGCCGGTGCTGGTCAGCACTCCCTGCCAATAGGCACGCTCCTCAGCGGGAAGCCACTGCAGCTTCGCCGAGACCATGGTTCGAATCTCCTCAGGCTTGAACGAAACGACGAAGTGCCGGCCGGCGCTCCGCCAGTTCTGCAGCGCCTGCTCGAAGAAGGCGGAATCACGCGCGAGCTCGCCAAGGGGCGAGCCACTTGGCGAGCCGGGCGCCAGCGCAGTCATCTGGGCGTTCGAGAAGCCGACTGATTTGAGCGCCGTCAGGATCTCTCCGATCGATTGTATCGCCCGGGGTGCCCAGATGGCGTTGATGTCCATCTCGAATCGTCCGTTGGCGTAGCCGGCGTTGCTGTCGCGCCAGCTGATCGATCTCCAGTGGGTGGAATCCAGACGCGGGGAGGCAATCAGGTTCTCTACCACCGGTTCACGCGCGTACGGCGCCGCCAATGTCGCCACCAGCGCCAGCTCCTTCATCAGCAGTCCAATGCGCGGGCCTCTTCCGTCCGACGAGTCCATCAGGAACGCCTTCTTTCGCGCTGCAGTCACGGCTGAATTCGCGAGGTAGCGAGCCGCTACGATCGGCAGCTGGAACTCGTCGTCCCGCATGTGATAGTTCTCGCGCACCTTCTGCAGGTCGACGAGAAGCGCGCGCGCGTTCGCGAGAGCGGTGTCGGCCGCGGCCCTGTTCGCCCGACGCACCAACCGGAAGTACTCCGACATATGGGCGTTGTACTCAGAGGAATTCTCCCGGATCGCCTGGCCGCCCAGCGCCTCCTCGTGGCTCACATCTCCCTGTGGGCCAAGCTTTCGCAGCGCGCTCGCAATCACGAACTCGGCCATCGCGTCCGTCCAGACGGGCTGCATCATCAGCGAGGTCATCATCATGTCGCGCCCGAAGTACGTCGCGTAGTTCGGGAGACCGGCCATCAACTTTTCTTTCGAGCTGAGTAGCTCCGTTCCCCGGACGTCGCGCTCGAGCTGCCGATAATAGGAGCTCGGACTGGTCACCGATCCGGGCACTGGCGCCACCCGGCCCGGTTGCGGCGTACGCTCCGCGCGCGCCTTGGCGTCGGCGAGAAAGCGAAGGAACGCGGGGTTGAATATCTGCTCGCGCCCCAGCGGCGTGAGCGCGGGTGCATCCGTCATCACGCGGACCGTAAATCGAATTGGACGATTCCCATTGGCGCGGATAGACACGATGGGTGTCACTACCTGAATCGTTCCGTCCTGCGGATCGAGCCCAAGATCGAGCTGGAGGCTCGTCTTCCAGTCGAGTGATTGCTGAAATGCAGTCGCCCCGCGACGATCGCGCATTCCCGTGGTGAGAAGGTCGGGTTCGAGGCGAGCTGCCAGGTCGGTTGGGTAGCTCGCATTGAGCATCCCGAGCTGTCGCTGCCGTTCGGCGGGATCGAGCCGCCCCACATTCGCAATCAGCTCTTCCTGCTCGGGCAGCTTGAACGTCGGCCAGTCGAAAGGCTTGAGATGGCGCCCCGAATAAACCAGGTCACGCTCGACACGCATGGAGCCGAGGAGTATCCAACCGATCAGGATTTGCGGCGCTTTGGCGATGAGCTGGTATTCAATCGTACGACGATTGCCGGCTTGCGAGACCACCGCGCCGGGCGAGCCCCATTCAAGCCTCAGCGGGTTGCCGCTTCCATCGCGCACCGTGAAGCCAACGCTTTCGTTGACAGCATCGGCGAGGAGATTCACTACCCTGCCGCTGCGCGCGTCGAGATAAACCTGGACGACGTTCCCCTTTGCATCGCGGAAGAACCGGGTCTGGTATCCCTGATAGGCTGCGGGATCGTCGAGACCTTGCTCCGGGAATCCGAGCACGGGCTGCACTGTGCGCGGCTGGGCAGCAGCCGGCGTTGACGCGCCGACGACACCCAGAAAGAGTGCGGTGAGACCAGCGAACGCGCATGTCTTGGCCATTGAATTCATCTCCGCTCGATCGAGCGCACCGAACCGTCCGCATAATGTCGCACCTAGTGCCCCCGACTTGCAAAGTGGCTCCCTCCCCGTCATTCTGCATCCTCTTGCCCAAACATCGCCCCCCCATACGTGACTTCACTCGACCTGGCGCTCGTCGGTAACGGCGCAATCGGCGCGCTGATCGATACCGGAGCCACGGTCGTTTGGTGCTGCTTCCCGCGCTTCGATGGAGATCCGGTGTTCGGCTCCCTTCTCGGCGGCGACTCGCGACCCGACCGCACCGGGGCTTTTGCCATCGAGCTCGTCGGAGCCGCGCGGATCGAACAGCACTATGTCCCCGATACGCCGATACTCGTGACGCGCTGCTACGACAAAAAGGGCGGCGGCATCGAGATCACCGACTTCTGCCCGCGCTTCGACAAGGAGGGAAAGCTTTTCCGCCCCGCGATGCTCGTTCGAGAGGTGCGGCCGATCGGGGGCAGACCCGAGATCGTGGTGCGCGTCTCACCCGCCGCCGATTACGGGTGCAAGAAGCCCCCGCACGCACTCGGCCCCAATCACATCAGCTACAGGGGCAAGCAGGCATTGAGGCTCACGACGAACGCGCCGACACAAGACGTGGTCGACAGGACTCCATTTCACGTGCACCAGACATTCACGTTCATGTTCGGCGCCGAGGCACAGGCGGGCGACCTGACGAGTGTTAGCGCCGGCCTGCTGGAGAAAACTCTGGCGCACTGGCGGTTCTGGGCACGGTCGTTGGACGTGCCCGAAGAATGGCGTGACGCCGTCGTGCGCGCAGCGATCACTCTCGAGTTGAACGTTTACGAGGAAACGGGCGCGATCGTCGCGGCGATGACCACCTCGATTCCAGAGGCACCGAACAGCACACGGAACTGGGACTACAGGTACTGCTGGCCACGCGACGCCTGCTTTGTCGTCAACGCCCTGGCCCACCTCGGCGAGACTCGAACGACTGAGCGATACCTCTCATTTCTTCTCGACCGCGCGAAGTCGACTGACGATGGACGGCTTGCAACGATCTATGCCATCGATGGTGAGGCGATCCCCGGCGAGCACACGGCGGAATGCCTGGAGGGATTCCGCGGCATGGGCCCAGTTAGGATTGGAAACAAGGCGAGCGAGCAACAGCAGAACGACATCTATGGAGAGGCAGTGCTTACGGCCGAGCCCTTGTTCACGAATTCGGACGCCGGCTGGGTGGCGGACGAAGCGCTGTTCGCGCGCCTCGAGGCGTTCGGTCACCACGCCGTGAAACTCCACGACGTGCCCGACGCAGGATTGTGGGAGCTTCGCGGGGCGGCAAGGGTCCACACGTTCTCGAGCGTAATGTGCTGGGTAGCGTGCGACAGGCTCGCCAGGTACGCGGATCGGCTGAATCTGGCCGACCGCGCGGAGTACTGGCGGCTTCGCGCGGCGAGCATTCATGATGTCATTACTCATCGATCGTGGAACGCGAACGTGAGCGCATTCACTGCGACGATGGAAGGCGATTCCCTCGACGCCAGTCTGTTGCTGATGCCGCGCCTCGGATTTCTGCGCGCTGACGATCCGCGCTTCGTTCAGACCGTCGCGGCGATCGAGCGCGAGCTCAAGCACGGGGACTTCGTCTACCGTTATATCGAGCGCGACGACTTCGGCTTCCCCGAGAACGCATTTCTCGTCTGTACCTTCTGGTACATCGAGGCCCTGGCAGCGATGGGAGGCGGCCGTCGCGAACAAGCGCGGGCCCTGTTCGAGAAAGTGCTGTCCGCGCGGAACCGCCACGGACTGCTCGCCGAGGATCTGGATCCCCGCACGCTCGATCAGTGGGGGAATTTTCCGCAGACCTACTGCATGGCGGGCATCATCGACTGCGCGGTGGCTCTAATGGGCGGAAAATGCGCGGATACTACAAAACAATAAGGATAAAATCCGCGCCTTTTCCGCTTCTTCCGCGTTTTCCGCGTTAAGTCGTTCCGTCGTTAGTCCTATCTGAACACGATCCAGAGCACGCCGATGATTGCAACCAGCAGCACTGACAACCAGATCTCGAGGTTACGTTCTTTCGGCGGAACAGCAACCAGCTCCGATGGCGCCACAGTCTGAAGTGTGAGATCCGCAACGCGCGCTGGTTCAGGCGGAGGTGTCATTATGCTCACCACAATCAGGATAGTGCTGCACAGGAGGAAGAGAAGTGCGGCGAAGTGAAGGAAATTGATGTTCGAGTACCAGTAGAGCAACGATCCGGACGACAGATTCGCCTTGTCGAGCTCGAGCAAAAGACGCGCAAACCCGAGGACGAACCCTGACCACAACGCGGAGAGTGCGCCCTTCCCGTTCAGGCGCGGACTCAGGATTCCCAGCAGGAAAACGGCCGCGATCGGTGGTGCGATGTACGCCTGCACGCTCTGCAAATAGATGTAGATCTGCGGCGAGACGTATTTCATCATTGGAATCCAGGCGAGCCCCACGAGCACCAGCACGACGGTAGTAACACGGCCCACGAATACCAGCCGCGCCTCGCTGGCGTTCGGTCTCCACTTCCGGTAAACGTCCCACGTCAGCAGGGTGGAGACCGAGTTGAAAGCGGAAGCGAGAGAGCTCATTAGAGCCGCCAGCATTCCGGCGAGTACGAGACCCTTGAACCCGATTGGCAGAAGCCGCGTTACCAGTATCGGGTAGGCGGAGTCGGCCTGGCCGCCCCGAACATCCGCGTACAGTGCCGCGGCGATGATTCCGGGCAACACGAAGATGAAAACCGGCAGAATCTTCAGGTAGCCGGCGAAGATCGTTCCGCGGCGCGCTTCCTTAATGTTGCGGGCCGCGAGCACGCGCTGCACGATGTGCTGATCCGTACACCAGTACCAAATACCGAGTATCGGTGCTCCGAAGACGACTCCTGTCCAGGGGAAATCCTTGTGGTTGGACGGCTTCCACATCGAGAAGAAGTCGGGCGGCACGCTGGCGCGGAGTCCCGACCAGCCGCCTACGGCGTGAAGACCGATGAACATCAGCGTTATCGAGCCGACGATCAGAACTACGGCCTGCATGACTTCCGTGTAAATCACCGCGCGCAGTCCACCGAAAATGGTGTACAGGCCGGTAATGACGATCAGAATCGCCGCGCTCGTCCAGAAATCGTATCCTGTCACCGCCCGCATCACGACTCCACCGGCGAACAATGTCACGCTGATCTTCGTCAGCACGTAGCCGACGATTGACACCCAGGTGAAGTACGACCGCGATTGGGGGTTGTACCGGCGCTCGAGGAACTCGGGCATCGTGTACACGCCGCTTCGCAGGTAGAACGGCACGAACAGCCACCCGAGAAGCAGCAGGATGAAGCTCGCCAGCCACTCGAAGTGGCCCACGGCGAGACCGCTCGCCGCTCCGGTACCGGCGAGTCCTACGAGATGCTCGCTTCCGATGTTGGAAGCGAAGAGGCTGGCTCCGACCGCAAGCCAACCCACATCCCGGCTCGCGAGAAAGAAGTCCGAGCTGACGTTTTTCTCCTTCTTCGCGGCCCAGTAGGCGATCCCCGACAAGACGAGGAAATACGCCGCGATCACGAGGATGTCGACGATGCTGAGATTGCTCATAGCGTTCGGTCCGGTGAAAGAAATGACGACGGCCGAGCTTTCCCTACTCGAATCTCCGCGACGCTTTAAAGCGGAGACGCGAAGAATCTGGAGTATTTGGGCGTTACCCGCTACCTGCTACCGCACCGTTACCCGTTCCCCGTTGTCCGTTATCCGTTGCCCGTGACCGGTTACCCGAGTCGGGCAACGGGTAGCAGGCACGGGAAACGGGAGACGGAAAACGGGAAACGGAAGCAGTTCACTTGCTTGACACCAACCTTGCACGCCTCCCAATTTGGCCCCCACAGGGCAGCGGAGGGACGACATGAGCAGTGAGATGACCCGGCGCGAAGCGCTCAAACGCGCGGCCTGGATACGGCGGGACCGTATCGGCGCCCACCATACCCGATCAGAATCCATCCATTTCCTACATGGCTCTGACCGCGCGCGCCGCCGATTTCGCCGTGCGGGAGATGCAGCGGCGCAGCCTTTGATCCCCCGCCGTTGAACAGGAGAGACTTCCTCGTCCTGGGAGCGGGTGCCGGAGCCGCGGGGCTCACCGGTGCGAACCCGCTTCGCGCAGCGTTGGGCGCTGTTGCCGACGACAAGACTCCGCGTCCCACGTCACCCGTGGGTACGACGTCCAGTTTCAAGCACTCGGTCACGCGCTGGCCGTATGGAAAGTTCACGATCGACCAGCTGTCTCAAATGGCGCGAGAGCTGGGGATCCACTCGGTGGAGCTTCTGGAGCCGGACGAGTGGGCGATTCCAAAACGCTACGGACTCACCTGTGCGATGGGATACGCAACGGTTCCCGATCCCCGCACGCGACTGACCCAGGGGTTCAACCGCGTCGACAATCACGCGTGGCTCATTCCCGCGTATCAGCGCGCAATACCTCTCGCCGCCGCAGCCGGGGTTCCAAACGTGATCTGCTTTTCGGGGAATCGTGGCGGAATCTCCGACGACGAGGGCCGCGAGACCTGCGCGCGGGGAGTCGCTCCTTTGATTCCGCTGGCGGAGCAGCACGGCGTGACGTTGTGCATGGAGCTGCTCAACTCGAAGATCGATCATCACGACTACCAGTGCGATCACACGGCCTGGGGCGTCGCACTCGCGAAGCAGGTCGCGTCCGAGCGGTTCAAGCTGCTCTACGACATCTACCACATGCAGATCATGGAAGGTGATGTAATCCGTACGGTGAGGGACAATCACCGGTATATTGGTCACTACCACACGGGTGGAGTTCCGGGGCGGCACGAGATCGACTCATCACAGGAGCTGAACTATCCCGCAGTCATGCGAGCGATCAGCGAATCGGGGTTCACCGGGTACGTCGCACAGGAGTTCGTGCCGACGCGCGATCCGCGTACTTCGCTCGCTGAAGCGATCCGCATCTGCAGTGTGTAAGGTGTGACGGCACAACGATCGCCGGAAAACCCGATCGTTACGCCGGCCATGGTTCTCCCTTCCCGGCCGGACTTCGAAGTACTCGGTGTGTTCAATCCCGCCGTTGCTCGACACAACGGAGATGTTGTCCTGCTGCTGCGAGTGGCAGAGGCACCCCAAAAAATGTCCGCCGGGCTCGCCGCAGCTCCCATTTACAACTCCGAGAGCGGCCGCGTCGAGATCAAGCGCTGGCTCGTCACTCCGAAAGGTCCCGATGTCAGCGATCCCCGCCTCGTAGTCGACAACGGCCGAACCTGGCTGACGTCGATGTCGCACTTCCGCGTTGCACGCTCGACTGACGGGATTCACTTCGAGGTCGCGGGCTTGCCCGCTTTCTCGGCGGGAACGATATACGAGTCATTCGGGGTCGAGGACCCGCGGATCACCGAGCTCGACGGCACCTACTGGATCACTTATACCACCGTTTCACACTTTGGAATCGGAACCGGTCTCGCGTCGACGACCGATTTCAAGACGTTCACGCGCCATGGGGTGATCTTCCCGCCGCCGAATCGGAACGTCACGATCTTCCCTGAGAAAATCGATGGACACTACGCCGCGCTCCACCGGCCGATGCCGGAAGGACTCGGCCAGCATTCGATCTGGGCTGCGACGTCGTCCGATCTGAAGTCGTGGGGAAACCATCGCCTCGTCGCCACCCCGCGCGCGAGCGGATGGGACGATACCAAAGTCGGCGGCGGCGCAGTTCCATTTCGGGTGCACGTCGACAGA
>WNFK01254787.1_pt1 | contig 11430 bp, 10 predicted proteins | sample 5400281 | NCBI WGS metagenome assembly WNFK01 (sample SAMN13153350, study PRJNA577476) | soil metagenome | isolation source: 20 cm soil on Douglas fir-dominated hillslope | place: USA:California | collected 2013-09-17
CCAGATCCTGGTGAACGTCGGCATGGCGATCTCGCTCATGCCTGTGACCGGCATCCCGCTCCCGTTCATCTCGCACGGTGGCAGCTCGCTCGTGTCCATATGCTTCGCGCTCGGCGTCCTGCAGTCGGTCGCGATGCGGCGTCCGGGTCCGGAGGTCGGTTAGTCCAGCTCGAGACGCTCCGTCGTGGCCGGTAGCGTCGCGGCGTCGGCGGGCAGCGCTAAGTACGCGCTGCGCGGATCGAAGAGTGGATCGCCTGCGGCGATGAGGCGGCGCACCTCGTCGCGCGCGGCACGAGTGAAATCTCGTAGCGCGTTCGGCAGGAAGATCAGCTGGTGCTCGTCCTTCTCTGTGACCGCACCGGACGGATCGATCATCACGTCGAGGAACAGGTCGAAGAACTCGATGAGCGTGGGCTCGACGCGCACCCGGTGCGCGATGTCGATGTAGAACCGTTTCTGGTCCGTTGGACCATGACACGCGATCGTGAACGGCCTCTCCTGGTGGAAGATCGACATGCCGTCGTGTTGGGTCGTCCACGTGCCGAGCGGATTCGACCAGAGCGTCCCCGCGGGGCTGTAAACACGCGTCCACCCCAGCGCGCTGGAGAGGAGGTGACCGCGGCGCGCCTGCCAGATCGAGCCGTCGGGGATGCGTTTGTCGATGCGGATGAGCGGGTACATCCGCCTATACTTTGGCCCGAAAGGCCGCGATCGGGAGCAGTACGCGGAACCCCTGACGAAGAGAGCCGGTGGTTGGTGCGAACCGGTGTCCGGGAACGCCGAACTCGCCCGGGAGCCGCGAGCGTGAGTCGAAAGATCTAGCGCTCGCCGGAGTCACGTCCGTTATCAGCGTGCTCGAGCGGAGAACGATCGGGGCTGTGGCGCAGTGGGAGCGCATCACACTGGCAGTGTGGGGGTCGCGGGTTCGAATCCCGCCAGCTCCACCGTAGCAACGGGATCGTTTCTCAACGAGGGGTGGTACCGCGGAAGTCGCCTTCCGTCCCCTGATCCGACATCTGTCGGCGGGGCGGAGGGCGTTTTCTATTCCGGCGAAAGGAGGCGCGAGATGGCAGTGGCGAAGCAGCGGATCGAGAAATACGACCCGGCGAGCATCGAGACGAAGTGGCAGGACGAGTGGGTGCGCTCCGGTCTTCACGACACGCCGGACGACAGCGATCGCCCGAACTTCTACTTCCTGACGATGTTCCCGTACCCGTCGGGCGACATCCACGTCGGCCACTGGTACGCGTTCGCGCCGCCGGACGCCGCCGCGCGCTTCCAGCGCATGCGCGGCTACAACGTGCTTTTCCCCATGGGCTTCGACGCGTTCGGCATCAACGCCGAGAACGCGGCAATCGATCGCAAGATCCATCCCGCGATCTGGACGGAAAAGAACATGGCCCACATGCGCGAGCAGTTCAAGCGCATGGGAACGGCCATCGACTGGCGCCGCGAGGTCATCACCTGTTACCCCGAGTACTACCGGTGGAACCAGTGGATGTTCCTGAAGCTGTATGAGAAGGGCCTGGCATACCGCGGCACGTCGCCGGTGAATTGGTGCCCGCGTGACGAAACGGTCCTGGCCAACGAGCAGGTCATCGCCGGCCGCTGCGAGCGCTGCGACACGCCGGTCGTGAAGCGCGACATGACGCAGTGGTTCTACAAGATCACTCATTACGCGGACGAGCTGCTGAAGTTCGAGGGCCTGGACTGGCCCGACCGCGTCCGCGTCCTGCAGACGAACTGGATCGGGAGATCGGAGGGAGCGGAGATCGCGTTCCCGGTCGACGGGCACACCGGCGACGAGATCCGTTTCTTCACGACGCGCCCGGACACGATCTACGGCGCCACCTTCATGGTGCTGGCGCCGGAACATCCGCTGGTCGCGAAGATCACCGCGCCCGCGCGTCGCGCAGAGGTCGAGCAGTACGTCGAACGCGCGCGCAACATGGCCGAGATCGAGCGCACCTCTGCCGAGCGCGAGAAGACCGGCGTCGACATCGGCGCCTTCGCGCGCAACGTGTTCACCGGCGAGCGCATCCCGATCTTCATCGCCGACTACGTCCTGGCGACGTACGGCACCGGCGCGATCATGGCCGTCCCCGGACACGACGAGCGCGACTTCGAGTTCGCGAAGAAGCACAAGCTGGAGATCCGCGAGGTCATCTCGCCGGATGGCACGGAGCACGCCTCGCTGCGTGAGCCGTACATCGGCGAGGGCGTGATGGTGCGCAGCGGGCCGCGGACCGGGACGCGCAGCGAGGCGGGGAAGCACCTTGTCGCGGAGGATGCCCAGAAGCGAGGCATCGGGAAGGCTTCTGTCATCTATCGCCTGCGGGACTGGCTGATCTCTCGGCAGCGCTACTGGGGCACGCCGATCCCGATCGTCCACTGCGACACTGACGGCGCCGTTCCGGTGCCGTACGAGCAGCTGCCTGTCGAGCTCCCAAGAGACGTCGAGTTCACCGGACGCGGCGGGTCGCCACTGGCCCGCGTCGCCTCGTTCGTCAACACGACCTGCCCCAAGTGCGGCAAGCCGGCGCGCCGCGACACCGACACGATGGACACGTTCGTGGACTCCTCCTGGTACATGTACCGCTACGTCGATCCCAAGATCGACACGGCCTTCATGAACAAGGCAGTCGGTCGCAAGTGGCTGCCCGTGAAGCAGTACACCGGTGGCGTTGAGCACGCGATCCTGCATCTGCTGTACATGCGCTTCATGACCAAGGCGCTGCGCGACCTGGGCGAGCTGCCCTTCGACGAGCCGGTGCTGCGCTTCCGTTATCAGGGCACGATCGTGTTCAAGGGCCGCAAGATGTCGAAGTCGCGCGGAAACGTGCAGACGCCAGACGAGTACGTGAAGCAGTACGGCGCCGACACCCTGCGCCTGTTCATGATGTTCATGGGCCCGTGGGTGGACGGCGCTGATTGGAACGCCTCGGGGATCGAGGGCACCTATCGGTTCCTGTGGCGCGTGTGGGAGCTGGCGTTGACCGAGCCTGCCCCGGCGGGCCCGCGCGATGCCGCCGTCGACGGCGCGGTGCATCGGACGATCAAGAAGGTCACCGAGGATTTGGGCGCCGAGCACTTCAACACCGCGGTCGCCGCGATGATGGAGCTCGCCAACACCCTGCAGCGCGCCACCGGGAGCAGCCGCAACGACGGCGTCGCGACGCTGATCGTCCTGCTCGCGCCGTTCGCTCCCCACATCACCGAAGAGCTGTGGCACCGGCGCGGAGGGAACGGATCGATCCATCAGCAGAACTGGCCCGCGTACGACGAGAAAGTCGCGGCGCCGCGCGAAGTCACGATCGTCGTTCAGGTGGACGGTAAGGTTCGCGATCGGATCCCGATGCCCGCGGGTCTCGCGGAAGCCGAGGCGCAGCGGAAAGCGCTCGCGAGCCCGAAGGTGCAGGCGGCGCTGGACGGAACGAAGCCGGCCAAGGTCATCGTCGTGCCCGACCGCGTTGTGAGTATCGTGACGAAGTGAGCGGGGAGATCAGGCTTGGCGCGCTGTGCGATCACGCGCTCGTCGGGCAGGACGGCAAGGTGAGCCTGATGGGGATCTTCCGGAACATCAGCGTGAGCGGCCTACCCGCGCAGCATCCCCGGATGTTCCTCGTCGCGATCCTCGGTCTCGAGGTCGGCGCGCACAACGTCGTCGTGCGTCTACTTCGGCCCGATGGCCAGCAGTCGATGCCGAATCCGCCGGAGATCTCCGTTCACGCTGTCGCCGGACAAGATGTGAACGTCATCGTCGAGCTCAACAACATGAGCTTCACGACCTACGGAACGCACAAGTTCGAGCTGACCGTCGACGGCGAGGCTGTCGGCAGCCTCCCAGTCTCGATCGTCCAGATGCAGCCACCAGGGGAGCGGCGTCGCGCGAATTAGCTCGCGCCGTCCGCAACGCTAGAGTCGCCGCGTGCAGAGCTTCGCCGTCCCCGCCGAGGCCTACGACCGTTTCATGGGCGTGCACTCACGGCAGCTCGCTCCTCAGCTCGCTGGTCTCGCGCGTCTGTCGTCGGGCGATCGTGCGCTGGACGTCGGCTGCGGGCCTGGTGCGCTCACGGCCGAGCTGGTCGCGCTGCTGGGGGCGGGGTCCGTCTCGGCCGTCGATCCGTCCGAATCATTTGTCGCCGCTACACACGAACGGCATCCCGACGTCGACGTCCGCCGCGCTTCAGCAGAGGCGCTGCCATTCAAGGACCGCGAGTTCGACGCGGCGCTCGCGCAGCTCGTCGTTCACTTCATGACCGATCCCGTGGCGGGCTTACGCGAAATGGCGCGAGTCACACGACGCGAAGGGGTCGTCGCGGCGTGCGTATGGGATCACGCCGGGGAGCGAACGCCCATATCCACCTTCTTTCGGGCGGCTCGCGACCTAGGCCTGAGCGCGCAGGACGAGTCCGCGCGGGCCGGCGCCCGCGAAGGTCACCTTGTCGAGCTGTTCAAAGCGTCTGGCCTGCGCGATGTCGAGCAGACGGAGCTGGTGGCGCGCGTGCATTACTCGGATTTCGACGACTGGTGGAAGCCCTTCAGCTTCGGCGTAGGACCTGCTGGTGCGAGCTTCGTAGCGCTAAGCCCGGATCAAAGGGCACGCATGCGTGAGCGGTGCCAGGAGCTGCTCCCGCCGGCGCCATTCGAAATGGCCAGCTTTGCCTGGGCGGCGCACGGGATCGTCTAGCGGGCGTCGTCTGGATCCAACGCTGACTCGAGGCGTGTGATCGCGGTCCCTCGTTTTCGCATGCCTCGTCACACGAACGTGTGACAGCGGCGAGGCCGGTGAGGGCTTCCCACGACGCCACGAGCTGGTCACGCTCCGGTCATGCCCCGACTGCTCGTCATCATCGTGATCGTCGGTGTCTCGGCAGGCGCGCTCGTTGTCGTTGCGCGTGCACGCACGCCCGCTCCAGTGCCGGTCGAGGTCGTGGAGGCGACGCCCGAGCCGACTCCACCGCCGCTCATCGTCGTCGATGTCGAGGGGGCAGTCGTGCGACCAGGTGTGGTCAAGCTCGCCTCGGGCGCGCGCGTCGCGGACGCGCTCGCGGCGGCCGGCGGGACGACGCCCGACGCGGATCCCGCCGCGCTGAACAAGGCCGCGACGCTGCGTGATGGGGCACGCGTGTACGTCCCTCGGTACGGCGAGACGCCGCCGGCCGGCAGCCTCGGAAGCGAGTCGGAGCGAAAGGTCGACCTCAATCACGCCACGCCCGCCGAGCTGGAATCGCTTCCCGGTATCGGACCGAGCACCGCCGCGCGGATCGTCCGCGCGCGCGAGCTGAAGGCATTCACGAAGGTCGAGGAGCTTCAGACCCGCGGCCTCGTCACGGGGCGGGTCCTCTCGGATATCCGCGATCTCGTCACCACGCGGTAAACGCAATCGTGAGCGCCCTCTTCATATCGCCACTCTTGCCCGCCGCGCTCCTCGCGGTAGTTGTCGCGCTCGCGGGACGCGCTGATGTCCCGCTGGCCCTCGCGGTCGGCACGGTCGGCGCCATCGGATCCGCGGCGCTCGCGCTCGCGAGTGCCACGGGGTCGCGCCGATCGCTGTGGGCGTGCGCGTGCGCGTCCGCCGTCGGTGTTTCGGTGCGCCTCCTGCTCGGTCCGGTGCCCGGTATCGACTTCGCTCAGCTCGCGTCGCTCGATGCGCTGCGCGCGGACCTCGCGCGGCCGCTCGAGGTGCTCGTGCCGGAACCGGAGAGCGGCATCTTGCTCGGGATCGTGCTCGGTGAGCGCGCGAGCGTCTCGCAGGACCTCGCGTACGCGTTCGCAGTGAGCGGCACCACACATCTGCTCGCGATCTCTGGTTTCAACATGACCCTCGTCGGTGCCGCCGTCGCCCTCGCGCTCCGCGGCCGCGCCCGCCCCACCGCGCGCGCGGTCGCGACCGTCGCAGCGATCGTGGCCTACAGCCTGCTCGTGGGCCTCGGGCCGAGCGTCATGCGTGCCGCGCTCATGTCGTCCGTCGCGTCGGTCGGCCTCGCGTCGGGCCGACGCGCTGCGACCGCGAACGCGCTGTGCGTTGCGGTCACGGCGATGCTCTTCGCCGATCCCGCGGCGATCGCTGATCTCGGCTTCCTGCTCTCCGCGACAGCGACCGCGGGCCTCGTGCTATGGCAGGCATCGCTGGCTGCGCGCTTCGCTGTCCTTCCCGGCGCGCTCCGTGAGGGACTCGCGACGACCCTCGCGGCCAGTGCACCGACGCTGCCCGTCGTCGCCGCCGCATTCGGGCGCGTTTCGCTCATCTCACCGGCCGCGAATCTCGTCGCCGTCCCACTCTTTCCGCCGCTGATGCTCACCGGCGCCGCGGCCAGCGTGGTCGGCGCGCTCTCGATCGATCTTGCGCGACCGGTCGCCCTCGTGGCGTACGGCTGCGCGATGGCGCTGCGCCTCGTTGTCGAGACGTTCGCAGCGCTGCCGCTGGCCGCGTTGAGCGTTCCATCCGGTCCCGCGACGGGCGCCCTTGTTGCGCTCGGAATGGTCGCGGTCGTGCGTGGCGCGCCACTTGTCGTGGGTCGCATTCGCCTCCCGCGGATCGTGCCGCCCTCGCTCGCCGCGCACCGTGGTCGCGTGCTCGCGGGAGTGGCTGTCCCGTTCGCGCGCCGTGACGTCCCGCTCGCGCGGCCTGACGTCCCGCTCGCGCGGCGTGGTGCCTTGCTCGCCGTGCCCGTGCTCGTCGTCGCGGGCGTGCTCGCCTGGCCGAGTGCAGGTCCTGATGTGCGCGTGCGCGCGCTCGACGTCGGCCAGGGTGACGCGTATCTCGTCGAGCTCGGCGGGGCGACGGTGCTCATCGACGGTGGCCCCGATCCCGCTCGCCTGATGGAGGAGCTCGGCGCGAGCCTGCCCCCATGGCGACGGCGCATCGACGTCGTCGCGCTCACGCACGCGCATCTCGATCATGGTGCGGGTCTCATCGCGGTGCTCGATCGGTACGAGGTGGGCATGACGCTCGAGCCGGTGGGGTTGAACCCGGGTGCGCTCGCTGATCTCTGGGCTGCGGGGATCCAGCGCGCACATGCCGAGCGCCACACCATGCGCGCGGGGCAGCGTCTCCGTGTCGGCGACGCCGTGATCGCGGTGCTGTCGCCCGACAGCGATCCGCGTGTCGATACGCCGTCGCTCGTGCTGCGCGTCGAACGCGGTCGTTTCTCTGCCCTCTTCATGGGTGATGCGACCGATGAGGCTCTCGCTGATCTGCTGCTGCATCCGGAGGGCCTGCACTCGCGTGTGTACGTGCCGCCGCACCACGGCGCCGCGACGCCGCATGGCGTGACGCTGGTCGAGGCGGTGCGGCCGGAGGTCGCGCTCATCTCGGTCGGGGCCGGGAACCGGTATGGTCATCCCACACCGGAAACGCTCGCGGCCCTCGGCGGGATCACGACGTTCCGGACCGATCGCGACGGGACGGTGGAGGTCTCTCTCGATGGCCCAGGCCTCGTGGTCCGCGCCCACGCGAATGGTCTTCCTCCTCCACGGCGAGGATCCGTTCCGTACGCGCCTGCGCGTCGGTGAGCTCGTCGGATCGCTGCTCGCCGGCGGAGCGGGGGAGCCGGCTGACCTCTCGGGCCGCCCATCCCCGAGCCTCGGTGGCGCGCTCGGGCTGACGCGCATCGATGCGCGCTCCGATCCGGTCGACGCGATCACGATGGCCGGGCAGTCGCAGGGTCTCTTCGCGGCGGTCGACGAGCGTCAGGTCGTCCTCGTCGAGCACGCCGAAGCGCTCCCGAGCGCCGAGTTCCTCTCGTCGTTCCCGGCCGAATCCGCGCTCGTACTCGTCTCTGTCGAGGCGCTCAAGACCGGCCGCGGCCGCACCCGCGGTCGCGCGAAGGCCGGTGCTCCGGCGGACCTCTCGCTGATCGATGCCGTTCAGGAGATCGGTGGACGAGTGCAGCGGATCGAGCGTCTGGTGCCGTTCGAGGTGAAGGCCTGGATCGGTGCGCGTGCCCGTTTGCATAGCGTCGTGCTCCAACCCGACGCTATGGACGCGCTCGCCTTCGCGCTCGGGCCGGACACCGAGCGCATCGAGAACGAGGTGCAGAAGCTCGGGGCCTACGCGAGCGGAGCGCCGGTTACTGCAGCGGATGTCCGCGCGCTCGTGAGCGGCGCGATCGAGTCGGACATCTTCGAGCTTACGAAGGCGGTCGTGCAGCACAACCACCGCGTCGCGGTCCCGCTCCTCGAGCGCCTCCTCGCCGACGGCAACGCGCCGCAGCAGATCCTCGCGCTGTTGCTATGGCAGTTCCGCGTGCTGCTGTTCGCGTCACGATCGCCCACCAATCAGGACGCCGAGAAGATCGCGAAGGCGATCCGGTCGTCGCCCGGCGCGATCTTCCGCTACGTGCAGTACGCGCGGGGCGTGAGCCAGGCGGATATCACGCGCGCCTACGAATCGCTCTACGCCACGGACATCTCGATCAAGACCGGCCGCGCTGAGTCGGATGAGGCCGCGCTGCTGCTGTGCGTGCTGGATCTCTGCGGTGTGGCCGGCGCGGACCTGCGCGACCTCCTGCTGACCGAGTCGCCGCGGCGCGGCTAGGCCGGCTGCAGGGTCGTCGCGGGCGTGCCGTGGAGCCGGCGCAGGCTGATCGTCGCGTTGACGATCGCAAACAGCGCGATGGCGTGGACCACGATCCCGATCCAGCCACCAACGAGCACGAATAGAAGGCCGTCGAGCGCATAGAGAAGGCCGCCGACGATGAAGGCCCACTGCGCGCCGGCGGTCGCGCGAACGCCGAGGAACGCGAAGAGTCCGATGACGACGACGTGCGCGATCCAGCCGAATGAGGGACCGGCGAGCTCTTCAAGGATGCCCTGCAGGAACCAGTCGATCACGGTCCCGAGCGCGAAGCCGTTGTCACTGCCCAAGATGAAGAAGACGAAGTTCACCGCCGACAGCCCGGCGATCCAGTAGAACCAGCGACCGCCGTTCTCTACGCGTTTCACGAGCTCCGCGCGCGCGAGCGCTGCCGCGTCCGGTCCGTGCGCGAGCGCGGCGACGACGGGCTGCTCCGCGGCGGTGCGCTGCGGTTCGGTGGCCGCTGTCACAGCCGTCGGCGCGTTCCTCGCTGGACGCGGGATCGTCGCGCCCTCCGGTGGGATCGTGAGGCCATCGACGACGAGCGTGTAGTTGTACGCAAACCCGGTGCTGCCGATGCGCAGCCGCGCGCCGTGCCCCTCGAGGTCGAACACGTGCTCGCCGCCGGTGTCGAAGAACTTGCCGCCGTGGAACACCTCGCGTCCGTTGACGATGATCCTGCGGTCGCCGGTCAGGACCTGGTGCTCGATCTCGACCGAGTAGCGGCGCAGGTCTTCGTCGCGGAAGTCCCAGCGTTTGGTCGTCATTGCCGCGGGAATGTACGAGCGGCGCTGGTATCAGCGGTGGCGCAATGCCCTAGCGGTACGGAAGTACTGCCGGTTCGCTGCGCGTGGCGCGCTGCTCGGCTATCGCTTCGTCGCGGCCTCGGGTGTGCCGGCTTTCCCGGCCGGCGCAGCGGGCTTCGCCTCCTGCGTCTTCCGGTAGTCCTCGAGGAACTTCTTCTGTCCCGCGTCGGTGAGCGGGTGGTTGAAGAGCATCTTGAGCACCGCGAAGGGCATCGTCCCGATGTCGGCGCCCGCGAGCGCGGCCTGCGTGACGTGCATCGGGTTGCGGATCGATGCGGCCAGCACCTTCGTCTTGATCTCTTGCTGACGGTAGGCGGACACGATGTCGGCGACGACGCGCATGCCGTCCTCGTTGATGTCATCGAGACGGCCCGCGAACGGACTGATGATGTACGCGCCGACCGCTGCCGCGAGCAGCGCCTGGTTGACCGAGAAGCAGAGCGTGACGTTGATGCGGATACCCTCGCCCGCGAGGACCTTCGCGGCGCCGAGGCCGTCGGGCGTCAGCGGCACTTTGACGATCACGTTCTTGTGCCACGCCGCGATGCGGCGCCCCTCAACGATCATGTCGTCGCGCTTCTCGCTGACGCATTCGGCCGAGACGTTCCCGATGATCGCGCAGATCTTCTTCACCTGCGTCTCATGGTCCTGACCGGCCTTCGCGATGAGTGTGGGGTTCGTGGTGACGCCGTCGATGACGCCCCACTCGACAGCCGTCCGGATCTCTTCGTATTCGGCGGTGTCGAGAAAGAGCTTCATCGGTGCGTCTCCTGCAGCATCGGTGCCGCTTCCGCCCGTCCATTCGCACGCGCGAAGGCCAGCGCGGCGTCGATGAAATTCGCGAAGAGGGGATGTGGCCGGTTCGGCCGTGACTTGAACTCGGGGTGGAACTGCGTTCCGAGGTAGAAGGGGTGGTCGGCGATCTCCACGATCTCGACGAGGCGCCCGTCCGGCGAAAGGCCGGTGAACGTCATTCCGTGGGCCGCGAGCAGCTCGCGGTACGAATTGTTGAATTCATAGCGGTGCCGATGCCGCTCGAGCACGATCGGCTGTCCGTACGCGCGAGCCGCGAGCGAGCCGGTTTCGAGCACGCAGGGGTAGCTTCCCAGGCGCATCGTGCCGCCCTTGTCCGCGACGTCGCGCTGCTCAGGGAGCAGGTCGATCACGGGGTGCGGTGTGAACGCGTCGAACTCGGTCGAGTTCGCGTCCTCGGTCCCGAGGGCCGTGCGCGCGAGCTCGATGACCATGCACGGCCTGGACCTTGCCTTCGATGCCGCGGTAGCCAAAACCACCCGGAACGACGATGCCGTCGAGGCCGATGAGCGGCTCGACGTCGCGGTCGCGCTCGAGCTTCTCGCTGTCGATCCAGACCAGCTTCACGTTGCAGCCCGCCGCCCACGACGCGTGCTTCACCGACTCGGCCACGGACAGATAGGCGTCCGGCAGCTCGATGTACTTACCGACCATGCCGATCGTCAGCGGGATCCGCGCGCCGCGGATGCGGTCGACCAGGAAACGCCACTCGCTGAGATCCGCTTCGGCCGCGCGCTCTCCGAGCCCGAGCTCCTCGACGACGATGCGTCCGAGTCCGGCCTCCTCGAGCATCAGGGGCACGGCGTAGATGGACCAGGCGTTGGGCTCCGAGATGACGTTGTCGATCTTGACGTCACAGAACAGCGCGATCTTCTCGCGGAGGTCTTCGTCGATGGGCTCGTCGGCGCGCGCGATGAGCACGTCGGGCTGGATCCCGATGGAGCGCAGCTCTTTGACGGAGTGCTGCGTCGGCTTCGTCTTCAGCTCGCCGGTCGCGACGCGCGGCAGGAGCGTGAGGTGGATGTACATGACGTTCTGGCGCCCGACGTCGTTGCGGAACTGGCGGATCGCCTCGAGGTAGGGGAGCGACTCGATGTCGCCGACCGTGCCGCCGACCTCAACGACGACGAGCTCCGCCTGCTGCTCGCGCGCGACGCGGTGGATCCGCTCCTTGATCTCGTTCGTCACGTGCGGGATGACCTGCACCGTGGCGCCGAGGTAGTCACCGCG
>WNFK01046189.1_pt1 | contig 11420 bp, 10 predicted proteins | sample 5400281 | NCBI WGS metagenome assembly WNFK01 (sample SAMN13153350, study PRJNA577476) | soil metagenome | isolation source: 20 cm soil on Douglas fir-dominated hillslope | place: USA:California | collected 2013-09-17
CTTCATCCGGTCGTAGCAGAGCGTGCACTTCTGCGCGGTCCCCCAAACGGGATTGACACCGATCACTCCGAACGGACAGGCGGCGATGCAGTCCCGGCAGCCGTTGCACACGTCGGACTGGATGACCACGGTGTCGAACTCGGTCCGGATGATGGCCCCGGTCGGGCACACCTCCATGCAGCCGGCCCGCACGCAATGCTTGCAGACGTCGCTCATCATGAGCCAGCGGCCATCACGACGGTCCGCGCTGAACTGCTCCACGAACTTCACGTGGCGCCAGTGGATGCCATCGAGGCGGAGGGTGTTGTCGTAGCTGTCGCCGCTGAGCGTTCCCACCCCGCCGTTTCGAGCGGGAAGCTGATTCCATTCCTTGCAGGCCACCTCGCAGGCCTTGCACCCGATGCACACGGTGGTGTCGGTGAAGAACCCCATGGGCTCGGGCATCACGCCTTCTCCACGTTGCACACGAAGGCCTTCGCCTCGTGAATCGAGACATTGGGATCGGCCACGAGGGCGGTCAGCTCGTTTCCCGCGTCGCCGGTGACCAGCCCCTGGTAGCCCCAGTGGAACGGCATGCCGACGTGGTGGACGCGGCGGCCCGCGATGGTGAACGGGCGAACCCGCCGGGTCACGAGCGCCTTGACCCGCACGCTCCCGCGCGGGCTCGAGATCCTGATCCAGTCGGTATTGCCGATCCCTTTCTCGGCGGCCAGCTCCGGGCTGATCTCGGCGAAGGCCTCCGGCTGGAGCTCGGTGAGCCAGGGATTCCAGCGGCTCATGGCGCCGGAGAGGTAGTGCTCGGTCAGACGATACGTGGTCATGATGTACGGGAAGCGCCGATCGCCGAGGGGGGCGAGCGCGTTGCCGTCCCGCTTCCAGTATTTGAGGACCGGGCTCGACTGCTGGCCATACAAAGGATTCGCCACGGGTGACTCCGCGGGCTCGTAGTGCGCGGGGAGCGGCCCGTCCACGAGCCCGGTCGGCACGTAGAGCCAGCCCACGCCATCGCCTTTCATGATGAAGGGCTCGCTACCGGACAAGGCGTCGAGCCCGATGCCCCCGGGAACGGCCTTCGACCGCGGCGCCTTGGTGGGCGCGAAATCCGGGACGTCGTAGCCCGTCCACTTGGCCCCATCCCACCACACCCACTTCTTCCGCTCGCTCCACGGCCGGCCGGCCAGGTCCGCGGAGGCACGATTGTAGAGCAGCCGGCGATTGGCCGGCCACGCGAAGCCCCACTTGAGGTGCGCGCCCGGCACGCCCGGCGGATCGGGCTCGCGCGAGGCGGCGCGGTTATCGCCGGGCGCGGGGAAGACGCCGCAGTAGATCCAGGACGCGCAGGTGGTCGAGCCGTCGTCCTTGAGGTCCGCGAAGGTGGCCAGATGCCGGCCGGGATCGTCCGAGTAGAAGCCATTGACCTCCTTCAGGAGCTTGTGCGCATCGGGCTCCCCGCGCGCCCGCTCGTGGGGGTCGTCGTGCTCGTAGTCGAAGATCAGGTTCCGGAAGCCCGCATCCCGTGGGGTCGCGCTCGAAGCGTAGAGCTTCTGGAGCCGGCGGCCGAGCTGATAGGTGAACCACACGTCGGTGCGGCAGTCACCCGGCGCCTCCGCGGCCTTGAAGTGCCACTGGAGCATCCGCTGGGTATTCGTGAAGGTGCCCTCCGTCTCCGCGACCTGGGCGGAGGGGAAGAAGAAGACCTCGGTCGGGATGTCGGCGGACTTCCCCTCGCCGCCGGCAACTTCGGGCGCGCTCTTCCAGAAGGTCGCCGTCTCGTGGAGCCAGTTGTCCTTCACCACCAGCCACTCCAGCTTGCGCATGGCCGCCCGCTCGAGCCGGGCGTTCAGCGAGGTGGCGGGGTTCTGTCCCACGCAGAGCATGCCCTTGACCTTGCCGTCGTTCATGGCCACGAACATTGGTAGGTGCGAGTGGTCGCCTAGGATCTTGGGATGCCAGTCCCAGCCGAACCCGTTCTCGCGGGTGGCGGCGGGCCCGTACATGGACTTGAGATACGAGACCACGAACTTCGGCATGGCCGCCCAGTAGCCGGTGGGCAGCGTCTCCGCCGCCAGGTAGTCGCGCAGCGTGCCGTGCTTCTTCAGCGCGGTCGGCGCCGGCATGTACCCGTGAATCGAGTGGTAGAGGGTGGGCACGTCGGTCGAGCCCTGGATGGACGCATGCCCGCGCAGGGCCATGATCCCCGCCCCGGGCCGGCCGAAATTCCCCAGCAGCAGCTGGAGCAGGGCCGCGCAGCCGATGATCTGCGGGCCGTTGGTGTGCTGGGTCCAGGCCACCGCGTAGGCGAAGGAGGTGGTGCGGTCCGAGCCGGAGCTGGCCAGGAGCGTCCGCGCCACCTCGAGGAAGGTCTCCCGGGGACAGCCCGTGACACGCTCCACCATCTCCGGCGTGTAGCGCGCGAAGTGGCGGGTGAGGATCTGGAACACGCAGCGCGGATGACGCAGGGTCTCGTCGCGCTCCGGAGGCGGCTTCACCAGAGACTTGACGAGATCGTCGAAGGACGGAGCGAACGCCGCCGCGCTCGGAGCCGCGCTGGAAACCGCGCCCGTCGTCGCTCCGCGCACCTCGCCGGACTGAGCGGTGGCGGCGGCCCGGCCCGCCTCCCGGGCCTGGGTCCCCGCGTACTGCCAGCTCTTGCCGTCGTATTCCCCGACGAAGCCGTTGTAGGGCCACTCCGGGGTCCCGCCCCGGTATTCCATCAGGCCCGAGAACACGCCGTGATTGTCCTCGGCGTCCTTGTAGTCACCCGAGATGACGGTGGCCGCGTTGGTGTAGTGCACGAGCCAGGTCTGGAAGAAGGGGTCCGCCTTCCACCGCGTGTCGTTGATCACGTAGTTGACGAGGCCGCCCAGGAAGGCGATGTCCGAGCCCGCGCGGATGGGCGCGTGGATGTCGGCCACCGCGCTGGTGCGGGTGAAGCGCGGATCCACGTGGATGAGCTTGGCGCCCTTCAGCTTCGCCACCATCGGCCACCGGAAGGCGACGGGATGGCACTCCGCCATGTTGGAGCCCATGATGATCACGCAGTCCGAGTCCGCCATGCTGCGCGGGTACATGGTCGCGGCGCCCCGTCCCAGCCGTGTCCCCAGCCCGGGGACGCTGGAGCTGTGTCAGATCCGGGCCTGGTTCTCGATGGCGACGACGCCGAGCCCGCGCATCAGCTTCTGCTGGATGTGATTCCACTCCACGTCGAGCGTGGCGCCGCCGAGGGAGAAGATCGCCGGCGTCATGTTCACGAGGCGCCCGTCGGGCAGCCGCTCGATGAACGTCTCGTCACGGGTCTTCTTGACCAGCTCCGCCACGCGATCCACGGCGCGGTCGAGATCCCACACCTCCCAGTCCGACGCGCCCGGCGCCCGGTGCAGCACCACGGTGGGGCGGTTGGGATTCACGTGGAGCTGATAGGTGGCGGCGCCCTTGGGGCAGAGGGCGCCCTCGCTGTGCGGGCTGCGGGGGTCGCCCTCGATGTTGACGATCCTTCCCTCCACCGTGTGCACCAGCGTGGCGCAGCCCACCGAGCAATACGGGCAGACGCTGGGGGTGGCCTTGGCGCTCTTGATGCGGAGCTCCTGCGCGCGCGCCAGCGAGGGCGCCAGCGTCGCGCCCACTCCCACGAGCCCCGCCAGCGCGCTCCCGGGCGCGGCCGCGGCGGCGAGGTGGAGAAAGTGACGGCGGGAGATCTCCATGTCGCCCTCCTCCCTCGAGCATCGTCGGCGGGAGATGTCCGGTGGTCCCGAACGGGTGCCCGATCGTCCTAGGGTTTCCTGGCCTCGCGCAGCCGCGCGCCCGCCCTCCGCACGAGCTCGGCGCGGCCGCGCTGCAGCAGCCCCCGCACCTGGCCCGTTCCCAGATCGAGCTGCCGGGCGATCGCGGAGTGGTCGCGTCCTTCCAGCCACAAGGTCAGGCAGCGCCGGACACGGAGACTTCCGAGGGAGTCCACCGTCTCGTGCAGGATGCGGTGGCATTCCTCCCGTGCCACCGCCTCCTCCATCTCCGGGGCGGCGGGCTCTTCGCCCCCCGCTTCCCGGGCCCGCTGCCGTCGCCGCCACCGGAGATGGTCGATGAGCAAGTTGCGCGCGACCCGCCAGAGATACTGGCGCGTCCCCTGATCCATCCCCGCCTCCGAGCCGGAAGGGTCGGCGAAAGCGTCGCGATGGCCCCAGGCCCGCAGGAGCGTCTCCTGCACGAGATCGTCGGCCAGCATCGCGGGGCGCGTGCCGCGGGTGAAGAAGCCCCTGAGCCTTGCCCGCTCGCCCTCGAACACCACCAGCAGCGCCTCGTCACGGCTCACCGTGCAATCTCCCGCCCGCCGTCGTCTATCTCAGTAAGGAGGGTGAACCATGGCCAAGAGCAAGAGCAATGGGCAGGCAGACGAGACCGGGCCCACCGGCATTCTCAAGCCCGGGACACGGGCTCCAGCCTTCACGCTGAACTGCACGCCGGACCAAAAGGTTTCCCTTTCCGAGTTCCGGGGCCAGCCGGTGGTCCTCGCCTTCTACCCCGCGGACTGGAGTCCGGTCTGCGGCGACCAGATGACGCTCTACAACGAGATCCTGCCCGAGTTCCGCAAGCTTCACGCTCAGGTGCTCGGGCTCTCGGTGGACGGTGTCTGGTGTCACGGCGCCTTCGCGGCTGCGCGTAAGCTGCACTTCCCCCTCCTCGCCGACTTCGAGCCCAAGGGCGCGGTGGCGAAGCAGTACGGCGCCTACCGATACCAGGAAGGCGTGTCGGAACGGGCGCTCTTCGTGCTCGACGGCGAGGGCGTCATCTACTGGAGCTATCTGTCGCCGCTCGGAGTGAATCCCGGCGCGGACGGCATTCTCGAGGCGCTGGAGTCGCTGCAGGCCGCGACGCGTCCGGCCTAGGAGAGACACGACATGGCCACCGGGCAATCCCGCATCTCGCGTCTGGTGCTGCCCATCGCGGAGCGCGACCACACCCTGGGCTCTCCGAACGCACCGTTTACCCTGGTGGAGTACGGTGACTACGAGTGCCCCTACTGCGGGCTCGCCCACCCCATCGTCAAGGACGTGCTGAGCCGGCTGGGGCGCCGTCTTCACTTCGCCTTCCGGCATTTCCCGCTCGCCGAGATCCATCCCCACGCGCCCCGCGCCGCGGAGGCGGCGGAGGCGGCCGGCGCCCAGGGCAAATTCTGGCCGATGCACGACCTGCTCTACGAGAACCAGGGGGCGCTGGGCGACACCGACCTCCTCCGCTATGCCGAGCATCTCGACCTCGACCTGGAGCGCTTCGCCACCGAGCTGGCCGAGCGCACCTGGGAGCCGCGGGTCCGGGAGGACTTCATGACCGGAGTCCGCAGCGGGGTCAACGGCACGCCCACCTTCTTCGTCAACGGCGTCCGGCACGACGGCCCCTGGGACGCCGAGACGCTGAGCGAGGCGCTGCTGGCCAGTCCGCGTGTGCCGGTCTCATCGAGGGGCCGTCCGTGAAGAGCGTCCGCCCGCCGGGGTCTCCGCGGGTCCGGAACGGGTGCCCCGCCATCCGGGCCCTTCCCCGGCGGGCCCGCGAAAGGAGCACGCCATGCTCGTGACGACGGGGCTGCTGGTGCGGCTGGAGACGCGGCTCGAGAAGGAAGTGGAAGTCATCAACTTCCTCCGGGGAGGGGCCCACCTCGTGGAAAGCGAGCCGGAGACGGCCGCGTGGTTCGCCATCCGGCTGGGGCCGACCACCTTCGGCATCTTCGACGTCTTCCCCGACGAGGCGGGACGGCAAGCCCACCTCTCCGGCCCGCTCGCCGCCGCGTTGAAGGCCAGGGCCGGCGAGCTGTTCACGTCACCGCCGGTCATCGAGCCCATCGACGTCCTGGCGGCGAAGCTGCCCAGTTACTAGACCGCCGTGACCGAGCGCGAGCTCGTCTTGCGCGTGAACGGCCGGCCCCACGCGCTCGCCGGCCTCGACCCGCGTACCTCGCTGCTCGACGCGCTTCGCGACCATCTGGGGCTCACGGGCACGAAGAAAGGCTGCGATCTCGGCCAGTGCGGTGCCTGCACGGTGCTGGCCGACGGCCGACGCATCCAGGCCTGCCTGACCCTGGCCGCGCTGAGCGAAGACATGGAGATCACGACCATCGAGGGTTTGGGCGAGGGGCTGAGCGCGGAGGACGGCGGCGCGCTGCATCCCTTGCAGCGGGCGTTCATCGAGCACGACGCGCTGCAGTGCGGATTCTGCACGCCGGGACAGATCATGTCGGCGGTGGCGCTCCTGAGAGAGGGGCGCGCCCGCTCGGCGGACGAGATCCGCGAGTTCATGAACGGCAACCTGTGCCGCTGCGGCGCCTACGGCAATATCGTCGCCGCCATCGCCGCGGTGGCGTCACCGCCCGACGGCCACTAATGCATCCCTTCACGCTCGAGCGCCCGCGCGATGCGGCGGCGGCCCTCGCCCTGGGCGCTGGCCCGGATGGCGCGGCCACCGCCTACATCGCGGGCGGCACCGACCTGCTGCCGCTGCTCAGGGCCGAGGTCGGCCGGCCGGAGAGGCTCGTGGCCATCGGCCGGGGCGCGCTCGACGCGAGCATCGAGGTGGGTGCCGACGGCGCGCTCCGGCTCGGGGCCGCCGCGCGCATGAGCGACGTCGCCGCTCACCCCGGGGTGAGCGCGGCCTTCCCCCTCGTCGCCCAGGCACTGCTCGCCTCGGCCTCCGCACAGATCCGGAACATGGCCACCCTGGCGGGCAATCTCCTCCAGCGTACGCGCTGTCCGTACTTCCGCGACGCGGGAAGCCCGGCGTGCAACAAGCGCCGCCCCGGCTCGGGGTGCGCCGCGCTCGAGGGGAGCAATCGGCTCCACGCGGTGCTCGGCGGCTCGGATCATTGCATCGCCACCCATGCCTCCGACCTCGCCGTGGCCCTCGTCGCCCTGGATGCGAGCCTGCGCCTGCGGAGCCGTGACGGCGAGCGGCGGCTACCCCTCGACGCGTTCTATCGTCTGCCCGGCGACACCCCGGAGATCGAGACCATGCTGGCGCCGGGCGAGCTGATCGTCGCGATCGAGGTGCCGCCGGCGCCGGCATTCGCCCACCGCTCGCAGTACCTGAAGCTGCGCGACCGGGCGTCCTTCGAGTTCGCCCTCGTCTCCGCCGCGGTGGCGCTGGACACGGACGGCGCCCGGATCCGGGAGGCGCGTGTCGCGCTCGGCGGCGTCGCCACCAGGCCCTGGCGCCTGCGCGGAGTCGAAGCGGCCCTAGCCGGCGGCCGCGCGGCCGGCACCGCTTATCGCGCGGCCGCCGAGCAGGCGGCCGACGGGGCCATTCCCCGACGGCACAATGGCTTCAAGATCGAGCTCCTCAAGCGCGCGCTGGTCCGCGCCCTGGAGACGGCAGGGGCGCGCCCGTGAAGGCTCCCGCCATGATCGGGCGGCCGGAGCCCCGCGTGGACGGCCCGTTGAAGGTGACCGGGCGTGCCCGCTATGCCGCCGATGCCCAGCCGGGGCCGAGTCTCGCCCACGCGGTGGTCGTCCAGAGCACCATCGCCCGGGGCCGCGTCACCCTCGACACCGCCGAGGCGGAGCGGGAATCGGGCGTGCTCGCCGTGCTCACCCACCGGAACGCGTCGCGGCTGCCCTATCGCGCGCACCGGGCCGAGGTGGATCCATCGGCGGGCGAGCGCATCCACATGCTCCAGGACGACCGCGTGCTCCACCAGGGCCAGCACATCGCCGTGGTCGTCGCCGAGACGCTCGAGCAGGCCACCCACGCCGCCTCGCGGGTGCGCGCGAGCTATGTCGTCGAGCCATCGGTCACGGTCTTCGCGGGCGCACCCGCCGGCACCGTTCCCCCCGCCGGCGGGGACGAGGAGGCCGGCCCGCCGAGTGAGACGCGCCGCGGCGACCCCGATGCCGCGCTCGGGATGGCCCCGGTCCGCGTGGTGGCGGAGTACGTGATCCCGCGTCAGACCCACCATCCGATGGAGCCGCATGCCACGGTGGCCGCCTGGGAGGGCGACCGGCTCACCCTCTGGGACAAGACGCAGTGGGTGGACAATGTGCGCGACGAGCTGGCGGCGGTGTTCGGCATCCCCGCCGCCAACGTCCGCGTGGTCTCGCCCTTCGTGGGCGGCGCGTTCGGCTCCGCGCTCCGGGCCTGGCCCCATGTCACGCTGGCCGCGCTCGCCGCGCGCCACGTCCAGCGCCCGGTGAAGCTCACGCTGACGAGGCGGGACATGCAGGGCGGCACCGGCTACCGGCCCCGCACCGTGCAGCGGCTCTTCCTGGGCGCGGACCGGGCGGGCCGGCTGCTGGGGATCTACCACGAGGGCATCGCGGAGACGTCGCGGTACGAGCAGTACACGGAAAGCTTGCTCGACGCGACGCCCATCCTGTACGGCTGCCCGCACGTGGCGACGCGCTACCGCCTGGCGCCGCTGGACGTGAACACGCCGACCTTCATGCGCGCGCCGGGTGAGGCAAGCGGGATGTTCGCGCTGGAGTGCGCCATGGACGAGCTGGCGGAGGCGCTCAGCATGGACCCTGTCGCGCTGCGCCTTGCCAACGACACCGCCCGCGACGAGCAGGCCCGGCGGCCGTTCTCGAGCCGGGCGCTGCGCGAGTGCTTCACGGTGGCCGCCGAGCGCTTCGGCTGGATGCGGCGGGACCCGCGGCCCCGGTCGATGCGCGATCGCGAGGGCCGCCTGATGGGGTTCGGCTGCGCGTCATCCACCTATCCGGTCTACATGTCGCCGGCGAGCGCCCGGGTGACGCTGCGCCCGGACGGTTCGGCGGTGGTGGCCTCGGCGGCCAGCGACATGGGGCCGGGCACCTATACCTCCATGACCCAGGTAGCGGCGGCGGCGCTGGGGCTGCCGCTCGACCGGGTGTGCTTCGAGCTGGGCGACACGCGCCTGCCGGCGGCGCCCGTGCATGGCGGCTCCATCACCATGGCCAGCATCGGCGCCGCGGTGCGGGTGGCCTGCCTGAAGGCGCGCCGGGAGGCGCTGGGCCCGTCGCCCTCCAAACGAGGTGCGGATCTCGCGGAGGCGCTGCGGCGGCGCCGGGAGCCGCTCGAGGTCACCGCGCGCTCCCGGCCCGGCGCCGGGTCGAGCCGCTACTCCCTGCACGCCTTCGGCGCCGTCTTCGCCGAGGTCACCGTGGATCCCGAATTCGGCACGGTGCGCGTGCCGGAGCCAGGCGATGGGCGGGATGGTGATGGGCATCGGCATGGCCCTGATGGAGCAGACCCACGTCGACGAGGGGACCGGCCGGGCGGTGGAGGCCGACCTCGCCGAGTACCTCGTGCCGGTGAACCCGGACGTGGGGGACCTCGACGTGACCTTCGTCCCCGAGCGTGATCCCCACGTGAACCCACTGGGCGTCAAGGGCCTGGCCGAGATCACCCTCGTCGGCGTGGCCGCCGCCATCGTCAACGCGGTTCATCACGCTACCGGGCGGCGCGTGCGCGAGCTGCCCGTTCTGCCGGAAACACTCACCTGAAAGGACACTGACCCCATGAAGAAGACAGCACTCGTGACCCTCGTCGCCCTGGCCGTCTTCGCGGCCGCGAGCCGGGAGGCCTACACGCAGGTCGCGGGCACCGTGACCCTCGGGGTGGCCGTCGCCGAGATGAAGGAGGTCGCCACCGGCTGGAGCGCGAAGAAGCAGTTCCTGGGCAAGACCGTCGTCAACGAGAAGGGCGAGAAGGTGGGCAAGATCGAGGACGTCATCATCACCCCGGAAAAGGCCATCTCCTACGTCATCATCGGCGCGGGCGGCTTCCTCGGCATCGCGAAGCACGACGTCGCCATCCCGGTGACCCAGCTCAAGCACGAGGGCGACAAGATCGTGTTGCCCGGCGCTACCAAGGACGCGGTCAAGGCGCTGCCGAAGTTCGAATACGCGAAGGGCTAGTGGTCCGCGGTAGGACCGAGGCCTCCCCCGCGCGCTGGCCACGAGCGCCGATTGTCGGCGCCCGCGGCCGGGGGAGCCCGTGGTTCCCCTATACTGGTCGGCGATGGAGGGCCCCTACCACCTCGAGACCGTGATCCTCCTGCTGGTCGCGGTGCTCGTCCTCACCGCGCTCGCCCGCCGCTTCCCGATCCCCTACCCGATCTTCCTGGTACTGGGCGGGCTCGGGCTCAGCTTCGTTCCCCGCATCCCCGTCGTCCGCCTCGATCCCGAGGTGGTATTCCTGATCTTCCTGCCCCCCATCCTCTGGGCGGCGGCGTACTTCACGTCGCTGCGCGACTTCCGGGCCAATCTCCGTTCCATCACCCTGCTGGCGGTGGGGCTGGTGGTGGTGGCCACGGTGGCGGTCGCGATGGTGGCGCGCGCGGTGGTACCGGGCATGAGCTGGCCGGTCGCCCTCGCGCTGGGCGCCATCGTCTCTCCGCCCGACGCGGTGGCCGCCACCACCATCGCCCGGCAGCTCCGCATCCCCTACCGGCTGGTCGCCGTGCTCGAGGGTGAGAGCCTGGTCAACGACGCGGCCGCGCTGATCCTGTACCGCGTGGCGGTGGTCGCGGCCGTCACCGGCAGCTTCGTGATCTCCCAGGCGCTCTGGCAGTTCGTCATCGCCGCCGCGGGCGGGGTGATCATCGGGCTGCTCGTGGGCGCCGCGACCTCCAGAGCGATGCGCCTCTCCTCGGAGAGCCCCGCCCAGATCGCGATCACGCTGCTCGCCCCCTACGTGGCCTGGATTCTCGCGGAGCGCGCGCATACCTCGGCGGTGCTCGCCTGCGTGGCGGGCGGAATCTATATCCGGCAAGTTTTCAGCGCGCAGGTGGCGCCCGCCACCCGGCTCCAGGCGCGAGCGGTGTGGGATCTGGTCATCTTCATCCTGAACGGCCTCATCTTCGTCCTCATCGGGCTCCAGCTGGGTGCCATCCGCCAGGCCGGCCTGCCGGGCCCGCTGGGCACTCTCCTCTGGCAGGGAGCGGCGATCAGCGCCACCGCCATCGGGGTCCGGCTGGTATGGGTGCCGCTCGGCTCCTTGCTCCCGCGGCTCCTGAGCCCGGCATTGCGCCGGCGCGATCCCATTCCGCCGTGGCGCCAGATCCTCCTGCTGGCCTGGATCGGGATGCGGGGCGTCGTCTCCCTCGCCGCCGCGCTGGCCCTTCCGGTGGCGATCGCCTCGGGCGCGCCCTTCCCCTATCGCGACCAGATCATCCTCTTCTCGTTCGGCGTGATCCTCGCGACGCTGGTGCTTCAGGGACTGACCCTGACTCCCCTGATCCGGGCGCTTCGCCTGGCCGAGGACGACACCCTCGAGCTGGAGGAGGCGTGGGCGCGCGAGGCGGCCGCGCGGGCCGCGCTGGCGCGGCTAGAGGAGCTGGCCCGCGATCCCGGGATGCGACGGCAGGACATCGAGCGCCTGCGCGCCCTCTATACCCAGCGGCTCCAGCGCACCTCGGCGCTCGTGGTGGGCGCCGGCGACTCCGTCGAGCGGGCGGCCTA
>WNFK01060404.1_pt1 | contig 11415 bp, 9 predicted proteins | sample 5400281 | NCBI WGS metagenome assembly WNFK01 (sample SAMN13153350, study PRJNA577476) | soil metagenome | isolation source: 20 cm soil on Douglas fir-dominated hillslope | place: USA:California | collected 2013-09-17
CGCCGTAAATTCCCACCGACGCCAGTAGCAAGGCGCAAAGTGCAAATACCGCCAGGATGTAAGTCATCAGCCGCTTGGGAGAGACTCTTTCGTAGATCATCTGGCTTATGGTCTTGATGTTGGAGACTGGCAGAGCTGGATTGAGCGCATTGACCTCGCTGCGAACGCCCGACACCATCCGCGTTGGATCCTGCGTTCCGCGAATGATGAGATTCATCGTCAGATATGGTTTTTGCGAGTAAGGCAAATAGGCCGTGGCGTCTGGTTGCTCGTCGAGGTCGTCGTCTTTTACGTCAGCAACCACGCCGATGATCTCGTGGATCTCTTTTTCGTCACCGCCGAGTTCGAGTCGCTGCCCGATGGTCGGCAGCCCACGCAGGAACCTCCTGGCAAACGTCTCGTTGACCAGAATTACACGGCCTGCTTTCTCGTCATCCTGTGCCGTGAATAAACGCCCGGCGCGCAAGGAAGTGCCGATGGCGTCAAAGTAACCAGGGGTGGTGACGCGTATCTCAACGAATGGCTCCTTGCCCTTGGTGAAGGGTGCCTGGCCCACGACTTGGAAGGTGTTGCTGTTATTTGAGGAACTGAATGGGACTATGCTGACAACTCCAGAGTTCATCACACCAGGCATGGTTCCCACGCGGCCGAGGAGCTGCTGATAGAAATCGCGCCGCTTGTTCTTGTCCTCATAACTATCTCCCGGCAGAGAAATCTGCATCGCCAGCACGTTCTCGGGTTTGATACCGAGGTCGGCGCGCTGCATCGCAATAAAACTTCGCACCATCAAGCCGGCGCCGACGAGCAGTACCAGCGAAAGCGCGACTTCTGAAACAACGAGCACGCTTCGCAGTCCGCTGTGTCCACCTCTGCCGGAATCGCCCCTGCCACCGGCCTTAAGTGCCTCATTCAAATTCGTTCGCGTTGAGTGCCAGATGGGCGCCAAACCTGCAACCATGCCGGCCAACATCGAGACGGCGAAGGTAAAAAGCAAAACGTTGAGATTGAGGCCCAGACGATTCCAACCGGGAATAAATTTTGAATAGTCTGCAGGGATGCCTCGTGCGAGGGCCTCGATCGCCCACACTGAAACAAACAGGCCCACTGTACCGCCGAGTATTCCCAGAATCGCGCTTTCAGTTAACGCCTGTCGGATTAGTCGAGCGCGGCTCGCTCCGAGGGCCAATCGCACTGCGGTCTCACGTTGTCTTGCTACCGCGCGCACCAGCAGCAGATTCGCGACATTTGCACAGGCGATGAGCAGCACACACACGACCGCACCCATGAGAATTGGCACACCAGTACGCGCGCCTCTCACGGCGTCATCCGTAAGTGTCACGACTCCAATGTCGCGACCACTATTAGTCTCAGGAAATTGTTCCTGCGCCCGTTTAGCAACCGCATGCAGCTCAGCCTGCGCCTGAGCGATTGTGGCCCCCGGCTTCAACAGACCTATGATTCTGAGGTAGTGGCTCTGTCGATCGTGTTGCTCATCTCGATCGAAGATGAGCGGTGTCCACATCACCCCGGCGTTGTAGGGATAGTTAAAGTCTGGCGGCATCACGCCGACAACTGTGAAGGGTTTGCGGTTTAGCGTAATCGTTTGGCCGACGATCTTCGGATCACCACCGAGACGTTCCTGCCAGAAACTGTTTTTGAGTACTACTACCTGTTCGCGTCCTGGTTCACTTTCTTCTGGTAAGAACGTACGTCCCTGGGCCGCCTTCACCCCAAGCGCATCGAAAAAGCCCTGCGTCACCCCGTATCCCGGAAAACGCTCCGGGTGTGCGCCGTCCGAGAGGTCGAAGGAAAGCTGGTCAATCGCGACTAGTTGCTCGCACGTTTTATTCTGTTCCCGCCAGTCGGTGAAGTTTCCCGGCGCCACTGACCCGCGCACGGTGCCGACCGCGGGATTCTGTTCCCATAAGACCAGGAGTCGCTCCTGATTCGGAAAGGAGAAGGGATGGAGGAGTAGAGCGTCAACGGTGCTGAAAATCGTGGTGTTGGCGGCGATGCCGACGGCGAGCGTGGCTACTACCACCGCCGTGAACCCCGGGTGCTTGAGTAGACTGCGAACGCTGTAACGGATGTCTTTGAACAAGGTAGTCATCAGTCTTTATTCCGTCTTGCACCGAGTGGCGACGAATTAACGCTATGACCGTAAGGGCGGGGCCGTTTCAACAGACTTCGAAATCCATAACGGACGTCCTTTGAAAGAGTGTCCATCGCTGTCCCTCCTTCGAAACGTAAACGCTACCTACAGGATCGGCCGCAATGGCCGCTCGATTGCACTGTCGCTAACAGGGGAGAATTTAGTTAGTCGCTATCCAACCATCCTCCAGCCGCACGATCCGGTTGCCATAGGCGGCATTAGTCTCGGAGTGCGTGACTTGAACGATGGTGGTGCCTTCGTCATTAAGGCGCTTAAACATGTCCATGATCTCTTTGCCCTGGCTGGAATGGAGATTTCCCGTAGGCTCGTCGGCAAGAATGATGCGCGGATTAGCTACCACTGCGCGCGCGATGCCGACAAGTTGTTGCTGACCGCCGGAGAGCTGGCTGGGGNNNNCGATCTTTCTTGCTGACGTCGCGATAGGACAGCGGCAACTCCAGATTTTCGAAAACCGTTTGATCGTCGAGCAGGTGATAACTTTGAAAGACGAAGCCGATGTTGCTATTGCGCAGGGCCGCACGCTTTTTGTTGTCCAACTTGTGCACAGCCACCTCGTCAAAAAAATATTCCCCGGCCCACGACTGATCGTGCATGCCGAGGATGTGCAGCAATGTCGACTTCCCTGCTCCCGAAGGCCCCATAATCGAAACAAACTCGCCCGGCTGTATGTCAAAGTCGATGCGACGTAGGACATACGTTTTTGCCGGGCCGTAAGAGAAAGCTTTTTCTACGTTTCGCAGGCTAATCATCCTATCGCTCCCAGGCCATTCTCCCTGGCGTCACGGCGAGCATCCTCAACCTCGCGCCGGTTTGCGCCTGCTTCTTCCTCAACGATCAGGCCGTCAAACAAGTGGACAATCCGATCGGCGTGCTGGGCGTAACGCGCGTCGTGCGTCACCATGCAGATCGTGGCGCCACCGCGATGCAACTCGCGGAGGAGCTCCATTACCGCCTCGCCGTTAGTTGAATCCAGGTTACCGGTCGGCTCGTCAGCGAGCAGGATGCTCGGCTGGCCGCCCACTGCGCGGGCCACGGCAACGCGCTGCTGTTGACCGCCCGAAAGCTGACTGGGCAAGTGCTTGGCGCGATGTCCCATGCCGACACTTTCCAGTGCTTCAGTGACACGTTTTTTACGATCGGCTGAGTTCATACCCCGATACGTGAGCGGCAATTCGACGTTCTCATAAACGGTGAGGTCACCGATCAGGTTAAAACTCTGAAAGATGAAGCCCACTTCACGGTTGCGAATCCGCGCCCGCTCAGACATCGAAAGATTCTCGACCGGCTTTTCGTTGAGCACGTACTGGCCGTCGCTCGGCGTGTCGAGCAAGCCGAGGATCGAAAGCAAGGTCGACTTGCCACAACCTGACGGGCCGGCAATGGACACGTATTCGCCTTTCTGGATATCGAGCTGTATTCCGGAAAGGGCGTGCGTCTCAACTTCGTCGGTGTAGAAAACTTTCTTGACGTCCGCCAGGTGAATAAGGGGATCTGATGAGCTCATTTTTGTCTCCTTGGGTTGATTGAATGACTGGACTCGTTCTTGCGGCCCGAGCCGGCTTCCGGGCGGTAAGGCTATGCCTTACCTTCATTTCAACGTACGCGGATGCGATCGTAACTATCCATCGCCGACGTGTCTGACAAGATGACTTGATCGCCTTCCTTAAGTCCGTTCACTATCTCGATGGTGCTTACGGAGCTGCGGCCCAGGGTGACTGGAGTATGCGTAGCTTCCTGTCCATCCGGGCTCAGGCGAAACAATTTGACTGTTGTCTGCCCCTGCCCAAATGCCGGTCGGCCAACATACAAAACGTCACTTAACCGCTCGAGCTCGATGGTTCCATCGACGCTTAGATCGGGTCGGGCGCTTCCCGGCAGGGGACCTGTCAGGGCAACGTCAACCACAAACGTGCCCTCGCGCGCGGCTGGGTCTATGCGCATAACCTGGCCCTGAATAATGCCGTTGCGTGTATCCACCGCCACCGGCTGACCGAGCCTCACGTCCTTAATCTGGGTTTCCGCGATTTTCAATTCAGCTTTTAGCGAAGCGGGATCAGCCACGCGCGCGATGTTGACTCCCGGCGTGAGCTGCTGCCCAACCTGCACAGAAACTTCCTGTAGCACGCCGCTGGTGCCGGCGCGAACTTTTAGCAACGCAGCCTGATCTCTTTTCAGTGTCGCTAAGGCCCGCAACTGCGAAATCCGGGATTCCGAGGCGTTAATCTGCGCCTTGACTGATTTAGCGTTGACCGACAAGCGCTGTTGCTCGACCTTGAGCCTGTTGCCGAGGTCCACAACATTCATGCGGGAAATCTTGAGGAGCAAGTCGGGGACAAGACCCTGTTTGCCGAGCACTTCGTCAGTGTCCAGCTGCAACTTCGCCTGACTGTATTGGGAGTTAATGCTGGCAATCGTTGACTGCTGCGTCATCGATTCGCTTTCAAGACGAGTGCGCAGACTTTCTTTGTCAGCTTCCGCAGCCTTCACTTGAAAGTCCGCGTCCATCGCCTCTTGTTCCAGCTTGGGATTCGAAAGCTCGACAATTATTGTGTCGGCCCCCACTTCGACGCCCGCCTGCAGCAGGATTTTTTCCACTCTTCCTTCCGAAGGCGCCGGTACATAGCGGACCAGTTGGGGAACAAGGGTGCCAATGCCGCGCACTTCGCGGAGCATCTGTCCACGTTTGACGGTGTCGATGACCGCGGTGGAACGATCGAGTGTCGGGGCAGCCCGCTCGAGCCGGGACAGTCCAAAGGTTATTCCGCCGATTGCAGCCACACCGACGACGATTAAGACGATGCTGCGAATGCGCTTCTTGAGTTTAGATTTTCCGGTACGCTTTATATCAACCATTGAAATACTGCTTGCTGACTGCAACCAGGGCGCGACCCTTTAAGGAATGTCTTTCTAAAAAATACAGTTCGGGCCAGGCAACCTCTATTCAATGGCCGTGCCAGCAATATGGTTGACGTTGTGGACCCCGGATGAGTTAACAAACTATGCGTTTATCGCGCCGATTGTTGGCTTGAGCGGAAGCCACGAGCGGAATGGGGCGGATCGTCGAGCTGTTAATAAAGGAGAAAACGTATCGCTATCGGGATGGCTCAGTCCCATTTTTGAGAAATATCCGGAATATCGGAGGAGTGGGTTCTTATTTGGAGCAGTAACAGGCGAGCCCCGGGGGGCCGCTATCAAAACTTGCGCGAGATCTTGAACTCAAGAATCAGTCGGACAAAAAGCCAGCATTGAGTCTTTGTCTGGTCAATATCGTTTGCTGACGACGGAGTCTGACCTCGGAAGCTGCTTCGCCATCTACTACCTTCGTGCCAAACCCGGCTGAAGTGAGTCAGCTACTTGTGGCATCAGTCTTAAAGCATTTGAGTGCTGAACCTTTAACACCAATCAACGCATAAGTGATCAACGACGCCAGCACGATGATTGCGATGTTGAGTAGCAAACCCAGGAAGCGTCGGGATGGAGGGGTTGGGTCCAAAACAGGAAAGCCCAGCACCCAACCTAATCCAAGCCAGGCCGGAACGATCGCTACTTGCGCTGTTGCCGCTAAACCTATCATCTCCCGCCTGCCAACGTCATCCGCTGTTGCCAGGCCCGCAGCAATTCCCACAACGCAGGAGATCAGAACCCCGGTCCCGGCAGAATTGAATTCCGAGTAACGGACTGGGGGATCACTCAGGAGACCGACAACGACCCCACCGATTACTAACAGGACCGTGGCGACGGACATCGAAAGCATCCCTTGCGCTGCCAGCCGCCACTGTCGCGTCCAAAGACCAAAGCCGATACTCAGCATCAGTGGGAGTAAAGGAATGAACAACAGGCCCGCGATGATAAAAAGCAACCGGTATTCGGCCAATCCAAACGCCAGGAGCAAAGCGCCAAGAAGAATTCGCCCGACAAAGCCATAAGTCACTTGCGAAAACTGCCAGAGCTCTTCAAAAATATCTACCGATGGTTCCACCAGGGGCCGCACCAGATTAGTGAGTTTCTCGCGCGATACGATCGCTCGTGGTTGGCGAACAGCAATAGAATATTTTTCACGGTTAAAGAAAGGTTGGCTGGTAAACTCGTCAACAAAAACCTTGGCCAGAGGAGTTCCCACCTCCATCTGAATCGAGTCGATTCTCGTCGTTGATCCACTAGCACTGAGCAGGAGCTTTTCAGCGATTGTCACCTCTGAGATGCCGACTGCGAAGGCGATCCTTGCGACTTCGCCGGCCGTGCCCCGAGGTGCTGTTATCGTGACTTGTCTCATCGTCCTGTAGTTCGATTTGCTATCTCTTCATACGTTAACCCCGAAGAGACTTGTATGACTGCCATACGTTCGCGGAAGGCAGCCAGGCAACTTCCCAAGCAATTTCATCAGCCATGGATTGCAGTGAGCAATTGGCAACCTCGATGCCATTCGTTTCTAACTACGTGTTTTTCACAAGGTTCTGCAACGCTGCGCTGTCTCATCTCAAAAAATGTATCAGTCGATCAAGCCTTCGCCGTTCCCCAGTGACAGCTGGCCCTCCAGTTGCTTTGTCACGATGAATGAATAGGTTCAAGCAAAAGATAAGATCGAGCACAGGGGGAAGGTACAAATGAGAAAGCGTATTGCGACACTGACGGCTTTAGGAATCGGTGGAGGTTCGTTCTATCTATTGAATCGCGATCGCCGAGCGCGAAACACGAGCAACGAAACAGACGCTGCGAACATCCTGAAGCGCATTCGTGATGCGGCCTTCGACTCGAGCGATGAAAAACTCGCGCTCGCGCTGGGTAGGCCTACCGAAGAAATCGAAACCTGGACTACTGGCGCGGGAGTCATTGATGGTGACGTCGTCATGAAGGCCAGGCAGCTGGCAGTGCAACGCGGCGTCGAACTCTAGTAGGTATGAAGAAAAACAACGACTTACATGGCAATGCTCCGGATGACTCGGACATTGCCTTGTTGCTGATCGATGTCATCAATGACCTGGAGTTTGAGGGCGGCGAGGAACTCTTTCGAGATGCTTTGCCGGCGGCCAGGAATATCGCCCGTCTAAAAGAACGCGCACAGCAGGCTGGCGTGCCTGTGATCTACGTGAATGACAACTTCGGTCGCTGGCGTTCGGACTTCAAGAAGACCGTCTCTCATTGTCTGCACGATCAGGTCCGCGGCCGGCCTATCGCAGAATTGTTGGCGCCTGACGAGGACGACTATTTTGTCCTGAAGCCGAAACCCTCCGGTTTCTTTTCCACCACGCTCGACCTGCTGTTGGAACACCTCGGCGTTCGCACGCTCGTGCTCACCGGTTTCGCCGGTAATAACTGCGTGCTCTTCACCGCCAACGACGCTTACCTGCGGGATTACGAACTGATAGTACCGGCGGATTGCACCGCATCGATTCGCACTGAGGAGAACGAGTACGCCCTCAAACAAATGCAGCAAGTTCTGAAAGCCGGCATTCCATCTTCAGCCAACGTTGACTTCACGCGCGGATCCGGAAAACTCGCTGCCGGCTCGGCCGCGCGTTAATTTGCACATCACCTTCCTGCGAGGGTGCATACGCGACTTCGTAAACGCTGAAAGTAGCAGTTATTTTGGTCTTCTCTGCCGGCGTAACTGGAATCCAGGATCGAGTTGGATCGCTCGCTGAAAGTGTTTCTCAGCCAGCTGGTTCATCCCGAGGCCTTGCAATCGGAGACCAATCATCCAATGGTAAAACGGGTTGTCAGGCGTGAATTGGTCTGCTTGTTTTTCACGAGCGACTGCTTCCTCAGATCTACCGAGCGACGCCAGGGCGCCTGCGAGTTGGTTGTTGGCCAGAACCAAACCTGCATTTCGCTGCGCTGCCTCGCTCCAAACCGAAATCGCTTCCTCCTTGCGCCCCATTTGCCAGAGCGACTCGCCTTTTTCTTCGCGGGCGAGAATAAGATCCGGACGTTCCGCCAAAGCTTCATCGAGACTCGTCTGTGCTTGTTCGTAACGTCCCAACCGATTCAGCATCGTGCCGCGATAGTAAAGGCTCAGAGCTTTAGCTTGCCCTCTTTGGTGAGGTGCGGCTTCAGCGAGCAAGTCAACGGATTGCGCGGCGTCGCCGGAGAGATATACAAACCAAGCAAGTTTCGGTAATGCTTCGCTATTAATAAACAACCCGCCGTGCGAAGCCATTTGTAAATGGTTTCTGCCGGCGACGATGTTTTCACGATCAGTTGAACTGAGCCAGGAATCAGGGTTGCTCTGCGCCAGCGCCAGCTCGTCCGGGATTTGGATTTGCTGAAAAGCACGATTCCCTTTGTACTCGTGATAGCGCACCCAACCGCTATGCGCGCTTAAGCCAATCCAGACAACCGCAAAACTTGCAAAGACCAGGCCCGCTTTTCGAAGTTTTCCGGACGACTTCAGATTGAAGCGGTAGAACGACAGTTCTCTTGCGCGAAGCAATCTCCAGGTTCTGAGAGTGAGAAAGGTCGTGATCGTCGCGCAGCCGAGGGCCATCAACATGGGAACTAGTTGGTAGACATCCCAGACAGCCAGGAAACTTGCCAGGAAAACAACCGCGCCAACTATTTCTTCCGGCCACGTCAAAGAATAGTTTTTCTTATGGGCGTTGGATTTCGAAATGGAAATCCCCGGCTTGCCAAAACCGAAATACAACGCGTCGTTAGGGCAGCCGCTGATGCAATCCATACATTTCATGCAACCCGGATCGACAACCATGCCGAACTCTTTCACCTCTGCGTGAACGAGCACGTTTGAAGTACAGGTTGCGGTGCAATGGCCACATTGATTGCACGCGTCGGTAACGCGAATTTTTCCCGGCGCGATCTTGTCAGCGAGCATGAAGAACCCGCCATAGGGGCAGGCGTAGGTGCAGAACCCCTTCGATCCCAAAAAATAAACGGTCATGAAACCACAGATGAAAAGGAAAGGAATGGCAACTGAGACTGACGGGAAAGTCTCCCAGAAGTTATTCGTTACCAGGTGATTCGTAAACGCCGGGATTAGCGGCTCCTCGACCGGCTTCGTGAAGGCCCGCAAAACCGTCGGCAATACAAACATATAAAGAGCGGCGACAAGCGGAACGTAAACCAGCAATCGCGATCGAAACGGTTTGGGAACCATTCCGATCTTCTTTAGCAGCCACGCGCAAAAGTCCTGCAACGATACAATGTGACAGCCCCAGCCGCAGACGAAACGTCCGAAGATCAGCGTCGCCAGGATCGCCAAAGAAAAAAAGATAAGACCTGCATTGATCGCGCCACGCTGGATCGTGTACATCGTTTCCGATGGCTCGATGGGCGAAATCGTACTACCCATGATCCACCACTGGATGAGGTGCGCGACCATCAGCAGGTTAAGACCGATTAGTACTGCTGCCCGCCAGCGACTTGTTTTCGATTTACGAATGCCGCTTTCCTGCATTGATGAAGTCTGAAGGACAGGCAGACGAATCGACCGCTGCTTCTTCACCTCCTGACTTGTGCAACCGCTTTTCATGGATGTTTCCGAACCCTGTCGCTTAAGGCGCAAGGCATTTTATACTCGATTTGATCAAAGCACGCGACGAACTAAGAGAACGGTAGGGTCCTCAATCAAACATCTCTGTGCCTCCTCAGTGTTCTCCTGTGTCTCTGTGGTTAATGTTTGCTAAAAGTTTTGCTCAGCACGGAGAAACAGAGGGCGCAGAGGTTTCACAGAGAAGGCCGAAATTCGTGTTTGCCTTTCGCGGTAGCCTGCGTCTAAACTTGCCCTCGTTCTTCAGAACCGTCCTGGTTCATGAGTAGTCCTGCCCAAAGAATTTGGAGATCCGAGATTAATGTCGAAGACGATCCTGATTGGTCTGCTTTCACTCTTCCTTGTCAGCAACAACTCAGACCGATCTCCGGACCGTATCAAACAAAAAGCGCCCCACAACCAAACCGGCACACTTGAAAAAATGATCGTGGCGAATGGCAGCGTCTCGCTGGATCTCGATCTCGACCGGCTCAACGGACGCAGATGGAGATCGCAAGTGAACACGCTGGCTTTCCAGGTTACGCCTAATTCGTTCTTCACCGTTCTTGTTTTTAACGGTGAACTGCGTGGGCTCGAGCCCGGCTCCATGGCACTCATCCCACAAAGCTTCGCGAACCTTCCGGCTGCTCTCAACGCTTCCTATCGTCAACTCATCGTCGAAAGCACAGCCTGGGGTGAACCCTTTGAACTCGTCGTTCGCGACAATAAGACGGGCTTCGTCTTTTTCGACATCGAGGGACATCAGTCCGATTACTGGGCTAACCAACACCTACTGGGAATTAGTAGCGGCAGGCTTCTGCTTTCAAAAGAGTTTGCTGCCACGCTCGGGCGGCCGTCGGAAGCCGGTTCGGCAGTAGGTGAAATTACTATTGTCGTAACCATGCGTCCGATCGAGATCACGGAGATGCTTGACGGCGAGGCCCGGTCCTCAGTTATGCCGCCGATCCAGGGTTTGGCATCGCCTGCTCTTGTGTCGGGGCCCGATGTCATCGTCGGAGACCTTTCCGGCCTGGCCCAATTTGGCACCAGCAGCGGAACGCAGGTTGGCCTGGCTGTGGGAACCGACTCTTGCAATGCTGGAGCGGTGCCGCTGAACTGGTTGGCCTTGCCAAACAACGATCATCCCGTGATTCCGCAAAATCTCTATCGAATGAGCGCCGACTCCTCGCGTTTTGAACAGGTCGGTCAGTCGTCGGTGAAACATGCATTCACAGCCTTGCAGCAAAACATCTGCGGCTTTGGTTGTACGGCCACTGGCAGCACAACGCTCGGTGCCGGATGTTCTGATCCTTACACCGCAAGTTTGAACTCAGGTAGTGGCGGCAACAGTCTGGGTTCGCGCGCGTGGATTAATCCTTTTACCGGTGCCTACCCGCGAGGAGATTCGGCTACGCCTCCTAACAGCCACACGGGGCACACGCACTCAGGTCCCTCGCACCCGATTCTGGTTGAAATGAATGACCTGAACACGACCTTGAATCCTGGGGCCACTTATTTTGCGGAAGCGCAATACGTCACACCGCATGAGTATGCCTGGTGTGTGGCGCATCCCGGCGAATGCAACATGTCCAACAACGCCTCTTACCGTCAGTACTCCGTAAGCGGCACGACGAGTTTCACTTTTTCGCCTGTCGGGTCAACAGTGCGAACGAAGCCCGCCATCATCGCCTGGACTGGCGCGAGTGTTAAGGAGTTTCAACCAGACCCGGGCAACGACGGCATTGGATTGGCCGGCTAC
>WNFK01215991.1_pt1 | contig 11414 bp, 17 predicted proteins | sample 5400281 | NCBI WGS metagenome assembly WNFK01 (sample SAMN13153350, study PRJNA577476) | soil metagenome | isolation source: 20 cm soil on Douglas fir-dominated hillslope | place: USA:California | collected 2013-09-17
GCCACACGCGCGATGTAATCAAAGGAGCCGGAAAGATAGTCGACGACTTTCCCCTTGCCCTCGTCGCCCCACTGCGCCCCCACCACCACCACGGATTTCATCCAGACCCTCTCCTCGACCACACCCCAGCGGCTTAACGTTTACTTTGCCTTGACTGCTTTGGAGGTCACCAAGAAACGGCAGGTTCTAATCGTAAGCTCGCTCCGCCCCCAACGCAAGCAAGCCCCTCACCCACCCTCATTTCGACAAAACTCGATACCGGAAACAGCTCACCAGATGGTCGTTCACCATGCCGGTGCCTTGCATCAATGCGTAACAGATGGTCGAGCCGACAAAGCGGAAGCCGCGCTTCTGAAGATCCTTGCTGAGAGCGTCAGACTCGAGAGTCTTCGCTGGGACACTCTTGCGGGACTTGCGGGCGTTTTGTTTGGGCCGGCCACCGACGAAGCGCCAGATGTATGCGTCGAACGTGCCGAATTCTTTTTGAACTTCGAGGAACGCACGGGCGTTCCCGATCGTCGCGTCGATTTTCAAGCGGTTGCGGATGATCCCGGCGTCGCGCAGAAGTTCGCGGACTTTTTTCTTGTCGTAACGCGCTACCTTGGCCGGATCGAACGCGTCAAACACTTCGCGATACCTTGCGCGTTTTCGCAAGATCGTGTCCCAGCTCAATCCCGCCTGTGCGCCTTCCAGAATCAAAAACTCAAACCAGGTGTGCTCGTCGTGCACCGGTACACCCCATTCCTCATCGTGATAAGGAATGTTCAACTCACTCGTCGCCCAGGGACAACGCACTCTGATGTTTTGTTGGCTTGCTGTCATGATTTTTGTATTCTCACTCGCAACAATGCTCTCATTTCTGTTCCGGCGCGGCGATAAGCCACTGCTGTTGCCATATAAAATGAAGCGTTCCTGGAATTGGACGCCAACCGTCCGCGGAATTGGCCGCGTTAGCGTTTTTTGTAACGACAGCTTTGGCTCCAACGGAGGAAAACAGCGCGAGAACCTGCTGCCTTCGTGTCGCACCGGCTCTGATGAACCGCGACTGCTGCTCATCTGGAATTTCTACAATGATGCGCACGCCCGCGAGGTGCGCCCAGTAGGCATCCAAGCCGGTTCCGATATAGCCGACCTCCGTTCCTGGCGGAATGCCCATTTCGTGGAGCCGCTGCGCAACTACCCACGGTTCGAACGGTTTGTTGCGCGCTACATCATAAAGATCGCGGCCGGCGGCCCACGCAATGGCAAGCGCCGGTGCCAGTAGGATGACGAAATGAAAGCGCCTCACCAGGAGCGGCCCCGCGCCGGTGGCGATCTTCATTCTCGATAGCATCCACATCATCAACATTAGCGCGAAAGGAGCGACGTAACGAAATTCAACCAGAACGAGCGAATACATCGCCAGCGCCGCCACCGAAGGCAAGAACACCAGCGATGCTCCGGAGGAAGATCTTCCCCATCCAAGCAGCTTTCTCCCGACAACCACGATTGCCAGTAAGACAACCCAAAGGGCGCCGCTCTTTGAAAATATTTTCAAATACATGTTCGAAGCGCGAAAAAGCGCCCAGGCCTGAGCCTTCACGGAAAAATGCGGCCGCACACCGTCATACCAGTAAGAGGGGTCATACCAGGGCGAGTACGAACCTGGCACTGGAGAGGAGAACTAAAACACATCCGGGTCGGAGAAAATTTTCCGGCTCGCGTGAAGCGGTGTGCCAGTTCCGGGAGGCTCTCCCTGCCAGTGCACTGATCTCGTCGCGCGATTCACGAATTCGGCGTAGTTGATACGGCCGGAATCGCCAAAAGTGGGCCGTCCTTTCGCCGCCGAAAGCGCCAAGATAAACGGCACGGTGATTCCCGCAAACACCAACGTCGCGAGCAAAGTTCGGAGCACCGCGGAAAGGAAAGAGGCGCCCGCGATTCTGCTCAGGCAAAACGCGCTGAAAAGAAAGACGAAGGCCAGAGGGAACATCGCTGCTTTGGCTAGGTAGCCGACGCCCAGGAGCGCCCCAAATCCTGCCAATACAAGCAAGTTGCCTCGTCCATCTCGAATTCGAAATAGGAGCGCAGTGGCAAGATAGACCAGCACGGCAACGCACAAATCCGGCGTGGCCCACACCGGGCCTAGCCAGTAGTAACTGGCCCACAGAAAAAAGATGCTTCCCCAGATCCACATCGTGCGCGACGGAACCGGCAAGTATTTTCCAGCTAGTTCGCCCGCAGCTTCCCGCTGCAAATTCAATTCCTTCTGGAACAAGCCGAAAGAAGCGAAGCTTGCGACATAAACTGCAAAATTCAGCAAATGTGCGGATGTAAACTCCCACTGGACCGCTGGATGGAGGAAGCGAAGATTTCGATGTACGAAATGCTGTCGGGCGTGACGTCATAGCGCCGCGCCCATACATTCAACAGTCCTAAAACCAGGACCGCGCACCAGAAGAAAAATCGTGGGTAAGGTTTGGGCGGAGCACCTGCTGGAGAATATGCATCCCGCTCTTTCTCCAGTAAGCCTGTCAACTGACGCACTCTTCCTCCGGCTACCATTGCCTCGTAGCTTGCGCGAAGATTATGTCAGGAGTTTTCCTTGCAGTGGTAGGCGAAACGATCGAACCCAACAAAAAACGGGGGCGCCTCGATCCGATCGCGACGCCCCCGAACGCCCTTAAATTTACGCGATGTGCCGCTCCAGCGCCTTGGTGATCTGCTCCTTGGGCACCGCTCCCACGATCTGTTCGACGACCTGCCCGTTTTTGAATAGCAGCAGCGTGGGAATTCCCTGCACGCGATATTTTCCCGCGGAATTCATAGCTTCATCCACGTTTAGCTTCATGACCTTGAGTTTTCCCGCGTAGTCGTGCGCAATCTCGGCCACCGTCGGCGCGAGCATGTGGCATGGACGGCACCACTCTGCCCAGAAATCCACCATCACGGGCTGCGAATTGCTAGCCGTCAAAACCTCGGCTTCGAAATTCCCATCGGTTGCTGACTGAATTGAATTGTCTGCCATGTTCTTTATCCTCAGCGGCTTATCCGCCGTTGGCGGACCGCTTCGCTCTCCTTATTCGCTTTAGTTAGATGTTCCAGCTGGCTTTTGGTTTCGTGCGGCTTGCCCCGCAGCCTGAGTTCCCTGCCCCGCCCCTCGGCCCGTTTCCCCCGAGCCTGAAGCGGCCGTTCTTGAACTTTGCGCGAGTGGGGACAATCCGCGAGCGGTTCGCGCAGCCTCATACAGCTTCGCATACTCTGCCGCAGGCGTCTTCCACGAAAAGTCCTTCGCCATTCCGTTCAACTGGATGCGCTTCCAGATCCGCTCATCCATGTAGTGATGGAGCGCCTGCCGCACCGCGAACAAAAGAGCCTCACCGGTATACTCCTTGAACTTGAACCCGGTCCCTGTCCCGTGTTCCAGGTCGAACGGCTCGATACTGTCGTCCAACCCGCCGGTGGCTCTCACAATTGGCACCGTACCATACTTCAAGCTGTACATCTGATTCAACCCCGAGGGCTCGTATCGCGAAGGCATGAGGAATATATCGGCGCCCGCCTCCACCTTATGCGCCAGCGAATTGTCGTAGGCAATTTTCACGCCCACGCGCCCGGGATACGCCGCTGCCAGTGCGCGGAACAAATCTTCATATTTGCGGTCGCCCGTTCCAAGCACCACCAACACCAAATCCTCGCGCATCAACTCGTGCGCTTTTTCCGCAATCAAGTCGAATCCCTTTTGATCCGCGAACCGCGACACGATTCCGATCAGCGGCGTTTCCAGGTGGTCGTGCGACAATCCAAACAAATCCAGAAGTTCCTGCTTGCATACCTGCTTTCCGCTCAAGTCCTTCGCTGAATACTTCACCGCGATCAGCTTGTCCTTCTCCGGATTCCATGCGGTGTAATCCACGCCGTTCAGTATCCCGACGAGCCGGTCCGCCCGCCCTCGCACAACGCCATCCAGCCCGTAGCCGTATTCCGGCGTCTGGATTTCCTGCGCGTATTTCCTGCTAACGGTCGTTAAATAATCCGAATAAACCAATCCACCCTTCAGCAGGTTCACGTAGCCGTAAAACTCAAGCCCGCCTGGATGAAATACCCCTTGCGGAATCCCTACGCGGTCCAAGATATCCTTCGTAAACTGCCCGTGATATCCCATGTTGTGAATCGAGAAGACCACCGGAATATCCTTGACCAGCGGATCATCTCCGTAAGACGTCCGCAGCAGCACTGGCACCAGCGCGGTCTGCCAGTCATGGCAATGAATCACATCCGCCGGCCAGACATGCTTGGCAATCTCAATCGCCGCGCGGCAGAATTCCGTGTAGCGCTCCGGATTATCCGGATAATCTCCGCTGCTCCCGCCATACAATCCATCGCGATCGAAATACTCCGCATCTTCCACAAAAAAATACCGCACGCCATTGAGGATCGTGCCATCGGCGATCGCCGGAAAACGCAGCCGCGCCCCACCCATGGGAATCGTCAAGCTCGGCATCACCACCGCCGTCGCCTTCGTTCCGCGGTACCGCGGCAACACCACGGCGCATTCGTGGCCCTGCGCCACCAGCGCCTTCGGCAGCGCCTCGACCACGTCCGCCAGGCCACCCGTTTTAGAAAACGGCAGCCCCTCCGATGCCACACACAGAATTCTCATCAGTTTCTAAGCGATCACTCCATAGCTAGCCTACGCTACCGGAGGGTTGAGAAGGCGTCAAGGATTCAGAGAGCTTTATTGTGAGACTGGCAGCCCAGAATCTCAATTTGCTTCGCCGACCAACTATTGGGGGAGTTTCGTTTCCACTTTTTCTGCCTATTTCGGGGAGAGCCCTGCTAACAAATTCCTCATGAAACGCTCAGGACTTTTTAGCGTTCAGGCGCCTACGCTTTATTGGTCCGCGCTGGTCATGCACACCGGCTCGGGTGAGGTTCTAATGTCCATCACCGTATTTCTGGCGTTTTGCATTCTTGGCTGTGACTTCCTGCTCTATGTCCTTTTCCAGTGGACCTACGGCGAGAAGCGCAGAAACCGTCTGCATCGCTCGGCAACACGCCGCGAAAACCCGGCTGCGAAGGATCCCCGTGTGCTCTCTTTTCCTCAGCACCCTATGCAGCGCCGGACTGGCTATTTCTGATCTCTCTTCGCCAACCCCCTCATTCATCTCTGCGATTCCGTACGATTGGTGGTTTCCGTGATTGGCGCGCTGCAGAACCAACAGGCGCGAGGGAACACTCCTCCTTCTGACCCCGCAACTGCGCCCCTCGTGGGAGTCCCATTCCACCGAAAGGTTACCGCCGCATATTCTGCCTCTGTGGGGGGCGGGGCTCGCCCCGCCACCCAACTGGATGAAACAAAAAACCGCCGAACCCAGTCAGTTTCGCCTCAACGCGTTCTGCCTGGGACTCGGCGGCTAAAGACTACCCTGTTATCCTGGCTACCCTTTCACCGGAATGGTGACTGGCTTCGCCAGCTTGAACGTCAACTGACTCTTGGCAGCCAGGAGGGTTACGTCCTTGTTTGCCTTGGCCTTGTTCGTATCCTTGGCATCGTTCTTGACTTCGCTCTTCGGCCCTGCGATCGAATTGGTGTCCAGTTGGTAAGACTTCCCGTGGATTACCACCGAAGCGATCGTCACCTTCACTTCGTTCTTTCTGACCTTGACGATGCGACAGGTTACTTGCGCGCCCTTTGGAATCACCGTCTTTCCATCCACCTGAATCGCGGTGGTGAGGCTGGCGGCAAAAGTGTCGCCGACTTTGTTCTTGTCCGTCGTCAGCGTTTGTCTTGCCGCCGCGCTGATCGCCGTACCTTTCGGCAAGGTGACCATCGTCGCGGGTTCTGCCGCTTTAGCGACCGCGGCGGGTTTTGGCGTCGCGGCACGTTTCGCTGCCCCAGCAGGTTTTGCTGTGTCGGCTTCCTTTGCTGTGTTACTGGCTTCGTCCGTGGCCGTCTTCGAGCAGCCCGCTGCCGTCAAAACGGCTGCCGCTGCCAAAGCAAGCCAGTAGTTCCGATGTACTTGAGAATTGAACACTTCACACCTCCAGAGGGGCACCCTTGGGGTGAATGGGATGAGGAGGCTGGTTGGACCCTTCACCGGTCGAAACTTACAGACCAACTACGGAACAACGGGTATCCCTTGCCTTCCCTAAATCGTACAGACTCCCGTGGCTGGAGTCCCGGCGTATTCGCGGCGCGCGTTTCCTTCCCAGCACCGGCCTATCGGCCAGTACCCCGCGTTCTGCGAACCGATCCCTTGAACCCCAATTTGCGTTATTCGTATTTGCTATTGTCGTAACTTCTTGACCGCCTCCGGCGTATCTCAGGCTGGACTCCCTCAGGCCAAACTCTCGCAAGGGAAGACAGATGAATTCCACCAAGAACCCGGGCAGATTCGCAGGCCTGCTGTACATCCTCATGTCCATACCTGGCTTCTTCGCCATGGGCTATGTCCCCGGCAAGCTGATCGTCCACGAAAACGCCGCGGCGACCGCCAGCAACATCGCGGCCTCCGAGACGCTCTTTCGCCTCGGCATCGCAGCCCAACTCATCAGCCAGGCCGGTTTTATCTTCGTGGCACTGGCTTTGTACGACCTGCTCAAGGGTGTCAACCGGCGGCAAGCCTCGCTCATGGTGACATTGATTGTGGTCTCCATCCCGATCGCCTTTGTGAATGAGCTGAACTCCATCGCCGCCCTCGTCCTCGTGCGCGGCGCTGATTTCCTATCCATAGTCGAAAAGCCTCAGCGCGAGGCTCTGGCGATGCTGTTCCTCAATCTGCATTTTCACGGACTTGTTGTCGCCGAAATATTTTGGGGTCTGTGGCTTTTTCCCCTCGCGCTGCTGGTGTACCGGTCGCGATTCCTCCCGCGGTTCCTGGGCGTCTGGCTCGCCCTCGCCGGCTTCGCCTGGGTGCTCCTCAGCCTTACGGGCGTACTGTCGCCGCAATATTACGACAAGGTGTTTACCTTCACTCAGCCCGCCGTCTTCGGGGAGATAGCCTTCATGCTCTGGCTCGTGATCAAGGGCGCCAAACCGCCAGCGCTGGACGCCACAGCCTTGTCGTCGGCTGCATAGGCGCACTCGTGGCGCTTGACAAATCCGGCATTCGGCCCGGACACCGCCTAAGCTTAAACAGCGGCGGGTGGCCGAGCCTCTTACTCATGCGTGGCCTTCGCTCTTATCGAGGGCTACCCTGTGCTTATCGGAAGCACTCTATTCCTCCCTGTCTTCTCTAAGCTCTCTTTTCCATTTCAGCCGATCTCTCACGACAAGCCCCAAAGTCACCGCTCCAAAAGATAGAACGGCGGCACCAGCAATGGTCCCCGCTTGCATGGGGTCTCTTCCTGAAACGCCATCGTGGAGGAGCACGGCACCGATCCCGAAACAGACGATTCCAAAGAGGATACCAGGTACATCGTGCGGCATAGATTTGCCTTTCCAGTTCCGGGGGGGCTACGAAGTCAAATTGCGCTCAAGTTCGCGCGTTCGGAGGACTGGCGGGCTATAAGGTTTCTTCATCTCCGCGCCACAGAAGCATCTGGGGTTGGCCTTCTTGGTTTCGCCCGAAGTTTTGGTCACCACGAATTCACAGCCACAATCACGATTCTGGCACCGATAGACTTGGCGTTCTTTGGACATTGGCCTCTCCAGGGACCTGGAGTCTTGGATGGGCAGGTTCAGCCTACCAGCCGCTACAGGTGACTGAGGAGGTCCGTTAAATGCGTACGTAATTTCCCGTACGTAATTCCACTTACCAATACGGGCGTCATGGGTTTGCAAGCGAGGCCAAAAAAAATGAAGCCAACTACGGAACATGGGAACATCGAACTGACTGAAGCCCAAGCCAAGATCGTGGGCGTTCAACGACAGCCGGGCGGGTCGCGCAGCCTTAAGCTAGTGAGAAGAATTTGGGTGGCGTACCCTTTGGGGTTTGGCTTATCAAAGGGTGCGGGTTTAGAGTCAACCTCGTGCTTGACGTCCCCCCGTTGGAGGCTGCTGTTGATTTTGCTTTTTCCCGTTCGTCTCGCATCCACAGAAACCATTCAACTGCCCTAATAGCCGTTCAACCCTCATTTTCGATCATTCGCGGGTGGCAGGCCCTCAGGCGGGCCATCCTTCGACGCAGTCGAAATTCCCACGCCTCACAGCGCGCGAATCTCTTCCCTGTTGGAATTGCTGTCTTTTTGCGGGTGAAGGCGTCCAATGCAAGTAGAAATGCGCGCAACCTTGCAAATCCTGAAGGCTGGAACCGCCACGGGAGTGTCCCTATGGATAGCTGTCCTGGCCTGCCTCATGGGTTGCACGCAGCCGGCTCTTGCCAGCTCCCCTGCGATTGTTGATGCATCTTCGAGGCGGGAGGATTCCGCCGGCCATACCCAATCCGGGCTGACGGCGGACATGGAAAATTGCCACCATACCGGCGGCAATTCCTCTGTGCCGCCCAAGGATAGGAAACCAGCTTCCAACGGCCCTGTCTCGTGTTGTCCCCTTGAGATAACCGTCACCCAGAAGTGGGACACAACGAAGCTGGAAATCGCTCCGGCGCGAGATTTTGTACCGTCCTCCGACTTTCGTTTTGAGGCCGTTCGGTTTTCCGGCCCTGTGGAACTTGTTGAATCGGTCTGGCGCAGCGGCAGAGATACCCTCCTCGAAACGCACCTTCTTCGCATCTAGAAATACCCATCAGAAGTGTCGCTGCATTCTCGCGCTGATGGCCATGCCATCGGCTGACAAAAACCCTTTTCATTCGTAAAGGAGAAAAACCATGAAGAGAATCAGAGCAATTCTGCTGGTAGCAGTGATCGCGCTCGGTTTCGCAGGAGCGGCAAAGGCGGCAAACGCATCATGCTGCAGTTCCGCCGACTGCTGTGCGTCCTGCTCCGGGTGCAAGAAGTAAGCTGAGCAGTTGAAGGACGGGAGGCGCGCGCCGCGAGGTTCGCGCCTCTCCTTAGTTATTGACTGGCTGACGGCGCGTGGCAGGCCCTCAGCCGCGGGGTACTACGGGGGTGACCCGTCCTCGGTTTTTTGGAGGGTGGGTGGCGCAGCCTTAAGCTAGTGAGAAGAATTTGGGTGGCGCACCCTTTGGGGTTTGGCTTATCAAAGGGTGCGGGTTTAGAGTCAACTTCATGCTTGACGTCCCACCGTTTGAGGCTGCCGTTGATTTTGCTTTTTCCTGTTCGTCTCTCCTCCACAGAAACCATTCAATCGCCCTAATAGCCGTTCGACCCTCATTTTCGACCATTCGCTGTAAAACACTTAACATCTTCATTAAGGTGTGCTATTCTCCCTCGTGTACATCGAATCCCATTCCCGCTGTCTTCCTTCTTTCTGCACGGTTCGGCCCGCTTTTGCTTCTCAACGTTTAGACCTGCGGACGTTTCGACGTTCAGACGTTCTTTCCTCCCCATCTCCCTCGCTGGCCCCAGGCCCTCAACTATTACTCTTATCTAAATTCAAAGCTCCGGTAAACCACGCAGAATCAACACTTCTACAAGTGTTGATTCTAAAACAACTTAAAGTCCCTTTAGAATCTATCACTTTTGAAAAACAGGGGGAGGGGTCCCCATTATGGTTAATCAATTGTTGTAAGACAGTATCTACCGGAATGGCTCGCGGGAATCCCAACCTTCCATCTTCCGTACACACTTCCAAGTTCCGTATGCTGCAACTCTTTTATTTGCCGCTCTTACGAAAACACCCGGGGGTATGGGGGTACTCTTCCCATTTCGGAACATGCTGCGAGCAGGACCGTGGACTGACAATGACCCTGAGTAACTTACGACCGATGATGCCGGTCGTCCGGCGCGGCGGCAATTCCCATGCGGCGAAGTTCATCCTGATAATACTTTTTATGGAGGACATCCCATTCCTCGCTGCCTTCGAGGATTTCTTTCTTCTGCGAAGTGATCTTCTTGCGGACTTCCAGTTCAATCTTCTCTTCGTCTTTCAGCGTGGCCGTCAGGATCTGCACCACTTGCTGGCGAATGGTGTCGCGGTCGTCGACGAATTCCACTTCCTGGCTGTCTACCAGCACGTCCGTGATCTGGTGCGAGAGGCGTATGATTTTTTCGCGGGTGAGGCGCATCTTCCCTTTCTCGATTCAGTCATCGCAAGTCAGCGTCCTTCCGGCTCGCGCCCTGCGGAATTTCCAATTTCAATTTTGCAATTTCTTATTTCTAATCTGCGCGTCTTGATCTTCCGATTTCCAGTTTTCAATTTCAATTTTCTGGTTTCTAGTTTCCAGCCTCTATCTCAAGATCAGCTTACGGTCCCGGGCCAGCTGCTGCTTCACCTTTTTGTACATCTCCTGATAAGAGACGCTGGTCCGCCGCATCTCATCCTGGTGCGCGATCAAAATCTCGCGCACTTCGTCGTTGAGCCGGTCCTCGACCGTCAACTCTTCCAGCATCCGCAGGCGCACGCGGTTGGCCACCGCCGGCGCCGCCTTCGTTTCGATGTGCCCGCCTTCCACCAGCCGTTTCACGACTTCAGTGGCGATGTGCGCTACAAAATCCCGTACGAGAAGCATCTCAGAGCGTTTCCTTTGCGTAAATGCAAGAGAGAGAGTTTACTGGCTGCGCCAATAAAGTGCAAGGAAGGGACCAAAATCGCCGCGGTTTTTTTCGCTGTAGCGGCGCAACATGTTGCGCCCTGCTCGGCAGAAACCGCAAACCGGGAAAGCCTTCTGAAGCCGAAACCGCCGCCATTCGCGCATATTCGCGCACGCGTTGACGCTTTTGGCCGCTTCCTGTACGATGATTTAGTATCGGGTATCGGTAGGGCGCTTAGCTCAGCGGTTAGAGCGTTCGGTTTACACCCGAAAGGTCGTCCGTTCAAATCGGACAGTGCCCACCACTGTGACGCTTCACCCTTCAGCGGGGACGTAGTTTTCGTGAACGCTTGCATCATGTATCCCTTTCTCTGAATTAGCGTTAGTTGGAGATTCCCGGAGAGACCGACCGGTCACAACATATTTTGTGAATGCAGGAGCACAGCGGACGGCGAAAACAGGGTTACATCCAAAAAATCAGAGGTCCGTGGCTGATATAGAGGCCGGCTTGCCTAGATTCGCGAGGCAATCAAGATATGTCTCCCAAGTATTTCCACGGGCAACAAGTAACCGGTACCGACTTTGCCTCCTTACTTGAATCAGACCAGCGTCCTTCAGGATCTTTATATGATGAGCCACGGTAGCAGCGGATACGGTAGATTCAGCGCATAATTCACCCACGGTGATTTGCTGGTCAAAATAGATTTTCCCCAGCAGCGCGTAGCGCGTCGTATCGGAAATCGCTCTCGATATTCGCAACAGCTCATCCTGATTTAGCTGGTGCTGATTCATGCCCACTCTCTGCATTTGGCAGCCACCTCAATGGCCAGCTGCGAACACGCTCAGCATTTTCGTTCTCGGCGGCCGATTGCTTCGGCT
>WNFK01045634.1_pt2 | contig 11413 bp, 10 predicted proteins | sample 5400281 | NCBI WGS metagenome assembly WNFK01 (sample SAMN13153350, study PRJNA577476) | soil metagenome | isolation source: 20 cm soil on Douglas fir-dominated hillslope | place: USA:California | collected 2013-09-17
TAACTGCAGAAGAATTTGATGAATGGGTGAAACCGGAAAATATGGTGGGGAAGATTGATTAAACAATTTTTCCTTTCATTGCTTTTATGACTGCCTCTGATTTGGAGTGCACATTCAGTTTTTCATAAATAGTTTTAATATAGCCTCTTACTGTTTCAATGCTGATAAAACATTTATCGGCCGCCATTTTATAACTCATTCCTTCTACCAGGCATTTTAAAATTTCCTTTTCTCTAGCAGAAAGATTAAAAACATTTCCGGAAGCGGTTGATAGATTTTCCCGGAACATGTGCATCACTTTAAGTGCAATGGCCGGCGTCATGGGTGCCCCGCCTTCGTAGATTTCTTTTATTGCATTCAATATCTCATCCGGTGGAGTGTTTTTTAAAATATAACCTTCCGCTCCATTGCAGACGGATTGAAAAACTTTATCATCATCTTCAAAAACAGTTTCCATTAAAACTTTTACATCCGGAAATTTTTCTTTGGTCAATCGCACCGCTTCAATTCCGCTGATACCCGGCATTTCAATATCCATCAGCACAACGTCCGGCTTTGTTTCCTGAACGTTTTCCAAAACACGTTTGCAATTAGAAAATGCCCCACCACAAATAAACCCTTCGCTCGAATCGATCAGGTTGAACAGACCTTCACGTAATTGAGTGTTGTCTTCAAATATGGTAACACGAATATTTTTCATGTTTTTAAATTTAATTCAATGCTGGTTCCCTTTCCAATTACTGACTCTATTGAAAGACCCGCATCAATCTCTTCAGCTCTTTTTTTCATATTGCCAAGGCCATTACCTGCATACTCCTGTGAATTGTCAAATCCCACGCCATTGTCCCGGATAATGCAGGTGATGCTTCCATGCTCACGGGATATGAGTATGGAAGCATGCGATGCCAGCGAATATTTTACAAGATTGTTTAAGGCTTCTTTGAAGATAAGATAAAAATTCCGGCGGATTTCCATTGGCAGTTTTATACCGGATAAATTTTCATCGGCACTAAAACTGCATTCAATTTTTTTCGCCTTTAAAAGATTATAGGACAGCGAACGCATCCGGAAAATGATTTTATCCAGGCTGTCATTATCCGGGTTGATGGACCACACAATATCACTCATAGAATCCACAATTTTTCTTGAGCTTTCGCCGATCATCTGTAAAGCCTGGTCTCTTTTTGCGCTGTCTTTTTTTGCTACTTCACTGAAAACGGAAATGCTATTAAGCGTTGAACCAATGTCATCATGAAGATCGGTCGCAATTTTATTCCGGATCCTTTGCAATAAAAGTATTTGACCAATACGGTAACGATAAAATGAATATAAAGCTGCAGCCACTGCCATCACAACTAAAATTCTGAACCATACGGTTTGCCAAAAAGGTGGGGTGATAATAATTTTTATTTCCGCAGGTGTATCATTCCAATGACCATCATTGTTACTCGCTTTTACTTTGAAGACATAGTTGCCCGGCGCAAGGTTGGTATAATTAGCAAAACGGCGGGATGCATCGGTAATTATCCAATCCTTATCATAGTTCTCCAGCTTGTATGCATATTGGTTTTTTTCCGGATGAATAAAGTTGAGAGCTACAAAGGAAAAAGAAAGAATATTTTGCTTGTAATTCAGCTTTAGTTCTCTGGTAAATTCGGTGGGGACTTTTAATACGCTCCCGGAATCAGCAGCAGTAACCGGTTTATTCATTAAATTAAAACCAGTAATATAAACCGGCGGAGTAACCTCGTTATCCCGCCATTGCTTCGTATTTAAATAAAAAAAACCAGCTGTGCTGGTAGAAAAATATAAACTGCCTTCTTCGTCCTTGTATGCTCCCAGAAAATTCAGGTCGTTGGATGGCAAACCATCGCTGATATCATAATTGCGGAAATTTATTTTTACATTTTTATCAAAAGGATTTTGAGGCAGTTTGCAACAAGCAAGACCATTGTAAGTTCCGATCCAGGTTTTACCATCATTATCATCTATCATGCTTACAACGGCATTACTTGGAAGTCCATCCTGCATGGTAAATGTTCTGAATAATTCTTTTGAAGGGTCAAATACATTTAGTCCGCCACCGACAGTGCCTGCCCAGATAAACCCATTCTTATCTTCATAAAGAGGAAAGGTTATATCGCTGCTGATTGTGTTGCGATCAGATGATTGATGCCGAAAAATTTTAAATGTTTCAGTTAGAGGGTTGAACTGTATCAAGCCTCCATACCAACTGCCGATATAGATGATTCCGGTGGAAGTCTTTAACATCTCCATCAGGTAATTAGTGCTTACAGAATTTCCTTTGTCACTTGCCCTATGCGCTTTAAAAGTTTTACTTAAGTGATCATATAAGTCAAGTCCGCCTCCGAAAGTTGTTACCCAAATTTTACCATTATTATCTTCAACAATGCCGACGGCAGAAGCGGAGCTTAAAGAATTGGAATCATTTTCATTATACCGAAAATAACTGTGCATTTTTGTCCTGGGATCATATTTCACCAATCCATTCAGAGTACAAAACCAAAAATTGTTCTTGCTGTCCTGCGTTATCTTGTGGGTAATATTGTTATTAAATATATCCTGGCCATTGTCAATTATCTTAAAAGGCTGCAGAGTTTTGGAAACAGTATTAAAGAGGTACACTTCGTTCTCACCATAAATGAATAATTCCTTTTTTTGGAATGGATAAAAGCTTGAAATCTTATTTGACTTAAGTGAATTATTTTTCTCAGGGTTACGTTTTATTATCCCAATTTTTTTATTTGCAGGATCAAGGGTATAAACTCCTTCATCGGAGGTAGCAATCCAAATTTTCCCGTCCCGGTTTTTAATTATTGAATTAACGCCTGATTTTACCTGGTCTGATAAATAGAATTTTCCGGAAGCCGCTTCATAATAATAAAGGCCGTAGTTAACAAGTCCAATCAACAGGTTGCCTGTTTCATCTTCATAACAGGAATTGAATCCGTTATTTTTCAACAAAAAGTTGCTTTCAGTTTCATTAAAAAAATGTTTCCATGTTTTAGTTTTCATATTAAAACCATAAAGGCCGTTCTCTTCACTACCTATCCAGACATTTCCGTTCCTTCCTTTAAATACTGTATATAATCCGGGCTTATTTTTATTTCCGGGCATTTGCTCAGATCCAATAGCAAAATGAGCCGCTACTCTTTTGCTCGTTATATTAAACACATCCACTATATTGGCAGATGTAATTGTCCAGATATTGTTCTCATCATCTCCACAAACCCATAAAATATTATCTGAACTCAATGATGAATGATCATCCTCCTTATGCCTAAACAATTCAAATTTCTTTTTGACAGGGTCAAAAGAATTTAAACCTGCCGATGTGCAAATCCAAAGTGTTCCCGATGTATCAATTGTTATATTCCCAGTGTGAATTTCTCCAGCTAATGAATTAGGATTGTCTGGTTGATGATAATAACGTGTAAATTTTTCAGAGCGGGGGTTGAAGGAATAAAATCCGTTTGAAGAGGTAGAAAACCAGATCAGGCCATTCTTATCTTCCAGCAGTGAAAAATACCAACCAGGCAATAAGGAATTGCTATCTGTTGGATCATAATTATAAACCTTAAAATTATTGCCATCATAACGGTTCAATCCGTAATTGGTAGCGATCCATATAAAGCCGCGGCTATCCTGTAGTAAGCCACAGGTGCTATTGTTTGAAAGACCCTGCTTCGTAGAAATGTTTTCAATTTGGGAAAAATCATAACTGGTATTTTGAGAAAAACAGGAAGATGCCTTTCCCCAAAAGCATAAACAACAGATAAAGCACCTGATCACTTTATGGTAAGGAGGTTTCATAAAATTTCAAAGCTATAGGAAGTTACAAAGTTTTCCGACCCCATAAATGTGGGGGTATCGCTTAACACTTCAACATCATTGTGGGCTTGATATGCATTTTTATTTAATACACCTTCGGAAAAGCATTCTTCTTTCATCTTTAAGAAATAAAACAATGAAAAAACAGTCTCTAAAAAAAATTTTTGTTTTCATGCCAGCTGTACTTGCAATATTTCTTTTTTCTATTGCCGGTGCACAGGATATTCATCCGTCTGCAATCATTCAGATACAGAAAGCTGATCCGGAGATGATGAAAAAATTATCGTTGCAGGCAACCAGTAATCATGAAAATGAATTTATGGAGGAATTCAGAAATAAAAAACGGAAAATAAAAAATGGATTAATAAATAAACCAATAAGCAATTCAATCCCGATAGCTATCGGGACTCCCGCACAAAAAAAACCAGGCATTTGCCCACCTCTTGTACAAAGAGGCTTTGAAGGAAACCCGCAAACACAATATTACCTGCTTCCGGTGGGTTATGGTCCGTCTGAATGTGACATCGCCATTTCTAATGCAGGCAAGATTGTCAGCATATCACCTTATTGGATGTATTACTTCAATGAAAACGGTACGCTGGTTTTTTCTGATAGTTTGTATCACTTCGGAAACAGTTTAAATGATTGTCACGTTTTATACGACCCGAAAGCAGACCGGTTTGTTTTTTCTTCCCAATATGGTTATTACAATGCTGACCCGTTTATTTTTAATGCGTACGGAACTGTGTTAGGATTTTCTAAATCTAATGACCCGATGGACGGATGGAGTTTATATCAGTTGCCTTTCACTAACTTCCATGATAATTCTGCTGGAGATTATCCGCTTTTAGCAATGAGTGACAGCGAAATTTTCATCACCCTTGATTATTATAACGCCGGAGACAGGTATAAGCATGTTGAAATAATACAAATTAATAAAGGAGAAGGTTATGCAGGTTCCTCATCTCTTACCTCGCAAAAATATGATGCTACTTTAACAGGAAACACAAAGGGTACCATGGTGCCGGCCCAGGGCGGCTCCGCTACTTACGGTCCCAACATGTATTTTATCATGGCAAATGAAAGTGGCAATTCTTCCAATAAATATTATGTGTATGAAATTACCAACACGATTGCTTCCGGTCAGGCAGTTTTAAAAAGGTATGGACCGGTTACATCAAATATTTCTTATTCTGCCCAGGAAACCTCATATCAGCCAGGCGGTATTCCCATATTGAATGTATTTGCAGCCAATGATGTATATATGGAAGATGCATTTTTTGAAAATGGTGTGCTTCAGTTCTGCCAGCATACAAACGTAAATGGCAAGGCAGCAGTTTGCCTTGGAAGAATCACCGGAATTCCGAATAACCTTACCTGCACTGCAAAAACAATCAGCGATCCTAATCTTTATTTAAGCTATCCCAGCATTGCTTATGCAGGAAATTCTTCCACTGATAACAGTGCAATTTTGGGTATTGAGCATTCAGGCACTAATACTTATCCCGGGCTTTCGGCTGTTTATGTAAACAGCAATTTTGATATAAGTCCATTAACAACTGTAAAAGCAGGCGCCGATACTATCAATGGATTATGGGGCGATTATTCTGGAATATGCCGCAGGTATAATCATCCCGGTGAAGTTTGGTATGAAGGACAATATGGAAGTAAAATATTCCCAAATATTAACTGGATCGCAAAGTTAAACAGCCCGGCTAACTGCGATGAGCAGACGATTGTTTCAAATGTTTCAAAGCAAATACAAATGGAAAAAACAAATCCTGAGTTAAAAGTTTTTCCAAATCCTTTTTCTAATTCTACTTCCATTTCAGTTACAATTTATCAACCGCAGAATGCGTCCTTAAAAATTTTTGATGCCAATGGGAAAATGATAAAGATCCTGGCTGATAAAAAATTTGAAAAAGGGCAATATGAATTTAAATGGAATGCTGAAGGAGTTAGCGCCGGTATATACTTTCTTCACTTTGATGCCGGTGCTTATTCAGACACAAAAAAACTTTCAGTAATTAAATAATCACTTTAAAAACTAAAAAAATGAAAAAGCTATTATTAAAAAAGTTATCCGCCTTCATTGTTATGATGTTTTGCTTTTCCTTTTCACATGCACAGCAATGCAAAGGACCAAATCATATATTAGTGTGTCACTGTGCACGATCTTCAGATTTTTACTGCTATCCTGTTTGCAAATGTATTCATGTAAGCCAACTTAAAAGCTATTTGAATGATGGCTGGAAATTAAGTAGCTCATCCGATGCTGCAAAAATCAACAATAGTTCATCTGATCTTTTTTCTTTTTCAGTGATTAATTCAACTTCAATTAACGTAGTGCTGGTTGAATCACAAAACGTGTCACTCAAAATTTATGATGTAACGGGGAAATTGATAAAAACACTTGCTGATAGCAGAATGCTGGAAGGAGACTATCAAATTGATTGGAATAAAAGAGATGAACAGGGAAATACGGTCAGTAATGGCATCTATATTTTACAATTCAATGCAGGAAGTTATTCAGATACAAAAAAACTCTCAGTAATTAAATAACCAATTTTAAAATAAAAAAAATGAAACATCGATCAATCCAAAAGCTTTTTGCTTTCATCATTACTGTAATGATGTTTTTTATGATCCCAGAATTAGCAAGTGCTCAAAAAACTGAACCAGCGAACGCTGAAAAAAAATGCAAAGGATGTCCCAGGGGTTATGTCTGTTATCACGGTCATTGTATAACATGGTGGCCAACCTGGTCACTTTTTGCTACAACCGATGAAACACTTTCTGCCTCCGCATCTCAAGGCAATACCATTAATTTTCAAATAGAGCAGCCTGAATTTGTTTCCATCAAACTATTGGATGTAAAAGGGAGATTGATAAAAACACTTGTCAATAGAAGAATGACACAAGGAGAACATCAAATTGAATGGGACAAAAAGGATGAGCAAGGAAAAGCAGTACCTGCCGGCATTTACGTTTTACAGATTGTCGCAAACGGTAAATCTGAAACAATGAAATTATCGATCATAAAATAAACTTACCAAAAAGGAAAAGTATAAAAAGCTTTTTGCTGCCAACAATAGTGTAACACCTGATCGATTCGATGAATGGGTGAAGCCGGAAAATATGGTGGGGAAGATCAATTAATTGATTTTGTTATTCCATTTCTTAGAAATTAAATTTATACCAAGACTTAAGCGGAAATTGATTGGCTCACCAGGTGTGTAACGCCATTCATCATTAGTTGTATTAAAATATCCATTAGATGCATAGTTTATATTGGTGATATTGTAAACATTCAATCCAATATTAAATTTAGTGTTGTGGTAGCTTATAGCCGCATCAAACAAATTATAAACCGGCAGATAAATATTTCCTTTGGGATCGTCAACAAATAAGGCACTCCGACGACCCATATATTGATATCCTAATGCAAAAGAAAATCCTTTCAGTTTTCCATTCAGCAATTTGTATTTAAACCAGAGGTTAGCACTATGATCAGGTGTCCCTAATTTTTTCTTTCCTACCTGATTGGAATCTCCTTTCGATACTCTTGCATCAGCAAAAGCATAATTGGCGTTAACCATGATAGCAGGGGTTATGTTTCCGGCTATGTCCATTTCAACTCCTTTATGAATATACTGTGCCGTTTGAATATAATAATCTGGAAAGAAAGGATCGGGTATGAGAGCATTGTTGACAAGAATTTTATAAACCGATAAACTTGTGTTCAGCTTTTTGTTAAAGAAAAAATGTTTGATACCAGCTTCCAGATTATAGCCAGTCAACGGCTTAAAAGGTTTGTGTTCAAAATTCTTTTGATATTGTGGAATAAAGAATTGATCGTAGATTATATAACCAGAAAAAGCATCTGAGAATAGCCAGGTAAACCCGACGCGGGGAGTGAATTTGTCATAATGAGCATGCTGCTGATAATCGAGAGTTTGACCTGTTATATGAGTATCGTTTAAATGTGTAAATCTTCCGGCCATCGTTATGATCAGTTTCTCTTTTATCTTTATATGATCTTCCAGGTAGAGGGACGGATTTTTGGATCGAAATGTATTAGTATCAAGTTGTGAAAAAGTTTTGAGCGAATCAGGATTCACATAATAATCCGGATTGGGTACATATAGTCCAAATTTACTTTCGGTAGTACCGAAGGGATCAATACCTCCGGTACTACAATAATCAAAAGCAGAAAACAATTTATGTTCTATAGTTTCCCCGGTATGAAAGGTTCCGTTCAGGTAAACCTGGACCATCCTGTAAGAGCTACGCCATTCATCTCGTTCTGCATACCGGTAAAGGGTATCATTTATAATAGGCATATAGCTATCTGCTAGTAGCTGGTAACCCTGGCCCCATTTGCCATAAATTTTCCCTAAAAGCAAATTAATGTTCCAGCTGTTATTGAATTGATGAGTCGCTAATAAACGGAAATAATTATCAGCTACGATTAAATTATCGGTTTTAGAATCAGCAATTGCAAAATTTCGTGGCAATGAAAATAATTTTCCATTCAGTGAGGGTACATTAGAATTATTACCGGAAGTCTTTCCCCACATATAATTATACTCTGCTGTGATCGTATTCTTTTTATCGGGTTCATATTTTAAAGCCCCGCAGATAAAATACCGTTGCGCATGGCTAAATTGAAATGCCCGTTGTTGATGATGCAGCCCAGCATTGAAGCGATATGTAAATTTTGATTTATTTGAAAATGCTCCTCCCCAGTCAGTCGTCAACCGGAATAAATTAAAACTTCCGTACTCGGTATTTACTGAAGCTACAGGATCTCTTTGTGGTTGTTTGGTTATTATATTTACTACCCCCCCTGGAGGCAGATCGCTAACGATAAATCCTGCTGGGCCTTTAATAAATTCAATTTTTTCAATCATAGCAATATCTTCCTGCTGGTTCCATACATAATGGCCCATTCCATTGCGATAAATATTGAAGAAATTTTCTACACCCCGGATATTTAATGTGAAATCATTCAAATCACCCTGATTTTTTTGAATACCGCTTACTGTTCGAATGGCTTCACTCATGGTAACCAATCCCTGGTCCGTAAGTAGTTCCCGTTTAGTAACTGTTATGTTCTGTGGTATTTCGTTCAAGGGCATATTAAGCCGAAGCGAAGAGGAGGGATTCGTTTCTACATATTTTGGAGATCTTGACTCTACGATCACCTTTTGAAGCTCGGCATAATTATGTTCAAGCTGGGCATTCACCAAATTTTCTTCACCAGGTTTCACATCAATGCTTATCTCTTTGCTTTCAAATCCCACACAAATGAAAAAATGATCACATAATTACCGGGCCTGATCTTTTTTAATTCAAAACTTCCATCATCATTTGTAGTAGCTCCATTTTTTGTATTTTTTATTACTACCGTAACAGAACCGGCAGGCTTACCATCTGAAGTGGAAACGACTCCTTTTATACTTCCATATTCGTTCTTTTGAGCGAAAGCATATGTGGCTAATAGTAACGGCAAGAACAAAAAAAGCAGCTTCATAAAGTGGTATGGTAGTTTGTAAACAAAAGTTACACAATTTTTCCTTTTACTGCTTTCACTACTGCTTCAGATTTGGAATGCACTTCCAGCTTTTTATAAATATTTTTGATATGTCCGTTCACGGTATCGGGACTGATAAAGCAGGTAGCCGCAATCATTTTATAACTCATTCCTTCCACAAGGCATTTTAAAATTTCTTTTTCTCTTGAAGAAAGATTAAACGAATCATCCTTTTCATTTGCCAGGTTGAATTTAAACATTCGCAGTACTTTGCTTGCGATTATTGGACTCATCGGTGCACCGCCTTCATAGATTTCTTTGATGGCATTTAATATTTCTTCCGGGGGAGTGTTTTTCAGAATATAACCCTGTGCTCCGTTACAGATGGATTGAAATATTTTTTCATCTTCTTCAAAAATTGTTTCCATTAGAATTTTTACATCGGCGTATTTTTCCCGGATCAACCGAACTGCTTCAATCCCGTTTACTAATGGCAATTCAATATCCATTAAGACCACATCCGGTTGTGTTTCTTCTATATTTTCAACTACTCTCTCACAATGTGCAAAGGAGCCAGCACAAGTAAACTGTTCACTTGTTTCAAGGAGATTGTAGAGGCTTTCACGTAAATTCCGGTTATCTTCAAAAATGGCAACCCTGATCTTTTTCATGTATTTAGCTTTAATTGAATGCTGGTTCCAATCCCTTCTCCCGATTCAATGTGAAGTTCGGCGTTTATTTCTTTTGAACGTTTCTGCATATTGATAAGCCCGTTGCCATTGTATTTCTTTTTTGTATCAAACCCGATTCCATCGTCACGAATCTGCAAAGTGATGCGACTTGCATTCTTGCTTAGCAAAACCGAAGCCCGTTTAGCATTGGAATATTTAACAAGATTATTCAATGCCTCTTTGAAAATAAGATAAAAATTCCTTCTCTCTTCCAGCGACAGTTTTAGATCATTCAGGTTTTCATCCGCACGGAAACTGAAATCAATTTGTCTTACCCGAAGTAAATTATAAGACAGAGAACGCATCCGCAAAATAATTCTTTCAAAGCTGTCATTATCCGGATTAATGGTCCATACAATATCACTCATGGAATCAATCACTTTACGGGAGCTTTCACCAATCATTTCCAGTGCCTGTGTTTTCCCAGCCTTATCTTTTTTGGCTACCTCACTGTAAACAGAAATACTGTTTAGCGTAGAACCAATATCATCATGCAGATCAGCAGCAATCCTGTTTCTTATGTTTTGTAATCGTAACACCTGCTGCAAACGATAACGATAAATTCCATAAACTAAAGCTACTGCTGCCAGAGCTACTAAACTCCGGAACCACCAGGTTTGCCAGAATGGAGGTGTAATAATAATGATAAGAGAAGTTTCTTTGGGATTCCATTTGCCATCATTATTGCTGGCCCTTACTTTAAACATATATTTACCTGGGTTCAGGTTAGTATAATTAGCATACCGCCTGCCGGCATCCGTACTTATCCAATCGTTATTATAGTTTTCAAGTTTGTATTGATATTGATTTTTTTCAGGATGAAAATAATTGAGCGCAGCAAATTCAAACGAAATATCGTTTTTATTGTAAGGAAGGATGATCTCTTTTGTGATCTCGACAGGAGATTTTAAAATACTGTCAGCATCAAATGGATGAATACTCTTATTGAAGAGTTTCAGATCAGTGATATACACGGGGGGTGCGAAGTCATTATCTCTTAAATTAGACGGATCAAAATAGAGCACCCCGCCTTGTTGACTTCCAAAAAATATTTTTCCATCAACATCTTTATAAGCAGCAAAAGGAATCATCTTATTATCGGGCAATCCGTCATTCATATCATAATTACGAAACTGAAACCTCGATTGGGGATCAAATGGTTTTTCGGGAGGAGTAAAACGACTGATCCCTTTATAGGTACCCAACCAATAATTGCCAAAATTATCTTCTGTGATGCTGGATACAATATTTGAGCTTAAACCGTCATTTGTAGTAAAGGCCCGGAATTTTCCTG
>WNFK01230586.1_pt1 | contig 11413 bp, 8 predicted proteins | sample 5400281 | NCBI WGS metagenome assembly WNFK01 (sample SAMN13153350, study PRJNA577476) | soil metagenome | isolation source: 20 cm soil on Douglas fir-dominated hillslope | place: USA:California | collected 2013-09-17
CAAAAATCTCAGTGAAATGGGATGGAAAGCACAACGACCATTATACAGTGCGTTAAAAAGTGATAAAGGAATAAAGCTGCCGGTGTTGGATAACGCTTTGGAACGATTTTTCGAACATAAAACCGTTTAAAAGTTTTAAATATGCCGGGAAATAAATTCATGTTCGCTACAGGAATTGAAAACAGTTATCCAACAATTCAATTACCAGATGGGTCAACCAAGCGGATAGATGAAATGGAAAAAGCGAATCACTATAAATTCTGGAAAAAAGATTTTGAATTAGTAAAAGAAATTGGAATTGAATTTTTGAGGATCGGGCCGCCTTATTATAAAACCCATTTAGCCCCGGGTAAATATGACTGGTCGTATGCTGATGAAGCATTTAATTATTTAAAGGAACTACATATCACACCAATTGTCGATCTCTGTCATTTTGGTGTGCCAGATTGGATCGGGAATTTCCAAAACCCTGATTTCCCTCAATACTTCGCTGAATATTCAAAAGCTTTTTCTGAAAAATTTCCTGATCTCCAATTATATACACCGGTCAATGAGATATTTATTGCGGCAATGTTTTCGGCTCAATATGGATGGTGGAATGAGCGATTAAGATCGGACAAAACATTTGTAACGGCGTTAAAACATTTATGCAAAGCAAATGTAATGTCGATGCATGCCATTTTGCAAGTACAGCCGGAGGCAACATTTATTCAAAGTGAATCTTCAGAATATTTTCATGCAATGGACCCGTTGGCAGTCCCGCTTGCCCGTTTCCTTAATCAAAAAAGATTTCTTTCTCTTGATCTTACTTATGGGTATCCGCTTAATGTTACGATGTATGAATATCTGAGATCAAATGGAATGACCAGCGAAGAATATTATTGGTTCACACAAAACCAGGTGAAAGCAAAATGCATTATGGGAAATGATTATTATGTAACAAACGAACATTTAGTTTTTCCAAATGGGCACACACAGGCAGCAGGAGAAATTTTTGGTTATTATGTGATCACTAATCAATATTATAAAAGATACAAGCTGCCAATAATGCATACTGAAACCAATATCAAAATGCCGGCATCTAAAGAATGGTTGTTGAAACAATGGGCCAATGTTCATCGTTTAAAACATGATGGTATACCCATAATTGGCTTCACCTGGTATAGCTTATGTCACCAGGTCGATTGGGATTCTGCTTTGCGCAACGATGCGGGGATAGTGAATGAGTTAGGATTGTTTGACCTTGACCGCAAAATAATGCCGGTAGGCGAGGCCTATAAATCATTAATTGAAAACTGGAAAGAAGTATTGAATACTGAAAGCTTCGGGCTTGTTTTCGATAATTGGTGATCAACGAACGAATTCTATATCTTCTTTAATTATATCCGCAGTAAAAAAGGAGAACAGCTCAGACGCATCCATTTCACTCTTTTTCTCTTTATTTGAAATATCAGAAGGCTTCTCTTTGAAAGGAACAATGCAATCAATTTTCAGTGTTCGCAGCACTTTCACCAGCTTTGATCTTTTAATTTTCTTTCTCATACTGATTTTAGTAGCGATAATTGTGCCTAAAATTGTGTTAATGACATTTCTATCTTCATGTTTTCAATGCTGCTAAAGATCATTCTTAGTAAAAAATTTACAATCATAAGAATGTAAATTTTATGTGTAAGACAATATTTTTTCAAACAATCGTAAGTGATTTTTTTTAAAGCGGAGTTCTAAACGTTTTTGGGGTATTCGCTACACAAAATTTATGGTACATTTCAATTTAGCGAGGAATTGATATCATTTACTGAATAATCCTTTATCACATTATATAAAGTCCCTCTTTCAACCGGCTTGCGTTTTACTTGTTTTATCAACGCAACTAATTCTTCTGTTGTCATAGATGGATTTTGTTCTTCAGCTCCGGCCATACTGTAGATCTTTGTTGTATCATCAATGGTGCCGTCAATATCATTTACCCCGAATGATAAACTAAGCTGTGCATTTTGCCGTCCCAGCATTGGCCAGTATGCTTTGAGGTGAGAGAAATTATCCAAATAGATACGGGCAACGGCATACATCTTCATATCTTCTACAATGCTGCTTTCGTTTACATTGCTCATATCATTATCCTTGTTGCGGAATTTAAGCGGGATAAAAGTATTAAAGCCGCCTGTTCTATCCTGCAGCTCTCTTAAGCGACTCATGTGGTCAATACGATGAGAATAATTTTCAATATGGCCATATAACATTGTTGCATTGCTATGCATGCCAAGTTTATGCGCCGCTTCATGAATATTCAACCAGCCTTCTGTATTTACTTTGTCTGCGCAAATTTTTTCTCTTATTTCAGCATCAAAAATTTCAGCGCCGCCACCGGGTAATGAATCGAGCCCTGCATTTTTTAAATAGGTCAACCCTTCTTCATTGGTCATTTTTGCTTTTCGGAACATATAATCAAGTTCAACAGCAGTAAAACCTTTTATATGCAATGATGGCCTGTGCTCTTTGATCTTTCTTAAAACGTCAGCAAAGAACCCGAGATTCATTTTTGGATGCACACCACCAACAATATGTACTTCAGTTACGGGCTGTCCATCATATTTTTTAACCATGTGCAGCATTTGCTCTGCAGAAAGTTCCCAGCCTTCTTCACGGTGAGCATAAAGACGGCTATAACTGCAGAAGTTGCAGGTGAAAACACAAACATTGGTAGGTTCAATATGAAAGTTGCGATTGAAATAGGTAATGTCGCCGTGCTTTTTTTCTCTTATATAATTTGCGAGTGACCCGAGAAATGGAAGAGATCCTTTTTGAAAAAGCAATAACCCTTCTTCGTCAGTTATTCTTTCATTCTTATAAACTTTTTCTTGTATGCCTTGTAATTCGCCGGGCAGGGAAAAATTTGATTCTGCAATTGTCGATAGCATTGAAATTAATTTGACTGCAAATTTAATGTATAAAAAAATAACCCTCTCGTTGAAAAAGAGGGTTATTCATTATTTTGATATAAGTTTTATCAGTATTTCACTACCTGGACATTTATATTCCGGTTGCTGTCTTCATATCCAAGATTTACTGTATAAGTACCGGCTGCTCTTCCTGCAAGGTCAATTTGGAAATATTTTTCACCTCCGCCCGGGAACTGTTTGCTATATACCAGTTGTCCAACCGAATTATAGACATTGATATACCTCAACGTTGTTGGAACCTGGTAATGCCATACTCCAAAGGTGTTTCTGAACGGATTTGGAAGGACCAGGTAACCATCATTTTTCAATCTTGCTGGCAATATCTGCGTTCTCAGGTTTACATCATCGAGATAGAAATTGTTTTCCATATTCCCGCTGAAACGGTATACAACCTGGAATAACGGTTCCGAAGCACCAAGCCATTTACCCAGGTTCAGTGAATCTTTTCTCCATTGTGAAGGCAGAGGAGTAAAGTTTGAAAATGATATTTGGAAATTAGGATCGTTTACGGTTTGCAGTTCTTCACCATATTTTTTATAGATAGTAGTGAATGTGTTTCCACAATCCTTAGAAAGTAACACAGTTAATGTATCTAACCTTGATCCTGTAGTTCCGGGCAGTTTTCTTGTAATATGTGCAAGATTAAAGGTCAGGAAAATGGAATCAATTCCTGTATAGCTATAGTTTGGCATTGCCAGGTCATCAATACGATCGATAGATGTGTTTACAAAATCATTGACGAATGCTGAACCAGGATTCTTTTTACCAACGGAGCTATTGCGTTGCCATGTTAGATCGGCATTGGGATTAAAGATCTGCCAGTTAGTTGGCGGGAAAGTAGCACTTGTAAATTCTTCGGTTACTGACCCCGGTAAAGCAAGGATCTGGTTTATTAAGTATGGTTTCACTAATCCGTCATTTGATGGATCCTCATCTGCAACATTATTTGGCAATGTTGTATATATACTTATAGAGTGATTGCCGACTGCGCCCAGACTAGCAGTAGCAAGTGTAACAGTTGCCGTTTGATTCCTGGCGAGATTACCGGTCCAGTTAAATGTGGTTACCGGACCTGTTCCGTCGACCTGGTAATTAATTTTCACAGAGGTAAGATTTACTTTCCCAAAATTCTTAATTACAACAACTGGTGCCAAAGAGCTTGTACAGTTTTTACTATCGGGTTTATTAATAGCGATAACACCAGCATCATAATTTGGAAATACTTTCTTATCAATATTTATATCATCAAGGAACATGTTATTTCCGACCTGGTTGATCATTCTGAATCGAACGATCACGTTCCCGGAAGGGATAAAGGAACTAAGATCAAGAGATTTCTTTTTCCATTGGCTAATATTTGACGGAGCCCAATTTAGCGTAGTTGTGATTGGATCTTCAGCAAAATCTACATTGGCATTGCGGGTATAAACAGGAGTAAAGGTTGATCCGCAATTTGTAGATACACCCACCTCAATAATTTCAAATGGAAATCCCGGGTATCCTTTATAAGCACCCCAAAAACTAACCCAAAGTGAATCTGCGGCACCAAGTGTTAGACTTGGAGAAATGAGGTCATCTGCTTCTCCGGGAGTAAAATAATTAAAATGGTTAATGAAAGCATTTGCGATCCCTCCATGTGAAACACCAACTGTGTTTCTTTGCCATGTAAAATCATTGTCGGGATTTACACGAGTCCAGTTTGCAGGAGGAAAGGCAGCACCTTCGAACCCTTCAACAAGTGGAATGGCGCCGGCAGGCCATGCTACAGCCGCCCGGAATGTAATAGAGAATCTACAGTCGTTGGCAGGAACGGCATCTGCAGTAGCATTAGGACTTGAAGAACATACTGCTACGGTGTTCGATCCAACAACCAGATTAACAGGATTAAGATTAACATTCACCGATGCTCCTGCAGCAAGGTTTCCAACCCAATTAAATGTCTGGGCAGTTGCTCCGTTAACTTCAACAGTAATGGTGGCAGAAGTTAATATATTCGAACCTTCATTCTTCAATGTGATAGTTAAGGGTGCTGTAGCTCCCTGGCAACCTGAATTATTTGCCGGAGTTACTATGGCTGCAATGCTTGCATCGTTTGGAACAGGTACAATAGGTTGGCAGCCATTCGAAGTAAGTAAACTGGGTCTAAATAAAATTAGAGCTTGTTCTGCTCTTACAATCTGACCTTTTGAAAACATGGTCATACAACCATCGTCAGTATAATCCATAAAACTCTGGTACATTCTACCTGGTGGTGTTGGAGAACCTGAACACCCGGTTGCAACAGCTCCAGATGGGCAACCAAAAGTTGCATCACTTTGAAGAGGTGTATCATCAATTCCGGGAGTGTTGGGAAAATCGTTTCCGCAATTTGCATCACCCCAGGTATGTCTTAGCCAAAAGAAGTGACCCAGCTCATGTGATAAGGTTCTGCCACCATTATAGGGCGCAGCGTTTCCACCCGGCAGCGTACCCGAAGTAATAAAAACGCCTTGTTCATTTAATGGAAAACCACCGTTGTTTTCAGCTGTTCCAATTGGAAAACTGCCATAGCCAAGAATGACGGGGTCAGAAGGTCTGCCAACCCAAATGTTCACATATTTGTTTGGATCCCATGCATCAGCTCCGCCGGAAGAGGCATGTTTTATCGGGTCACCGACCGAAACAGCAGATAATGTTGATGATGTAATTCGTTCTATACCGTTTGTTGATGTATTTGCCGGTGTCCGTTGTGCAAGACAAAATTGAATTTTCGAATGTCCTCTTACTCCATAAAATGGAGTTCCGTTAAGGATTGAGGCCTGAATAATCTAAGTTAATTCTATCAAGTTGGGCAAAGACCATTGCATCTGTAACCACATTGGGATTTGGAAGAACCACATGGAATACGATTGGGATATAGTAAATAGCTTCAATCCGCGCATTTGAATTCAATTGCTGTTGTTGCAGATAATTTGTAACAGCTTCACCAAGCATTCTTTCATTGTCTTCATATTGTTGATGAAAAGAGGGGTACTGGTTGTACATGGAATTCAGCCAAAGTTGGGTACCGCATTTATCAATATTGTTTTCACGGGCTGTTTGTTGAGCAAATGAGTCGCAAAAACTGAGAAGTAAAATAGCAGTATATGCCAGAAAAGTAAATTTTTTCAAAGCAGTATTGTTTTGGGTTAAGAGTAAAATAGTATTCGCTCAAAATTGTAGCTACAAGTTTACAGAATAATACCCGAAAAAGAAAAAATTGTTTTCTATATACCTGCAAATAATCAAGCTGTTAAGACAATGAACAGGCGGAATAAAATTGAACTTAAACGGGTGAACGTTGTTGCGATTAAATAGAGGAATAATCGCTGATAATTCATGGATCATTACAACTTTTTTTGAACAAATTCCGAAATGATTATCTTCCAATAATTATTTCATTAAACAGAAAGGAATGAATATCAAATTTCGTTTAACACTGATGAATTTTTTACAGTTTTTTATCTGGGGTTCCTGGTTGATTTCTCTCGGTAGTTATATGTTCAATGTATTAAATGTTGCCAATCCTAATCCTCGTATTGGTAGCCTGATCGGCGCTACATATGGAACAATGGGAATCGCTTCTTTGTTTATGCCTGCTCTTATGGGTATTATAGCAGATAAATGGATAAATGCAGAAAGAGTTTTGGGTGGCTGTCATTTAATTGGTGCCGCACTGTTATTTTGGGCATCACAGGTTCATGATCCTGGAACAATGTATGTGGTAATGCTTTTTAATGCACTTGTTTTCATGCCTACTATTGCTTTAAACAATACGGTCTCTTATATCGTTTTAGAAAAAAATGGGTTTGATATTATAAAAGTATTTCCTCCTATCAGGGTTTGGGGAACGATTGGTTTTATAGTAGCAGTATGGATAGTGGATTTATGCGGATGGGCATTAACACCTGCACAATTTATTTTAAGTGCTGTTGCTTCTGTGTGTATGGGTCTTTATTGTTTTACAATGCCCGCTTGCCTACCGTCAAAAACAAGCAAAAGCACTTCATGGGTTTCTGCATTCGGACTCGATGCGTTTGTACTATTTAAACAAAAGAAGATGGTTATCTTTTTACTGTTTGCTATGCTTTTAGGAGCAGCATTGCAAATTACGAATGCTTTTGGCAAATCTTTTTTAGATGATTTTGGAAATAATCTTCTTTACAAAGACAGCTTTGGTGTAAAACATTCCAACATTCTTATTTCTATTTCACAGATATCAGAAACATTGTTCATTCTTACTATTCCTTTTTTCCTTCGTCGTTTTGGTATTAAAATCGTTATGATAATGAGCATTTTTGCCTGGGTATTTCGTTTCGGATTATTTGGAATAGGTAATCCCGGAAATGGTTTGTGGCTTTTAATCCTATCAATGATCATTTATGGAATGGCTTTCGATTTTTTTAATATTTCAGGTTCCCTATTCGTAGAAAAGGAAGCTGATGTAAAGATCAGGGCAAGTGCCCAGGGATTGTTTATGGTAATGACTAATGGCATTGGTGCATTTTTGGGAGGTATGATAAGCGGCTGGCTGGTCGATTATTTTACAACAAATGGAATAAAAGACTGGAGAAGTATTTGGTTCAGCTTTGCAGGATATGCTCTCGTGATTGGAATCATTTTCCCGCTGGTATTCAGATATAAGCATGAGCCTGGTAAAATGCCTGCGATAAAATATTAAACCCAAAAATGTGAATTTTAATATTTACTTTTTTATTGAAGTTAAAAACAGAAATCCCAAACTCCGAATGGAATTTGGGATTTACTATTTGTATTTTTAATTTAGATATGCGATTCGATCTTTTTTACAAAATTTCCTTTTGGCTGGGCGCCTACTAATTTATCAACTACCTGTCCGTTTTTGAAAAAAAGGATCGCAGGAATAGATGTGATACCATAATTCATACTTATGTTTGGGTTAACGTCAACATTTACCTTACCCACATTTATTTTTCCATCATATTCTTTTGCGAGGGAGTCAATTACCGGCCCAATTGCACGGCATGGACCACACCATTCAGCCCAAAAATCAACCACTGTTAATTTGTCTGCACTTAAAACTTCATTCTGGAAGTTGCCATCTGTAAATTCTTTTGCCATAGTATTTTTCTTTTTTTATTTCTTAAGAAGGGGAGCAAAAATACAACCAAAAAGCTTACTACGAAGTTATGACATAATTATGTGACTAACTTGTCATAAAAGCGACATGACCTGCATCAATTCGTGTTAAATAGCCAGTCTTTAATTGGTTTTAACAATAATCGAAAAACTACTCAGTGGGTCATTACCTGTACCTCTAACTCGGGATTACCCTCAAGAAAGTCCACCATTTCATCATTCATTTCAAATCCATTATCCATTGTAACTAAACTTATTTTTAAATTTTCTTTAGACTCCGTCAGGTTAAGCTTTAGTGTTGATCTGCCCGGGAATTTTTTTACATTCTCTTCAAGAAAACTAATAAGTGTTGTCGAAATATTTTTAGGATGAACATCAATGGTCAATTGTTTAGTAAGACTTCTCTTAATGGTTTCCACCATGGTAATGCCATTTACTTTGAATTCATATTCTGGTGTATTGAATCGCTGCTTGAAAAAACCTGTGATAAACAACGATGAACCTTGTTGTAAAAAGGGAGTGAATTTTACGTAATCATCACCCCAAAGTACCAGTTCAGTTTTGCCGGAATAATCTTCAATAGTGAATGAGCCATATTTATTTCCCTTCCTTGAAATTTTATGATCGGCACTTGTAACCAATCCAACAAGCCTGAACATCCTGTTTGAATTCGGCAAAAGACCAACAGCTTCTCTGAATTCATTAAACTCAGAAACAGCTGTAACGCCATAGTGTTTCAATTCAAACTTGTAATGATCCAACGGATGACCGCTAAGAAACATACCGGTGACTTCCTTTTCATGATCAAGTTGAACTATTAATGGCCACGGGTCGCAGGGAGGAAGGGTAGGAGTTCTTATTTCAATTGCCAAAGGAAGATCACCAAATAAGGTGTTCGTGCTTGACATATTATTTTGCTGGTAAACCTGGCCAAAGCGAATGATCTTTTCAAGACCTGTTGTTTGATCTTCCGGTATCGTATAAAAAAATTGTGCACGATGATGCTCGGGAAAACATTCAAAGGCGCCGGCATAAGCAAGACTCTCTAACGTCTTTTTATTTACAGCACGTTGATTAACTCGTTTTATAAAATCAAAAATATTTTTAAATGTGCCGTTCTTTTCTCTTTCTTCAATGATATTTTCTATTGCTGCTTCACCACATCCTTTCAATCCACCAAGACCAAAACGGATCTCACCTTTTTGGTTTACGGCAAAACCTTTTTTCGATTCATTGATATCAGGACCAAGCACTTTAATCCCCATTCGCTTACACTCTTCCATAAAGAATGTGATCTTTTCAATCGCTCCTGCATGATTCAAAACTCCCGCCATGTATTCACCCGGATAATGACTCTTTAAATAGGCGGTTTGATAAGCTACATAAGCATAGCAGGTAGAATGTGATTTATTAAAAGCATATTGAGCAAATGATTCCCAATCGGTCCAGATCTTCTGCAAAGTATATTCGCCAAATCCCTTCTTCTTAGCATTGTCAATAAACTGGCTCTTCATTTTATCAAGTACCGACTTTTGTTTTTTACCCATTGCTTTTCGCAATACATCCGCATCACCTTTACTGAAGTCTCCAAGCTTTTGTGACAGCAACATCACTTGTTCCTGGTAAACTGTGATGCCATACGTTTCTTTCAAAATTTCTTCCATCTCCGGAAGATCATAAGCAATGGCTTCACGTCCGTGTTTACGTTCAATAAAATTTGGAATATATGCAAGCGGTCCGGGTCGATACAATGCGTTCATTGCGATAAGATCATCAAGCCTGTCGGGTTTTAATTCACGCAAATATTTTTGCATGCCCGGGCTTTCAAACTGGAATGTGCCAATTGTATCACCATGCTGATAAAGTTTAAAAGTCTTTTCATCATCAAGTGGAATTTTATCAATATCAATTTCTACTCCGTGATTTTGTTTAATAAGTTCCAGCGCATCTTTAATAATAGTAAGCGTTTTCAATCCAAGAAAGTCCATCTTGATTACACCGGCGTCTTCAATGATATTCCCTTCGATCTGTGTTACCCAGAGATCAGAGTCTTTTGCGGTAGCAACCGGAATTAATTCAGTAAGATCTTTGGGCGCAATGATGATGCCTGCTGCATGAATACCTGTATTACGTACTGAGCCTTCTAAAATTTCTGCCTGGTGCAACACATCACTCTGTATTCCTTTGCTGTTATATATCTCCCTTAGTTTTTTTATTACTTCAATATCATCAGGCCCTACACCATCTTTCTCCATCAACGATTTTTCACCATCCTTTGCTGTAAGAGGTGCATGTAAAACTCTTCTTAATTCAATGCCCGGTCTGTCAGGAACCATTTTTGCCAATGCATTTGAATCGGGTAGTGGAAGATCCATTACTCTTGCCACATCTTTAATACTCATTTTAGCAGCCATCGTACCATAAGTAATGATCTGTGCTACCTGATCAAAATCAGTATCGATATCCGGCATTGATTTACGATCAGGATTCAAAAATCTTTCAAAAAGTAAATTGTATTTGATGGGATCAATATTGGTTATACCGATACAATAAGCTACCACACTTCCGGCAGCCGAACCGCGACCTGGCCCAACGAGTACATTCATTTCTCTCCCGGCCCTGATGAAATCACTTACAATAAGGAAATAACCGGCAAAACCCATTGTTCTGATCGTAAACAATTCAAATTCGATCCTTTCTTTTATTTCATCAGTAAGTTCTGAATAGCGGTTTTTTGCTCCTTCGTAAGTAATATGTTTTAAATATTCCCATTGATTTAATGAATCGGGGCTTACCTCACCTTTATCGAGTTTTTCTGCTTTGGTATGTGTTTTAAATTTATCAGGAATAGGAAATGCAGGAAGCAGAATATCTTTTTTAAGATTAAGAATGGATATCTTATCGACAATTTCATTGGTGTTATCAATTGCTGCTGGAAGATCAGAAAAGTTTTTTGACATCTCATCCGTCTTCTTAAAATAAAATTGATCATTGGGAAAAGCAAAGCGTTTGTCTTTTACCATGATGTCATCATCAGAAAATTCTCTTAATGCAGGCGTTGCTAATTTTTCACCGGTATTTATACAAAGCAAAATATCATGTGCTGTAAAGTCTGTTTGGTCCACATAGTGTGAGTCATTACTTGCAATGATCTTTACATCATATTTGCTGGCAAATTTTACAAGCACTTCATTCACCCTATCCTGCTCTTTCATTCCATGCCGCTGCAGTTCTACATAATAATCCTCACCAAAAAGATCAAGCCACCATTTGAATTCTTTCTCTGCATCCGCTTCTGATTTTCTTAAAATGGCTTG
>WNFK01234361.1_pt1 | contig 11412 bp, 5 predicted proteins | sample 5400281 | NCBI WGS metagenome assembly WNFK01 (sample SAMN13153350, study PRJNA577476) | soil metagenome | isolation source: 20 cm soil on Douglas fir-dominated hillslope | place: USA:California | collected 2013-09-17
AATCATCTCGATCTGGCGGTATCGGAAGTAGCTCTCGCCGCCGGCCTTGATCGCTTCGTTCACCTTCTGAATGCTCTCCGCGTTCGCCTGTGCAACGGTGGTGATGCGAATCGCTTCGGCCTTGGCGCGAGCCTCGGCGTCAATCCTCATCTTCTCCGCGTCGGCGCGGGCCTGTGCGATCTGCGTCGCTTCGAGCTCGGCCACTCGCTGAATCCCCAACGCGGTCTGCTTCTTTGCCTCAGCCTCGGCGATGAGTGCCGCGTTAGATGCTTTGGTCTGCTCCAGCTCGCGCTGCTTGTCCGAAACCTGTCGCTCGGCCTCGAGCTGTGCATCCTTGGCGCGACGCGCCTGCTGCGCCGTAACGATATCCGCGTTTGCCTGCGCTTCGGCTGCCGATTGGCGCCGGCGAGATTCCGCGACCTCAGACTGCACGACCTTGATGTTGAGCGAGTTGAACGTCAGCCCAAGATCGGTGAGCTCGCGCGAGCACGCCTTACGAATGATGACGGCGAGCGGATCGTCATCGTCCTCCATTCCCTGAAGCGCCGCGTCGGCTCCGCGGGTCATCGCGTTCGATTGATCCGCGGCAATCTGAAGAGCGGTACGCTGACTCGTCCCGGCGGCGAGTTCCGGACGCAGGCCGGAGCCAGAGTAAAGCTGTGGTGCGCTCTTGGCCGAGAAGAGCTGATCGTGGGTGAGCAGATTGATCGCGCGCCGCGCGGAGCTGGAGAGGAGGTCGATCAGAATGTTCTCCTGATCCGCCGTCTCCTTCGAGAAGAAACGGTTCGCCGCCGTCTTGATCAGCGTGTCGGTGTCGCCGACGGAGACGATCGCGCTGGCCAGAATGCGGACCTTGATTGGCTGCGGAGTGCCGTTGCGATCGAGATCCGCCGTCTGATCGGTGATGTCCAGGTCGACGTTGATCGCCTTGCTGGAAAGCGTCGTCCCCGTCGTGAGCAGCGGCACTTCTTTCGACTTGCCGGGGCCGCGGTAAATGACCGTGCTGCCCTGCAGCCAGCTCACCATTCGAATTGTGCCCGCGTCGACGTTTCGTAGAAACGACGAGACGATGAGCGGAATAACACCGAGGACGCCCACGAGCACGGCGGCGACGATGATCAGAGTTTGTGTCATTTTGGTTCGTTCCCTCTAGTTACGGTCGGCGTCCGTCGATTCGGTCTCACCGAGGCCGATACGAGACACCGTACAGCGATTGCGTGTGCTATCCACTTCTTCAATACGTACAGAATCCCCTGCCCGGATTCGAACGCCGGCTGCGCGTTCCTCGCTCAGCTGTGTTCCCAGCACCTGCACTACCTCGCCGCCCAGCTCCAGCGAGATCAAACCATTGCCTCGGGCATCGAAACCAGTCACTGCCCTGCCTTCCGACATTAGGGCCGATTCGAGCGTCTGGGCGGGAGCGGACTCGAACCGAAAGAGCGAGTTGAAGATGGGCCGGACGACCAGAGCTTCGAACGCGACTCCGCCGGCGAGCGCGATTGGGAGTGCGAGCACGGGGCCCACGAGTCGCTCCACTATCAGGCCGGTGGCGCCGAACCCCACCAGAAAATTGAACATCACCCGTGGAGAGAGCCACGACCAGAGACTGGCCTTCCATCCGTCGGAATGCTCGTGCGTGTGAGCGTGGCCGTGCGCGCTCGCGTGCGCGTGGTTGCCACCGTGCGCCAGGTCGTGCCCGTGTCCCGCTACGTGTCCACCGTGCGCGACGCCGTGAGACGGAGCGATCGCATGTCCGTGCGTTGCCCCGATGCCGTGCATCTCGTGGCCGCTGGTATCGTGGCTGTGGTGTCCTCCGCCATGGCTACTCGTAAAGCCGAGGAAGGCCATGGCGGCCATGCCGGCGGCTCCAAGAACCACGCAGAAGATGTAGAGGTCCATCTTACATTGGATGTTGCGAGAGTTGCGTCTCCTGCGCAATCTAGGGGTGAATTGAGCCCGTGAATTGGCGTTCAACAAGGCGCAATGGCCCGGACGGCGTTCGTCCGGTCCTTGCATTTCCAGGTGCCAAGTTGCGATCACACTCTTATCGCCGCGCTTTCCTGCTCTGCCTGTTGGCAGCGGCCAGTCTATCGTGCGGCGGTAGTGCCAGCGGACCGAGAACTACCGTGGTCGCCTCCGTAACTGTCAGCGCGCCGCTGAAGAGCATCGACGTCGGCCATACCGCACAACTCTCCGCAGTCGCGTTCGACCAGACCGGTGCCCAGCTGGTTGGCGTAACATTTCAATGGTCTTCTTCAGACCAGATGATCGCGACCGTGAGCAACACGGGGGTGGTGACGGGTGTCGCTGTCGGGTCCGCGAGAATTTCAGCTCTGGCCGGCGCGGTCTCTGGTTTTGCTGACGTTACCGTTGGTCCAATGATGACCACCCAGCTCACCGAAAAGCATATCGCTCGCGGATGAAGCCGTGAGCGCCGAACTCTCGCGGAGAAAGACACTCGTCTTTTCCGTGATAGCGGTTCTGTCGCCGCTCATCTTGCTGGCAGTGCTAGAGGTCGGTCTCCGCGTAGCACACTACGGTGGGGAGACACCCCTTTTCGAATCGCCGGAAAAGTTGCACGGTCTTTATCTGGTGCCGGGGCGACGCGTCGGCGCGCGATATTTCCCTCGAGCCAAATCGCCGCCTTCTCCGCCGTTCGACGCTTTTCTCGTGCGCAAGCCGGTGCACGGAATCCGCATCTTCGTCATGGGGGAGTCGGCTGCGGCAGGTTTTCCGTATCCAGCGAACGGCGCCTTCTCGAACGTCCTGGCCGACGCGCTTCAGGATGTTTTGCCGACTGACACGGTGGAGGTAGTCAACCTCGGCATCGCCGCGACAAATAGTTACGCCATCGCCGATCTCGCGCACGATGTAATTGCGCAGCGACCCGACGCGATACTGATCTACGCCGGACATAACGAGTACTACGGCGCGCTCGGAGCAGGATCCACGGAGACACTCGGCGCGGTACCCGCCTTCGTTCGCTTGTATCTGAGGCTCCAGCGATTCAAGACATTCCTTCTCCTGCGGAATGTCGTCGGAATAGCGTTTGCTGCCGCGCACGGGGAATCGCCTTTCGCGACGCCCGATCCACATCCGAGCAGGATGGAAACCGTCGTGCGCGATCAGCGCATCACTCTCGGAGGCAAGGTTTACGAGCGCGGCAAACGACAGTTCGAGAGCAACCTGCTCGTTGCGCTCGGCGCGTTTCAGCGCGCAGGCGTGCCGGTCTTCATCGGGAGCACGCCGAGCAATCTGCGAGACCAGAAGCCTTTCGGTTCCCTGGCATCGCCAGCGGACAGCTCCGCGGCAACCGCGTTCGATTCCGCCCGCGCCGCACTGTCACAAGCGGACATCGAGCGAGCTCGACTCCTGTTCGCGCGCGCTCGCGATCTTGACATTATACGTTTCCGGGCCCCGGGAGAGTTTCGCGAGATCATCAAGCGCGCCGCGTCACAAACGCGGGCGCACTACGTTCCGTCCGAAGAAGCGTTCGACTCCGCTGCCCGATATGGGATACCAGGCCAGGATCTCTTCCTGGAGCATGTCCACCCGAACGCGGGCGGATATCTTCTTCTCGGACGCACTTACTTCGAGGCGCTGCAGCGCGCGGGATTTCTCGGAAGAGCAGATCTCACGCGGCTCGCCAGTTGGGACGCATACGCGCGCAGGATGGATCTCACAGCGCTCGACAACCGGATCGTTTATCACACGGTCAAAACGATCACAACCCGGTGGCCATTTCTTCCGGTGAACGCGCAACAGAATTATCGCGGCGCGTACCGGCCCACCGATTTCACGGACAGCCTGGCCTTCGCGGTCTCGATGGGCGTGATGAAGTGGGCGCAAGCCAAGCTTGAGACAGCGCGACGATTCGAAGCTCGTGGTCAGGTAGACAGTGCTCTTGCGGAGTACGGCGGACTTATCCGCCGGGAGCCGCACTCAGAAGCAGGATATCGCCTGGCCGGCGCGGCTCTGCTCGACGCGAAGCAGCCGGAGCGCGCGCGTCCATTTCTGGAGAAATCGTACGCGATCGAGCCGACTCCATTTACCGCTTATGCGCTAGGCGTCCTAGCCAGACAATCGGGTGACGCGCGGCGCGCGATCGCGCTTCTCGAGCAATCGCTGTCGCTCTCTCCGAATACACCGGCGACGTTGTACCAGCTCTCTATCACGTACGCAGTAGCGCATGACATGGGACACGCGCGCGCCACCGCGGCGCGGCTGGCAATGGTAAGTCCACAGTATCCGGGCCTCGTGTCCCTCGCATCCGCGCTCGGCATGGGCCGCCAATGAGGCGCCGGCGGGATCCGGCGCGTGAATTCGCGTTTGTATTCGCAGTCCTTGCAGCGCTGATCGGGTTAGCGCCGTTAACTCGCGGAGAAAGGCCACGTTTCACCGTGTTGGGCGTGACGATCATTCTCCTCATGATCGGGCTATTCGCTCCGCGAATTGTGAGTGTGCCGGCCCGCGCCTGGCTGGCTTTGGCGGCTCTTCTCAACCGCACAGTGTCGGCGGTGGTCCTGGCGATCATTTATCTCGTCGTGATAACGCCGACGGGCCTATACAGGCGCATTTCCAGGAAGGACGCGCTTCGGCGCGGATTCGATCCCACGGCGTCGACGTATTGGACAGATCGGGAGGAGCCGAGCCCGCGCGCAGAGACGCTTCCCCGCCAATACTGATCCGCACGGAATGAAAGTCCTTGGCATTTCAGCGTTCTATCACGACAGCGCCGCCGCGCTGATCGAGGACGGGCGGATCATCGCAGCGGCGCAGGAAGAGCGCTTCAGCCGGCGACGGCATGACGCCCGATTTCCTTCCTCTGCTATCGCCTTCTGCCTTCAGTTTGCGCGAACGAAGGTCGAAGACGTCGACCTCGTCGTTTTTTACGAGAAACCGTATCTCAAGTTCGAGCGGTTGCTCGAGACATACGTCGACTTCGCTCCACGCGGTCTCGCATCCTTCGCGAAGGCGATGCCGCTGTGGCTACACGAAAAGCTTTTTCTTCGCCGCTTCCTGGTGAAGGAGTTCTGTGAGCTTGCGGAGAAGGTCGACTGGGACAGCCGGCTCATGTTCTCCGAGCACCATTACAGTCACGCTGCGAGCGCCTTTTTTCCCTCGCCTTTCAGTGAAGCCGCGATTCTTACCGTCGACGGCGTAGGCGAATGGGCGACGACATCATTGGCGCGCGGAAACGATACCCGGATAGAGATGTTGCGCGAGATTCGATTCCCGCACTCGCTGGGCCTTTTGTACAGCGCGTTCACTTACTATCTCGGCTTCAGGGTGAACTCCGGTGAGTATAAGGTGATGGGGCTCGCCCCGTACGGGAGCCCGACGTACCGCGACACGATCCTGGGGAAGCTGATCGATCTCAAGGATGACGGATCGTTTCGGCTCGACATGTCCTTCTTCGATTACGCCACCGGGTTGCGAATGACAAATGACGCCTTCGCGGCGCTCTTCGGAGGCCTGCCCCGCAACCCGCGGGAGCCGCTCACTCAGCGCCACATGGACATCGCGGCATCGATCCAGTCGGTCCTAGATGAATCGATGCTGCGGATTGCCCGCGATCTCGCCTCGCGCACGGGCCAGCGCAAACTTTGCATGGCTGGCGGCGTCGCACTCAACTGCGTCAGCAATGGAAAGCTGCTGCGCTCAGGACTCTTTTCGGATATCTGGATTCAGCCCGCGGCGGGAGATGCTGGAGGCGCCATAGGCGCCGCGCTTGGTGCGTATCATCTGGCGCGGGTGAACGAGCCGCGGCGGACAATCACGCGCTCGTCGAGCGGAGACCTGGATGGAATGAACGGGTCCTTTCTCGGGCCTGAATACTCCCAGAGTGAAATTGAAACGCGACTCAAAGCACTGGGCGCGCGATTTCGCGTGCTGTCCGACGATGAGATGATCTCGGTCGCCGTTGACGCTCTCGAGCGAAAGGAAGTGCTCGGCTGGTTTCAGGGGAGGATGGAGTTTGGTCCCCGCGCGTTGGGAGCGCGCTCGATTCTCGCCGATCCTCGCGACCCGGAGATGCAGTCGAAGCTCAACCTCAAGGTGAAATTCCGCGAGTCTTTCCGACCGTTCGCGCCCGCGGTGTTGCGGGAGTCACTGACTGAGTGGTTCGAGCTGGACACCGACAGTCCGTATATGCTGCTCGTCGCAGACATCGCGCGCGCGCACCGAATTGATTCGCCGCAGACGAACGTAGATCTGCAGTGGCTCGACCGTCTCAGAATTCCTCGATCGGACATTCCTGCGGCGACGCACGTTGATGGGTCGGCAAGGATTCAGACCGTGCATAAACACACCAACCCGCGCTTCCACATGCTGATTTCAGCATTTGCGAAGCGCACTGGCTGTCCCGTGCTCGTCAACACCAGCTTCAATGTTCGCGGAGAGCCGATCGTATGCACGCCCGACGACGCGTTCCGCTGCTTCATGGGAACTCGGCTCGACTCTCTGGCGATCGGAAATTGCTTTCTTCGCAAAGCCGATCAGGACGATTCGCTGGGGCGGCAGTACGAGCAGAAGTTCGAAGCTGACTGAATTCGGCACACTCACAAGTGTGGGTGTGGCGGTATAGCTTGGAGAGCCATGAGTATCATTCGCACTGCGGGCGAGCTCTTCGAGTTCATGAGGCACCGAAAGCGGCTGTGGCTGCTTCCGCTCGTCGCAATACTTCTCGTCGTCGGCGGATTGCTCGTGCTGGCAGAAGGGTCCGCGCTCGCGCCCTTCATCTACTCGATTTTCTGAATCTCCCCGCGCCGAACGCGAAAAGAACCCGGGCGCGTCACTCCACGCGCCCGGGTCTTTAAGACTCGCTCCTTCTTCGCGCCGGTAGCGAACCCGGCGCGAATTCCGTGTTACTGCGCTGGAAACGTGCCTCCGTAAGTGTAGAGCGCTTTGCGGAGAACCTGCAGCTCCTTCGCGGGCACCGGCATTTGGTGCGGCGTCAGGGGTTCTAGCCCGTCGATGCGACGCCGGTTGAAGAATACCGCATCACCCAGCCCCATCAGCTCGATATCCTGCTCGTACTGCAGCTTCGTGAGCAAACCGGCGACGCCGTCGGCTGCCGTTGCCGGCGGCAATCCGCCGCGTCCGACTCTGGTGTTGTTGATCAAATTCGCGGCGGCGATAAGGCTCCCCCCGCTCCTTATCAACCCTTCCGCCCACAGTAGGTCGTTCTCGGTCGCCGTTATCACCGGGTCCCTACCGAATGCGCCGCCCGTTCCGGCCGGATCACTAAAGGACGCGTAGTCATACCGAATGTGCGTGATTTTGCTCTGATGGTACATTCCGCGCGCGGGTCGGAAGATGTTGAAGCCGCTCCAGGCGAAGTCGGTGCCTGCATTGGCCGTCTTCGGGATCGTGCCCCAGCCTGCTGTGTCCGCAGCCGTCCCATACGATCCGTCACCCAGACGCTTGTCGGGCGAGTTCGGCGGCGGGTTGCCAGTGGGGTTTGGCCACGGATCCTTCTGCGTCAGCGGGTCCAGCATGTGAGCGACGCGCGTATGGACTCGCTCCGTCGTGAGATCCTCGCTCCAATCCTTCAAGTCGTCAAAGAATAGGGTCCCGCCGTCGCCTGTGAATTGGAAATCGAATGCGCCGCCGGTACTGATGCCAGCCGAAGCAAGTGTCGCGACCCTGGCCCAGTTCGCCGTGCCGTTCTCGGTCCCGTTCCGCGGGTAGTAGGCCAGAAGGCGGGCAGCATACGTGCGCGCGAGCCTCGCGATCTGAGTGTTGTCGTAGGCGGTCCCGTTTGTCCAGCTCGCCGGCGTGCTGAACGCATTGGCAGCTGCGAGCGCAGCTGCCGCTTCGAGCTTTGCCACCGCCGTGTCACGCACGGCCAGACGATGCGAAAACGTCAGACTCGTCAGATCGCTGTTCTCATCAACAACGAAAGCCGAGTCGTAATTGAGCGAAAGCTCTCCCATGGTCATCCCCTGCATCAGGACGCCCACAGTCTCGACCATCTTGGTGGTGGCAGCGTCGGTTATGACGACGTTGTTCTTCCGAACTGCGGTCACAACATCGTTGGCAGAGGACAGTGCTGAGTAATAGCCGTACCAGTAGTGCTCGACAGCAGTCCGTTCGGCGTCCGCTGGATCATTTCTCCAATGCGTTCGCGCCAGACATCCAATGCAACTCGGTCCGTCGCTGGCTATCAAGCTCGCCGAATAGAGGCGCATGTAGTAATTGTTCCACGACGCGGTGTAGCTGTCAGCCATCGTCGTGAGCGGACCGGCGCCGTCCATACCCTGGTGCGTGTTAAACCAGGTCCGGAAGGTGCCGCCGGCGATCGCCTGGACGCCGCCGGGATCGGAAAGCGCTCGTCGGGCGTCCGGCTCGTTTGGATTCACGACATCGAGGTTTCCGCAAGCGGAGACCGACACAAGCGCTGCAACCGCCCAGATCTCCGGGCGCCGCAGAAGTTTGCTCATCAAAGTGATAGTCCTATTCATTTTGGGTCTCCCGGTTAGAAGCCGAGCTCGACGAGGCCCGTGAAGGTGCGGAAATTCGGGTACGAGAACGTGTCGAACCGGAACGAGTAAGGATCGCCGGACAGACCGGCGACCTCAGGGTCATAACCGGAGTACTTCGTCTTTGTCCACAGATTGCGACCAACTATGCCTACCTTGATCCCGCTTGTCCCAAGCCCGTGGAGTCTCGAGACAACGCCTGCGGGGAACGTATAGTTGACGGCTAGCTCCTTGAGTCTGACATACGTGCCGTTCTCGACGAAGAAGTCGATTGCATTGATGCCGTTGTAGAAGAAGTTGTAATAACTCTGCGGCTTCCGCTCGGCGACAGGCTTGGACCGCTGATCGTAAATGCGATCGCGGTTCTCGAAGAAGGGCCACTGGCGCGTGCCGTTGTAAATGCTGCCCCCCTTTACCCAGTTGACGAGGGCGCTGACGTTGAAACCATGGATGCTCATCTGGGGGGCGATACCCATGTTGAAATCGGGATTTACGTCCCCAATCTGGACTTTTGTTTCACCCTTCGAGTTGACGTAGAAAATCGGTGTCTCCTGGACGGTTTGCCACGTCGAGCGCCGCACTACATAGCCTTCCTCGTTGACGAGGACAGAGTCGGAGCTCCACTTCTGGCCCACTCCTGAAAGGGCTTGCTTGGCGGGATCCTCATAGAGCTGTGCGAGCGTGCGAACCGTGCGATTGCCGTACATGACGCCGAACGTCTGGCCCGGCCCGATGCGGAAGACCTGCGTCTCCGTTCCGCCGGGACCGGTGAGGAATGTCGGCACGTTCAGCTGGGTGATGTGCTGACGCGTGCGGTCGGCGGTGATATTGAGGCGAAATGTAAAATTCGGACGCGAAGCCAGCAGTCCGCCGAGAGCGGCCTCCTGCGTCCGCCCCTTCAAGGTGCCCGCGTTCTGCCACTGGTTCTGGTACCCGGTGGCTGCCGAGAGCGGGACCAGAAGGATCTGATCCCGGGTTGTCTTGTCCGAGTTGGTGTACTCGAAGCGAAAGCGTCCCAGGAAATCGAGGTTCAAGCCGTACTCGGTTTCTGTCGAGTGGGCGGGCTGCAGGAGCCTGTTCCCGAGGTTCTGCTTCGACGGAGAGCCGCCTACGATTGAGAATGTTTCGTACTGTGCGTTGAAGACGGGACGAAGACCAGCGGTGCCCTTCGAGGCGCGCAAACGAAGCTCGTCGATGCCGCGGAGGTGGAGATTCTCTGAGACTCTCCATGCGGCCGAATACCGGTAATAATTCTTGCTGCGGGCCGCCGCGCCGAACAGAGAGGATTCGTCGCGCCGGATGAGGCCGTCGAGAATGTAGGCACCTTTGAAGTCGAAAGTCGAAACCAGGAACGTTCCTTTTGTGCGGATAGGCTCGGTCCTGGAGCCCGGGATCAGGCTGCTGTTGTCGACTGCCGTGAATTCCGGTGTCTTGGTCACCGTCAGCTTGTTTGCTGTAAGCTGAAAACTCCTCAGATACTGATCTTCGTACGAGTAGCTGGCGCGCGTGGTGTTGGTGAGCTCGCCGAGTGTCCGGATGCTGGTCAGGTTCGCGCCGGCGTTGTAGCTGCGGCCGCTGCTGTCGTGCTGAGCCAGGCTGCCGTCAGTCGCAACGCCAAGTGGATCGAGAAATCCGAATGGCGTCAGCGACTTGTACGAGTTCGATTCCTCGTCGTAGTTGAAGTTGCCGTCGGCAGTCAGCCAGTCGAACACGCGGTAGCGTGCTCTTCCCGTGCCGGTGAAGCGGGTGCGGTCGGTTTTGTTTTGTACGTTGGCGAGGGTATAAAGCGGGTTCGACGCGTTCGAGACTCTGTCGGGGATCTGCGCGCGGTATGGTGAACCATCATCGTTCAATGCGAACAGATTCACGTCGGGTTCGACGAAGGTAAGCGCGAAGAAGGGCGATCCCGGCCCCTGCGTAGTCTGGTCGTTGTTCGACTTGGCGTAGAACATACCGAAGGACCCATCGAGCCGATCGTTGAAGACCTGGTCCATGTTCACGCGGATGTTCTGCCGATTGTAGCCCTTGATACCGAACAGAATTCCATCGGTTTTCGTGTTCTGGAACGACGCGTTGTAGTTCGTCGTACCCTTGCGCTGCCCGATGGAGATGTAGTTGGTGAGGAAATTGCCGGGGTGGAGCGCTTCTTTCTGCGGGTTGTAGATGACTTTATACGGATTGTCCGCGATTCCGTCGGCCTTTGCGATGCGGGCTCCTCCCGAAGTGCGAACATAGTCTCCCGTCGCCGGGTCAATTTCCCACGCGTGGGCCTCCGCCCTCGGTATGAGCCTTGGAACTTCGGAGCGGCCATATTCATTGCGGACTGTTACGACCAGTTCGCCCTCGGGGTCGCTCGCCCCGCGCTTGGTGAAAATCTGAATGACGCCGTTCGCCGCGTTTGATCCGTACAGAGAGGAAGCTGCGGCGCCTTTTACGACCTCAATTCTTTCGATGTCTTCGGAGTTGATGTCGGCAAGCGTGAAGTTGGTCACGGTGCCGTCGATGATCACCAGCGGATCCTGCTTACCGGTGAGGCTCGTTGCCGCGCGCAGCCGGATTGCCGGCGGTGCGCCGGGCTCACCTGAAGCATCGAGAACGGTCACGCCGGGAACCTTGCCCGCCAATCCTCCAAGCGCCGAGACAGACGGCGTTTCCTTGAGCTGATCGGCGGACACGACACCGACGGCGAACGGAATCTTTTTCGTTTCCGTCGCGCCGCCGGTTCCGGTGACGACGACTTCGTTGAGCTGAACGATATCACGCGTAAGGGAAAAGCTCTGCTCCTGCGTCCCCGCCGTCAGCGTTACTGCGCGACGAACCGGCGAGTAGCCTATATAGCGCGCCGTGAGCTGCACGGTTTGTCCTGTGATACGATCAGAAGGCACGCGTATGGTGTAGCTGCCGTCCGGCGCGGTGTTGGCGCCGATGT
>WNFK01234472.1_pt3 | contig 11409 bp, 25 predicted proteins | sample 5400281 | NCBI WGS metagenome assembly WNFK01 (sample SAMN13153350, study PRJNA577476) | soil metagenome | isolation source: 20 cm soil on Douglas fir-dominated hillslope | place: USA:California | collected 2013-09-17
ACGTGAGTAGCGCCCCGTTTGCCGGATCGACATAAGAACGGATAGCGTAAGCGTATGACACAAGCCGCAACGCGCCTACCGTTCGATCCAGCCGCGCTGTCCATCCGCCCCGATCTGACCATCGACGAGCTCGAGTACATCCGCGGCTTGATCCTCATGGCCTGGGGCAAGGGGCTGACGCAGAGCACCGGGGAGCGCGTCCTCCTGCTGCGGCTCGAGAGCAAGCTCAACAAGATCGCCAACGAGCTCGCGCAGGGGAACGGGGCGGCCGTCGGACCCGAGGAGAAGGAGGAGGAAAGGAATCCGTGAACACGTCGAATCTCAACGGTGGTTTGAAGGAGGCGGCGAAGGGCGCCCCGATGGCCTTCGTGATGCTCCTCGCCATCGGGGTCTTCACCTACTACAGCGACAAGGCCGATGCCCGCCAGCACGAGGACATGGTGGCCGTCGCCACGGCTCTCCAGAAGGTCTCGGAGCGGGAGGAGAGACACGAGCAAGCGATCAACCGCCTGATCGAAGCTATCCACGAAGTCACGACGGCTGTGGGAAGGAGACAGTGAAGTGATGAGAAGGGTTTTGCTCGTTCTGCCGCTGGCGCTCGTCGTCCTCGCCGGCTGTCACCTTGGCGACGCGGTCAAGGATGCCAAGACGCCGGACCAGAACAGCGACACGCCGCTTGCGCTCGCGATTCGCGCGGTCCCGAGGGCCATCGCTGGCGACCCGATCGCCATGGTATCCCTGCTCCAGTTTGGGATCGGCTTCCTGACCACGGCCGTCGTGGGCCACAAAGTCGCTACCAAGCGCGCCCAGAAGAAGGCGCCGGCTTCGGTGCCTACCGCGACGCCCGCACCGGCCGCGAGCCAGTAGGCGGCGAGAAGCCCTCCACGTCGCTCAGCGGGGCCCCGATGGGCTGCTGGGCCTGCCGGCGCCGCTCCGGGGCCACCGCCGGGTCCTCGGGCCGCGGGGGCGGGAGCAGGCGGCCGGCCGAGGCCTCGCCCTCGAGGATCGGGGGACGATCACCCATGGCTATGCCGGGCTCAACCAGGCCGGCAAGGAAATCCCCCATCGCAGAGCTGAGGCGCTGGCCGAGCCGGTGAAGACAGGCCGGGCAGATTCTCCTTCGCTTTCCCCAGCAAGAATGGCATGGCTTCGCTGGTCTGGTTGGCGGACAAGCCATCGCACCCTTGCCGTTGCAGACGTTACAAGGGATCCATCCTCGCGCGGCACAGGCGGCGCAGCGCCGATCTTCATACCAGGAGCGAGGAGAAGTTCCTACGGTAAAGACTGAGACCTGACGAGCGCCGGAGCCCTGGCACTGCTCGCAGGGAATCCAGCCGGCCTGGATGCCGCCTGGCCATGTGAATGGTCGATGGATCACGCAACGCGGGCATGATCTCTGCCCTGTGCCTTGGCAAAGACCACAGGGATCAGCGATCAAGCCCTTGCCCTGGCAGACGGCGCAGTAGATGTACCCGTTGCCCGGCCGGCAGGCCTCGCAGGTTAGCGGGAAGCCGACCCAGCGCTCGAGAGAGCCGGAGCCGAGAGCCGACGAAGCGCAGAGGAGAAGCACAACACCCATCGACGGCCTCCTGTCGGAACCCCCATCACCACCGTCGACCTTGCCTTGAGTCCGTAACTCTGCTATCCTGACCCCGTGAAAGTCAAAGAAAAAACTGCGCGGGTATCCATCCGGGCCTGCCGTTGCCTCCGCTGCGGTCACGTCTGGCCCCCGGTGGTCAAGCGGCCGAAGCGGTGCCCAGGATGCAAGAGCCCGTACTGGTACGTCCGGCGGGGGATACTCCCACAGGGGGCCGCGGCATGGTCTAACCCAAAGAGAATGCGCGACTTGAAGAATTCCGAATTTTCCCGTTGACCCGGCCGTCTACTCTGCTATCATGGCGCACATGGATACGACAAGGGTAACTCAAGAGCAGGTCGATGCGGCGCAGGCGCTTGTGACGGCAGCCGCGAGCCAGGGATACGATGCGTTCCGGGCGGCACAGGCGGCGCGCGATGCGCTGATTGCCCGCCGGGACGAGGAGTCGGGGGCCGCCAGCGAGATGGTCTACGTGGTGGGCGAGACCTTCCGCGCCAAGGACCGCTTGCGGCGGATGGGCCTGCGGTGGGACGCGGGGCATCACGCATGGGTAGGGACCCGCGCGCAGGTACGGGATGGCGTCCCGACGGGTTGCCGGATTGTCGACCGCGCCACGGCGGGCCTGGCGTCCATGGACCACGCGGACAGCGCATATTGATGGCCGCCTACAAGCCGTCCAAGGGTGACCTGGAGACGATGCGTCGCTGGCACTACCGGTGGGAGGCTAAGAGTGGGAGCTGGATCCGGTTTGCGCCTGGGCAGGAGCCGGACGCCTTCGCGCCGCTTACGGGCCAGGAGAAGGTGGAGCTGGCCGAGGATCTGATGGCCCTCGCGCGCTTGGAGCGGGAGCGTGCGGCCAGGAAGGAAAGGGCACAATGACTGAGACCGAGATACCCCAGACGATGCGCCTGGCACTGGAATCCGGCGAGATTCCCTCTTGACTCCCATGCGGCGATTCGGTAGAGAGACGCACGTGGACACCTCAAAGGCTTCGGCCTACAATCACGCGAGACAACGCCCGGCCGCACCCAGAGGTGTCCACAACGCCCCCGGAGCGCCGGGCGCTTTTTTCTCTTCGTCTTTTTTTGGTGCAACGCAACTCATCATAATGGAGCACCCGGGCCATCGGGCCTGCGCGCGCTCTTCGTGGTTCTCTCTTGGAGGTGGTGGTTGGCGGTCCGTCCGGAGCCGGTCTCCGGGCACGGAGGCAGTTCATGGACCCTCAACACGCGGCGCGGGTCAATCGCGCAAGGGACGTCCTCAGGCGGTACCAGACTCACGCCTCGAGCCTGCCGGTCTTTCAGGCCGTGGAGACCTTGCTCGACGAGATGGCAAGGGTCTTCGGCGAGAACGAGTACCTGCGGGACGAGGTAGCGGCGCTCGAGATTCGCTGCCGGCAATCGGCAGTCGGTCGGTAGCTCTTCATCCCCTGGCCCCTTCCTCGGGTCCGGGATCTCTTCTCCAGGCGGCCGGGCTGTTCGGTGGCTGGGGCCCGGCTGCCACCTTTTCGACCCACATCACCGCGGCCCTGGGCGACCGTCTCACCCCGCCCGGGGCCGCCTCTTTTGCCCACAAACCCTATCCGGCCCGGGCCGAGTCCTCCCCGGACGACGCCTGGGCCATTTTTTGGGAGAGGGAATGAACACAATGCTTTTTCTCGTCATTCGGTACCGGCCAGGATTTGAAGTGCCGGAGATAGAGGGCGTCTTCGACACGCGCGAGCGCGCAGAGGCTGTCTGCGAAGATGAAAACTGCGGCGTCCACCCAATCGAACTGAATAAGCCATTTCCGCGAGAGCGAAGAATCGACGGCGGATGGGAAGGCGTTTACTGGCCGAAGTCGTCTTACGCCAATACGCCCGAGTCGGCCGACGCGGCATGGCGCGCGGCTCAGAAGCAATCATGAATCCAGGCGCCTGCGGGCCGGCTCCGCGCCGGCGATTCTCGCCTTTGTGGTGGAGTTCCACGCGGCCTGCGGCCACGAGCCCGGAACAGCTCTCCCAAGAGCCCACGACCGGTCACCTCGGGGTCTACGAACAGGCCAGGCGCCTTTTCTCTGCTCGCCAGCTTTGGGAGGAGACTGGAATCCTCTCATTCCCCAGACTCAGCCGGAGAGTCCTGTCGAGACCGGCGCTCGGTTCTGTAAGTCCTCGGCGCCGAGGCGAGACGCAAGTGCGGTTGGCAAGCTACCGACCGCAGCCGAGCCTTTCTTTGGAATCGTGGCGTGCGCGGCGGGGCGATATGACCCGCGCGCTGTGGAGTGTGGCGACGCCGCCCAGGATCACGGGGGCTATCCCCAGCGAGAGGGTTTTGAAAACCCGTCCCGCGAAAAGAAAGAGCGCCACAGCCGGGGAAGGACCGGCCGCACGCCTTTCATTGTCTACCTATTTCGCCTGGCCCCGGCTTCCGCGCGTGGCGGCCGGGGCCGCTTATTGAAAGTGAGAGCATGACTCGGGCCATCGATGATCTTGCGCCGCTTGTAATGAAGCTCTTTGAAAAGGCAATGGGCGAAATGGGCTTGCGAGAATGTTTGCTTCGCGACCTCGCGATAGCTGGGCGGACAGCGCATCGATGGCTCATTGGCGATGAGCCTCAGACCGCAGAGGGAAGACGCGAGAAGCAGAGGGACATCAATGCTTTGTCGCGCGTTGTGAAACGTGCGGAATATTATCTGCGCGAAGGCGTTGATATCCGGTCAAAGGAGGACAAGCCATGACCGCCTCGCCCCGCGGCCAAGGGCCGGCGCCGAAGGCGCGACGCGTGAAGAAGCTCGCCGCCCCGCGTGTCATCCAACGGCATAGCTACTACTACGTCATCTGCGACGGGCGCAAGCACACCATCGTCTCGAACGACTGCGGCCGGATGCTCGCGGCCGGTTCATGTGACTGCGCCCCCGGAGGCCCCCATGCCTGACCGCGGAATCTCGAAGCAAGAGCCGATTCCTATCACGGCCATCCACCTTCACGGCGGCGTGGGCCTCGAAATCTTCGTTGAGATCGAGGTCGATGGGCATTGGCACACGGTCATTATGGAGACGCACGGCCCGGATTGCCCGGTGGGGCATATCGTCGAGGCGGCCGGGATGCGCCGGTGCATCGCACGGGAGATGGACGATGAGTAGCGACCGCGCCCCGGGGCCGGGCGAAGGCCCCTTCCGCGTGGTGGCCCCGGACGGGGCGAAGCCTTTCCGCGTGGTGATAGGCGAGATGACGGCGGAATGCGATGAGGTGCTCGCGGTGATGATCCTCGAAAGGTTCCGATTCAGGGACATGCTCAAGAAACTTGTGGCCGAGTGCGAAGGGTGCGGCCGCCGCATCGCAAAGCCTACCGCGGAAACTCTCTGGCAGGCAAAAGACCTTCTCAGGCGAGGTCAACACGATGCGCGTGTTCTCGCGCCCGCCGCCGGGCCGGGGGAAGGGGATGGCGATGAGTGACAATCCGGTGCTCGACGCTGTCTTCGCCGAGAACCGCCTTTTACGAGAGACCCTCCGCGACCAGTTCGCGATCGCGGCGCTGATTGGTCAGCTCGCGTGCTCGGCTCCGATTGAAAACAGAGAGGAGCCATACAAGGAGACCGCCGAGATTTCCTACATGCTCGCGGATGAGATGCTGAAGGCCCGCGCGCGGCCGGGTGCGGGGGCGCCATGACACCCAAGAGCCCGCTGCCCTGGTTCCTCAATGGCGAGAGTAACCTGGGCTATCGAATCGACTGCGCGAGCGAGAGAGTTGGGCTCGACTTCCTCAACCATCCGACTGCGATCGTCCCGGAGCTGGAAGACGCGCGGTTCCTTGTCGAGGCTGTGGAGCACTATGCGCAAAAGCCCCGCGAGGCTCTTCTCCGCGAGGCGATTGGACTGGTAGAGATGGCCCAATACTCGCGAGTAGAGGACCGCGCGGACTTCCTGGCACGCGCACGGGCCGCGCTCGGCCTCGCGCCGGGGGAGGGATGATGGGTAAGCAAAGGCGATCTTCATTAGCTTCGGTGATTCCGATTGCAGATGCCGAGCGCATCAGCAAGCAGCGATCCTGCCCGATGGTAGTAATCTTCGCGATCCATGCGGACTGCGAGAACTTCACGGTGACGACGTACGGGGAGACAAAGAAGCTCTGCCGGCTCGCCGCCATGTACGGAGACGAGATCGCCAAGCGAGTCCTCAATGGGGAAATGAGCGGGGCGGTCCAGAAGGAGCGATTGACTGCTCCTGAAATCCCGTACGTCCGCTTGGGCACTATGCAGCCCGCCGCCCACGGCGGGGGAGGGCGTACATGAGCAAGGTCTCCGAACTCGGCCCGCTCCGCAGGGTCGTCGGAATCGGCTGGACGAAAGAGCGCCTCGAATGCGGACACGTGATACGCCGCAGGAGCTTTAGCAAGGTGACCCGTCGCCGGTGCTGGAAGTGCAAGTAGGCCGGGCCGAACACCGGCGAGGGAGCGCGCATGCCTGAGCACACGGCAGATGAGCAGAAGACCTGTCTCCGTTGCGGCACGTGGATTCGGCCGCTTACGGATCGCAAGCTTTGTCGCCACTGTGAGGAGCCCCCGGACTGCAAGATCGTCGATGTTAGCCCCGACGAGTATGTCCACCTTAAGATCGCTTTCTGCCCGCTCCACGCCGCGGCGCCAGCTCTGCTCGCTGCGCTGAAGAACATCCTCGCGCATTTTACGCCGGAACACCTGAGCGTAACTGCCGGCGAGCCAAGCGTGGGCGAAATGGCCGTAGAAGCTATAGCCCTGGCCGAGCCGACCGGCGGGGGAGGACGCGGATGAATGTCAGAGGCTTTGCCTCGATTCTCGAAGAGGTGAAACAGCTCCGTAAGGAGCGGGACGCCCTACTCCAGGCCGCGAAGGCGGTTGTGGAGGCGAACTACGACGAGAATGACGCCGCACTCGAAGCTCTGGAGGCCGCCATCGCCATGGCCGAGGCCCGGCCGGGCGGGGAGGGGCGAACGCATCCATGAGCACTCATAGCTTGCGGCTTATCTTCCAACTTACGTGCCCGGACTGCTTCGGGAGTGGTAAGAGCAGGGAAGATGGCCCATTTCAAAGCCCGACTGCTGGCAAGCCAGATTGTGGGTGCTGCCACGGACGAAAAGTCGTTCCGACAGAGCTTGGAGAAGACTTCCTGCGTTTCTTCGAGGACATTGTTTTGCCTCAGTACGGGCTAAGGCAGCCCGCCCCGCCGGAGCGCGGGGGGGAGGGGAAATGAAAGGCTGGCTCTGCGAGCTGTGCTACGCCTACTGGCCGGGGGACAAGTTCCCGGAGTCATGGGACGTGGTTTGGCAAAGCCCGATTTGCCCGACCCGCAAGGAACGCGCGGCGTTCGAGGGTAAGGCAATCGCCACGTTACTTTGCGGCTGTTGGGCCGACGGACGGAAAGACCCGCGCCCATCGCCGTTCCTAACGGAGGACAAGCCATGACCTGGACCCTCTGCTACTGCCGCAACTGCGACCAGCCGTACTACATCGGGCTCCTCGGCGACCGCGACTATTGCGAGGTCTGCCGGCCGCCGGAGGAGTACGCCTACCTGCCGCAGGATTACCCAAGCTGCTCGCCGCCGCCGAGTTACTACGAGCCGCCGGCAATCAAGGATCGGGCATGAGCGTCTTCCCAGAGTTGTACGACATCGCCCAACGCGACCGCGATGAGCTGCGCCAGCAGCGTGATGACCTGCGCGAGCAGAAATGGAAGCTGGGCTTGGCGCTCTCGAAGGCCCTGGGGGCGCTTGACGGCTTTGCTGAGTGCCTCGGCCCGACGGGTTTTCCGATGGGGGTGATCAATACCGTGCGACGCGAGGGGACGCGCGTCCTCCGCGAGTGCGGGCTGTCAGACGATCCCATCGAACCGCCGATCGTCACCCCCGGCCATAAAGACACGATGGAACTCATTGCCCTTCGGCGCTGGTGGGAGGAGGCGCAAGGCGTATGAATGATTCCATCCCCCGTTCCACCTGCAAGGGCTGCGGCAAACCGATCGTCTTCGCGGTCAACCGCGCGACGGCCGATGTCTGACACGGCGCTCGTCCTCAGCCTCTTCCCCGGCATCGGGCTTCTCGACATGGCCTTCGAGGCGGAGGGCTTCTGCGTGGTCCGCGGCCCCGATGTCCTCTGGGGTGGCGACGTGCGGCGCTTCTCGCCGCCTGCGGGGGTCTTCCAGGGCGTCATCGGCGGTCCGCCCTGTCAGACCTTCTCCACGCTCGCGAACCTCGTTCGGGCCAGTGGACACGAGCCGCGCTTCGGGAACTTGATCCCCGAGTTCGAGCGCGTGGTGAAGGAAGCGGACCCGGACTGGTTCCTCATGGAAAACGTTCGGCAGGCGCCTACGCCGCAGGTGTCGGGCTTCGCCGTCCAGGACTTCGCTTTGGACAACGTATGGCTCGGCGAGGAGCAGCGGCGCTGGCGCAAGTTTGCGTTCGGGGTCCGAGGACCGGCGGCGCCGAACCTGATGCGCTGGATCGAACAGGCGCCGCTCGAGCTGCCCAGGACCTGCAACGGCGTGCTGCAACAGGCAGTGAACAACTCCCAGGAGGTGAAGGGGCGAACGGAGGGAGCCCAGAATTACGGGGTAGTCGGCGGCGGTCGCCTCCACCGTGGATATCAGAAAGGGAGCGTCACTGCGCACGAGGGCGGCGTCCAGAATGCGACCGTCACCGCAGCCCATGCCGGGGCAAGGCGACCGAAAGGCGGCCGGCTCGTTCGCTACTCGGTGAAGGTGGCGGCCGAGCTGCAGGGGCTTCCTGGGGACTTCCTGGACGATGCCCCCTTCACGGCGCAGGGGAAGCTCAAGGCCATTGCGAACGGCGTACCGCTTCCAATGGGCCGCGCGGTCGCGAAGGCGGTCAAGGCGGCGCTGGCGCAGCCGGCTCGGGTGGAGATGCTCCCATGAAGACCATCATCGCCGGCTCGCGCCGCGTGCCCGTGCGAGGCAACGCCGAGCTGATCGCACGCGCGGTGGAGAAGAGCGAGTTCGTAGTCACCGAGGTTGTGTCCGGCGGCGCCGAGGGTGTGGACCGGCTCGGGGAACTCTGGGCCAAGGAGCACGGGATCATGGTCCGGCGCTTCCTGCCGGACTACGACGCGCTGCCGCCAAGCAATCGCTGGCGCGCGCCGCTGCTCCGGAACTGCCGGATGGCCGAGTACGCCGACGCGCTCATTGCCATCTGGGACGGGCGGAGCCGTGGGACCATCGACATGATCCGGAACGCGCGGAAGCGGGGGCTGAAGATACATATCGAAAGGATGGCATGGGCAACGTAAAGCTAATCGCCTTTCACGGTGATTCAACCGTGAAGGAAAAGTACCTCTCGCGCGTCCGCGCGCATCGCGAGGCGGACGAGCTCAAGAAGGGCTACTACTGGCAGCACGGGAAGGGCTGCGCCGTCGGCTGCACCATTCACGGGTCGGCGCATGTCGCAACGCTGTACCTGAAGTGGCTCGAAACTGGCGCCCCTCCCGCCCCCGCGAACTTCGAGCGGGCGGCGGCGGAGGCGGCGCGGGCGGCGGAGGCGGCGGCGGCGGTGGAGGCGGCGGAAAAAGCATCGTGGGAAAGCATGCGCGACAAGCTCCTCGAGCTCATCCGCGAGGCGGCATGATTCACCACCCAACATCCCCGCCATCGTCCGTCGGTCTTTATGCCTCGTGCCCGGCCTCGTACACGGAGATCCCCAAGGCCAAGGCGCAGAAGCTCGACATCAACGTCTACGCGGACGAGGCCGAGGAGGGAACGGACCTGCACGTACTCGCGCGGCCGGGCGTTCCGCTCGAGGGGGTGCCGGCGGAGACCGCGGCGCTTGGGCTGAAGGCGCGCGCCTACGGCGAGCACTACGCGGCCGGCGCGGAATGGGTGGCCTACGAGCAGCACGTCACCGTCTGGGACGCCGACGGCAAGCCGCTGACGTACGGCACCACGGACTGGATGGCGCTGTTCCCGGGCCTTGTGCGCCTCATCGATTACAAATTCCTCTGGGGCGATTTTGTCGAGCCCCTTATCGACTGGCAGATGCGCTGCTACGGCGAGGGCTCCATGCAGCGGCAACGCATCGCCCGCGCCGAGGCCTTCGTCTTCAACCCGCGGACCGGCGAGGAACGGCGCGGCGCCTACAGCCTCGAGGAGGACATCCCGGCGCAGATTGCCGAGGTCATCCGCGCGGCCGAGGAGAACCCGACCGATTACCGGCCCGGCCCCTGGTGCCGGTACTGCCCGGCGAAGGCCATCTGCCCGGCGTTCACGGAGGAGGCGCTCGCGCTATCAAAGCGCATGCCGCTGGCGGCGGTCAACGTCGAGGAACTCAACCGGATGCTCGACATCTGCACGGCCGTGGAGGCCCTCGGGCCCGCGCTGCGCAAGCGCCTCGTCGAGATGGTGCGCGCCGGCGAGTTCGTCATCCCCGGGCGCGAGGTGCGGGCCACGAAGACGCGGGAGATCACGGACCTGCCGGGGCTCCTCGGGGTGCTGGCCGAGGCCGGCTGCACGCAGGAGGACTGGTTGCCGGCCTTGAAGGCGAGCCTGCCGGCGCTGGAGAAGCTCTACGTGGAGGCACTCGGCCGGCGCGAGAACGGGTGGCCGAAGAAGGCCGCGGCGGAGCACTTTGCTTTAGAGGCCGCGCCGTTCGTTGAGACTGGCGAGCGGTACGAGTTGAGAAAGGCGAAGGCATGACTGGCGCCCGCGTACCAGCGCGCGGCTGGTTACAAAGCTGTGCTCGATTCTTGGTAACTCCGTCGAGCCACGGCGAAAAATTCAACGGCCGGCGTCAATACGGCCGGGCGCTACTTTTCTTTGAACCCACAGGATTCAAGCGAGCGTGGCCGAGCGCCACGGGATAAAAGGCCGCGGGACGAAATGCCCAGAAAGTGCGTGCGGTCAGGGGTGCAAATCCCCACGTGGGTGCAGGTATCGGCGCCGGCTCGGCACGCCCGCTCTCTACCCGAAAGGAGAACCGATGGAAGACGACAACGGTAACGGCAACGGAGGCCCCGAGGTCCTCCAGGTAACCGCGCTCGAGGCAATCAGCCGCGCGGAGATCGACATGCAGATCGCGACGGCCAAGCGCTGGCCGCGCGACGTGACTCGGTGCCTCAAGGATGTCCGCGATCTGGTGCTCCGCGATGAGGCGACGGCGGAGGAGTGCTACTTCAGCCTCCCCAGGAAACAGAAGGGGACGAACCATCCCATCGAGGGGCCGAGCGTCCGCCTCGCGGAGATCATCCTCTCGAAGTGGCAAAACCTCCGGGTGGCGAGCCGGATCATGGAGGAGGGCGACCGCAAGGTGACGTGCGCGGCCGTCTGCCACGACCTCGAAAGCAACGTCGCCGTATGCGTCGAGGCGAGTCGCCGCATCACCTACAAGGACGGCTCCCGCTACTCGGACGACATGATCAACCAGACGATGATGGCGGCCGCTTCCATCGCGCTCCGGAACGCGGTCTTCCGCGTCGTCCCCAGGGCGCTCTGGACGCCGATCTATGAGGCGGCGCTCCTCAAGGCCACCGACGGGAACCAGCCGCTCCTGCAACGCTGGACGAAGGCCCGGGCGCGGTTCCTCGCCTGGGGCGTGGACGATAAGACCATCCTCGCGAAGCTCGGCGTCAAGAGTCCCGGGGAGCTGACCCAGGACCACATCAAGCAACTCATCGGCTGGTGGAACGCCGTCCGGGAGGAGAGCGCCACCGTCGAGGAAATCTTCGGCCTTGAGCCCAAGGAACAAGCCCCGGGCGTGCGGCGCTCCTCTCCGCTGCCCGAGGCCGTGACACCCCGGCCGGCCGCGGCTTCCGCGGGAGGGACCGCTGGCCAACGGGCCGCGCCGGCCGGGGGAGGAG
>WNFK01132909.1_pt2 | contig 11407 bp, 10 predicted proteins | sample 5400281 | NCBI WGS metagenome assembly WNFK01 (sample SAMN13153350, study PRJNA577476) | soil metagenome | isolation source: 20 cm soil on Douglas fir-dominated hillslope | place: USA:California | collected 2013-09-17
GCGTTGACCCGAATACCGCCACGCGCTAGAAGCGCACCCCGGTGGTGCCGCCGTCAAGGCCGGCCAGAAATTCACGGATACTCTCATGAAGACCTATTCGGCCAAACCTGCCGAAGTCGAGAAGAAATGGGTGATGATCGACGCCCAGGGCCTCGTCGTCGGCCGGCTCGCCTCCATCATCGCGATGCGGCTGCGCGGCAAGCACAAGCCGACCTACACGCCCCATGTCGACTGCGGCGACAACGTCATCGTGGTCAATGCCGAGAAGGTGGTGCTGACCGGCCGCAAGCTGCAGCAGAAGGTCTATCACCACCACACCGGCTTCATCGGCGGCATCAAGACGCGCAGCGCCAAATTCATCATGGAAGGGCGCTTCCCGGAGCGCATCGTCGAGAAGGCGGTGGAGCGCATGCTGCCGCGCGGCCCGCTCGGGCGCGTCCAGTTCGGCAATCTGCGCGTCTACAAGGGTCCCGATCATCCGCACGCGGCGCAGTCCCCAGAGGCGCTCGACGTCGGATCCATGAACCGCAAGAACAAGAGGAGCGCGTGAGCATGGCCGAGACGATGCAATCGCTCGATCAATTGGCGACGCTGAAGCCGGCCGCGCCCGAGGCGCCGAAATACGTCCAGAAGATCGACAAGCAGGGCCGCGCCTATGCGACCGGCAAGCGCAAGGACGCGGTCGCCCGCGTCTGGATCAAGCCGGGCCCCGGCAAGATCGTGGTCAACGAGCGCACGGTCGAGGTCTATTTCGCCCGTCCGGTGCTCCGCATGCTGATCCAGCAGCCGCTGGTCGCCTCGAACCGCAACGGCCAATACGACATCATCTGCACGGTCTCGGGCGGCGGGCTCTCGGGCCAGGCCGGCGCGGTGCGCCACGGCATCTCCAAGGCGCTCACCGCCTACGAGCCCGACCTGCGCGGCGTGTTGAAGCGCGGCGGATTCCTGACCCGCGACTCGCGCGTGGTCGAGCGCAAGAAATATGGCCGCGCCAAAGCCCGGCGCTCGTTCCAGTTCTCCAAGCGCTGAGACGGTTCAATCGGCAAGACCAAAGGGGCGCTCCGGCGCCCCTTTTTTATGTGGCTGTTTTGCCGCGTATTCGTCGCCCTTTTGCCGATCATTGTCGGGTATTTTGACGGTGTTTCGCCCGGCATTGTCGCTGTATTCGCGCCGTATTCGCCAAAAAGGCGCGCGCTTGGTTAAATGTCCGGCAAAGTCTGTTTCGAGACTCCGCTCGGAAGTCGTGCGCTGCGCTGGTATGGCTTGCTCATCGGCTAGCCCGCGTGGGAGCAAACGCATGTTCGCTCACGGCATCGCGCTTACGATTTCGCTGGACGTCGGGACACTGTTTGTCGTCGCCACCTGCGTCACCGCGCTCCTGGGCGTCTTCCTGCTGTTCGCCTGGACCCAGGATCGCATTCGTGCGCTCGCCTGGTGGGGCGCCGCCTATCTGATCGGCGGATTCTCGGTCGCGCTGTGGAGCGCGGACACGCATGCGATCCCCGTCATGCCGGCAAGCTTGCCCACCGCCTTGCTGTTCGTCTCCTGCGGCATGATCTGGAACGCCGCCCGCCTGTTCCATGGCCGCAACATTCTCTGGCTCGCCATGGTGGCGGGCGCGGCGACCTGGGTGTCGGCCTGCGCGCTGCCGAACTTCACGCAAATGAGCCCCGGCCGCATCGTGCTCGCTTCGCTCATCGTCTCGGCCTACACCTTCCTGACCGCGACCGAGTTGTGGCGCGAGCGGCGCAAGACGCTGATGCGGCGCTGGCCGGCGCTGTTCGTGCCGGCGCTGCACGGCGCGGTGTTCCTGTTTCCGATCCCGCTCGCGAGTTTCATGCCGGACGAGCGCGGCCTGATCACGCTGGCGACCGGCTGGATCGCGGTCCTCGTCCTCGAGATGCTGCTCTACGCGGTCGGCACCGCCTTCATCGTGCTGATCCTGGCCAAGGAGCGGACGTTGCGCATGCACAAGACCGCGGCATTGACCGACCCGCTCACCGGGCTGTTCAACCGTCGCGGCCTGATCGAGGCCGCGCGCGAACTCACCGGCAAGCCCGCGCGCCGCGCCCAGCCGATCGCGGTGCTGGTCTTCGACCTCGATCACTTCAAGGCGATCAACGACCGTTTCGGTCATGCGGTCGGCGACGACGTCCTCAGGCTGTTCGGAGCGCTGGCGAAGGGCAGCATGCGGACCCGCGATTTCGTCGCCCGGCTCGGCGGCGAGGAATTCGCGGTCATCATCCGGGGCACGCTCGAGGAAGGGATCGCGGTCGCGGAGCGCCTGCGCGTCGCTTTCGAGGACGCGGCCCGCACGGTGTCGGGCCGCTACGTGGGGGCGACGGTGAGCGTGGGCGTGGCGGCGCACGCGGCCGCGACCAATATCGACGCGCTGATCGCGCGCGCCGATGAGGCGCTCTATGCCGCCAAGGCGGGCGGGCGCAACCGGGTCGAAGCCGACATGGCGCGCGAGGCCCCGCCGGCGCCCGCACCCGGTGAGGTGCCGTCACCCGATACCATGATCGCCTGGACGAGCTACCGCCGGCCGGGCGGCGCGTCTCAGGCCGCGGCGTAGCGTCTCGGTGCGTGACGAAAACAGAAGGGCGGGCAAAATGCCCGCCCTTCTTCATTACGATCTTGAGGTTACGCGTTACGCAACGCCGGATACGCAAGATGCGGTAGGCAAAGAAGCGCTATAAAAAACGCAACGCCGCAATTCGCTTTGGTGATGCCGGGGCGCCGCGGGACACGGGATCGGAGCGCCCTGGTTTGCCGACCCACTGCGGCAGGCCGACGCCGCCTTGATAGCGCCAGTCGATGACGGCGCCGTGACGGACAAGTGCCTGGTCCCGGCGCCGGCGCAACCGCCTGTTTACCTGTCCGGGTTAGCCTCGGCTCCATGTTGCGTCAGTGGAGCGTCGCCCGGTTGCAGGCCGATCTCGGCGCGCTCGAGGCGAGTGCCGAGCGTGCCCGAGCGGCGCTCGGCTGCATCTATTCCTCATCGAACGAATTCGAGGCGGCCGCCATACGGGCGCGTCAGGCGGTGAACCTGTGGGGGCCGCGCACGATCGGCACGATGCGCCTGGTGCTCGGCGCGACGGTGCTCGCGGCGATCGCGGCGCTGGCGGCGCTGGCGGTCTAGCGCAATCGCGCTCTTCGCCGGCATGACGATCTTCACTTCACGTCATTGCCCGCGCAAGCGGGCAATCCAGACCCCATAAGCCGCCAGGGTTATTGGATCGTCCGCTTTCGCGGACGATGACGGCGGAAGCTCGTCAGTAGGATCCGGTCAAAAAAAGCGGGCGCCTGGGGGCGCCCGCAAGGTGAGATCGCGTCCGCGATCTTGGGAGGAAGGCTGGCGCATGATCCCGAAAAGTTGACAGACTTTTCGGACAAGATCATGCGCAAAAACATCACGCCGAGTAGTACATCTCGAACTCGACGGGATGCGGGGTGTGCTCGAAGCGGATCACTTCCGACATCTTCAGGTCGATGTAGCTGTCGATGAAGTCGTCGTCGAACACGCCGCCGGCCTTGAGGAAGGCGCGGTCGGCGTCGAGCTCGCCGAGCGCCTGGCGGAGCGATCCGCACACCGTCGGGATCTGCTTGAGCTCGGCGGGCGGCAGGTCATAGAGGTCCTTGTCGATCGCCGGGCCCGGATCGAGCTTGTTCTTGATGCCGTCGAGGCCGGCCATCAGCATCGCGGCGAAGCCGAGATACGGATTTGCGAGCGGATCGGGGAAGCGCACCTCGACGCGCTTGGCCTTGGGATTGGTGGTGTAGGGGATACGGCAGGAAGCCGACCGGTTGCGCGCCGAATAGGCGAGCAGCACCGGCGCCTCGAAGCCGGGGACCAGACGCTTGTAGGAATTCGTCGTCGGATTGGTGAAGGCGTTGATCGCCTTGGCGTGCTTGATGATGCCCCCGATGTAGCTCAGGCAGGTCTCCGAGAGGTCGGCGTATTTCTTGCCGGCGAAGACCGGCTTGCCGTCCTTCCAGATCGACTGATGGCAGTGCATGCCCGAGCCGTTGTCGCCGTAGACCGGCTTGGGCATGAAGGTCGCGGTCTTGCCGTAGATGTGGGCGACCTGCTGGATGCAGTATTTGTAGATCTGCATCCGGTCGGCCATCACGGTGAGCGGCGAGAATTTCAGGCCGAGCTCGTGCTGGGCGGACGCCACCTCGTGGTGGTGCTTCTCGACCTTGCAGCCCATCTTGGCCATGGCGGCGAGCATCTCGGAGCGCATGTCCTGCACCGAGTCCTGCGGCGGGACCGGGAAATAGCCCTTCTTGGTGCCGATGCGGTGGCCGAGGTTTCCGCCCTCGTAGTCGGTGTCGGAGTTGCTCGGCAGCTCGACCTGGTCGAGCCTGAATCCGGTGTTGTAAGGATTGGCCGCGTATTTCACGTCGTCGAACACGAAGAACTCGGCTTCGGGGCCGAAGAAGATGGTGTCGCCGACGCCCATCGACTTCACCATGGCCTCGGCCTTCTTGGCGATGCCGCGCGGGTCGCGGTTGTAGGGCTCGCCGGTGGTCGGCTCGAGCACGTCGCACACCAGCACCAAGGTGGTCTCGGCGAAGAACGGATCGATGGTGGCGGAGGCCGGATCGGGCATCAGGCACATGTCGGACTCGTTGATCGCCTTCCAGCCGGCGATCGAGGAGCCGTCGAACATCTGGCCTTCCGCGAAAGTCTCCTCTTCGATCATCCCGATGTCGAAGGTGACGTGCTGCCACTTGCCGCGCGGATCCGTAAAGCGGAAGTCGGCGTATTTAACGTCGTTGTCCTTGATCATCTTCAGGACTTCTTTGGCCGTCGTCATGGATCGCATTCCCTTTCTCAGCAGCGGACGTGAATGTTTGATGTGTAAGGAGGTCGGGCCAGAAGGCGCGGTTCAAATGGCGTCCACGCCGGACTCCCCCGTCCGAATCCGGATGGCTTCCTCGATATTGGAGACGAAGATCTTGCCGTCGCCGATGCGCCCGGTCTGGGCTGCGCGACGGATCGCCTCGACGGCTTTCTCGACCATCTCGTCGGTGAGCACAATCTCGATTTTGACCTTGGGGAGAAAATCCACCACGTATTCGGCGCCGCGATAGAGCTCGGTATGGCCCTTCTGGCGGCCGAATCCCTTGGCTTCGGTGACGGTGATGCCCTGCAGGCCGACTTCTTGCAGCGCTTCCTTCACCTCATCGAGCTTGAAGGGTTTGATGATCGCCTCGATTTTTTTCATTGCCTCTCCGCCTCTGGTCCGGCCGTTGGGGCGCCGCCGGCCGACCCGCGACCTGTTTAGCAGGGTCCATGCCAAGCATCGTTTTTCGTAAAAACCCGCGCTTTATCAGCCGGTTGTTACGCATCTTAGGGGTTGGCCGCAAGGTCCGCCAGGGAGCCCCTGATTAATTATTAGGCGTCGTGCATCAAAACGCGTCAAGGCCCGGCGGTCGCCGGGCGGGCTGCTGTCGGAATTTGTCGCAGTCCGCCCTTGGGGCGGGCGTTACGCCACGGCACGCGCGTTGTCCGGCCGGAGCAGCCGCCTTACTGTCAGGCGGATGATCGAACTGTTGACCAATGCCGAGATGGCGCAAGCCGACCGGCTGACGATCGCTGCCGGGGTTCCCGGCATCGATCTCATGGAGAATGCGGGCCGCGCCATTGCCGACGCGGTCATGGCCCGCCATCCGCCGGGCAGCCTCATTTGCGTCGTGGCGGGCCCGGGCAACAACGGCGGCGACGGATTCGTCGCGGCCCGTCTGCTGGCCGGGCGGGGCCATCGGGTGCGGCTGCTCTTGTTGGGCGATCCGGCCCGACTGGCGGGCGACGCGGCCGAAGCGGTCAAGCGCTGGCAAGGTCCGGTCGCGGCTGCAACGCCGCAAGCCCTGGCGGGGGCCGCGATCATCATCGATGCCTTGTTCGGTGCCGGGCTCGATCGCCCGCTCGCGGGGCCGGCCCGCCAGATGGTCGAGGCGATCAATGCGAGCGGCTCGCCGATCCTCGCGGTCGATCTGCCGAGCGGCATCAACGGCACGACCGGCGCGGTGATGGGGGCCGCGGTGCGGGCGAGCCGGACGGTGACCTTCTTTCGCCGCAAGGTCGGACATCTGCTGCTGCCGGGCCGCATCCATTGCGGGCCGGTCCAGGTTGCCGATATCGGGATCAAGCCGGACGTGCTGGCGCGCATCCAGCCGCGCGCTGTCGCGAACGACCCTGCGCTGTGGCGGTCGCAATTTCCGTTTCCACGCATCGACGGCCACAAATACAGCCGCGGCCACGCCGTGGTGGTGTCGGGTCCCATGAGCACCACCGGGGCGGCGCGGCTCGCGGCCCGCGCGGCGTTGCGTGCCGGCGCCGGCCTTGTGACGATCGCCTCGCCCCGCGATGCGCTGCCGGTCCACGCGGCCGCCAATACGGCCGTCATGGTGCGCCGGACCGACGGCACCGAAGGACTGCGGGCCTTGCTGGCCGATCGCCGGCTCAATGCGGTGGTGCTTGGTCCCGGCGGCGGCGCCGGCCGGGAATTGCGCGAAGAAGTCCTGGTCGCGCTGGCGGGCGCCCGCGCGGTGGTGCTCGACGCCGATGCGCTCACCAGCTTTGCCGACGATCCCCAGCGCCTGTCTGCGGCAATCGCGGCGCGCGCGGGCCAGCCGACCGTGCTCACACCCCATGACGGGGAGTTCGCCAGGTTGTTTGGCGCCCAGGCGGAAGGTGCTCAAATACAGTCCCGTTTGGACAGGGCATCCCGCGCCGCGCGGGCCAGTGGCGCGATCGTGGTTCTGAAAGGACCGGACACGGTCATCGCGCATCCGGACGGGCGGGCGGCCATCAACCAGAATGCGCCGCCCTGGCTCGCGACCGCCGGCACCGGCGACGTGCTGGCCGGTCTGGTCGCCGGACTCCTGGCGCAAGGCATGCCGGCATTCGAGGCCGCCGGCGCCGCCGTCTGGCTGCACGGGGAGGCCGCCGCGGAGGCCGGGCCGGGGATGATTTCGGAGGATTTGTCGGAGGCCTTGCCGATGGTTTACCGGCGCCTGTCGGGCGATGCGCCGGCGTCCGCCTGACCGCGGCTGGCCGCCGGCATGTCCGATTTTTATGCTGCACCTTCGTGCCGGGCCTGTTATAAGCCGCGCCGCGGCGGCAGACCCGGCGCGGCCCTTTGGCGGGCGTGGCGGAATTGGTAGACGCGCTGGATTTAGGTTCCAGTGACGCAAGTCGTGGGGGTTCGAGTCCCTCCGCCCGCACCACGGCAGGGAGCCGCGACGAGCGCCGAATTTCTCGAACCCGCTGGCGCCGCGACCGCGATTTACCACAATCAATGACGAGTATTTGATCCATGCAGGTGACCGAAACCAACAGCGACGGCCTCAAGCGCGAGTTCAAGGTGGTCGTAGCCGCCTCCGACCTCGACGCGCGGCTCAACGACCGCCTGGCCAAGCTCAAGGACCGGGTCCAGATCCGAGGGTTCCGGCCCGGCAAGGTGCCGGTCACCCATCTCCGGAAGGTCTATGGCCGCGCCGCAATGGCCGAGACGATCGAGGAGGTGGTGCGCGAGACCAACGCCAAGATCGTCACCGATGGCGGCTTCAAGCTCGCCATGGATCCCAAGATCACCATGCCGGAGAGCCAGAGCGAGATCGAAGGGATCATCGCCGGCAAGTCGGACCTGGCCTATACGGTTGCGCTCGAGGTGGTGCCCAAGATCACGCTGGCGGACTTCAAGCAGATCGCGCTGGAGCGGCTGACCGCCGAGGTATCCGACGCCGAGGTCGAGGAAGCGGTCGGCAAGATCGCCGAGCAATCCCGGCCGTTCGGTCCCAAGGCGGAGGGCGGAAAGGTCGCAAAGGGCGACCGGGCCACCGTGAAGTTCACCGGGACGATCGATGGCCAGCCCTTCGAGGGCGGCACCGGCGACGACATCGCGGTTCAGGTCGGTTCGAACACCTTCATTCCCGGATTCGAGGACCAGTTGATCGGGATGGCGGCGGGGGAGACCCGCACCGTCAATGTCACGTTCCCGCAGAACTACTTGGCGCCCAACCTGGCCGGCAAGGCCGCGGTGTTCGAGGTGACGGCGAAGTCGATCGAGACGCCGGGCGAGGTGACCGTCAACGAGGATTTCGCCAAGTCGCTCGGCATGGAGTCGCTCGACAAGCTCAAGGGCGCGATCCGGGACCGGCTGACGCGCGAGCATGCCTCGGTGAGCCGCCAGAAGCTCAAGCGCACCCTGCTCGACGAGCTCGACAAGCTGCACAAGTTCGATCCGCCGCCGACCCTGGTGGAAGAGGAGTTCAAGAATGTGTGGGGCACTGTCCAGTCGGACCTGAAGTCGCAGAACCGCACCTTCGCGGACGAGGGCACGACCGAGGAAAAGGCGACCGAGGAGTATCGCGGCATCGCCGACCGCCGGGTCCGGCTCGGCCTCGTCCTTGCGGAAATCGGCGACAAGAACAATATCAAGGTCACCGACGACGAGATCACACGGGCGATCGTCGAGCAGGCGCGCCAGTATCCCGGGCGCGAGCAGGAGGTTTGGGACCACTACCGCAAAAATCCGAACGCGGTCGCGACCTTGCGGGCGCCGATCTTCGAGGAGAAGGTGGTGGACTATATCGTCGAGCTCGCCAAGGTCACCGACAAGCCGGTCTCGCGCGAGGAGCTCTACAAGGAAGACGACGACGCCAAGGCGTAGCGGTCTTTCGGGACGGGCGCGCCACGCGCGCGCGGCGAGCCCAGCCCGCCGAGGCGGCATGGCGGCGGCGCGAATCGTGGCATAAGCACAGGCGCAGCGACCCTACGCTTGTTTCTGCGGGTTCCAGCCATATCTTGGGCGCCTGGGCGCGACCCCACAGGCCGGCATCCTTCGATCGGACCGGTTTTTGGTCTCTAAGGGCTCTGTGTTTGGTGACATGCTACGGCGGACCGGTGCCGGTTTCGCCCGAAGGCTTTCGGTAGGACAGGAAAAAAATGCGGGATCCCGTCGACACATATATGAACTACCTGGTGCCCATGGTGGTCGAGCAGACCAACCGTGGCGAGCGCGCCTACGACATCTATTCCAGGCTCCTGAAGGAGCGCATCATCTTCATCACCGGTCCGGTCGAGGACGGGATGTCGACGCTGATCGTCGCCCAACTCCTTTTTCTGGAGGCCGAGAACCCGAAGAAAGAGATTGCGATGTACATCAACTCGCCGGGCGGGGTGGTGACCGCCGGGCTCGCGATCTACGACACCATGCAGTTCATCCGCCCGCCGGTCTCGACGCTGTGCACCGGACAGGCGGCGTCCATGGGGTCGCTGCTGCTGGCGGCCGGCCACAAGGACATGCGTTTCGCGTTGCCGAATGCACGCATCATGCTGCATCAGCCGTCCGGCGGCTTCCAGGGGCAGGCGACCGACATCATGCTGCATGCCCAGGAGATTCTGAATCTCAAGAAGCGCCTCAATGAGATTTACGTGCGACATACCGGCCAGCCGCTGAAGACGGTCGAGGACGCGCTGGAGCGCGACAAGTTCCTCACGGCCGAGGGCGCGATGGAGTTCGGCATCGTCGACAAGGTGATCGCGAAGCGGCCCGAAGAGGCCAGCAAGGCGTGACGCTCGGTCGCTTCGACGGGGTCGTCGGGCGGCATATATCGGGGCCCGGCCGGCTGGCCGGGCGGGTCCGCTTCGATTTTGCCATAAAGATTCGCGAATCCGCTGGGGGCGGTCCCGAAAGCGGAGCCGGAACAGGGAAAAGCGCTGGGATTTCATCATTAATGAAATCTTGATTATCCCCGCGCTAGCGTGTTTCGTTATAGGTCAGGACTGGCGTTGACGACGAAATGGCGGCCAAGTGTGGCATCGGCGCTACGGATTCTTAGGGCCGAGGCGAGTAGGATCGGAGGCCGCGGAAGAAGTCCGGGTCACGACGGGCTGGCGGAGAAGATGGAATGAGCAAGGTCGGCGGCGACTCCAAGAATACCCTGTACTGCTCGTTCTGCGGTAAGAGCCAGCACGAGGTTCGCAAGCTCATCGCAGGACCGACGGTCTTCATCTGCGACGAGTGCGTCGAGCTGTGCATGGACATCATCCGCGAGGAGAACAAGTCCTCGCTGGTGAAGTCGCGCGACGGCATCCCGACCCCGAAGGAGATCCGCAAGGTCCTCGACGATTACGTCATCGGCACCAGACCAAGCACCAGGACGTCGAACTCGCCAAGTCCAATATCCTGCTGATCGGGCCGACCGGCTCGGGCAAGACGCTGCTGGCGCAGACGCTCGCGCGCATCCTCGACGTGCCCTTCACGATGGCGGATGCGACGACGCTGACGGAAGCCGGCTATGTCGGCGAGGACGTCGAGAACATCATCCTCAAGCTGCTGCAGTCGGCCGACTACAATGTCGAGCGCGCGCAGCGCGGGATCGTCTATATCGACGAGATCGACAAGATCAGCCGCAAGTCCGACAATCCGTCGATCACGCGCGACGTGTCGGGCGAAGGCGTGCAGCAGGCGCTGCTCAAGATCATGGAAGGCACCATCGCGTCGGTGCCCCCGCAGGGCGGGCGCAAGCATCCGCAGCAGGAATTCCTCCAGGTCGACACCACCAACATCCTGTTCGTGTGCGGCGGCGCTTTCGCCGGCCTCGAGAAGATCATTTCGGCGCGCGGCCGGTCGACCTCGATCGGGTTCTCCGCCAAGGTGCTGGCGCCGGAAGACCGCAAGCAGGGCGAGATATTCCGCGAGGTCGAGCCCGAGGACTTGCTGAAATACGGGCTGATCCCGGAATTCGTCGGCCGTCTGCCGGTGGTGGCGACGCTCGAGGATCTCGACGAGCCGGCCCTCAAGCGCATCCTGACCGAGCCCAAGAACGCGCTGCTCAAGCAATACCAGCGGCTGTTCGAGATGGAGAGCGTCGACCTGACGCTGGCCGAGGAAGCCCTGGGCGCGATCTCGCGCAAGGCGATCGAGCGCAAGACCGGCGCGCGGGGGTTGCGCTCCATCATGGAGAGCATCCTGCTCGACACCATGTTCGATCTGCCGAGCCTCGAAGGGGTCGAAAAGGTCGTGATCTCGAAAGAGGTGGTCGAAGGCACGGCCCGGCCGCTCTACATCTATGCCGACCGGGTTGGCGACGCCGGCGCGACCGCTTGAGTCGGGACCCGCGCCAGCGCGGCGCGGCGCGCCGGGGTCGCCCGGCGCCGGTTTTCCCACGTATTTGCTTGATTTTCCGGGATTACTTGACACGCCCGGGGGGCATCGCCACCTAATGATGGCGAGCGTTTGATGGTCGAGTCGAAGCGTTCCGCAGACGTCTCCGGGCAGGGTCTCGCCCCGAAATTCGGACGCGGCAGCCTACGCGTTCCCTCCCGGTGGATTGCACTCTGTGCGGCGGCGCCATGACGGCGGGTCGCTCGGAGGGGCACAACAAAGGA
>WNFK01177663.1_pt2 | contig 11407 bp, 12 predicted proteins | sample 5400281 | NCBI WGS metagenome assembly WNFK01 (sample SAMN13153350, study PRJNA577476) | soil metagenome | isolation source: 20 cm soil on Douglas fir-dominated hillslope | place: USA:California | collected 2013-09-17
GCGGCCAAGCCGTCTGCGAGATCTACTGTGGAGGAAGCGGTAGTTGCCCAGAGACCAAAGGCTCCATCAACGTGCACCCAGGCGCCAGAAGAATGGGCCCACTCGCAGATCTCAGGAAATGGATCAAAAGCGCCGGTGTTCACATTACCCGCCTGAGTACACACAATCGTCGGCCCTGCTAACTTCGGCAGTGAATCTGCTCGCATCCGTCCCTGTGAGTCGACCGGCACCCGAATGACTCTGTTGCGGCCCAGTCCCAAGAGGCCCAGCGACTTGAATAAGGTTGGGTGCGCTTCTTCCCCTACAACAACCGTGATGCTGGGTGCGCCAAACAGTCCGTCGGCTTCAACGTTCCAGCCTATGCGCGCCAACAACGCATGACGCCCCGCTGCTAATGCAGAAAAGTTTGCCATCGTTGCACCCGTGACAAAGGCCCCACCACATTGTGCCGGGAGCTTGAACAGGTCCAATAACCAACCCAATGCAATTTGTTCGAGCACTGCAGTCGCCGGCGTCACCGCATAGAGTCCTGAGTTTTGGTCCCAGGCGCCCGCTAGCCAGTTTGCGGCTAAGGTGACGGGCAGCGCGCCGCCGATTACGAAGCCAAAGAAACGTGGACCAGCCATCGCCATTGTCGCTGGAGAGCAGATCTCGTCAAGAGTATTGATTACTTGCTCGGGTGGCGTCGCGTCGTCCGGCAAGCGCTCATTGAGCATCGCGAGATTGGCAATTGCTTCCGCCGAGGGAGCGACCTTCCTGGTCCCAATCGCTTCGAGATATGAAATGGCACGTTGAGCTGTATTCTCCAACAGTTCTCTCATCGGAATCTCCATAATACATTTGGAGGAGCAGATACCACCGGCTTCAGCCGCGTGGTACTTCAACTTCAACCTAGAGAGCAAAACACCAGAGATTCTTAGATACCACCGACTTTAGTCGCGTGGTCGTTCAGTTTCTACCTAGCTTTGCACCACTGCAGAAGGCCGAAACTGAAACACCACACGACTAAAGCCAGTGGTATTCAAAGAGTTACTAAATCCGCAGCACCTCTAGCTTGAAGTTGAAGTACCACGCGGCTGAAGCCGGTGGTATGTGCGTTTCTCTACCGCGGATAGAACCTTCCCTCAGGATCAGATCACAGGCCTTGAAGGCGTATTCCTCAAAGTCTTCCAGTCTCGAGGCCAGAACTAACCAGGCTTTCTTTCCGGAACGCCAGACCTGACGACGCGGCAGCTGAGGAAACTCTCGGGCCAGACTCTCGACGTGTTCCGTTGTGGTGTAAACCCACATGCCATTGGTCCCCGGCTGCTTGGCGCTGTCGCGAAGCGAGAAAAGAAGTCGTTCATCCAGGTAGACATGAGTAAAGCCAAACACGCTTTTGATGCGCGGACGCAATGAAGCCAGTTCTTCGAGCACAAAAGAAAAAGGAACTCTGTTAACGGAAAGACTTTGCTTCATGATATACACCACTCATACTCGACATCTTCCAACTGCCACTCTTTCTCAAAGCCACAACCCACTACTTTAAAGCCGTGCCGCTCATAAAAGCGCTGGGCAATTTCATTTGCTTTGAATGTAAAGAGACGAAGCCGGCCACCCGAATTCTGCTTCGCAATGTTTACGAGTATCGAACCAATGCCTTTGTTCTGATGCTTGACATGGACGTATAGCTGAGAGATGTGGTCGGGTGTTGATGCCATAAAGCCGATAACGTCTGAGGTGGTTTTTTCCAAAACCAAAACCACATTATTTTCTGGAACTACTTTCTCTTCAAGATATTGAAGCTGTCTATCTAAGGAGTGAGGATCGATCACCCCAACAGCTTGTTCAAAGCTCCCGCGCCACATTCGAACAAGCTCACGACCGTACTTAGGCGAGTAGTCAACTATACTTACGTCCGGTGTAGTCATTGCAAGTCATGAAGTTGGCGAGACGCTGATGTAATGAGACCAGCTCATCGAGAAAAGTAAAAGGAACTCTCTTAACGGACCGTCGAACTCTGCATACGTTTCCACCCGTTCACGGTTTAGCTGGCCGTTCCGGTAAGGCGCATTCTACTGTTTCACTACTACGGATGCACTCCCTGACAGGGTGAAAACGCAAGCGTTTTGGATAGGCGATACAATTTGGCTGCTCAGCTTCTGTGTTCCCGATTTAATCTCTTCGCCCATGAAGATCTTCCACCCGCGCTTCACAAGCGTGATGAGATTCTTTCCGTGGCTTCCTGGGAAGTGATGGCTGGATAAACTTCGAATTCGACCAGGTCACTCCAATTGGCAATCCAGTCGTCTACCAGTTTGCGGTCAGCGGTTTCCATAAGTTGAAAGCACGTTTCGAGCTTCTCATCGACCCAGCTCGATAGGTACTGCAAACCTTCCGGAGCGAGGCGGCCGCGTTCACGGAAACGTCGATACACGGGAACAGGATCCTGATTTTTGAAACGCTCAACGATCATATAAAGCAAAGCAGTTCCTCCAAGCGATACTATCGATTTCATCTCTTTCTTCGGCTCAGCTGTTTCCACTGCTCAGATTCGTTTGGCGATACTTCAAGCAAAACCTGCAACTTTTCCGGTGCAATCAACCGCCACGCTTCACGCAGATGCAGAGTCAGCTCTTCATCGCTTACTTGCTTTAGCTCGATCCCAACCCAACCCCGCACGCCAACGTAAGGAGGTCTGTAAAACTTCGCCGGGTTCGCTGCGATCAATGCCTCCTGGATGCCAATCGCCGTAGGTATTGTTACCGCAACATGGCCGTCATTGTGATGGTTGTTGGAGAGCATTGCATAGACCTTCTTGCGGACAAAGAACGTCGGCTCGCCGTGTGAGAGTTTTTCTGTTGTCTCCGGCAGTGAAATACAGACACGCCTGACCCGTTCGATCTGTTTTTCATTCATAAGTGATCCTTACCGTCCGTCTCCAGTCAGCACGAATCCGCTCCAGTAGTATGAGAAACAAACTAGACGGTTAGGTCAAGCCCGAACAATTTAATCTCCCCGGCATCTTCAGACAGCTTGAGTAGGCGCTCAAATCGGAAACCCAGCTTTTCTAAAACCCTGCCTGAGGCGTCGTTGTCCGGAGAAGTGATCGCCACCAGCCGCTTTAATTTGACCACGCCTTTTCCATAAGCAATCACGGCCGCGCCGGACTCAAACGCATATCCCTTTTTCCAGAACTGAGGCAGCAACGCGAAGCCAATATCGACGTCTTCCAGCGTGTCGCGTTTCAGCAGTCCGCAGATTCCAATAGGCGTTCCATCTTGCTTCAACTCGGTCAAGTACAAACCAAAGCCAAACCGCTCATAGCTCCCGATGGGCCCCTGCAAGATATATTCGCGTGCGTCTGCAATAGTCTTGACACCCTTGTCTCCGATGTAATGGAGGAAGGAAGGCTCATTAAGTAGCTTTAAGATGAACTCGGCATCTTCAACCGATAGCCAGCGAAGAATTAGACGTTCGGTTTCAAGGACCTTCACTGAGTGACACCTCAGGCGAGTTAAGGGTGCGTCCTGTTGTATTCGTTGATAAAGGCCTGGGTTACATCCGTGGCTGGACTAAGAGTCAAGATCCCCTGAACTAACTTGCTGAAGTCGAGCACGAGGGTGATGCCCCGTTGCGCGGCAAATTGATCGATCGCTTTACCGATATCAGTGGAAATTGGACTAACTACTTCCTGGTAACGCTTGGCCAGATCTGCGTCGGCCTGATCCTTTTTGTATTTTATATCGCGCTGCAGGCGCTCCCCTTCGTCCCGCTTGGCCGCAATCGTTTTCGGATCGACGCCGGCAGTAGAGCTAAGCTTATTGATCTCATCTGCGAGGGCCTTGATTCGCGTTTGCATGTCGACGAGTTCAGTCTGACGAGGTATGAACTCGCGCTCCAGGCCCTTCACGGCGTTGACGTAGCGTTTGATGCCGACTTTATCGTCGCCGAAGGTGGTCGTATCGATGAACGCGATCTTAGTTGCTGGCACTGCCGCGTTGGCATTGGCTTGTGCCGGCGGCGCTGTTTGTTTGGGTGGGGCTGCCCCGGGCCTGGTCTGAGCCGAAGACGAGATAGCGACAAGGACCGCAAGCCACATAGCAGCGGCGATTAGACGAAGAGTATTCATAACGTTTCGGTTTTGCTCCTTAGTACTGAAGATATCACTCCGCTAACTACATCGACCGATCATCTGCCGAGGGCCCATAGATCGCCGGTACCCTGCCGCCCATCGGTCGAAGGTATGCCGAAAGCTGGCCGCGGTGGTGGATCGCATCAAACATAATGAACCATAGGAAGTCGCCCACACGCTCCGATACAACCTTGCATGCATCAGCTGGGCCGTCCCGCCCCAGGCTCCGTCGCCCATTTGCGAAACGCTATTCGTTAACTCATTCGAAAAACGTTCAAACATCTCTATCATCTCGTCCAGCGGCGGCGGCGGAACTGGTTTCCACGCCGTTTTCCCATCGGCGACGATCTCCAGACACGCTCTCAGTGAACCAGTGAGCGTCCATACCAGTTGTTCGGCTGACGGGGATCGTTCGTCGGGCTTATAGCTGAGCTGCTCCTTGGGTAGCGCCTTGAGCACTTTCATGAAGGCGGGCAGCTCGGCCTTTCTTCGCTGCAAATAGAATTCGCGAAGCGTCATATCAAACCTCCTGTGGGTTTTCCAGGAATTACGATTTGTCGGGTTCGTGCCATATTAAGCTGCCAAAAGCCTATGTGGCCAATGATCAGAACTGGACGAGCCCAACTTAACCCGCTCAATCCAGGCGTTAATACGTTGTTCAAGCACATCCAGGGGCAACGCCCCGGCACCGAGAACTTCATCATGAAAAGCACGGATATCGAATTTACTACCCAATTCCGGCCGCGCTCTTTCGCGGAGACGCAAAATAGTCAGCTGGCCGATCTTGTATGCTAACGCTTGGGCTGGCCAGGCGATGTAGCGGTCGGCTTCCGCTTGGAAGTAGGCTTCGTTTTGGCTGGAATGGTCGCGCATATATTGGACCACCTGCTCGCGCGTCCACTTCTTATAATGGATCCCAGTATCTACGACGAGCCGCACGGCACGCCACATTTCGTCGTCCAGTCGTCCGTAGTTGTTGTACGGGTTCTGATAAAAACCCATCTCCTTGCCTAGTCGCTCAGAGTAAAGCGCCCAACCTTCGGCGTACGCGGTGTAGCCGGCCTGTTGGCGGAAAGGCGGCAACTCGGGTAACTCCTGCGCAATCGAAATTTGCATGTGGTGGCCGGGCACCCCTTCATGGTACGCCGTGTCTTCATTATTTATCGTCAACTGATTTTCGTAGTCGTAAGTGTTAACGAACACGTGACCTGGACGCGAACCATCCGGCGTTCCCTGATTGTAAGACGTTGAAGCCTCTTTCTCACGAAAAGCTTCAACGGGCAATATCTCGAGTTTTGCTTTTGGCAAACGACCAAACATCTCCGGCAGTCTCTTCCACATTTGGTCGGTGTAAGTTCGATACTCATCGAGAATCTGCTGACGAGATTTTGCGTGCACCTCCGGGTTCTTCTTCAACGATTCCTTGAAACTTTTCAAATCATTGAAACCGAGTTCTTTGGCGATTGCAGTTTGCTCCGCTTCGATCCGGGCCACTTCGCTCAGCCCCAGCTGATGAATCTCTTCGGGCTGCATGTTCGTGGCCCGGATCGAAGCGGAGCAAACTGCAATCGCCAAAGAACGCGCATACTCGTCGCGCACGAACTTCCCAAAAGTCATATACGCCGGCAATACCTGGTCGCGAATGGCAGCGATAACTCCCGCACGCAGCCGCGTGCGATCAGATTCTGAAAACTCTTTGGGAAAGTTTGTCGTCGGTTGGGCGAAAGGTGAATCCTCAGGCTTCTGCTTCGCTATGTTCTCCGTTTGTTCCGCCACCTGTACAAGTAGAATCCGTGGCGACATTAGGCCGTCCTTCATCCCCTTGCGCATCTGGATCATCGTCTCGTTAAAAGCACGGGGAAGCTCCCGCAACCGCGCGATATAGTCTTCATAGTCTTTAACGGTCGAGAACGACAGCGAGGAAACCAATTGTGGCGCATCGATATGTATCCCGCCGAATTGGGTTACCGGCATTTCCCAATCTTTAAACTTTGAGCCTTCAACTTGTTGACCCAGGTTTCGCACCATCAGGTCGCGGTTGAGTCGTTCCTGCTCGGGAAAACCCTTTGTATCAATCGCTTGAAATTTCTGTAGGAAGGAACGCGTCTGGCGCAAATCGCTGTCGATCGCGGCCTGCGAGAAGTCGCTAAGCTTGTCGTTGTAACGTTTGTCGCCGAGGATGGAGGCAAACTCTGGGCTGGTTCTTAGCGTGTACTCCCACTGCTCACTGAGCAGATCGTGCAATTTCTTAATACGCTGTTCGACAGACTGCGACAGTGACTGCTTGGAGGGCGCAGGTGTCGTTTGCGAAAAGGCCATGCATTGAATGAATGAAAACGGGGCGCCTAAAGTGGCGCGGAGGAAGTCGATATCACAGGATCGAGCTTATTTTAGGCGCCTTAGGTTTATATTCACGAAACTTGCGCTTGACCTGGACGGATGGTCCGAAGTTTAGTAGCAGGCCATCATCAATGTGGGTTGCGGTCAAATAATTGACTAATTGCACCTCATGCTCTTTTATGAACCTAGAACGTTATGAACTTTGTAGGCGAAGAGTTCCCATTTCTTGTAGATTCTGTGGATCCTGTCTAAGTTTTTGAGCCCCGATAGATCTCGGCGCCGGAGGCAATGAACTCCTCAGCTTTTTCCTTCATTCCAACTTCCAGTGCCGCTTGTTCGTCGATCTCTTTTTGTGCCGCGTACTCGCGCACGTCCTGTGTGATCTTCATTGAACAGAAGTGCGGGCCGCACATTGAGCAGAAGTGAGCGAGTTTCGCACCTTCCTGCGGTAAGGTTTCATCGTGATACTCGCGTGCGACTTCCGGATCGAGCGAAAGGTTGAATTGATCTTCCCAACGGAATTCAAAACGCGCTTTCGATAACGCATTATCGCGATACTGCGCACCAGGATGACCCTTCGCCAAATCGGCAGCATGCGCCGCGAGCTTGTAAGCGATGACTCCGTCTTTGACGTCTTTCTTGTTCGGCAGGCCAAGATGTTCTTTCGGCGTGACGTAACAAAGCATCGCCGTGCCAAACCAGCCAATCATCGCGGCGCCAATTGCAGAGGTGATATGGTCGTATCCGGGCGCAATGTCCGTCGTCAGTGGGCCGAGTGTGTAAAACGGTGCTTCCTGGCAAATCTCGAGCTGCTTCTCCATGTTTTCTTTGATCAGGTGCATGGGCACATGACCCGGACCTTCGATCATCACCTGGCAGTCATACTCCCAGGCAACGCGCGTCAACTCACCAAGCGTTTCGAGCTCCGCAAACTGTGCCTCATCATTCGCATCCGCGATTGAGCCGGGACGTAATCCATCTCCAAGCGAAAACGAAACATCATAGGCGGCCATGATCTTGCAAAGCTCGCGGAAGTGCGTGTAGAGAAAACTCTCTTCATGATGCGCCAAACACCATTTGGCCATAATTGAACCGCCACGGCTCACAATGCCTGTTGTGCGTTTCGCTGTCATCGGAATGTAAGGCAAGCGCACGCCCGCATGGATAGTGAAATAGTCGACGCCCTGCTCGGCTTGTTCGATGAGCGTGTCGCGAAAGATCTCCCAAGTGAGTTCTTCTGCTTTGCCGCCGACCTTTTCCCCAATCGGCACAGGGGAATTGCGAATGATCCATTCACGCGTGGCATGAATATTCTTTCCCGTCGAGAGATCCATCACCGTGTCTGAGCCGCACCGAACCGACCAGCGCATCTTGTCGACTTCCTCGTCTATTGAAGAGGCGACTGCGGAGTTGCCGATGTTGGCGTTAATCTTTACGAGGAAGTTACGGCCGACGATCATCGGCTCACTTTCAGTGTGATTGATGTTCGCCGGAATGATAGCCCGGCCGCGGGCTACTTCATCGCGAACGAATTCGGGCGTGACATATTCAGGGATCGACGCACCAAATGATTGCCCTTTGTGTTGGTGAAGTAGTGAATCGCGCGCTGCTTCCTGATCCCAATGTTGCCGGCCGAGGTTCTCTCGGATAGCAATAAACTCCATCTCCGGCGTGATCATGCCAAGGCGAGCATAGTGCATTTGCGTTACGCACGAGCCCCGCTTTGCGCGGAGTGGTGTACGACGCAAGGCAGGGAAATCTTCCAGACGACCCTTCTCTTTTTGGCGTGCCTGGTTCGCGGCTTCAAACGTCAGGTAGCCGTCGTCGATCGGCTCGATCTGGCGACCTTGGTATTCCTCAACATCGCCGCGCGCGAGAATCCAGTGTCGTCGCAATGTCGGCAATCCGTCCCGCACATCACACGGTTGGAAGGGATCTCCCCATGGTCCACTTGTATCGTATACGCGCACTGGCGCATTTTCTGCCCGGGAGCCATCGAAATTGCGAGTTGGGGTTTGTGTGATCTCGCGAAATGGCACATGCACACCGGGTTGAGTTCCGTCGACGTAAACTCGTTGAGAGTTTGGCAGCGAAGACTGATTGGTCGACTTAAGTGTTTCATCAAACTTCTTGGTTACTGCACTCATAGCATCACCTCATCGTAGTCAATTCGGGCGCATTCGCCGCACCCTTCAGGCTTGGCGCTCCGTCACGCTCGCGGTTTTGTAACGGCTTCGTCATCTCGTTGCACCGCGTTGTCAAAGGCCAGAGTCCCAAAACCAAAGGCCCAGAACCAAAAAAACCGCTCCCCCTCTGTCAAAGGATGGAACGGTCAACGGATGGCTGTTTCTCCCTTCGACGGTGCTAACCGTATCAGGTTCAAGGGGTCTCACCTTGGTGACTCTCAGCCGCCGCCGCGGCTCCCCCGAAACGCTATGTGATTTTCAAGCTGACGAAAGAATCATAGAGCTAGAACGCTGCTGCCGCAACCTGAGAATTGACCTGACGGGCCGCAAAACTCTTATTCAACGTCCATAACGGCTTCGCTTATTTTGAGATTATCTTCAACATGTATCATCGGTTCAGCTATAATCCAGCTGATTCGAGTCATACCTGAGAACTATTCCGGAGACAAATAAGATGACCAATCGCAGCGCTCTCGCTCTGTCGCTAATCCTGTCGCTCGTGTGCCTGCCGGTACTGGCGCAAACATCCGCAAGTAATTCCGATCTGCTCGCTCGCATTCGCAAAGAAGAGAATGAGCACTCGCAGATCATGAAGACTATGCACATGCTTGCAGACGTCTATGGACCGCGCTTGACCGGATCGCCTAACCACAAGAATGCGGCCGATTGGGCCAGCAAGCAGATGCAATCATGGGGTTTGGAAAATGCGCATCTCGAACCCTGGGATTTTGGCCATCCTGGTTGGCTCAACGAGCGATTGACTGCGCACATCATTTCCCCTGTCAAAGATCCTCTCGTTTGCGAAGTCCTCTCCTGGACGCCGAGTACCAAAGGGACGGTGCAAGCAAAAGCATATCAACTATTCCTGCCGGAGAGACCGACACAGGATCAGTTGACTGCTTTCCTTGGGAGAGAGAAGACGCGAGTGCGCGGAAAAATTGTGCTGGCAGGAAAACAAACCATTGTTCCCATCAGCCTGAATCCTCCAGCCAAGCGGCTCACTAACGAGCAGGCTGAACAGCGCTTCGGACCTAATCCTCGTCCATTGACCCAGCCTTCGCCAACACCGACACCGGCGGTGGTCAATGCTCCGCGGCCCCTCACTAACAGACAGCTTGATGAGCAGCTCGACACATTTCTGAAAGACAACGGGGCACTCATTCGCGTGAATGATGCGGGCCGGGAGTTTCGTCAGATTCGCGCCTTCAACAACCGCACGTTTGATGTCGACAAGGCTTTGCCTACTGTCGTGATGAGCAATGAAGACTACGGACGCATCTCGCGCATACTGGCTGACCGTACCGATGTAGTCTTGGAATTCAATATTGTCAACCGCGTTTATCCCGAAGGGACGACCTCCTACAACACCATTGCTGAGATCCCCGGAACAGACAAGGCTGACGAAGTCATCATGTTGGGAGGCCACCTCGATTCATGGCACGCGGCAACGGGTGCGACTGACAACGCGATTGGTTGCGCGATCATGATGGAGGCAGCGCGAATCTTGAAGACACTTGGTCTGCAACCTCGCCGCACAATCCGCGTGGCTCTATGGAGCGGTGAGGAAGAAGGACTGCTGGGATCAATTGCTTACGTAAAACAGCACTTTGGTTCATTCGAAGATCCCAAGCCCGGTTACGAGAAATTTGGCGGTTACTTCAATATCGATTCGGGTACGGGACGCGTGCGAGGCGCCTCTGTCTTCGGTCCAGCTGAAGGGGTCAACATCATGCGCGACATCCTGGCGCCGTTCAAAGACGATGGCGTAGCGGGCGCAATCGCTTCGCGCAGCCGCGCGCTTGGGGGCTCCGACAACACTTCTTTCAGTCAGGCCGGGTTGCCAGGAATTGGCATGGGCCAGGATCCAATTGAATACTTCAACTACACCTGGCATACAAACCTCGACACCTACGAACGCATTCTTGAAGATGACGTTAAGAAGGATGCAACGATAGTTGCCTGGGCCATCTATCAACTGGCAACACGCGACGATCTGTTGCCGCGTTATACGAACGATGCGATGCCGCCAAAACCGGCCGAACCAACACCAACAGCCGCAATGCCAGCAACACCGAAGCTGGCGCCGAAGGTTAAAAGGTCTGATGCGAAGTCCGCGGCAAAGTCCGGTAGGAAGACAAAGTCTAGACCAAAAGCCGGGCGGCAGCGCCGGACCCGTAGGAGGGGAAGGTAACGCTTAGTTGAGATCAACTCCGGCGAAAGACACTCTTGACTGCGAGCAAGCTCAAAGTTCAGACTCTTCCGGAAACAGATCATTCACCGTCATGGTCCACCCTGGCACTGCGGGTTCAGCTTCAGCCAATTCACCACGCCGGTAGATGGTAGGAGTTTCAGGATTACTTGCGCGATAAACTCGAACCACCTCATTGCTCAAAAGGTCCACCTCCCACACGACGAGTGTTCCCGCAGCGAAATAGTCTGCGCGTTTTCTAGCCATCTGCCGTTCAGCCCGTGACCCGTAATCGCCTTCGCTACGAACTTCAACGGCAAACACAGGCGCGCCCTGAAAAAATTTCATTGTCATATCGCCCAAATAGAAAGCAGCATCAGGGCTAAACGACTTGCGATTTGGCAGGTCAACAATGAAAGCTGCATTGTCCGCAACTGCGCGACCTTTTTTTGTCTGTTTCGCATAGGCGCGCAACGAGAGGGTGATCTCAAGTGCGGCGTAGTTTGGCAAACCTCCGGTGGGTGACATTTGCACAATCTCTCCGTTTACAAGTTCAGCCTTGCCCTCGACCTTGTAGAG
>WNFK01225228.1_pt1 | contig 11406 bp, 13 predicted proteins | sample 5400281 | NCBI WGS metagenome assembly WNFK01 (sample SAMN13153350, study PRJNA577476) | soil metagenome | isolation source: 20 cm soil on Douglas fir-dominated hillslope | place: USA:California | collected 2013-09-17
CTCTCCCCTGGGGCAAGGTCAAGCGAAAGATTCTGCGCACGGGTGCGCTATCATACGAAGCCAAGTCCAGTCGGGTCCATAAGCATAGGAGAGGCGACGATGCCTGATCATCTTCACCACCACGGGCGAGAGCACAAGCATGATGCGGAGCACCACCATCGCCACGGCCACGACCACGGGCATGGACATACCCACGGTGTGGTCGACCCTTCCATCGCGTCGACGACCCGTGGCCTGTGGGCGCTGAAGTGGTCGTTCATCGGCCTGATGATCACCGCGCTCTTGCAGGTCGTGGTGGTGGTCCTGTCCCACAGCGTGGCGCTGCTCGCCGACACGATCCACAACTTCGCCGACGCGGCTACCGCAATCCCACTCGGCATCGCCTTCCTGCTCATCCGGCGAGGAGCCACGCGGCGGTTCACCTACGGCCTGGGACGCGTCGAGGATCTGGCAGGTCTTGTCATCGTTATCACCATCGCGGTGAGCGCGGTGGTCGCGTTCTACCAGGCGGGGCAGCGGTTTCTCCACCCGCAACCGGTCGGTTTCCTCTGGGCCGTGATGCTCGCATCGGTCGTCGGCTTCATCGGCAACGAGACCGTGGCCATCTTCCGCATTCGAGTAGGCCGGCAGATCGGCAGCGTCGCGCTGGTCGCCGACGGCTACCACGCGCGCGTGGATGGCTGGACGAGCTTGGCGGTGCTCCTCGGCGCCATCGGGGTCTGGGCCGGCTACCCCCTGGCCGATCCCATCGTCGGGCTGCTGATCTCGGCGGCCATCTTCGTGATCGTCTGGCAATCGGCCAGGGCGGTCATGGTCCGGATGCTCGACGGGGTCGACCCGGAGACGCTCGAGACCATCGGCCACGCAGCGCGTCACGTTCCGCGAGTGGAAGAGGTTACCGATCTCCGGGCCCGCTGGATCGGGCATCGCCTGCACGCGGAGGTGAGCATCACGGTGCCCGGCGGGTCGTCGGTGGGAGATGGTCACGAGATCGCGAAGGAGGTCCGCCACCAGCTCCTCCACCACCTGCCGCACCTCGGCCGAGTCATGGTGCATGTCGATCCCTATGGGCAGGGAGGGGAGAAGCACCACCGGATGCCTGAGCACACGCACGACGGCCTCCCCGCGCACTCTCACGACTGAGCGCTCGGTCGGGATCTCCCGTCCGCTAATACTTCGATTTATCGCACTTACTCCACGTTCTCCGATTGACGATCGCCCACGGTCGTTGGTACCGTGCACGGCATCGACGTGTTCGATCCGTTCCTGGGCCGAGATCAGAGGCGCGATATGGCCCCTTCAGCCGTACTCCGGCAGACCGGAGATCGAGCGCGCTGCCGCGTCTTGATCGAAGGGGTCGTTCAAGGAGTCGGCTTCCGTCCGTTCGTCTATCGGCTCGCTGAAGCCCATCGGCTGGGTGGCTCGGTGAGGAACGGGCAGCACGGCGTCCTGATCGATGCCGAGGGCGATCGAGATGCCATCGATCGATTCCTGGACCAATTGAAGTCCACGGCTCCGTCCTCCGCCCGTCTTCGGCGCATCACCGTCACCTGGGGCGCGCCGCATCATGACCCCGAGCCGTTCAAGATAGACACGAGCGCGGGTGAGGGCGATCCGGCGCTGTTTCCCGCTCCGGACCTGGCGGTCTGTGCCGAATGTCTCGCTGAGATGGCCGATTCCGGGGATCGACGGTATGCCTACCCGTTCCTGAACTGCACGCAGTGCGGCCCACGCTACACGATCATCCGGGCGTTGCCGTATGACCGCGAGCGCACATCGATGGCCTCCTTCGCGACGTGTCCCGCCTGTCGCGAGGAGTACAAGGACCCTCGGGACCGCCGCTTCCATGCGGAGCCGACAGCCTGTCCCGAGTGTGGCCCACGCCTAGCGCTGCGGGGCTCCGACGGCCGAGCGCTGGCCGTGACCGACCCACTCCACGGTGCGGCCACCGCGCTGCGTGCAGGCCAGATCGTCGCGGTCAAGGGACTCGGCGGCTACCATCTCACTTGCGATGCGACGGCTCCGGGAGTGGTGAGCGAGCTGAGGCGCCGGAAGGCGCGCGACGCAAAGCCACTGGCGGTGATGGTGGGCGACATCGAGGCGGCGCGGAGGCTCTGCGTTGTCTCGGACGCCGAGGCCGAGTTGCTCCAGTCGGCCGCGCGTCCCATCGTGCTCCTGGAGAGGCGCTCAGCGGCCAGCGAGGCGGTGGCCGATGAAGTGGCTCCGCGGCTGCATCATCTGGGCCTGATGCTGCCGTACACGCCGCTGCAGCATCTGCTCCTCGAGCGGGTCGCTCGTCCGCTGGTCATGACCAGCGGGAACCGCAGCGACGAGCCGATTGCCTACCAGGACGACGATGCCCTGGCCCGGCTGGGCGGGATCGCGGATCTCTTCCTGGCTCACGACCGGCCGATCGAGGTGCGCTGCGACGACTCGGTGGCGCGAGTCATCGACGGTGCCCCATCCGTCCTGCGCCGCGCGCGAGGCTATGTGCCGCTCGCGATCTCCCTGACCCACGAAGCGGCCGAGCCGATCCTGGCGTGTGGCGGCGAGCTCAAGAACGTGTTTGGGCTCGTCCGAGGTCGGGAGGTGTTCCTCAGCCAGCATCTCGGCGACCTTGGCGATGAGCGCGCATACCGGGCCTGGGTCGACGCCGTTGCCCACCTCAAGGGGCTGCTGGAGCTCACGCCCCGGGTGGTCGCCCACGATCTCCATCCCGGCTATCGATCGACGGCCTACGCCAGGATGCTCGACGGGGTGCGGCACATTCCGGTCCAGCATCACCACGCCCACATCGCGAGCTGTCTTGCGGACAACGGGGTCGACGACCGGGTGATCGGGGTCGCCTGGGACGGCACGGGCCACGGCACGGACGGGCACGTCTGGGGCGGCGAGTTTCTCCTGGCAGATCTGGAGGGGTTCGAGCGCGTGGGCTCCTTCCAGGAGGTGGCGATGCCAGGCGGGGAAGCCGCCGTCCGCGAGCCCTGGCGCATGGCCGCCGTCTTCCTGCAGGCGGTGTATGGCGAGGCCATGGGAGAGTTGGACCTGGCCTTCATGGGGCGCCTGGATCGTTCGGCGTGGCGGCTGCTGAGCCGCGCGACCGAACGAGGCCTGAATGCGCCGCTGACATCCAGCGCGGGCCGCCTGTTCGATGCCGTCGCCAGCCTGCTGGGTCTTCGGGATCGCGTGGACTTCGAGGCCCAGGCGGCCATGGAGCTCGAGGCGCTGGCGGCCCCGGACGCTGATCGTGTGTACGCGGTGGACCTCGACGACCGGGATGGTCGGACGATCGTGCGGACGCCGGACATCGTCCGAGGGGTGGTCGAGGACCTCCTGGCGGGAGTTGGCGCCGACCGCATCGGGAGCCGCTTCCACGCGACCCTCGCCGAGGTGATCGTGCGGACGTGCCGCCGTCTGCGGGCCCGCTCCGGGCTCGACCGAGTTGCCCTCAGCGGCGGTGTGTTCCAGAACGTCCGGCTGTCGCGGCTGGCGGTTGAGGGACTCGGTCGCGCCGGCTTTCAGGTCTACACTCATCACCAGGTTCCGCCCAACGACGGCGGGCTGGCCCTGGGGCAGGCGGCGATCGCCGCCCGGTTCCGGGAAGATCGGAGCCGTGTCTGATGTGCCTGGCGATTCCGGGGAAGGTCATCGAGGTCTTTCAGGACCGCGGCCTCCGCATGGCGCGGGTCGACTTCGGGGGAACCGTGAAGAAGGCCTGTCTCGAGCAGCTACCCGAGGCGGTCCTGGGCGACTATGTGCTCGTCCACGTCGGATTCGCCCTCAGCGTGGTAGACCCGGCAGAGGCGGAGCGGACCTACCGGTTCCTCGAGGAGCTGGGGCAGCTCGACGAGATCCACATGCCCGAGGGCCCCGCGTGAAGTATCTGGACGAGTATCGAGACGGCCGGGTCGCGGCGAAGATCCTGTCCGAGATCGGGCGGGTGACCACGCGGCCGTGGACCCTCATGGAGGTCTGCGGCGGCCAGACCCACTCCATCGTCAAGCACGGCGTGGACCGGATGTTGCCTTCGCAGATCGAGCTCGTGCATGGGCCCGGATGTCCCGTGTGCGTGACGCCGCTGGAGCAGATCGACAAGGCCCACGCCATTGCGAGCCGGCCGGGCGTGACGTTCGCCTCTTTCGGCGACATGCTGCGAGTCCCGGGGTCCCACACGGATCTCCTCCGGCTGAAATCGGAGGGGGCCGATGTGCGCATCGTTTATGCGCCGCTGGATGCGGTCCGGCTCGCGCAGCAGCACCCGGATCGCGAGGTCGTGTTCTTCGCCATCGGCTTCGAAACGACGGCACCCGCGAACGCCCTGGCAGTGACGCAGGCCGCGGCGCTTGGCGTCAAGAACTTCTCCATGCTCGTGTCTCACGTCCTGGTGCCTCCCGCCATCGCCGCCGTCCTGCAGTCCCCCGGCAATCGGGTCCAGGGCTTTCTCGGTCCGGGGCACGTCTGTACGGTGATGGGCTATCGCGAGTACGAAGCCCTTGCGGCCCACTTCCAGGTCCCCATCGTGATCACCGGCTTCGAGCCCATCGACCTTCTGGACGGCGTGCTCCGGACCGTCCGTCTCCTCGAGGCCGGGGAGGTCGAGCTCCAGAACCAGTATTCGCGGATCGTGACGCGCGCCGGCAACGTGGCCGCGCAACGGCTGGTATGGTCGGCCTTCGAGGTCTGCGACCGCAAATGGCGCGGGATCGGGACCATTCCCAAGAGCGGTCTGCGGCTTCGGTACGAGCTCCAGGAGTACGACGCCGAGCGGCGATTCGATGTGGGTGCGATGGAGACGCTGGAGCCGGCCGCCTGCATCAGCGGGCAGATCCTCCGCGGCCTGAAGAAGCCGCACGATTGCCCCGCGTTCGGAAGCGCCTGCACACCCGAACGGCCGCTGGGCGCGACCATGGTCTCGGCCGAGGGAGCATGTGCCGCGTACTTCGCATACGGCCGCCACCGGCAGGAGGCGACCCGGTGAAAGACGCGATCCTCCGCAAGGCGCGCGAGAGTGCCGACGTCAAGGAACAGTTCTTCCGGGCGGAGGCCGACCGTATCGAGGCACTGGTGCGGGCCATGGCCGCGCGTTTCTCGGACGGTGGCCGCCTCTACGTGATGGGCAACGGGGGCAGCGCCACGGATGCTCAGCATATCTCGCTCGAGTTCTTCCACCCGATCGTCGAGAAGCGGAAGCCCCTGCCGGCCATTGCCCTGACCGCCGACCAGGCGCTCCTCACCGCGATCTCCAACGACCGGGACTTCGCCAAGGTCTTCGCCGACCAGCTGCGCGTCCTCGCGCGACCCGGGGACATGGCCCTGGCGGTGAGCACGAGTGGGAAGTCACCCAATCTCGTGCAGGCGCTCGAGACCGCACGGGAGCTGGGCCTTCTCACCATCGCCTTCACCGGCAAGGACGGAGGTCGCCTCCTGGATCTGGCCGAGTACTGCTTCGTCGTGCCGTCGTTCAGCATTCACCGGATCCAGGAGGCTCACGTCACGCTGTACCACATCGTCTGGGACCTGGTGCACGTCGCCCTGGGGGAGGACGATGTCATCTAACGGAGGGCCGGCCAGCTTCGCGCCGAGCTGCCCCGCGCCGCTCGCGACCACCGACCGGGTGCTGCTGGGCCACGGGAGCGGTGGCAAGATGACCGCGGATCTGATCGCGCGGTACTTCTTGCCCGCGTTCCGGAACTCGTATCTCGAGCGACTGGATGACCAGGCCGTCCTGAACGTCGCGGGAGGCCGGCTGGCCTTCACGACGGACGCGCACGTGGTGACGCCGCTCTTCTTCCCGGGCGGCGACATCGGGATGCTCGCGGTCAACGGGACGGTCAACGACCTCGCGATGGCGGGAGCCCGCCCCCTGTACCTGAGTGCGGCCTTCATTCTCGAGGAGGGTTTCCCGCTCGCTGATCTGGGGCGGATCGTGGAGTCGATGAGCGCGGCCGCGAAGACCGCGGGGGTCCTGCTCGTGACCGGGGACACCAAGGTGGTCGATCGAGGCAAGGCCGACGGGTGCTTCATCACGACGAGCGGCGTGGGCCTCGTCGCGCACCACCAGGAGATCACGGCCGCCGGCGCTCGCCCCGGGGATCTCGTGATCCTGAGCGGCGCCATCGCTGAACACGGCACGACGATCATGGCCGCGCGGGCCGACCTCGAAGTCGAGTCGCCTATCGTGAGCGACTCGGCGCCGCTCCACGAGCTGGTCCTGGGCATGCTCGAGACGGGAGGGGACATTCACTGCCTGCGGGACCCGACCCGGGGCGGGGTTGCCACCGCGCTGAACGAGATCGCGCGACATTCCGGGGTGGGAATGGTGCTGGAGGAGGATGCCATCCTCGTGAAGGAGCCGGTACGCGGAATCTGCGAGCTCCTCGGGCTCGACCCGCTGTATGTCGCCAATGAGGGGAAGCTTCTGGCGGTGGTGGCACCGCGGAGTGGCGATCAGATACTGGCCGCCATGCACCGGCGGGATGAGGGACGGGACGCTCGCATCATTGGCCAGGTTGTCGACGATTCAGAGCGACTCGTGGTGCTCAAGACCCGGGTGCGTGGACACCGGATCGTGGACATGCTGCAGGGCGATCAGCTGCCGCGCATCTGCTAGTGCGCGGAGGAGCCAGGTCATGGCGATAGTCGAGCGTGAAGTCATCAAGGGTGGTGAGCCGTCCACCCCGGAGACGCAGCCCGAGCCGGCGCGAGAGCGCCTGCCGCTCGGGCCGCTCAAGACGATCCACGTCTACTGGCTCGCCGGGATGAGCTGCGACGGCTGCACGATCTCGGTGGCCGGCGCCACGAACCCGGGCATCGAAGGCCTGCTGGCCGGAGCCGTTCCCGCGATGCCGAAGGTGATCTTGCATCACCCCGTGCTTTCGGCCGAGGCCGGGGCCGAGTTCGTGCAGTCCTTCGCCGACGCGTGGGAAGGCAAGCTCGGGGCACCCTACGTCGTGGTGTTCGAGGGCTCGGTGGCGGACGAGCGGATCGCGGCGCGGACGGGCGGGTATTTTTCGGCCATGGGGGTCGAGGCCATCAAGGATGGCGTGGGGTCACGTCCCGTGCCAACTGCGACATGGTTGCACCGACTCGCGCCGGGGGCGGCAGCGACGATTGCCATCGGGACCTGCGCCACGTGGGGCGGTGTCCCGGCCGCCGAGGGTAATCCGACCGGCGCGATGAGTGTCATGGATTCTCTTGGCAAGGACTACCGGAGCGCGTTCGGCCTGCCGGTGATCAACATCCCGGGGTGCGCACCGCAGGGGGACAACTTCACCGAGACGGTGTTCGCGGTTCTGTTGTTCCTCCAAGGGCTCGGTCCGCTACCGACCTTCGACGAGCTCGGCCGGCCGGCGTGGCTCTTCCGTGACACCGTCCATCAGGGCTGCACGCGGGCCGGGTTTTACGAGGAAGGGATCTTTGCCGAGCACTATGGCGATCCGCAATGCCTCGTCGAGATCGGTTGCTGGGGCCCGGTCGTCAACTGCAACATCGTGGTGCGGGGCGCCATCAACCACATGGGTGGCTGCATGCGGGCCGGCGGTATCTGCATCGGTTGTACGATGCCCGGCTTCCCCGACAAGTTCAGCCCGTTCTACAAGACGCCACCCGGTGCCATCGTCTCGACCTTCGCGGCCAGAAGTGTGGGCGCCGTCGTCCGGCGGCTGCGACGGCTGTCCAACCGAGAGGCCAACCGGGAGCACCGCTGGGACGTGACGCAGGAGGTGCCGAGCGGGTGGGCCCACGTCCAGGCGCAAACCGCGACCGACCGGGCGATCAAGTTCTTCTACAGCATGTGGCAGCACATGGGAGCCAAGAAGCCCGGCCGACCGGCGAGCGAGAAGGATCGGTTCTGGGGGGGCGATCGTCCGGGTTATCGAAGTGATTACCTCGACGGCAGCGCGGCCCGGGAGGACAGCGATGACCGACGCTGACCTCTGGGCGGCCTGGCGTGTCTGGATGCTGGTGGGGGCCGTCGTCGTTCTCGTGGCAGCTACCTTGCTGGTGACGATCTGGTTGACCGCCCGGAGCATCGCCAGTCACGCTCGGCGGGCGGTCGTCGCGCTCGAGGCCATTCGCGAAAACACCCGGGCGATCTGGGCGCTCCAGACGACGAACGAGGTGGCCGAAGCGCTGGGCGACACGGTGCGCGACATCGAGGCCAAGGCGACGGCCCTGGCCGAGGCGCTCCAGAGCCATGCCCCCGCCGGGGGCCGGAGCTAGGAGGCGGGCATGCCCCAGATCAGTGCTGACACCATCCGGTGGATGTGGATCACGACCCTCGTGATCTACGCGGTGGTCCTCGTCGTGGTCGCGGTCTTGCTCACCCTGATCCTACGGGCGGCCAGGGAGGTGCGGTCCGGGGTGTCGACGATCTGGACGGTTGGCCAGCAGGTCGCCAACAACACCATCCACATCGCCCTGCTCGACACCACGAATCACGTCGCGGCCGGGATCCTGGGCTCCGCCAAGGGTGTCGTGGCCGCCACCGCCGCCATGGCGACCCACGCGGCGCACTGTCCCGGATGTCCAGCCTGTGTACTCGACACGGAGGCGACCCGATGAATGCCATGGTCTTGCTGGCGGTGATCTCGGTGGCCGGGGCGGCGGCGCTGTTCGTGGCCCTCGCCCTCTTCCTGCGGGCGATCGACGGAGAGCTGGAGACCATCGGCGGACCGGCCACCCGGTTCGTCGCCCCGGCGAACTATCTGGCGAAGATCCGCCTCGGCGTGCGTGCCATCGAGCGGCAGACCGATGCCCTGGCGCCACAGGTGGGTCGGCTGAATGAGGGGCTCACCGCCGTCCGGGACGGACTACGCGCCATCGACGGCAACCTGGCCAGGTTGATCGCGTCGGTTTCCAGGCAGGACCGGCGATGAGCCCCTCCACCGTCCCGGATGCGGTGTTTACGATCTGGTGGGCCGGCCTGATCATCACGCTGGTGGTCTTCGTGCCGCTGGCCGTCTATCTCTTGCACCGCACGTGGCGGTCGGCCCGGTCGATCCAGCGGTATGCCGCCGAGACGCTGCAGGCGGCCGGCGGCATCGCGCGCAACACCGCGAAGATCGCGGCGCTCGATACCACGATCGCGGTCGCCGGCGACATGCTCGTGGCCGCCGGAGCCGTCGAGCGGAAGCTCGATACGGTCGCCACCGTGCTCGAAGAGCGCGGCCAGTGAGGAGGCCGGCATGCTGCTGGCGCTAACGCTGGTCACGGTCGCGCTCGTGGTGCTGGCGCTCGCCGGCTACCTCATCGCGATCGCGTGGGCGCTCCTCGATACCCGGAAGAGTGTCGCCGCCATCGCCGATGGGCTCGAAGCGGTCAGAAGTCATACGGCACCGCTGCCCGAGAAGCTCACCACCATCAACGGCGCGCTGCTCCGGTGACACGACGAGGACCCAATGTGCTTTAAGAACCTTCCGATCGAGTTCGACGCGCAGGGCAAGCCGTTCCTCCGCGCGGGGGTGGCGGACCCGTACGGCCCCTCCAGCGCGGGACCTCGGGGAGCGCCCGCTCAGCTGACCGCGGAGCGAATCGAGGACCTGCTCAAGCGCAATGGCTACATCAAGGACCTGGATTTCGACCCGGTCACGCGAGTCGCCGGCGCGCTGGCCTTCCACACCGTGGCCGACTTCCAGGGGCGCAAGGTGCTCGAGGCGCGGTCGATGGCGACGCTGTTCCGTGGCTACGAGGTCATCATGATCGGACGCGATCCGCGTGACGCCATCTTCATCACCAGCCGCGCGTGCGGCGTGTGCGGCGGGGTGCATTCGGTGACCTCGGCCATGGCCATCGAGATGGCCATCGGCTGTGTCCCGCCGCCGCTCGGAATATTGATCCGGAACATCGCGCTGGCGCTGGAATTTCTCTACGATCACCCCCTTCATCTGCATCTGCTGGCCGGCCCAGACTATTCCGCGGCCATGGTGGGTCCCACCAACCCGTCGCTGCTCGCGCGCGCCCGGTCGGCCGAGGCGCCCCACGCCGAGATTCATGGGTTCCGCACGATCGGCGAGCTCATGGAGGATCTCAACCCGCTCAGCGGCAAGCTCTATCTCGAGGCGCTGCACATGACGCGGGTCGCACGTGAAGCCTACGTGCTGATCTGCGGCAAGTATCCGCACCCCCAGACCATCGTCCCCGGGGGCATGAGCTCGACGGTCACGCTGACCGTGATGAACGAGATGTTCATCCGGCTGGCCCAGTTCTTCGACTACTCGAAGAAGCTCGCGGCCATCTGGGATGATCTCACCGAGTTCTTCTACGAGGCGAATCCGGCCTACAAGCAGGTGGGGGCGCGGCGCGCGAACCTCATCGACACCGGGATCTTCGACCATCCCGACGCGTATGACGCCACCTATGCGAGCGCCACCGCGTGGGGAGAGCGGCGCTGGGCGACGCCCGGAGTCATCATGGATAGCCAGCTGGTCACGACCGACCTCCATGCCCTGAACATCGGGATCGAGGAGTTCGTCGAGCATTCCTACTACGAGGAGTGGTCGGGCAGCGGCCAGCGTCAGCGCTTTCCGACCGATCCGGTCGGAAACCCGCTCTCGCCGTACCATCCGTGGAACAAGGTCACCAAGCCCCGTCCGCAGGGGCAGAACTGGAAGGAGAAGTACACGTGGGACACCGCGCCGCGCTGGGATCGGCAGGCCATGGAAGCGGGCGCCTACGCCCGGCTCTGGAACACCGCGGTTGCGCGCAAGCTACCCGCGAACCCCTTCATCGAGGCCACCGGCACCTCGCTCAAGCTGCGCCTGCCCAAAGGCGCCTTGCCCGAGCTCGAGCTCGAATGGAAGGTGCCGGCGGTCTGGAACGCCTTCGAGCGCAACCGGGCGCGGGCCTATTGCACCGGCTTCACCGCGCTTGTGGCCCTCAACAACTGGCTCGCGGCTATGGATCGCCTCAAGCAGGGTGACACGAGGACCAGCACGCCCTTCGAGATCCCGAAGCGCGGAGAACAGCGGGGAGTTGGCTTCTGGGGGGCGGGACGGGGATTTCTCACGCATCACCTGACGCTCGACCGAGGTGCCGTAGCCAACTATCAGATCGTCACGCCCTCGACCTGGAATGCCTCGCCGACAGACCGATGGCAGCAGCCGGGCCCCTACGAAGAAGCGGTCCTCAACACACCGCTCCTCGAGGAGACCGATGACCCGGCGAAGTTCAAGGGGATCGACATCCTGCGCGCGATCCGGAGCTTCGACCCGTGCATGCCGTGTACCACCCACATTCACTCGGATGCCGGCGTCATCACCCGGGAAGTGAACACCTGTGCCTGCGGCATCGACGACGACGGAGGATAAGTGCGCGTCATCGTCGCTGGCGTCGGGTACCGTAACCTGCGCGATCACTCGGTCGGAATCGCGGTGGCCGACCGTCTGCTCGATCATGCCTGGGGCGGGG
>WNFK01238769.1_pt1 | contig 11406 bp, 10 predicted proteins | sample 5400281 | NCBI WGS metagenome assembly WNFK01 (sample SAMN13153350, study PRJNA577476) | soil metagenome | isolation source: 20 cm soil on Douglas fir-dominated hillslope | place: USA:California | collected 2013-09-17
CTATGAGTGACGCAGCTCCTGGACCGGCCGGACCTCGACGATCCCCACCCGGGCGGGCGGGAACCTCGCGGCCAGCGCCCACGCCTCGTCCATGTCCTTGGCTTCAATGAGGAAGAACCCGCCAATCTGCTCCTTAGTCTCGGCGAAGGGGCCGTCGGTGATGGTCGCGTTGCCGTCGCGGACCTGGATGGTCCGGGCAGTCCGGCCACGCTGCAGTGCATTCGAAACGATGAAGTGACCGCTCCGCCTGAGCTCGTCCATGTAGTCGAGGGCCGAATCGACGAGGGTCTGCTTCTCCGACTCGGGCAAGGCATCCAGCGTCTTCTCATCATGGAAGATCACAAACATGAACTTCATCGCTTGAGCTCCTTGATGGGCACTCGATGCTGCCCTTGTGGGTCATGGGATACCTGCCGACTGCCGCACATCAGTATGTATTGCGAGACGTTCCCTCCTTTCGATAGGTACTCGAACGACATCACGCGATCGACAGCGCGTGCCGCTTTTTCCCCAGGCGGTCGCCCACCAACGATGCTAGCCGGGAATCACTTTACTCGCTGTTCAACCCGCGGCGCCGACTTTCCCGGACCCTCCGGGCCGGGGGGATGACTTCCACGCGGACGGAGCTAAGATAGGTGGGCCTCCATGAGCTGCTCATCCTGCGGACACGAGAATCCCCCCGAGGCGAGGTTCTGCAACGCCTGCGGCGCGCCCCAGGCGTCGCTGGCCCCCGAGCCGCGCTCCTACACGCCACGCCATCTCGTCGACAAAATTCTCGCCTCCAAAAGCGCGCTCGAGGGCGAACGCAAGCCCGTGACCGTCCTCTTCGCCGACGTCGCGCACTCGATGGAGCTCGCCGAGCGCCTCGATCCAGAAGAATGGCATCGCCTTCTCGATCGGCTCTTCCGGCTGCTCGCGGACGGGGTGCATCGTTACGAGGGAACCATCAACCAATACACGGGCGACGGCATCATGGCGCTCTTTGGCGCTCCGATCGCCCACGAGGACCATGCCGAGCGCGCCTGCGCCGCCGCGCTCGAGATGACGCGAGAGCTTGAAGTGCTCGCGGACGAGCTGCGACGCGAGTACGGGGTCGACCTTGCGATACGGATGGGCCTCAACTCGGGCGAGGTCGTGGTTGGGCGAATAGGCGACGACCTGCGTATGGACTACACCGCGCAAGGTCACGTCGTCGGGCTCGCCTCTCGAGTGCAGCAGCTGGCGCCGCCCGGTGGCGTCACGGTGACCGAGCAAACCGCGCGGCTTGTCTCTGGCTTCTTCGACCTCCTCGATCGGGGGGAGCAGAATCTCAAGGGCGCGAGCGCGCCCGTTCGGGTATTCGACCTGCGCGGCCCCGGCCCGATCCGGAGCCGTCTCGAGCGCTCACGCGCCCGCGGCTTTTCTCATTTCGTGGGCCGTGAGCCCGACCTGGCCCAGCTCGAGCGGGCCCTCGGCGAGGCGCAGTCAGGTCGACCGCAGGTCGTCCTGATCACCGCGGAGCCGGGCGCCGGGAAGAGCCGCCTGTGTCACGAGTTCGCCGAGCGCACCCGCGGCGCGGCCTTCCACTACGCCCGAGCGCGCTCCCACGGGCGCCTCCTCCCCTTCCACGCCGTGGCCGACCTCGTTCGCAGCCTTTTCGGCCTCAACGAACGCGCGTCGGCGGTGGCTGTCCGAGAGGGCGTGGAGCGTGGTCTGGCGAGGATCCAGCCCGTCGAGCCGAACGTCGTGGCTCTCTGGCTCGAGCTCCTGGGGGCGCCTGATCCCGCGCTGGCTCCTTCGGAGCTCGAGCCCGCGGCGCGCCGGGCGCGTCTCTTCCAGTCGCTTCGCGATCTGATCCGCATCCGCGCTCGACGCGAGCTCATCGTGCTCTGGGTCGAGGATCTGCACTGGCTCGACCCGGCGAGCGAGGCAGCCCTGGAAATGCTCACCACCGCGCTCCTGGCTCCGGAGGTTTCCGACACCAGGGTATTGCTGCTCGCGACCGCGCGGCCAGAGTATCGGCCCGCCTGGCCCGAACGGGTCGAGCGTCTCTCTCTGAAGCCCCTTGCCCCCCAGGAACTCGGGGCGCTGGTCGACGACTGGCTCGGATCCAACCCTGAGCTGGCCCCGCTCCGTCTCCGGATCGAGGCTCGCGCCCGGGGTAATCCCCTCTTCATCGAGGAGATCGTCTGCTCGCTCGTCGAACGTGGCGCGCTGCGCGGCAAGCGCGGTGCGTACGTGCCCGCCGCCACTGTCGAGGACATCGCGCTTCCCGAGACCGTTCAGGCGGTCCTCGCCTCGCGCATCGATCGGCTGTCCCAGCTCGACAAGGAGGTGTTGCAGGCGGCGGCGGTGGTCGGACGGGACGTGCCGGCGGAGCTGTTGCGCGTGGTGGTCGATCTGCCCGAACCCGATCTTGACGCGTCGCTCGAGCGACTGGGGACCGCGGAGCTCCTGGGTCCCGCGGAGTCTCCGGGTGAACGCGCCTTCCGGCATCCCCTCACGCAAGAGGTGGCCTACCGCACGCAGCTCCTGGATCGTCGTCGCCTGACCCATGCCCGCGTCGCCCGAGCGCTGCTCGAGATCCACGGACCCACGGCCCCGGCGCATGCCGCCCTCTTGGCCCATCACTTCGAAGAGGCCGGCGAGTCTCTCGAGGCCGCGCGCTGGCATGAGCAGGCGGGCCGGCGGGGGGCGCGCAACGATCCGGCGGATGGCGTGAGGCACTGCCGGAAGGTCGCGACGCTCCTCTCCGCCATTCCAGAGTCCCGCGAGACGCTGCTGCTCCAGCTCACTTCGCGCATCGCCCTCCTCGAGATCGGCCGCATGGCCGGCATCGAAGAGCGTGAGTCACAGCTCCTCTTCGAAGAAGCGCAAGCGGTCGTCGAGCGCCTGGAGGATCCGGAGGGTTACGCATTCCTGCTCACGTCCTACGGCCGCCTGTGCGGTCTCGCGGGTGACGTGGCACGGTACCTCGCATGTGCGCGGCGAGCGGCGGAGCTCGCCGAACCATGCGCCGACGCCGCGCTCACCTTCGAGATGCGGACCGTGTTCGCGCATGCGCAGCTCGGGTCGGGCCACCTCCAGGCCTCGCGCGCGAGCGCGGAGCGAGCCCTCGCCGACTTCGGGCGCGACCGCGAGCTGCAAGAGATGCTCGGGCGTTCCACCGCACCGACCTTCTGTCGCATCTGGTGGGCCCTGGCGAGCGCCTATGCAGGGCGAGTGCCCGAGGCTCAGGCCGGCCTGGAAGCGCTCCTCGGCGACGAGAAGGAGACTGGACTCGAAGCCCTGTATGGGACGCACGGATTCCTGTGCGAGGTACTGCGACTGCGCGGTGATCTCGTCGGTGCACTCGCTCGCGGCCGCCGTGCCGTCGAGCTGGCGCAAGAGCGCGGGAGTCCATTTTCCCAGGTCGAGGCCGCGGCATTTCTCGGCGCCGCCGAGCTCGCGGCAGGCGACGTCGTCACCGCCACCAGGGTGCTCGAGACCGCGCTCGAAGTCGCGCGCACGAGGCGCACCGCCCTGTGGTACGAGCCGCGCATTCTGGCCACGCTCGCGGATGCGAGACGAGTCGCCGGCGATCGCTCCGGGGCCTACGCTCTTCTCGCCGAGGCGCGGGAGTTGGTCGAGCGGGGACGGGGCTGGCGACTGAGCGCGTGCGACATCGAGTTGGCGCGGGCCCGCCTTCTCGCCTCAGAGCCGGTTCCAGACCGCCCCGCGGTCGAGAGCGCGCTCGGGACCGCGGACGCCCTCGCCGCCAAACTGGGGGCCGATTCCTACCGGCATATGGCGGAACTCGAGCGTGCGCGCCTGACTCAAACGGTTCCCGTCACGCCTCGCTAGGCGAACTTCTCCCTGACGCGGGCGGCGAGCCGCTCACCGGCGGCAGCGATACGGCCGCCGCCGGTGAGCGCGTATTGCCTATCGGGGCTGGGGAACGATCCGGATGTAGGGCTTCGGTGCCTTCCAGCCACCTGGGTACGCCTGCTTGGCGTCGGCATCCGAAACTGCCGGCACGATGATGACGTCCTCCCCCTGCTTCCAGTTCACGGGCGTGGCCACCTTGTGCTTCGCCGTCCCCGACGACAAACACCGAGCGCACGGTCGCGTTGTCGGCTGCGGTTCGGCCCTGCGCCGTGGTGCCGGAGTCCTCCGGCAGCATGTCGTAGGCCTTCGCCACCTTCAGCTCGGGATCGCCCACCAACGGGTAGGTGACGGCGTGCCCCTGCGTCTCCTCGATGTCCTTGGACCACTTCTCGTGATCGGGAACCGAGTCCACACTCAGTCCAATAATCTTGCAGTTGCGCTTGTCGAACTCGGGCTTCAGCCCCGCCATGTAACCGAGCTCGGTGGTGCAGACCGGCGTAAAGTTCTTCGGATGGGAGAACAGGATGGCCCACCCGTTGCCGATCCACTCGTGGAAATTGATCCGGCCTTGCGTGCTGTCCGCGGTGAAGTTGGGAGCTTCGCTGTTGATTCTCAACGCCATGACTCACCTCCGCATAGTGTTAACAGCTCGTACATCGGATACCCGTGGGAGAACTGGGGCTCGCGCCTCCTGCCGACCTCGCCGACCGCGTGGGCACCCATTAAGTACCTCCGGCTTCCCCGCGTCAAGCCCGCCCGGGTATACCATGACCATGGGTAAGGCGATGCGGCGCGGGCGACCCTTGGAGGGCCTATGTTCCAGCCGAACGAACGGGTCACGGTGGACCTGTCCGGCCTCGTCATCCAGGGCGTCTCGTTCAGCCAGAACGTGCAGAAGGCCCTCGGGACGATCCTGCAGCAGGTGTCCACGGAGCCGTCCGTCTACAAGGTCGAGCTCCTGTTCAGCTTCAAGGGTATCAAGCGGGTAGAGGTGCCCGAGGAACGGATCCATCGGAGCTAACGGCTTTCTTTAGAGGAGCGTGAGACCTGCCATGCCCTGGGACAAACGCATCGAGCCGTTCCTGGAGCGCTACCCGGCGCTCCGGGCGATCGGCAACACCTCGCTCGTCCCGGTGCCCATCCTGGGCGACGAGGTGCCCGGCGCCGAGGTGCTTGCGAAGATGGAGTGCCTCAATCCGGGTGGCTCGCTCAAAGACCGACCCGTCCTGCGCATGCTGCTCACGGCGTTGGCCGATGGTCGCCTCCCACCCGGGAAGACCATCCTGGATAGCTCGTCGGGCAACGCCGGCATCGCGTACGCGATGGTGGGGCGGATCATCGGCTATCCCGTCGAAATCGTCATTCCTGACAATGCCAGTGTGGAGCGCAAAAAGCGGATGCTGGCGCACGGCGCCGACCTCGTCTACACGGACGCGCTGAAGGGCTACGATGAAGCGTTGCGCGAGGTGCACCGCCGCTACGCGGCCGATCCCCAGCGCTATTTCTTCTGCGATCAGTACAGCAACGAGGACAACTGGCGCGCCCACTACGAGACAACGGCTGCCGAGATCCTCGACCAGACCGACGGGAGGCTCACTCACGTCATCGCGGGCGTGGGGACCGGTGGGACGGTGACGGGGCTGGGGAAACGGTTGAAGGAGCACGATCCCAAGATCCGCGTGATCTGCGTGGTCCCGGAGGTGTTTCCCGGGATCGAAGGCCTCAAGCCGCTCGGAGGGCCCGGGGACATCGTCCCCGCGATCCTGGACGAGTCGGTTATCGACGAGCGGATTCCCGTCACGAGCGATGACGCCTACAAGATGTGCGTGCGGCTGGCCCGCGCGGGCTTTTTCGTGGGCCAATCCTCGGGTGCCTACATGGCGGGAGTGGAACGCATCGCCCAGCGCGAGCGCGCGGGGCGATTCGTAACTCTGTTCAACGACCTCGGAGAGCGTTACTTTTCCACCCGGCTCTGGGATTAGCCGAGACCGATCAGGCAACGCATCCAGGGAGGCCAGAATGATTTCACTGAACGTCAATGGCAAGCCCGTCCAGGCGGACGCGGACGGCGACACTCCGTTGCTCTGGGTACTGCGCGACCACCTGGGCATGACCGGAACGAAGTTCGGCTGCGGCATGGCCCTGTGCGGCGCGTGTACCGTGCACGTCAACGGCAAGTCGGCGCGAAGCTGCGTCACGCCGGTTTCCGCCGTCACCGGCAAGACAATCGTGACTGTGGAGAAGATCGGCGAAACGCGCGTCGGCAAGGCGGTGCAGGCGGCGTGGGCCGTAGAGAACGTTCCGCAGTGCGGCTACTGTCAATCCGGTCAAGTGATGGCCGCCACGGCGCTGCTCGCGGCCATCCCGGCGCCGAGCGACGCGGACATCGACGCCGCCATGAGCGGCAACATCTGCCGCTGCGCGACCTACCCTCGCATCCGCGCCGCTATCAAGCGTGCCGCGAAGGAAGCAGGAATGAAAGCGAAGGAGCGGGCATGAACACCATCCTCAACCTGAGCCGCCGCGATTTCCTCAAGGCCTCGGGTGGTCTGGCCCTGGCTTTTCATCTTCCGCAATCGTTGGCGCAGGCGGGACCGGGAAGAACCGTAAGCACCGATCTTGCGGACGCGTTCACGCCGAACGCCTTCATTCGGATCAGCCCCGACAACACGGTCACCGTGATCGTGAAGCACGTGGAGATGGGCCAAGGCACCTACACGGGCCTGCCCACGCTGGTTGCCGAGGAGCTGGATGCCGACTGGTCGCAGATCCGCGCCGAGGGCGCGCCTGCCGACGCCAAGCGGTATAGCAACCTCTTCTGGGGCGAGGCGCAGGGCACAGGCGGCAGCACCGCCCTCGCCAACTCCTACGAGCAGCTGCGTAAGGCCGGCGCCACGGCGCGCGTCATGCTGGTCGCCGCGGCTGCGGAGAAGTGGCAGGTGCCGGCGTCGGACATAAAGGTGTCCAAAGGAATTGTCTTCTCGAAAACCAGAAAAGCGACCTTCGGTGAGCTCGCCGCGGACGCGGCGAAGCAACCCGTGCCGGCCGACGTGAAGCTGAAGGACCCGAAGGACTTCGTCCTTATTGGCAAGCCCGCGGCGCGCACCGACGCGCGCGCGAAGTCGAACGGCAGCGCGATCTTCACGCAGGACGTGAAGCTCCCCGGCATGCTGATGGCGGTCGTCCTGCATCCACCGCGCTTCGGCGCGACGCTGAAGAGCTTCGATGCGACTCGAGCGAAGCAGATCAAGGGGGTCGAGCAGGTGGTGGCTTTTTCCACTCCGGCCACAACCGGCGTCGCGGTCTTGGCGAAGGACTACTGGTCGGCGAAGAAAGGCCGCGATGCGCTGACCGCTGAATGGGACGAGTCCGCTGCCTTTCGCCTTGGATCCTCCGCCATCATGAATGAGTATAAGACCCTGGCGACGACGCCGGGCTTGAGCGCGCGCAAGGACGGCGACGTCGATGCGGCTCTAAAGGACGCGGCGAAGACCCTCGAGGCCGCCTACGAATTCCCCTACCTCGCGCACGCCAGCATGGAGCCTATGAACTGCGTCGTGAAGCTTGACGGCGGCGGTTGCGAGATCTGGAACGGTGAGCAGTTCCAGACCGCCGACCAGGCAGCGGTGGCGAAGCTTCTAGGTTTGGAGGCCGCGCAGGTCAGCATCCACCAGCTCTACGCCGGCGGCAGCTTCGGCCGGCGCGCCAACCCCAAGTCCGACTTCGTGCTCGAGGCCGCCGCGATCGCCAAGGCGACCAACGGCGCCGCGCCGGTGAAGCTGGTCTGGGGACGCGAGGATGACATGCGCGCCGGCTTCTACCGGCCGATGTACTACCACACGCTCAAGGCGGGCCTCGACGCACAGGGCAACTTGGTTGCCTGGAAGCACGTCATCGTCGGCCAGTCGATCCTTACCGGCTCTCTCTTCGAGCCGATGGGCGTGAAGGACGGCATCGACGGCACCTCGGTCGAAGGCGCCGCCAACCTGCCCTACGCCATCCCGAACCTCGCGGTCGAGCTGCACTCACCCACGATCGGCGTGCCGGTGCAGTGGTGGCGCTCGGTCGGCTCGACCCACACCGCCTTTGCCACCGAGTGCTTCCTTGACGAGATCGCGCGCGAGGCAAAGAAGGATCCGTTCGAGCTGCGCCGCTCGCTGCTCGGGAAGCACCCGCGCCATCGGGCCGCGCTCGAGCTCGCCGCGCAGAAGGCCGGCTGGGGCAGTCCGAAGACCGGCGTCACCCGGGGCATCGCCGTGCACGAGTCCTTCAACACCGTCGTCGCCCAAGTGGTCGAGCTGTCCAGAAAGCAATCGTCCCTAAGTATCGACCGAGTGGTCTGCGCAGTGGATTGCGGCGTGGCGGTCAACCCCAACATCATCGCCATGCAGATGGAGTCCGGCATCGGCTTCGGCCTCTCCGCCGCCCTCGCCGGCGCCATCACGCTGAAGGACGGCGTCGTCGAGCAGTCCAACTTCCACGACTACCCCGTGCTGCGCATGAACCAGATGCCGAAGATCGAAGTCTTCATCGTGCCGTCGAAGGAAAAGCCCACCGGCGTCGGCGAGCCCGGCACCCCGGTGATCGCGCCCGCCCTCGCGAATTCGATCCTGGCCATGGAAGGCAAGCCCATCCGCGCGCTTCCGCTGTCCTCGCAAGGCGTCACATTCGTATGACGCGACGCACACTCATCATCGCATTCGCGGCCTGCGCATCGATCGCCGCCGTCAGTGCCGCCGGCCAGACGCAGGATCGCGCGCAGGCGGTGCGCGCTTTTGAAACCTCCAATATGACCAGAGCCTGCCGCATTCGATGAACGTCCAGCGCGGCCGCGACGGCCTCGGCGCCGTGGCGATGAACTGCAGCAGCTGCCACCAGACAAAGAACCTTCCCGCCGAGTACGGCCCGCATGCGCCGCCCGGCGCGCCGAACTGGCACCTGCCGCCCGAGAACATGAAAATGGTCTTCATCAACCTGTCCTCGGCCGAGCTTTGCCGCGTCCTCAAGGACCCCAAGCGCAACGGCGGCAAGACCCCCGAGCAGCTCGTCAAGCACGTCGCCGAAGACAAGCTCGTGCTCTGGGGCTGGGAGCCCGGCGGCCAGCGAGCACCGGTGTCCGTCCCTCACGCGCAATTTGTTGGCGCGTTCAAGGACTGGGTTTCAGGCGGGCTGCCCTGCCCCGCGCGCTAAAATAGCCGGAGAATTCCCCCCGATCCGGGCTCGAACGTTTACGCCGAGCTCGGCAGCACCGCGCGCTTCCTCGTGCGCGATCCTAAGCAGGCCGCCCACCCACTGCGTAGGCCAATCAACCGCCCTCGCTGGACGCAGACTGACTCAGGCTCGCGCGCGACACAGCCCCACGCCCCTCTTTTGCCCGAATCTAGTCAACGCTCACCAGGCTCACTCGACCAGCACCGGAGAGAAACCGACCCTCGGGTGGACTAAGGTCCAATAGGCGGGCCCTTTGACGTCGACTAGATTGGACCGCGGGTAGTCGTCCGGGTTTCCGCGGCAGGGCGATCGGATCCAGTGCGTCAAGAACGCAGCCAAGCGCCAATTTCAGAAGACTCAGGGCAAGCCAATCCAAGGGCACATCTAGGCGCGTGGGCAGAGACAACAGGCAAAGCGCGACGCTCCGTAGAACCGCCCAGCCCAGCGTCATCGCTCCTCGCCCGACCAAGTGGGGGCGGCGACCACCCCTACCCTGGACGGCCCCGACGGCCGTAAGCCCACGTACATGGCTGTGATTTTCCCGAGAGATTCGACCAACAAGAACCCGGACCTAGCGAAGGCTTTCGTAAAGTTCGTAGTCGAGTCGAAGCGCTTCACCGAGTACATCAAGGGCGCCAACGGCCGCTGGTTCCCTGCCTTCAAGGACGTCGCCGCCGATCCGTTCTTTTCGCGCGGCCAGGTGGGCAAGGGCAGCGAGAGAGACCCGCATGCGCCCACGGTGACCAGGATCCTCCTCGAGCGAAACACGAAGATCTTCGACCACTCGAAGAGCCCGGCGAACTCGCAGGTGTACGGCGAGAACGTCTGGGGCAAAGCCATGGGAAGGACGATCGAGGACAAGTGGTCATCCGAGAAGGCGGCCGACGACGCCATCGCCCGCGTTAAGACCATCGTCGCCCAGTGGCGGTAGGGACGCGCGTCGCTCACTCTCAGGACTTGCGGGCATTGCACTTTAGCTCGGCCGCCTACTGAACCACCTCATCTGCCCGAAGCTGCAGGGATTGCGGCATGGTCAGGCCGAGAGCCTTGGCTGTCTTGAGGTTGATAACCAACTCGAACTGCCTAGGCTGCTCGATGGGGAGATCGCCTACCTTCGTTCCACGCAGTAGGCGGTCCACGACACGTGCCATTTGTCGCTGGATCTCAACGGTGCTCGGCCCGTAGGACATCAACCCTCCGGCCTCGACGTAATCGCGACTCGGGAAGATGGTGGGCAACTTGCTCCTGGCCAGCAGGTCTACGACGAGCTGACGGTGGTGCAAGAGGGCGTGATGGGACTCGACGAGAGCCGCGTCGAACTTCTCCTGCGCGATCCGCTGTCCGGCGGCCGCCAGCTCGTCGATCTCGGGCACACCGATCTCGACACGCGTGAGCCTGAGCCCCAGAGTGGTCGCTGCCTCTTGCAGTTGGCCGAGCGAATAATTCCCTTTCCGTCGAAGGACGACCACGCGGCGGGCTCGCGGGAGGGCCTCGTGAAGGAGCTGAAGCTGCTTGGCCATCAGCTCTCCGGCCATGATGTTCACACCCGTCACGTTCTGGAGCGGCCGGAGCGGGCTGTCTCGCTCGGCGCCCAATAGGCGGTCGAAGGAACTCGTCACCACTGGTGTCGTCCGAGTCGGAACCACGAGACTGGCGCTCGATGAGGGCGCGCTGACCACGATGACATCCATATTGAGCGCCGCCATCTCACGGCCCAGATCGTAGAGCCGATCTGCTCCCCCTTCGGCCCAGCGGTACTCGATCGTCAGATTCTTTCCCTCAGTCCATCCGAGTCGCCGTAGCTCCTGGACGAATGGCTCACTAGGCGTCGTAGTCCGGGTTCCGCCTCCGAGATAGCCGATCCGCCACGCCTTCCCCGCCGGCTGCGCCTCGGCAGCGAGCGGCGCGGCGAGGAGAACCGTGCCAGTGCCAGCCAGGAACGTGCGACGGTCTATAACTGCCTGTCTCTCGCTCAGACGAACCACCCAGCCTGGGGAATGCGGTCCTGCTCGGGCAAGAGGCTCGGAATGTGCTGCCGGATCCCGGCCGACGCATGGGGTACCGACGGCAGGGTGGTCACAGGGCTACGAGCGCTACTCGACAATGGCCTGGTACACGAGCTGACGGACCAGCGCGCGGTCATAGCGTTGTGCCGGTCCCGGCACCGTCTGGGTCATGATGACGCAAATGAGCGCTTCCTTGGGATCGATCCAGAACCCTGTGCCCGCAGCGCCACCCCAGTTGTATTCGCCAGCGGAACCGGGGGCGGAGTTCACGCCGGTCTCCTTGCGGACCGCGAAGCCGAGCCCGAAACCGTACCCGGGTTGGAGCAGCGCGATCGCCGGCTTG
>WNFK01209343.1_pt3 | contig 11405 bp, 8 predicted proteins | sample 5400281 | NCBI WGS metagenome assembly WNFK01 (sample SAMN13153350, study PRJNA577476) | soil metagenome | isolation source: 20 cm soil on Douglas fir-dominated hillslope | place: USA:California | collected 2013-09-17
GGGGGGAAACGGTGGCGCGCACGCCGCGGGGTCCTCTCCAGGAGATCCGCCGCTTCGTGGAAAAGCCGCCCCAGGTGGAGGCGGAGATCCTTTTTCAGGCCGGCTGCCTGTGGAACATGTTCGTCTTCGCGGCGAGAGCGGCGGCGCTCGTCGAGGCCGGACGCTGCTGCGTGCCTCTCTTGCACGATCGCCTGAGCCGCATGGAGCTCTTCCTCGGCACCCAGCACGAGCCGTGGGCCATCCGTCAGGCCTGCATGCTCGCGCCCACCGCGAACTTCTCGCGCTCCGTGCTCGAGAACGAATCGCTGTCCCTGGTTGTCTCCAAGGTTCCGGACTTGACGTGGTGCGATCTGGGGACGCCCGAGCGCGTGGCGCGGACCCTGCGACGGCTCGGCGTGGCGCCGGCCTGGGTCGCGAGCTAGCGGGCGTGTAAGAACTACTAGCGGGACGCGTAAGAGCGCCGTGTAGTTCTTTCGCTGATGTCTCCGCGCGGTCCGGGCACGCGGCGAGATCAGCGGATTCTGGCCGGGGAGCGGCTCTTCGCGAACAGGCACGCGGGATGGCGGCGTGTTGTCACGGAAAACCCGACGACGGTTGCCGCGAGCCTTGAGCCCCTCTCACCTGGGCGCGGTCGACCTAGCCATCGACCTCGGGACCTCGAACACGAGGGTCTACGTGCCAGGCCTCGGGGTGGCCCTCGATGAGCCGTCGGTCATCGCCATGCAGGGCAATGCCGTGCTCGCGGCGGGCCGGAAGGCCAAGGCCATGATCGGCCGGGTGCCGGAGAGCGTGCAGGTCATCACGCCGCTGCGCCGCGGCGTGATCGCCGACGTCAATGCGGCCCGTCACATGCTCGGGCATTTCATCAGGGGCGTGGTGGGCCGCTGGCACGTGCGGCAGCCCCGGGTCTCCGTGGTCGTCCCGTACGGCACGACGCAGGTGGAGAAGCGGGCCGTGGAGGAGCTCGGGCGGAGCGTGGGCGCGCGCAAGGTCTACCTGATCGAAGAGCCGGTGGCGGCCGCCCTCGGCGCCGGCCTTCCCGTGTCGGAGCCGGGCGCTCATGCCATCGTCAACATCGGCGGCGGCACCACCGAGCGAGGCCATCGCCCAGCACGTCAGAAAAGGCCACAGCCTCCTCATCGGGCCTCTTCAGGCGGAAGAGCTCAAGATGGCCGTGGGGTCGATGCTCCAGTCGGAGCGGGGAGCCGACGATGCCTCCCTCATTCGCGAGGTGAAGGGGCGCAACCTCATCAATGGTCTTCCCAAGACCATCAGCGTCTCCATCCAGGAGCTGCGCGAGGCGCTCCACGAGTCGATGGCGCCGGTGCTGGAGGCCGTGCGCTCGTGCCTGGAGCAGATTCCGCCGGAGCTGGCCGCCGACGTCCTGGATTCCGGCATCGTCCTCACGGGCGGTGGTGCTCTCCTGACGGGGCTCGCCTCTCAGCTGCGCACGGTGACGCACCTGCCCGTGAGGGTGAGCGAGGATCCGTCCCGGTGTGCGGTGCTGGGGGCGGGCCGCGTCCTCGCCGAGCCGGTGTTCCTGCGCGCCATGTCCGTCTCGTCATCGTGAGCGGGAAGAAAGGGCCCGCCGATCGTCCGAAGACGAGCAGGCCGTTCCCGCTCATTCCTGAGCTAAGCGCCCGACCGTGGTGAAGGACCGACCTGCCGTTCCGAAGGCCCGAGTCTAGAAGACCGGCTTTTCCACGTAGGCGCCGAAGACGGCGCGCAGTCGAGCGACGATCTCTCCGAGGGTGGTCCGGGCCTTGACCGCCTCGATGGTGAGGGGCATCAGGTTGGCGTCGGGATTGCGCGCTTCGGCGGCGAGCTGGTCGAGGAGCGCCTGCACGCGCGCGCCGTCGCGGCGCCGGCGAGTCTCCTGAAGCCGCGAGACTTGCCGAGTCTCCACCGCGGCGTCCACCTTGTGGATGGGCACGGGCACGGGCGCGGCCGGTTCGATGAAGCGGTTCACGCCGATCAGGGGCTGCTCGCCGGAGGCGCGCCGCCGGGCCGTGTCGTAGGCGGAGTCGGCGATCTCCTTCTGGAAATAGCCTTCCTCCACCGCCTTGATGGTGCCCCCGAGCGCGTCCACCTTGGCAAGGGTCTCGAACACGCGGCGCTCGATCTCGTTGGTCAGCGACTCCACGAAGTAGGAGCCGCCGAGGGGATCGATGACGCTGGCCACCCGGCTTTCCTCGGCGATGATCTGCTGGGTGCGCAGGGCCAGCTTCATCGCCTCCTCGGAGGGAATGGCATAGGCTTCGTCGAGCCCGTTGGTGTGGAGAGACTGCGCCCCGCCCAGCACCGCGGACAGCGCCTGGAGCGCGGTGCGCACCACGTTGTTCATGGGCTGAGCGCGGGTGAGGGTGGCCGCCGCCGTCTGGCAGTGGAAGCGCAGGCGCATGGACTCGGGCTTCCGCGCCCCGAAGCGCTCCTTCATGATGCGGGCGTAGATGCGCCGGGCCGCCCGGAACTTGGCGATCTCCTCGAAGAAGTCGTTCTGGGCCACGAAGTAGAAGGCGAGGCGCGGCGCGAACTCGTCCACGGGGACGCCGGCCCGCGTGACCTCTTCCACGTAGGCGATGGCGTTGGCCATGGTGAAGCTCACTTCCTGCACCGAGGTCGCCCCCGCCTCGGAGATGTGATAGCCGCTGATGTTGATGGGGTTGTAGCGCGCCATGTTCCGGGCCGACCACACGATCATGTCGCGCATGATGCGCATGGAGGGCCGGATGGGGAATATCCATTCCTTCTGGGCGATGTATTCCTTGAGGATGTCCGCCTGTACGGTGCCGGAGAGGCGGTTGAGATCGAGGCCCCGGCTCTGGGCGAGGGCCACGTACATGGCGAGAAGGATCCACGCGGTGGGATTGATGGTCATGGAGACGGAGATCGTCTCTAGGTCCACCCCGTTGAAGAGGGCCTCCACGTCGTCGAGGGTGTCCACGGCCACCCCTTCGCGCCCCACCTCGCCGAGGGAGCGCGGGTCGTCCGAGTCGTAGCCCATCAAGGTCGGCATGTCGAAGTCCACGGACAGCCCCGTCTGCCCCTGCTCGATGAGGTAGCGGAAGCGTCCGTTGGTGTCCTCGCCCGTGCCGAAGCCCGCGATCTGGCGCATCGTCCACAGCCGTCCCCGGTACATGGTGGGATAGGGACCGCGCGTGTACGGATACTGGCCGGGCAGTCCCAGATCCTCCTGGCGGAATTCGACGAGATCTTCCGAGGTGTAGACGCGCTGGAGAGGCAGCCCGGACAGCGTGCGGTACTCCGGGCGCGACTCGGGCTGGCGATCGAGGAAGGCGCGAAGCTCGCCCGCCTCCCATGCCTTGCGGAGGGCGGCTGCCCTCGCGATCTCTTCGCGGTCGAACATGTCAGGCCTCCTTCTCGTCGAGAGCGTGCCGGTAGAGATCGCGATCGTCGATGACCCGCCGGGCCTTGAACTCCGTGCGGGGCATGGTGCCCTGGGGGACGATCTCCACGATGGGATGCACGCCGAGCCGCGCCCGCAGCCGCTCGCGCATCCGGACGCGCAGGGCCTCGAGGGCGGAGGGCTCCGTGACGTGGGCGGCGGCCTCCACGCGCACGAGCAGCTCGTCCATGATCTCTCGCCGCGAGACGATCACCCGGAACTCACCGCCGAAGCCTTCGACGGCGCGCAGGGTGTCCTCGATGGCGCTCGGATAGATGTTCTCCCCGCGCACGATGATCATGTCGTCGAAGCGGCCGTAGAGCCCGTCGGGGAGGCGGGGATAGGTCCGGCCGCACGGGCAGGGCGCATCGGTCCAGCGCGCGCGGTCGCCTGACACGAGCCGGATCATGGGCTGCGAAGTGCGTTCGAGGTGGGTGTAGACGGGCGTGCCCTCCGCGCCATAGAGAAGCGGCTCGAAGGTCTCGGGGTCGCAGACCTGCGTGTACACGAGATCCTGCCAGAGGTGTATGCCCGTGCGATGCCGGCACTCGGCGTTCGTCATCCAGGGGCTCATCTCGGCCATGCTGCCCATGTCGACGCAGATCCCGCCGAACGTCTCCTCGATCAGGCGCTTGGTGGCGGGGATGCCCGCCCCCGGCTCGCCCGAGAAGAAGAGAATCCGGAAGCCCAGGCTGCGCGGATCGACGCCATCGAGCCGTGCCGTCTCCGCGAAGTGCAGGGCATAGGAGGGCGTGCCGTAGAAGGCGGTGGGCCTGAGCTCGCGCGCCCAGCCCACCGCGGCCAGGGTCTGTCCCGCCACGCCGGCCCCGAAGGGAAAGGCCGTCGCGCCCAGACGCTCCACGCCGGCCAGGGCGCCCCACGAGCCCATGTAGAGGCTGAAGAAGGAGCAGATCATGACGCGATCGTCCGGGCGAATGCCCGCGCCCCACAGGATGCGGGCGTGCGCCTCGCCGATGCGCGTCCAGTCGTCGGCGCCCACGCCGAACACGGTGGGCCGGCCCGTGGTGCCGCTCGTGCCGTGGATGCGCGCCACCTCGCCGGGCTCGATTCCGAGGTAATCGCCGAACGGCGGATGCGCCGCCTGGGCCGCGCGCAGCTCGGCCTTCTCCACCACGGGGAAGGCGGCGAGATCGGCGAGGGTCACCAGGGTCTCCGGCGACACGCCGGCCGCTTCCCACTTCCCGCGATAGAACGGGCAGCGCTCCCACGCATAGCGCACCTGCTCGCGCAGCTTGGTCAGGATGAGCACGTCGCGCACGGCAGGCGGCGCGCATTCGATCTCGGGCAGCCAGCAGGGATCGTCGGGTGCCGGCGCGTAGGTGGCATCGTAGCGGGGCGGCCACACCGCGAGATCCACGCCGCGCGTGCGCCGGATGCGATCGGGAGCGAAAGCGGGCATGGGCGCGGGTCAGCCGGTCTGCGGGGTGGGCGCGAGAGCGCGCACCCGGGCCACGATCTCGTCGGGGGGCGTGTCCTGGAGGATGACGTCGCTCACCCCGAGGGCCCGGAGCTCGGGTATGTCCTCGTCGGGCACCACGCCGCCGACCACGAGGCGGACGTCGTCGGCGCCCGCCCGTCGCATGAGCTCGAGGACCTTGGGGACCAGGGTCATGTGAGCGCCGGAGAGGAGACTCACCCCGAGGACGTCCACGTCTTCCTGCACCGCGGCCGCCACCACTTCTTCCGGAGTGCGATGGAGGCCCGTGTACACGACTTCCATGCCCGCGTCGCGCAGGCAGCGCGCCACCACCTTGGCCCCGCGGTCGTGGCCATCCAGGCCGACCTTGGCGATCAGTACGCGGAGGGGACGTCGGGGCATGCGCGGGTATGTGAGGTGGCCACTAGACGTGCGAGCGGCGGCCGGGGCCCAGGTCTTCCGCGCGCGGCCCGAGTGGCCCGGTGGCCGCGCCGACGGTCGGCGCGGGGCGGCCGCCGTAGCCGGCCGCTTGCGCGGCGGGCCGCGGGGGCGCCTCGAGCACTTCGCGGACTTTGAGGGCGAGGGCATCGGGGGTGAACGGCTTGGAGAGAAAGGCGATGCCCTCGCCGAGCACACCGTGACGGACGATGGCGTCGTCGGTATAACCGGACATGTAGATCACCCGCATGTCGGGACGCACCGGCTGGAGCCGCTGGGCGAGCTCGCGGCCGCTCATCTGCGGCATCACCACGTCCGTGACCATAAGCTGGATGGGTCCGCGATGGCGCCCGCTGATGTCGATGGCCTCCGCGCCGTGGCGCGCCTCGAGCACGTGGTAGCCGTTCATCTCGAGGATCTCCCGCACCACGGCGCGGACGCGTAGCGCGTCCTCGACGAGAAGAATGGTCTCCGTGCGCACGGGCGGCGTCTCCGACACGAGGGCGGGCTCGAGCGGCGTCGCGGCATGGGCAGGTTCGTGCCGGAGGGGCGCCGGCTCGACGGGAGCGGGCGGCCTCAGAGGTACCGCGGCGGTGGGCGCCGGAGCGACGAGCTTCGGCGGCGCGGACGGCACGGCGGTTGGAGTGGACCGGAGACGGACCCGCCGCTCTGCTCGATGATGCCGTACACCGTGCTCAGTCCGAGGCCCGTGCCCTTGCCGGGCTCCTTGGTGGTGAAGAAGGGCTCGAAGAGGTGCGCCTGGGCAGCGGCGTCCATCCCCGTGCCGCTGTCCGTGACCTCGAGGAGCACGTGCGGCCCGGGCGGGCTGGTCGCTCCCGGCAATCTGGGCGCCTCGCCCGCTCGCACATTGGCGGTGAGCACGACGAGCCGCCCGCCATCGGGCATGGCGTCGCGGGCATTGACGGCGAGATTCATGATGACCTGCTCGATCTGGCCCGGGTCGGCCTTGATGCGCCCCAGCGCGGGCTCCGGCACCGTCACCAGGTTGATCGTCTCGCCGATCAGTCGCTGGATCATCGTCTGCATTCCCGACACGATGCTGTTGAGATCGAGCACCTTGGGCGCGAGCACCTGCTTGCGGCTGAAGGCGAGGAGCTGGCGCGTGAGGGTGGCCGCCTGATCGGCGGCTTCGCGAATGCCCTCGGCGTTCTTGCGCAGGGGATGGGGGGGAGGGAGCCGGCGCAGGATGAGATCGCCGGCGCCCCGGATGACCATGAGCAGATTGTTGAAGTCGTGCGCGATGCCCCCGGCCAGCTTGCCCACCGCGTCCATCTTCTGCGCCTGCCGGAGCTGGTCTTCGCTCTGCCGCAGCGCCTCGTCCGCCCGCTTGAGCTCGGTCAGGTCGACGGTGAGCCCGCGGAGCTGCCCGGGCCGGCCCGGCGCGGCGGGCATCACGTGCACGATGTCCCGCAGCCACACCACGTTGCCGTTGCTCCGGAGGGCGCGGTACTCGAGCTCGTGATCCTCGCCGCGGGCGAGGGCGGCCCGGCAGGTGGCCACGGCCTTGGCCCGGTCCTCGGGATGGATGCGCGTGCTGAAGAAATCCGGCTCGGCGAGCCACCGCTCGGTGGGGAAGCCGAGTACGGTGTGCGCACGCTGGCTCACGAATGAGAAGCGCAGGGTGGCCGCGTCCGCTTCCCACACGATGGCGTCGAGGCCCTGCACCAGATCCTGGAAGCGCTTCTCCGACTCCTTGCGCGCGGCCTGCAGGCGCTCCTCCTCGGACAGGTCCTCCACGATGAGGAGGAGACGGGCGTCTTCCTGCTCCTCGATGCCGATGCTCGTGATGGTCACCCGCACCGGACGCGTCTCGTGACGGTGGGGAAGGTAGAAGTCGAAGGGCAGGTCGCTCTGCGCGTGGCCCGATTGCATCACCTCGCGCGCGCGCCGGACGAGGCCCTCGGCGCGGACGAGATCCTCGAGCCCGCGTCCCATGGCGTCGTCCCGGCGGAGGAAGAAGGACTCGAGGAAAGAGCGGTTGGCGGAGAGCACGCGGAGATCCGCGGCGAGCACGAGCAGCCCCGAGGGCACGGAGGCCACGATCTTCTCCGCGTAGCCCTTGAGGTTGAAGATGGCGCGCTCCTGTTTGATCTGCTCGCGCAGGAGCGTGGCCCGTTGCCCCTGGCGCCAGAGGCTGAAGAGGAGACCGGCGAGGGCCAAGGTGAGGAAGCCCGCGGCAAAGCCGGCCAGCCGCCCCGCCTGATAGAAGTCCGCGAGCGCTTCCTCGCGGTCGACCTTGACCACGAGCCCCCATCCCGGCGGCACGATCCAGCGGGTCGCTGCGAACGAGGGGGCGGCGCGGTAGTCGAGCATCTCGCCGAATGTGTCGCGTCCATTGGCCGCGCGCCGGGCGAGGGGAGCCAGGGTCTCCAGCGAGCGATCGATCGCCGACCACCCCGCGGAGTCGCCCTTGAGCGGGGAGACGTAGGAGGGCTTGGGACCGTCCGTGCGGAAGAGCAACGTCTCGACGGTGCGGGTGGGCACGGTGTTGTCGGTGAGGAGCGGGAAGAGGCGAGTCTCCGGCCGCATGAGCAACGAGACCACGCCCATGGGCGGCCGCGACGAATCCACCCCGCCGTCGGCGAACACGGGCACGCTCATGACCAGGTACTTGCGCGATGCCTCCTCGACGAGGTCCACGTGCATGGAGCGGCTCTTCGCCGCGACCACGGCGGCTTCGGCGTTCTCCCGCCCCAGCTCGGCCGCCCCCGTGGAGCGCGCGAGAACCTGTCCGTGCGTATCCAGCAGCGAGATGCCGGCATAGCCGTAGGCCGAGGCGACGCGATCGAGCTGCGTCACGATCTGACCGCGAACGTCCACGCCGCGGCCACTGTCCAGCATGAGCGAGCGAACGGCGGGCGTGGAGGCGAGGACGTCGGCGTCGGCGCGGCGGCCCTTGAACCAGTCGGAGACGAGACGCGCCCGGCCTTCGGCGATGGTGGTGACGCGCGCCTGCCACTGGGCGAGGGCGGTCTGGCGCTCACCCTCGATCTGAAACCAGATGAAGGTGGAGATGAGCGCGGTGCCGAAGAGGAAGGCCGCGAGATAGCCCCACGGGAAGTGGTCCTGGGCTGGTGCGGGGGCCGCACGCGAATGGCGTGGGGGGGCGCCCGCGGCGCCGAGCAGACGCGACAGGTCGTGGCGGCCTTTCATGCCAAAAGATCCAATGAGGTCACGCGTTTGCGGAGGTCCGCGTGCTTCACGACTCCGCCGGTTCAGGTTACGAAAGTTTGGCTGGCTAGGCAAGGTTTATGCCCCCCGACGCGCCGGACGGACGAGGGCGCCCCACTCACCACCCAATCCCGCTCTCTAGACGTGATTGCGGAGCATGAGCTCCTTGGGGTGCGGCGAGAGGTAGATCTGGTCGGCGATGTAGGATACGTCGAACCTCGCCACGTAGTGATTGATGAGGGTGATGGGCACGACCAGCGGGACCAGGCCATGGGCAAAGTCCTTGATGAGGTCGCCGAGCTCGCACTTTTCGCCGGGGGAGAGCCGCTGCTTGAAAAATCCCACGATGTGCTGGAGCACGTTGACGTGCTTGCGCGGGGTCGCCGCGACGGCGAGCGCCCGCATGAAGCCTTCCTCGTAGCGGGCGAGCCACTCCGTGCGGGGCAGGCTCGTGAGATTGCCGAGGAGACGCCCCAGCTTCGCGTAGTCGACCGGGCTGTGGGCGAGGAGGAGGAGCTTGTGCGCGGTGTGGAAGGCCACGATGTCCCGTGGACGAGCGCCGTCTTCCACGAGGGCGCGCAGCCGACGGTAGGCGAAGACAGGCGCTGGGCGAAGAGGCCACGGCCGGCTCGCGAAGGCACGCCCGAATCCGAGTAGACCTTCACGCGCTCCATGCCGCAGGAGGGCGAGGCGCGCTCGAGGATGTAGCCGGAGAGCCGGAGGGCGCCCAGCTCGCCCACTCGCGCCCGCGCGTGGGTTTCCATGGCCTCGGTCAGGTCTGTCTCGCTCTGGGTGGCGAGGAGGCGCGGCGACGCCGCGTCCCCGACGAGACGGATGGTCTCGCGAGGGGCGCCTAGTCCCAGTTCCATCTCGGGACACACGGAGACCCAGGTGAAATGGCGCGAAAGCGCGCCCGTGACGTAGGAGTCCTTCCGGTGGCCGCCGTCGTAGCGCACGGCTGCGCCGAGCAGGCAGGAGGAGATGCCGATCGTGATCTCGAGGTCGGGCGATCGCCAGGCGGGCGGGGCGGAGCGGGGCTCGCGCGCGTCCTTCGTCGTGCGGTATTGTATCGGACATGCCAACCATCAATTCCGGCCGTCTCGAGACCACGGCGACCCGCATCTTCGAAGGGCTCGGCGCGCCGCCGAGCGACGCGGCGTGGATCGCGCGCCTTCTCGTCCTCGCCAACCTGCGCGGGCACGATTCCCACGGCGTCATCCGCATCCCGCAATACGCAGACGGCGTGAAGACGGGGGGAATCGACCCGACGTCGCCGGTCACCGTCACGGCGGAGACGCCGGTGACCGCCCGGCTCGACGGCGGCCGAGGGTTCGGTCAGGTCGTCGCGCGGCGGGGCACCGAGATGGCGATCGCCAAGGCCAAGGCATCGGGCCTCGCCGCGGTCGGACTGTCCCGGACCACGCACGTGGGCCGGCTCGCCGACTATGCGGAGATGGCGGCGCGCCAAGGGCTGGTGGGCATGCTGTGGGTCAATGCCGTGCACGGGCTCAACGTCGCACCGTGGGGCGGTGCCGCGCGGCGCCTCGGGACCAACCCGCACGCCATCGGCATTCCCGGCCAGGACGGGCCGGCCATGGTCCTCGACTTCGCCACCAGTGTGGTGGCGGAGGGGAAGATGCGCGTGAAGAAGAACCGGAAACAGCAGGCGCCTCCGGGATGGTTCATCGACGCGGGCGGGCGACCGGCCACGGATCCGGAGATCTTCTACGGCGATCCGGTGGGCTCGCTGCTCACCGCGGGCGAGCACAAGGGCTTCGGCCTCTCGCTGGCCGTGGAGATTCTCGGCGGCATTCTCTCCGGCACGGGCCCAGCCGGTCCCGGCCCCGGCCTCTTCGCCAACGGCACGCTCATCGTGTGCCTCGACGTGGAGCGTTTCGTGCCCCTCGCCGACTTCCACGCTCAGGTCAACTCCCTGTTCGCCTTCGTCAAGTCGGCTCCGCTCGCCCAGGGCGCCAAGGAGATCCTGATCCCCGGCGAGCCCGAGGCGCGCCTCGAGGCCGAGCGGCGGCGCGACGGCATCCCCATCGAAGACGAAACTTGGAACCAGATCGAGCGCGTCGCCGCTGAGGTTGCGTAGCGTTTCGGTTTCTTCACGCCGGATGGGGGAGGGGGGCAGGTCCGGAGACCACGCTGAGTCGCATCCCGCGTGGCCACTCAAGCCCGCCACGATAGGGTAGTTGTTGGCTTCGACTACACGCAGAAGATACGGGTCTCCGGACCTGCCCCCCTCCCCCATCCAGCTCCCCGCGTGGCCCCCGAGGAGAACCAAGATTCGAGCCGTTCGTTCGAGTCGCTGAAGTAAGCGGCGAGGGTGGGGTTGGGGGGCTTCCCTCCCCGGGCCCCTATCTTCTGCGTAGATTCTCAACGGCGAAAACCAACATCTCGTGGCGGGCCAGAGTGGCCCCGAGGAATGCGACTCAGGGTGGTCCGGGGAGGGAAGCCCCCCAACCCCGCCCGTGTATTCACCGACCAGTACCTTACGCGGGGACCAAGGCGAAGAAGAGGATTGAGACGGCGGGGTGAAGTACGACTGGGACTTGTATCTACTACGGGAAGAGGCGCTCGAAGTTCTTGGAGGCGATCTTTTCCGCGACGTCGGGAGGGAGCTGCTGGAGGAAGCGGCGGGCGTCGGCGGCCATGCCCACCACCTGCTCCCAGCGCGACGTCGTCCACGTGTCGCTGCCCAGCATGAAGCGGTCGGCGTGGCGGATCAGGAGCGCGCGCCAGGCCGGATCCAGCGTGCCGCCGGGGGCCACGTCGCCGTAGCGATAAGAGAGGTCGGCCCAGAGATTGGGCTGCTTGTCCATGAGCGCGCCCACCGCCGCCGCGCCCGAGGACATGCCCGCATGGGCCCAGATGATCTTCGACCGGGGCTCGATGGCGAAGAGCTCGGTCACCGCCGCGTCGTCC
>WNFK01173024.1_pt1 | contig 11400 bp, 14 predicted proteins | sample 5400281 | NCBI WGS metagenome assembly WNFK01 (sample SAMN13153350, study PRJNA577476) | soil metagenome | isolation source: 20 cm soil on Douglas fir-dominated hillslope | place: USA:California | collected 2013-09-17
GGGCTGGGCCGCCGTGAAGTTCCCACGATTCGACCCCGCATCATCCAGGTGGATGGCGAGCCCTTGCCCGTCCTGCCGGGCGACCCCCGCTGGTTCTGAAGGCTAGCGATCTTGGCGAGGCCCCCGTCGCGTCCAGGCCATGAGCACCGCGACCACGATAAGGCCCACACCCAGGAGCAGCAAGCTCTCCGGCTGGGGAATCCCGATCACCCGAACTACGACAGGCGACATGAGCGAGGCTCCTTTCTCTTGCGTGGTAGCACGGGCAATGCCACCCCGCAGAGTCCCGATTGTATCGGCACTTGGGTGATGCTTCCGCCCCTGGCGTATGGAAAATGTAAAGGTCGTCGACACTTAGCAAGGCTCGACTTCCGGTCTTCTTGAGGTATATTGGCGGCCTGAGCCCAGAGACCATGCAACGTACCCGGGACCTCCGCGTCGAGAATTTTCGCCCGCTGGTACCGCCGGCCATCCTCCTCGAGGAGCTGCCGCTGGGCGAGCGGAGCTCCGCCACCGTGACCCGCGGGCGTGACGAGGTGTCGGCCGTGCTCCGCGGCGCGGACGACCGTCTGGTGGTGGTCGTGGGTCCCTGCTCCATCCACGATCCCGTCGCGGGGCTCGAGTACGGGCGCCGGCTCAAGTCACTGGCCGACGACCTGGCCGGCGACCTCCGCATCGTGATGCGGGTGTACTTCGAGAAGCCGAGGACCACGGTGGGCTGGAAGGGGCTGATCAACGATCCGCGGCTCGACGGCAGCTTTGCCATCAACGAAGGGCTGCGCCTGGCGCGCCGACTCCTGCTCGACCTGGCGGAGCTGGGGCTGCCCGCCGGCTGCGAGTTCCTGGATCCCATCTCGCCACAGTTCACCTCGGACCTGGTGTCCTGGGGCGCCATCGGCGCCCGCACCACCGAGAGCCAGGTGCATCGGGAGCTGGCCTCGGGCCTGTCCATGCCGGTGGGCTTCAAGAACGGCACCGATGGAGGCGTCCAGATCGCCATCGACGCCGTGCGCTCGAGCGCCCATCCGCACAGCTTTCTCGGTGTGACCGAGCAGGGCCTGGGCGCCATCGTGGCCACGCGGGGAAATCCGGACTGCCATGTCATTCTCCGCGGCGGGCAGAGCGGCACCAACTACGACGCGACGAGCGTGGCCCGGGTGGCGAGCGCTCTTCGTGAGGCGAAGTTACCCCCGCGCCTCATGATCGACGCCAGCCACGGCAATAGCGACAAGGACTATCGCCGCCAGCCGTCGGTCGCGCAGGACATCGCCGAGCAGGTGGGGATGGGGGACCGGAGCATCTTCGGCGTGATGCTGGAGAGCTTCCTCGAGGACGGCCGCCAGGACCTCGTGGCCGGCCGGCCGCTTCGCTACGGTCAGAGCATCACCGACGCCTGCCTGGGCTGGGATCTCACCGTACCCGTCCTCACCGACCTCGCCAAGGCCGTCCGGTCCCGCCGCGCCGCGCCTCCCGCCGCCTAGCGCGCGCGGTAAGCCAGCACCCAGAAGCGCTCGAGCTCCTCGAAGACGAAGTCTCTCCCGTGGGCCTTGAACCGGCGCGCGAGCCCGTCGCCGTCGAAGAAGTTCTTCACGATCTCGAACTCGCCTCCCGCCGCGAGGCGGCGGCGCTCGTAGCGATTGCCCGCCGCGTCCACGCGGCTGGCGGCCACCTGCCGGTCCGGCGTGTCGCGCTCGTCGAACATGAGCACGACGGCCCCCCGCTCGAGCCGCGAGTGGAAGGCGGCCAGAAAGTCGTCCATCCGCGCGAGATCGACGTGGGAGAGCCAGAGCGCGGCCAGGCCGCCGTCGAATCCGCCGACCCCCGGCACGTAGGCGTCGTGCCGCGCCAGGGTCACCGTGGCGGGGGCATAGGCGCGCCGGCGGGCGAGGGCAAGCGTCTCGGCGCTGAGGTCCTCGGCGTGGACGCGCGCGGCCACGCGGGCCACCCGCTGGGTCCAGTAGCCGGTACCGCAGGCGACCTCGAACACGCGGCGCCCGGGGAAGAGCGCCTCGATCCGGTCGCCGAGCCGGGGAAGGTCGCCGGCCCAGGCGGGGTGGGAATACACACGGTCGTACTCCGCCGCCCGCTCGGCGTAGTAGCGAGTCATCTCGTCCATGTTTCCGCTCGCCTCGATCTCCGGATGGTCGCCTCGCCTCCGGCTGCGGCTCCCACTGCGGGCTGCAGCTCGCCCCCCTCGCTCCGCTCGGGAGTCATTTCCATATCCGCTCGCCTCGCCTTCGGCTGCAGCTCGCCAAGCCACTGCGCGGGTTACAGGGTGAGGACGATCTTGCCGAACTGCTTGCCCTCGGCCAGCCGCTGCTGTGCGGCCACGCCGTCCTTGAGCGGCATCACGGAGTCCACGATGGCCTTGAGCCGGCCCCGGAAGAGCTGGCTCATGACCTCGGCGAACTCGGCATTGGTGGACATGGTGGACCCGATGATGGAGATCTGCTTCCAGAACACTTGCCGGACGTCGGTCTCGCAGATGGGTCCGGAGGTGCCCCCGCAGGTGACGAGCCGGCCACCCTTGCCGAGCGTGCGAATGGCTCCCGCCCAGGTCGCGGCGCCCACATTCTCCAGCACCACATCCATCCCGCGCCGTCCCGTCTTCTGGGCGATCACCTTCACCCAGTCCTCCTTCGCGTAGTTGATGCACTCGTCGGCGCCGAGCGCGCGCGCCCGCTCGAGCTTCTCGTCGCTGGAGGAGGTCACCCAGACCCGCGCGCCGCAGAGCTTGCCGATCTGCACCCCGGTGGACGAGACGCCGCCGCCCACGCCGATGATGAGGAGGTCCTCCCCCGCGCGCAGCCGGGCCTGCGACACCAGCATGCGCCAGGCGGTCATGTTGACGAGGACGAAGGCGGCGGCGTCCTCGTACGTCATCGCGTCCGGGAGCTTGACCACTTTCCGTCCGTCCACCTTCACGTACTCGGCCAGCCCGCCGTGCGTGTGCTCGCCCAGGATGCCGTAGGACACGCAGAGGCTGTGCTGGCCCTTCTGGCAGTACTCGCAGCGCCCGCACTCCAGGTTGGGGTTGACGACCACGCGGTCGCCCACCGCCACCCCCGAAACGCTGCCCCCCACCTCGGCCACCTCACCGGCAATGTCGCAGCCGGTCCAGAACGGCAAGGGCAGCTTGAGCCCGGGAATCCCCTCGCGGACGAAGAGGTCCAGGTGATTGAGCGCCGCCGCCTTGACGCGGACGAGCACGTCGCCCGCGCCGATCTTGGGGTCGGCCACGTCCTGGTACTTGAGCTTGTCGAGACCGCCGTGCTCGTGGAACGCGAGCGCCTTCATGCGGCGCCTATCTCCCCTTGAAGTTGGCGCGCTTGCGCTCCGCGCCGGCCCGCATGCCCTCCAGGCGGTCCTCGGAGAGGAGCACGGGCGCGGCGAGGTCGGCCTCCCAGGCGAGCCACGACTCGCGCTCGCGCCAGTAGGTGCCGTTGATGGATTGCTTCGACGCCTGCACGGCGAGCGGCGCGTTGGCGGCGATCTCGGCGGCGAGCTCCGCCACCCGCGCGGGCAGGTCGGCGGCGGGGTAGACACCGTTGACGAGCCCGATGCGGAGCGCCTCGGCGGCGTCGATGCGCCGCGCGGAATAAATCAGCTCCTTGGCCTTGCCGATCCCGACCGTGCGCGGCAGGCGCTGGGTGCCGCCCATGTCGGGCACGATGCCGATCTGCACCTCGGGGATGGAGAAGATCGTCCCCTCGGCGGCGAGGCGCACGTCGCAGCACAGCGCCAGCTCGAGGCCGCCGCCCAGGCAGGCGCGCTGGATGCTGGCGATCACCGGCACGCGGCAGGACTCCAGCCGCGTGAAGCACTCCTGCAGGTGCTTGAGGTGGGCGCGGATACCCACCAGGGTCTGGGGCGGCGTCTCGCCCGCGGGCCGGGAGAGGGTGGAGCCGGCCTTGAGGTCGAGGCCGGCGCAGAAGGCGCCGCCCGCGCCGGTGAGGACGGCGACGCGCACCTCGGGCGCCGCGTCGATCTGGGCGGCGGCGGCCCCGATGCCTTCCCACATCTCCAGGTCCAGCGCGTTGAGCCGATCGGGCTTGTTGAGCGTGATGGTGGCGACCGGGCTCTTGATCTCGACCTGTATCTTGTCCGTCATGATGGGCTCCCGTTGAACGCCTTGACCAGCGCGGGCAGGCGCGGATCGTCCTGGCGCCCTGGGTAAGGCTGGTACAGCGCGGTGCGGTCGAGCAGCCCCGCGTAGCGCGCTTGCAGGGCGGCGGCCAGCTTGTCGTAGGTCGCGGTCACCGCGTAAGTGTCCAGCATCTCGTCGGTGATGAGGTCGGCCATGCCCTTCCAGTCACCCTCGATGGACTTGCGGTGGAGCTTGGTGGTGAGGTCGCCCCAGCCGTGACACTCGAGGATGGGCTGATAGGTGCGCGTGGAGCCGTAGAACGCGATCTGCTGCTTGACCATCTGGGCCTGCTGGCTCCGCTCCTCCGGCGTGTCACCCACCACCACGAAGGATGCGGTGGCATAGGTGAAGTCCCGGCGCGCGCGGCCGGACCTCCCCAGCCCCGCGTCGACCGCCGGCTGCACGATCTCGCGGAGGTACTTGGGGCTGTTGAAGGGATGCACGTGCATACCGTCGCAGAACTCGCCCGCCACCCCGCACAGGTAGGGGTTCACCGCGGCCACGAAGATGGGGATCCGCGGATGCTCGATGGGCCCCGGGTTGAAGAAGGGCGTCATGACGTCGAACGTGTAGAACTGCCCCTTGAAGTCGAGCTTGGTCCCGTTCTGCCAGCAGTCCCAGATGGCGCGGATCGCGCGCACCGCCTCCGCCATCTTCGGCCCCGGCGACTCGTACTTCACCGAGAAGCGGCGCTCGTTGTGGGCCTTGACCTGGGTACCGAGCCCCAGCGTGAAGCGCCCGCCCGAGGCCTTCTGGAGGTCCCACCCGATCATGGCGGTCACCATGGGGCTGCGCGAGAAGACGGTGGCGATGTTGGTGCCCAGCTTGATGCGCGACGTGGCGGAGGCGGCCACCGCGAGGGGCAGATAGGGATCGTGCTGGGTCTCCGCCGACCAGAGCGTGTCGTAGCCCATGGCCTCGGCCTTGCGCGCGTAGTCCGCGAGAGATCGGAGGTCGTGGGTCAGCATGCCGATGTCGAGCTTCACGGGGTGGTCTCCTTCATGCCGGGAGCATACGCGAGGGCTCCAAGGCCTTCAAGAAACTGCTCGCGGAGCCGGCCCTTCTGGACCTTGTCGCCATGGGGTCCGGGCGTGCGCGGCACGTCGGCCACCACGCGCACGTGGCGCGGCACCTTGTAGGAGGCGATCCGGCCCCGACAGTGGGCCACGATCTCCTCCGGGGTGACCGTCGCGCCGGGGCGGGGAATCACGTAGGCCACCGCCACCTCGTTGAGCTTGGGATCGGGCACGCCGAAGACGAAGGCCTGCAGCACGCCGGCGTGCTCCATGATGAAAGCCTCGATCTCCGCCGGCGCCACCATGAAGTGGCTGATGCGCAGCACCTCGCGAAGCCGCCCCTTGAAGACGAGGCGCCCCTCGACGTCGCGCGCGGCGAGGTCGCCGGTCCTGAACCAGCCGTCCGCGGTGAAGGCCTTGGCGGTTTCCTCCGGCTTCCGGTAGTAGCCGCGGGTGACGAGCCGGCCGCGGAACCAGAGCTCGCCCTCCTCGCCCGCCGCCACGTCGCGCCCGGTGTCGGGATGGACGCAGCGCGCCTCGATGCCGTCTGCGGGCCACACCCCCGGCAGCGCGCGCGCCGCCGCCGGCTCGTCGAGGTGATGGTGCAGGCAGAGCGCGTTGAGCTCGGTCATTCCATAGGGCTGATAGGCTTGCCGGACGCCCAGCCGCTCGACGATCTCCTCGAAGAGCCCGTCGCGGCCCCCGCCCGTCATGCCGAAGCCGCCGGCGCGGAGGTGCGAGCGGTCCCGGCGCGCGAGGTCCGGATGGTCGAGGACGGCGATAGCCATCGCGTCCACCGCGTTCCAGATCGAGATGCGCTCGCGCTCCATGAGGGCCAGCGCCACCGCGGCGTCGAAGCTCTCCATGAGCACGAGGGCGGCGCCGCGGGAGAAGGTCGACAGCGGGATGCAGAGGCCGCCCCACGTGCCCGACAACGGCAGGGCGTGGAGCACGCGGTCCTCCGGAGTCACCCGCAGGACCTCGCCGCAGTACCAGCCGTGGGGGACGGCGTTGCGATGGCTGATCACCGCGCCCTTGGGGAAGGCCGTGGTGCCGGAGGTGTAGAGGATGGCGAAGGGATCGTCGGGCGCGACCTGGGCGCGCGCCTCCTCGAGCTCGGCCTCCCGCTCGGGCCCGTCGGCGTCGGCGAGAACGTCGGCGAGACGCAGGCAGCCGGAGTAGGGATCCTCCGCATCCACGATGATGCGGCGCAGGAGGGGGAACCCCCCGGCCTCGAGCTCGCCGGGCACCGCGGACGGGAGCTCGGGCAGGACCTCGCCCAGGATCTCGAGGAAGTCCACCGGGCCGAGGTGATCCGTGAGGATGAGGGTGGAAGCGTCCGACTGCTTGAGGATATAGGCCAGTTCGTGGGCCTTGTACCGCGGGTTCAGCGCCACCACCACGGCGCCCACCAGCGCGCAGCCGTACTGGGCGAAGAGCCAGGCGGGGCGGTTGGGCAGTCGTCCTTGCGCCCCCCCAGCGCGAGGAGGGCCCGCGCGAAGCGCCGAGCCTCGCGCCAGAGCGCGGCATAGGACAGCCGCCGGTCGGTGGCGACGAGGGCCTCGCGGTCGGAGAAGCGCGCGGCCGCCGCGGCCAGCATCCCGCTCGCCGTCGCGTCGAGGAAAGGATTGGCGCCCATGCCGTCGGGGCGACACTAGCATGCCGCCGCCGGGCCCGCCATCGCGGGCTCCTCGCTCCGCTCGGGAGTCTCTTCCATATTCGCTCGTCTCGCCTTCGGCTGCACCTCGCCAAGCGTGCTATTCTCCCCACGGTCTCGACGCATGCGTCACGCGCTGATCGTTCCGGATGCCTCGCGTTCGCGCGTTCTCCTGATCGCGAGCTCCCGAGGCCTTTCGCTCCCCAGCGTCCACGTCCCGCGCGACCACCCGGGCGCCAACGACGCGGCGCTGGCCTCGGCGCGCCGCCGCTACGGCCTCCGGGCGAGCGTGCTGCGGGCGGTCGCGCGTCCCCGCGATCCCGCCACCGGCGCCCTCAACGTCGCGCTGGAGCTCGAGCGCTTCGACGAGAAGCCGATCCGCGCGCGGGGCGCGCGCTGGATCCCGGTAGGGGAGATCGCCCCGCGCGCCTTTCACAGAAAGGACGACGGCGAAGCCTGGGCGCGCTGGCGCCGGGCCGCGCACCGGCGTCCGGAGTGGGCGAGACCCGGCTGGCGCGATCGAGCGGTGGGATGGGCGGCCCGCCGCATCGGCGTCCCCATCACGCGCGTCGAGCAGCCGCGCGCGTGGGAATCCTCCTGCGTCTTTCGCCTGCGCTCGAAGCGCGGCGCCTTCTATCTGAAGGCCGTGACGGCGCGCTGCGACTGGGAGCCGCGCCTGACGCGGTGGCTGGCCCGCCGATTTCCGCGCCTGATCGCGCCCGTCGTCGCGGTCGGCGGCGCCGGCCGGTGGCTCCTTTCGCGAGAAGTCAAGGGTCCCATCCTTCGCCGGTCGGGCCGGCTTTCCGAGTGGAAGCGCGCGGCCTTCGAGTACGGACGGCTGCAGCGCGCCCTGGTGGGGCGCACCCCGACGCTACTCCGGCTCGGCTGTTCGCGCCGCGGCCCCGGCTGGGCGCTGCGTGAGATGCCGGGGCTCTTCCGGGATCGCTGCGCGCTTGCCGCGGGCGGGCGGGAGCGGCTCTCCGCTGACGAGATCGCCCGGCTGCGCGCGCTGCCGCCCCTCCTGCGGGCCCGCGGCCGGGCGCTGGCCGCCTGCGGGGTGCCACTCTCGCTGGATCATGCGGACTTCTGGGCGGGCAATATCATCGCGAGCCGGCGGGGGCCCGTGTACCTCGACTGGGAGGACGCGACGGTCTCGCACCCGTTCTGGAGCGCGTTCATGCTGCCGTGGAGCCACGGCTTCCATGACCGCTGGGGCGCGCGCGGCGCGGCAGCGCGACGGGTGAGGGACGCGTACCTGGCGGGCTGGAGCGGGCGGGACGGCACGGCGCGGTACCGCGAGGCCTTCGATCTCGCCCAGTCGCTGGCCCCGCTCCACTACGCGGCGACGTGGGCGCGCGACACCGTCCCGTATCTCGAGACGAGCCTGGAGACGGCCGCCCTGGTGCCGTTCTTCCTGCGCCGCCTGCTGGAAACCGCCCCGCGGTAGCCGTGCGCGGCAGCCCGGCTCAGGCGCGCGCGGCGCTCTTGGCCTGCGCGCGCATGTACTTCTCCATCGCCTCCACGAGTAGGCCGAGCGCTTCCTTCTCGGTGCGTCCGGTGGAGGTGACCGTCGGGTAGGCGACGGCGACGGCCTTGAAGATCCCGCCCTCCTCCTCGCTCAGCTCGACCTCGAAGTGCATGGCGTCCTCCCCGCGGCACGCTACCAGGGGGCGGGTGCCGACGTCAAGACGAGGCGGACGCCGCGCGGAGCCCGCTAGCGCCCGTCGGCGGCCTCCCCGCGCAGGGTCATGCAGGTGCTGGAGGCGCGGGCCACCAGCCGGTCCTTGTCATCCACCACGTCGCACTCGGTCAAGCCCACGGTGCGCCCGCCCTTGACCAGGCGGCCGGTGGCGGTGAGACGCCCCGTCCAGACCGGCTTGAGGAAGTTGATCTTCAGCTCGAGCGTCGTGAAGGTCTCGCCCTCGTCGAGCGAGGAGGCATAGGCCATGCCCATGGCGGCATCGGCCAGATCGCAAAGCACGCCCCCGTGAACCGTGCCCATCGGATTGGCGTGGCGTGGCTCCGCGTCCATCTCCACCACCACGCGCCCCGGCTCCACCGAGTTCAGGCGGAAGCCGATCAGCTCGGCGATGGGCGGCGGGGGCAGCTCGCCCCGCTGGGTCAACCGGATGAGGTCGAGCATCCTGGGCATGGCGGCTCTCCTGACGCTCAGCCGCGCCCGCGGCGGAGCAGGACGAAGATCATGGCGTGGGTGATGAGGAGCACCGGCACCGCGAGGATGGGGATGTAGTACGCGGCGCCGAGCTGTACATCCAGGCGAGCACCCTGGGTCAGCGCATAGAGGAGGTCCGCGGTGCCCACGAGATTGAAGAGCCAGGTGAGCGCGAGCGCGCCCGGCCACTCGCCCCGCAGGGCGACGAGGGCGACCAGGGCGAGCAAGGCGGCGAGGAGGTCTCCATAGGCGGCGGGCACCGCGAAGCGCGCGGGTACGCCGGGCGGCACCACGGTGGGCACCAGGAAGACGAGCCCGATGTATCGGGTGGCGTGGACGAAGAGCAGCGGCGGGAGCGCGCGTCGCGTCGGGAGGGCCGCCAGCCGCGGCCAGACGTGCCAGCGCGCGATGAGCGCGCCCACCACGAGGCTCAGCGCGAACTGGAGCCCGAAGATCTGGAATGGTGTCACCGGCCACCTCCTCGACGCCGGCGCCAGGCGCCGGCCTTGATAGGAATCACCACCATGACGCCCATCACGACGAGGGCTGCCGCGATGGCGACGAATACCGCGCTGGGGCCGCCACCGAACCAGCGCGTGGCGAGCCAGCCCCCCGTCGCGGCGACCACCAGACGCACGAAGCCCGCCAGGAGCGGCCAGGCCAGCCGGCCCGCGCCCTGCGAGGCGAAGTAGAGCGCCAGCCCGACGCCGAAGAACCCGTACGCGGGTCCGACGATCCGGAGATAGGCGCTGCCCGTCTCCAGCACCGCGGGCTCCGTGGTGAAGAGGCCCAGCCAGGCATGCGGGAACACGGCGAAGGTAAGGCCGATGGCGGTGGTGATCGCGCCGGCCAGGCCCGCGCCGACCCACGCCACGCGCTCGGCCCGCGCGATGCGGCCCGCGCCGACATTGGTGCCGACCATGGCGACCAGCGCCGAGCCCACCCCGAACACCAGCGGGATCTGGATGTACTCGAGCCGCGCGCCCATGCCGTAGCCGGCGAGCGCGTGGATGCCGAACGGCCCGATGAGGCCGGTCAGCAGCACCACGGTGAGGTTGGTGAAGACGGTGTTGAGCGCGCCCGGCGCGCCCACGCGCAGGATCTCCCAGAAGAGGGCGCCGCGCGGGCGGAATCCCGACGGCCCCAGGCGGACCAGGCTCCCGCCCGAGAGGAGATGCGCGGCGAGGACCAGCGTGCCCGCGCCGAAGGCGATGACGCTGGCGGCGGCCGCGCCGGCCACGCCGAGGCGGGGCAGGGGGCCCCAGCCCATCACGAGCGCGGGAGAAATTAGCAGGTACAGCACGCTGGCCCCCGCCATCACCACCGCGGGCAGGAGCATGCGCCCCGTGCCGCGGATCACGCTGGCGAGCGAGTTGAAGAGCCAGAAGACGGCGGCCCCGCCGAAGAGCACCCGCGAGTAGGCGAGCGCGGCGTCGAGAGCCGCGCCGTGCCCGCCGAGGGCGCGATAGACCGCGGGCCCTCCGGCGAGCAGCGTGCTCGTGAAGAGCGCGCCCATGGCGAGCGCGATCAGGAGCCCGTGGGCGGCGAGGCGGTCGGCCTGCTCGCGCCGGCCCGCCCCCAGCGCGCGCGCCACCGCCGAAGAGATGCCGCCGCCCATGCCGCCCGCCGACATGGTCTGCATGAGCATGATCAGCGGAAACACCAGGGCGACGCCGGCCAGCGCCTCGGAGCCCAGCCAGCCCACGTACATCGCCTCGGCGGCATTCACCACCGCCTGGACGGCGATGACCACCACGTTGGGCGCGGCCAGGCGCAGCAGCGTGGGGACGATGGGGCCGTGCAGCAGCTGATGCGTCAGTGCGACGGCCGGCTTCGGGGCTGGGGCGACGGTCGGCTCGGCCAGCTCGATGGTCGTCATCTCAGCGGCCCGCGGCCTGCGTGCCTCGTAGCGTCATGCAGGTCGACGACGCGCGGGCGACCAGCCGGTCCTGCTCGTCCAGCACGTCGCACTCCAGTAGGCCGACGGTGTGACCGCCCTTGACCACCCGGCCCACCGCCCGCAGCGTCCCCGACCACACCGGCTTGAGGAAGTTGATCTTGAGCTCGAGCGTGGTGAACGTCTCGCCTTCGCCGAGCGTGCTGGCCCAGGCCATGCCCATCGCCGCGTCGGCGATGTCGCACAGCGCGCCGCCGTGGAGCGTGCCCATCGGGTTGGCCAGCCGCTCATCGACCTTCAGCTCGATCGTGGCCGCGCCCTCGCCCACCGCGGTCAGGCTAAAGCCGAGCAGCGTGGCGATGGGCGGCGGCGGGGCCTCCCCGCGCAGGATCATCCGGGTCCGCTCGAGCATGGTGGTCATGACTCCCTCCCGTGGCACTTGAGACGGCGGGGGTGCCGGCCGGGATTCCCAGTCACTTTAAAATTATATACTGACTCGGGGGTGATAGG
>WNFK01082834.1_pt1 | contig 11395 bp, 11 predicted proteins | sample 5400281 | NCBI WGS metagenome assembly WNFK01 (sample SAMN13153350, study PRJNA577476) | soil metagenome | isolation source: 20 cm soil on Douglas fir-dominated hillslope | place: USA:California | collected 2013-09-17
GCCGCATAGCCGACGTAGCCGGCCGCGGCCAGCGACGTGACCAGCAGGGCGACGCGCAGCGCGCCCGGCATCCGGACCTCGCGCGGATAGCGCACGAGACGTCGCCAGGCAAAGACGGACACGAGGCCGGCGAGCACGACCAGGATCGCGGCGATCTTCGCCGCGTCCTCGTGCGCGTGAATGGCGCCCCGCACGACGTACCAGGGCCGATTCAACGCGTCCTCGGCGGGCTGTCCGGTGAAATAGGTGGGAATGACCGTGATGGCGGCCAGGGTGAGTGACACCGTGGCGTACAGCCAGATGCCCCGCTGTCCGCGCACCATGGCGAGCACGATCGCGAGCGCCCCGGTCACCGCGAAGATGACCGGGAAGTGGTTGACCATGATGTGGATGTGGGCCCAATCCATGGCGCGCGCGTCTACTAGAGAGAGGAATCGGTCCATTTTGGCAGCCGTGAGCGAATTTCAGGCCGCGCGCGCCCGGTTGTGATTCACGGCACTATGCGCCACGGTGCCGACAGCTCGGTTGTCCCCCACACGATGCGCAGCCGGCCGCGCAGGTCGGCATAGCCGCTGGATGGACGCGGCGATTCGGGTACGAGGTAGATCGTGAGCGTCTCCTCCGGCTCGACCCGTGTGCGCGGCGCGAGAGTGATGCGACCCACGTCCAGGGCCGGATCGTACTCGCTGCCCCAGGCTCCCGTCCCCCGATTCACGATGAGCTGCCAGCGATCGGCTGTCCGCAGCACGAACAGGGCGTAGTCGCCGCGACGAATCGGCAGGGTGTCGAGCACGAAGTCCACGTCGCTGTGCAGCGTCGTCACGGCGTTGGCGCCGAACCGCCATACGGTGTCGCGCGGGACGAGCCCTCCGTCGATGCGGCGGCCACGGGCGTGCGGCTGGCCGTAGGTGATCGCGATGCGTGATGGGCCGGTGAGCGCGGCGTCCTCCTCGTACCAGCGCGTGTCGATCTTGCGCGAGTTGAGGTGCACCTCCACGGTGGCGAAGCTGCTGGCGGCCACGCGCAACGGCGGGGCGAGCGGCGCATGCGTGTCGTCCGGTGATGGGAGCGGGAATCATGCGCCGGCACGCGCACGGTGTAAAGCGCGGCGCGACAGGGTGCACGGCCATCGCACCTCCTCGCGCGCGCGATCCTCCGTCATCCGCCCGCGCTTGGCGCGCGCCGTCGCACGCCGTAGGTTGGAGCGATGAGCCATTCAGCCCCGCCGTGCCGGCGCCCGCAGTGAGCGCGCCCGCCACCTTCGACGCGCTGGAGACGCCTGCGCTCGTCGTCGACCTCGACCGGATGGAGCGCAACCTCGACCGCGCGGCACGATATGCGGCGCAGCACGGGCTCGCGCTCCGGCCGCACGTGAAGACGCACAAGTCGCCGCGCGTCGCCGCGGAGCAGCTCGCCCGTGGCGCGCGCGGCCTGACCTGTGCCACGCCGTTCGAGGCGGAGACGATGTCCACCGTCTGCGACGACCTGCTCGTCGCCTACCCACCAGTCGGCGCACCGCGAGCGCGGCGCATCGCGGCCCTGCCGTCGAGCGTGCGCGTGACGGTGGCGCTGGACTCCGTGACCGCCGTCGAGGAGCTGGCGCGCGCGGCGCGGAACGCGCGACGCGACGTCGGCGTGTACATCGAGCTCGATCTCGGCATGCACCGCGTCGGCGTGGCGGGCGTCGACGCCGCGCTGGCGCTCGCGCAGCGGGTGGATGGAGAGTCCGGTGTGGAGTTCGCTGGCCTGGCGTTCTATCCGGGGCATGTGCGTGAGGACGTCGCGGAACAGGACGACAAGCTGTCGGAGCTGGCTGCGTCGCTCGAGCGGGCGCTGTCGCGGTTTCGCGCCGCGGGCCTGGCGCCGCACGTCGTCAGCGGCGGGTCCACGCCGACGCTCTGGCGCACGCACGAGCTGCCGGGCGTGACCGAGTTCCGCCCCGGCACCTACGTCTACAATGATCGCACCACGGCATCCATCGGCGCGTGCGCATGGGACGACTGCGCGCTCACCGTGCTCGCCACCGTCGTGTCGACCGCTGTGCCGGGCCAGGCGGTGATCGACGCGGGCACCAAGGCGCTGGGGCGCGAGCCGGTTCGTGGCGCGGACCGGGAAGGCTTCGGTCAGCTGCTCGAGCACCCGGAGGTCGTCGTCGCCCGCATGTCGGAGGAGCATGGCGTGCTCGATCTGACCGGATCGGCCTGGCGCCCGGAGGTGGGGGACCGCGTGCGTGTGGTGCCGAACCACGTCTGTATCGTGGTGCACCTGAACGATCTGGTGTACGGCGCCCGCGGCGCCCGCGTGGAGACGAGCTGGCCGATCGCGGCGCGGGGGCGCGGCCAGCCGGCGATCTGACGCGCGCCCCTTGGAGTTGCGCGCGTGCCCGGGCATCTTTCGGGCGGCCGCGCCGCGTATCGCGCGGCCCTCGTCCATCAGCCCGCGCCAATGCCGAACCCCCGTCCGAAGACCGCACCCCCCGCCGACGCGTCCGTCGATCCGATGACGCTGGCCCGTTCCCGTGCCGACGCGCTCTATCGCGCCGCGATCGAGTGCTGCCGCCAGCACGATCGCGCCGCGAAGGTCCACCGCGCCTCCAGCGAGCCGGACCTCGAGCACAAGCACGCCGACGCGCTCTGCGCGATGGTCGACGGCTCCCTGGCCGAGATATCCAAGGCGTACGAGGCTTCGGCGCGCGACCTCCATCCCGACGGCGACGAGGCGTGGTGGCACAAGGCGAACAGCCTCTGGCACGCGAGCCGCGAATATGCCCGCCGGCACGCCGGCGGCGATGCGGTCGCGAGGCAGCTGTCGGGGAAGCACAGCCCCGACGAGCTCCGCGGGATGCAGATGGAGTACGAGCTGGAAGCCTCCGCGCTGCTCGCCCTCCGGCACGCCGCCGAGGCGTACCGCAAGACGCGCCCGGATCTGGCGTAGCGCCGAACCGCGCGTGCGCGCCTTCACGGACGACGCGGGACGGCGGTGGCAGGTCGTGCTCGGAAAGGAATCGTGGGGAACGCTGGTATTGTGACGAGCTTCGCCGCGAACGCCGAGCTCGACGCCCTGTCGGATCATCAATTGCGGGAGCGGCTGCGGGACAGCCGCCCCTGGCCCTAGTCCTCGAAACGCACTCATGGCAACGAAGCAGACCCGCGGTACGAAGCGATCGGCCGCCACGCGGCGGAAGCCGTCCACGCCGACGAAGTCGGCGCAGCGCGACGCAACCGGAAAGCGCGGCATCCTCGCGCGATACCCGTGGAAGGAAGAGCCGAACCCGTACTTCGAAGTGCGCGAGTCGAAGATCCAGGGCAAGGGGGCGTTCGCCCTCCGCAACATCAAGAAGGGGACGCGGCTGATCGAGTACCTCGGTCAGCGCATCTCGTGGCGGACCGCCGACAAGCGCTACGACGACGACAAGATGGGGCGCCACCATACCTTCCTGTTCACCGTGGACGACAAGACGGTGATCGATGCCGCGGTGCACGGAAACGACGCGCGCTTCCTCAACCATTCCTGCGACGGCAACTGCGAGGCGATCACCGACCGCAAGCGCATCTTCCTCGAGGCGCGGAAGCGCATCAAGGCGGGCGAGGAGCTCCTCTACGACTATCAGTACGAGCGCACCGAGGACCACACGGCCGCGGACGAGAAGTTCTACGCGTGCCGCTGCGGCTCGCCGAAGTGCCGCGGCAGCATCCTCGCGCCGAAGCCGACGAAGCCGACCAGGCGCTGACCGATGCCCTCGCCCTCGCTGCGTGCCCTCGTGGCGGGGCTGATCGACTACGCCGGACTCTTTCCGCCGGCGTCGCGGTCCATGCATGCGTCGGTCGAGCGCTATGAGCGCTATCGCGAATCTCCGGAGGCATGGATGCTGGGACGCTTCGTCGTGCCCGCCGCCCGCCTCGACGAGCTCGCCGCCGAGGCGGCACCGCTCGTCGCCGCCGATGCAACACCACGGAGGCTGAGCGCGCTGATCGGCGATGACGCGGCCGCCGATGCGGCGCGCATCCGCGCGTTCAACGTCGCGCACGCCGCGCGCTTCGTCGTCGACGTGGCGGAAGTGAGAGCGGCGACCGCGGAGCGCATCGAGGGGGTGACGCGCGAGCTGGGAGCGCTCGTCGCCTACGTCGAGCTGCCTCACGACGCCGATCCCGCGACGCTGCTCGACGCCGTGCAGCTGTCCGGCGCGCGCGCGAAGATCCGCACTGGCGGCGTGACGCGCGACGTCTTTCCCACGGCGGAGCAGATCGCCCGCTTCCTCGTCCGGTGCGCCGAACGAGCCGTGCCGTTCAAGGCGACGGCGGGGCTTCATCATCCATTGCGCGGCGAGCATCGGCTGACCTATGAGCCCGACGCGCCTTCGGCCACGATGTTCGGCTTTCTCAACGTCTTCGTCGCCGGCGCCATGGCCACGGTCGGTGCCGGCGAGGTGGATCTCGTCGCGGTGCTCGAGGAACGCCAGCACTCCGCATTCGAGTTCCTCGCCGACGGCCTGCGGTGGCGGAGCCACTCCGTGACGCTCGAGCAGCTCGCAAGCGCGCGCGCGTCGTTCGCCGTGGCCTTTGGCTCGTGCTCGTTTCGCGAGCCGGTCCATGACCTCCAGGAGCTGGGACTGCTATGACGAGCCGCATCGACGAGACACATCGCGCCGATCTCGCGTCGTGGGTCGAGAGTGCCGCGCGCTCCGATACCGACTTCCCGCTACAGAATCTCCCGCTCGGCTGCTTCCGAACGGTGGGGCGCGCCGCCAGACCGGGCATCGCCATCGGCGACGAGATACTCGATCTCGCCGCGGCGCGAAAGGCGGGCTTGTTGTCCGCCGAGATGGCGGAGCTCGTGACCCTGTGTACCGATGAGCGCTCGCTCAATCCGCTCCTGGCGGCGGGGCGCGACAGCCTGGCGCGAGTGCGCCACGAAGTGAGCCGGCTCCTGCGCGCCGACACCCCCGAAGGAGAGCGGGCGCGGGCGCAGCGCGCGCGTATCCTCGTGCCCACGACCGACGCCGACCTCCTTCTCCCCGCCCGCGTCGGTGACTACACCGACTTCTACGCCTCGATCCACCACGCCACGAACGTCGGGAGCATGTTCCGGCCCGACAACCCGCTGCTGCCGAACTACAAGTACGTGCCCATCGGCTACCATGGCCGCGCGTCGTCGCTCGTCGCGAGCGGCACGAGCGTACGGCGCCCCGCGGGGCAGGCGCGCGATGATGAGTCGGCGCCGCCGACCTTCGGGCCGAGTCGCAGGCTCGACTACGAGCTCGAGGTCGGCGTCTTCGTCGGACCGGGCAACCCACTCGGGGCGACGATCCCGATCGGCGAGGCCGAGGGGCACGTGGCGGGGCTGTGCCTGGTGAACGACTGGTCCACCCGCGACATCCAGGCGTGGGAGTATCAGCCGCTCGGCCCCTTCCTGGCCAAGAATTTCGCGACGTCGGTGTCGCCGTGGATCGTCAGCCTGGACGCGCTCGCTCACTTCCGCGCGCCGGCATATCGACGGCCGGCGGGCGACCCCGCACCGCTGCCCTATCTCCACGACGAGAGCAATGCGCGGGAGGGCGGCATCGGGATCTCCCTTGAAGTCCTCCTCTCCTCGGCGCGCATGCGTGCCGAGCGGCACGCGCCGATGCGCGTGAGCCTCGGCAGCTTCACGTCGATGTACTGGACGATCGCGCAGCTCGTCGCGCACCACACGAGCAACGGTTGCAACCTTCAGCCGGGCGATCTGCTGGCCAGCGGCACGGTCAGCGGCGAGACACCGGAGTCTCGCGGCTGACTGCTCGAGCGCACCTGGCGCGGCACGGAGCCTCTCACCCTCCCCAGCGGCGAGCTGCGCCGCTTTCTCGAGGACGGCGACGAGGTGATCCTGCGCGGCTGGTGCGAGCGCGACGGGTTCCGTCGGATCGGGTTCGGCGAGTGCCGGGGGATCGTGCTGCCGAGCGCCTAGCGGAACCGTCAGCGCGGCACGGGCACCACCGGCGAGGCAGGTCGCCGCGCAAACTCCGGCACCGCTCCTGGTGGAGTCGGGAAGGGATCCTTGGTCACCGGCTTCACGAGAATCGACTGCCCGATGCGGATGCGGTCGCCGGTGATGTTGTTCAGCGCGCGGATCGCCTCGGGCGAGGTGTTGAACATCCTGGCGATGGACGCGATCGCCTCGCCGCGCCGCACCGTGTGGTACCATGCGCGTCGTCCTTCGGAGATAGCGGCGATTCGCTCGCGGTCGCGCGCCCGGCGAGCCTCGCGCCGCTGCCAGCCTACGTCGCGAAGATGCTTGTACTTCCGCTCGAGCTGCGTGCGCAACGCCTCCGCGTCGGACGTCGCCGCGGAGCTCATGCCCAGGGTGACGCGCCCCTCGGAGGGCGCCGTGATCCGTAGCGCCTTGGCGAAGAGGAACAGCGTGCGCGTCGGCTCCACCATCACCAGGGTGTCCACGGGCCACTCGCGCACGTCGAACGTGGGCGGCGCGTCGGCGGGACTCATCGGGTCGCGCGGCTGAAGGCCGAGATAGATCAGCCGTCCTCCCTCGGGATGGAGGGAGTCGCCGGGCGCGTCGGTGAGCACGAGGACGCCGCTGGTGGAGCGGAAGTAATCGATGGCCGGACGCTGCCACACGTTGACGGCCGAGCGCAACCGCTCGTTCGGGCGCAGCACAGAAGAGCGGAGCTGGCGCAGCGCGTAGACCGTCGCGTCCCGCGGATCCGAGCGAACGGCATGGAAGGCGATCTGCCCCACCGTCACCAGGATGGCGAGTCCGACGCACCAGCTGAAGTACTTGAGCCAGATGGGATAGTGGCTGCGACGCCGCCGACGCCGGTTGCGGCGCGGCATCGCGTCCCAGTTCGGCAGGTCGGCCGGGTTGCCGCTCCATACCCCCTCGGCGGGGATGGGAGCGGGGGCGTCGCTCATTGCGTCGGTCACGTGCAAGGCTGATCGTGAGAGGAGATGACGTACAGGGGAAGAAGGATGCCGCGATTTCCGTACGGCGAGAACTTCCTCCTGCAACGAATGTTGCGGTCGAGCTTGCCGACCGGGTGTAACCCACGTTACTATCCGCCATCAGCACGACGGCGCCTCACTGCTGGCGCGCCGGCCTCGGCCCGATGCTCTACCCCGACCGGAGGCTCGTATTCGCGTCGCTCGACTCGTACGTCAGCTGCTGGTCGCCGTGTCCGCGGCGTGCACCGTGGTATATACCGCGTCGCAGGTGCGGCCCGTCTTCCTCGGGCAGGCACCCGTTGCCAATCGCGTGCTCGCGGCCGCCTACCTCGACTCGTCCGAGATTCGCGCGCCCTGGTTGACCCTCCCCGAGCCAATCGCGCTGCGCCACCCGCAGTTCCAGCGTGACGTCGACGCGTTCGCGAACGACCTCCGTGGAACCGGCAACATCGGGGCCGAGCGCGCGGACTCCATTGCCCGCGTCGCCGTGCGGGAAGCATACCATCGGCGCATCCCGCCCGCGCTCGTGCTCGGCGTGATGCTCACCGAGAACGACGAGTTCAAGCCGAGCGCTCGCTCCAAGGTGGGGGCGATGGGGCTGATGCAGATCATGCCCCGCCTCTGGACCCCGAACCTCGGCCCGATTCTCGGTCGCAATCTGAAGGACGACGAGACGAATCTCCGCTACGGCGTCTACATCCTGAAGCACTTCGCCAAGGGGACCTCAGACACGCTCGACGCCACCGGCGCCACCCGCACCGCGCTGCTGGGCTACAACGGCTGCGTGCGCGGTCGGAACACGAAGGACTGCAAGGCATATCCCGACAAGGTGCGCCGCCACGTGGAGACCAGCGCGCGAAGCATCTGCGCGGGCAAGTCCTTCCACGAGTGCGTGGCGCTGCCACTCTGGGCGGCGTTGCGGGGCAACTCGTCGCTGCCGGTGCCGGTGGCGACGATGGCGTCGAACATGCTGGCCGCGCCAGTCACCGACCGGTTGCCCGAGGGCGCGGGCCGCGCCTCGGAGAGCGCCCGCGCGAAGCGAGCGGCCGCCGACGGCGATCGGATGGGGAATTGGCTGCTCGGCATCGTGACGCCGAGAGGCGAATAGCGACCCACGGCCCGTCGCCGGTGGTCGCGACACGAAGGGGGTGCGGTCGACTGACCGCACCCCCTTCGTGTCGCGCTGAGTCGAGCCGAGCGACTACTTGATCGCTTCGATCTTGCTCTCGGCGAGCTGCTTGATCGTGATCTCCGCGCCCTGCGCGATGATCGTGATCTTGACGTTGATGTCGTCGTTCTGCCGACCGCCCAGATACTGCCCCTTCGGGCTGAGGAAGAAGACGGCGATGCTCGTCGTGACCGACTCGAGGGAGATGGGCGTCCCCTGCGCGCTCCCGCTGCCGGCCGCCTTCACCGTGGAGGCGCGCTCCACCTTGAAGGCCTGTTCCCCGGCCACGGCGGTGTCGCCGACGACCTTGTAGTTCGAGACGATGGTGCGGTCCACCTCGAGTCCCTGCTGGTTGACCTTGCCGGTGGTCGTGTCGGCCCACGTCAGCCCCGCCTTCAGGTCGCGGCGGTACGTCGGGAGAAAGCGCGCGACGCTCTCCGTCACCTGCGCGAGCACCGGGTCGGATCCCTCGGCGGGCTTCGTCGAGTAGACGCGACCGGTGGGCGAGATGTACGAGACGAACGTGCTGCCGAGCAGGCGACTGAGGTCGGGGGCACCCTGCGCGCTCTTCATGCTGAGCGAGTCGAGCGTGACCGTGGCGACCATCGTGTCCTTCGTCTGCTTCGCGAGATTCACGGTGAGCTGCTGCCGGGCATCCACCTGGAAGTCCTGATTGCCCATCGGCGAGGTCTGAGTGCCCTTCGTCGAGGTGAGGAGGCGGTACTTGGTGGTGCCCGGCGCATACTCGACTCCCTGGGCGCGCAGCGGCGCAGCCACCAGTGGGACGACGAGAAGGAGCGCGGCGGGCAATAGCTGCAGGCGACGGGTCATTGAGCGGTGCTCCTGGGGGAAAAAAAATGCGCGGACGAAGGTCCACGCCTAAGACTATACGCGCATTGGAGAAAAAGGTTACCGTATCTGGATGCGACCAACCCCATCCATTCCAGCCGAGCTCATCGCTGTTTCGCTCCCCGCTTCCGCCCTCGATGCGCCTGCGGTGCTCGAGGCGATCGGCGCTGTGTTCGAGCGACTCCACGACGATGTCGAGCTTCCCGCCCGCGCCACGGCCGGATCGGCCGGCTACGACGTCCGCGCGTACCTGAAAGGCCGGTCCGTCCGCTACTCGGATGGCGCGACGCAGGGCGAGCGGCCCGCGACGGAGGAGGGCGGGGAATGGGGGATCACCCTCACCCCGGGCGAGATGGCACTCGTTCCACTGGGTTTTCGTACGCGGCTGCCCCTCGGCATCGAGGCACAGGTGCGCCCGCGCAGCGGGCAGGCGTTCAAGCGCGCGCTGACGATCCCGAACGCGCCGGGCACCGTGGACGCCGACTACGCCGAGGAGTGGATGGTCATCGTGCGCAACGACGCGCCGATGGCGCGGCGCCTCGTGCACGGCGAGCGGATCGCGCAGGTGGTGTTCGCGCGCCACGTCGTGCTCGAGCTGCGCGAAGGCATGGTGCGGCGGAGCACCGAGCGCGCGGGCGGGTTCGGGAGCACGGGCCAGGGGTGAGCGCGCGCGCCGCGGAAACCGTCCCCTGCGGGCGCGCGTAGGGAGACGCACCTCACCGAACTGTATGTAGAGATGGGGCTCCCCGCAGCGCCCTGGCTGCGGGAAGCCCCACTTGGATCAGACCGGTCGGCGCAGAGCGCCGGTCGGCTAGCTTTCTGGTGCCGTTACCGGCTCCCGGCGATCCGCGCCATACGCTGGTCAGTAGACAAAGAATCACCTCCTCGAGTTCGGGTTCGACGACTGGGTGAACAGGAACGTATACCCAACCTAGGCGGGTGGAGTTCCGCGATGCAAGCGGAGGGGAGCGTATATTTTCCCGGCCGGTGTAGCCTCCGAACCGTCCGCTTTTTCATGGATCCGTCATGACCGAACGTCCTCGACTCCTTGCTCTTGCCGCCGCGCTGCTCGCCAGCGCGTGCGCCCCAGCGCCGGTCCCGCGCTCCGCGCCGGCTGTCGCGCCGGCCGGCCCCCCGAGCGCCACGGCGACGACCGCGGCACCGGTGCCGGCGCCGCCGGACAAGGACTACTACGTCTTCGCGGCCTCGGAGGGCAACGACCAGATCGCCCTCATCCGGTTCGGGCCGAGCGGCATCCACGTCGAGCGCACGAGCACCACAGGGATCATGCCCTCGGACATCGATGGTCCGCACGGTGTCGCGCTCTCGCCCGACGGCAGGTTCTACTACGTGACGACGGCGCACGGCACGCCGTTCGGCTTCCTCTGGAAGTACGCCACGGCCAACGACTCGCTGGCCGGCCGCGTGATGCTCGGGAATTTTCCGGCGACGGCACAGGTCACGCCGGATGGCGCGTTCATCTACGTGGTGAACTTCAACCTGTACGGCGAGATGGTGCCGTCGTCGATGTCCGTGGTCGCCACCGACGAGATGGTGGAGGTCGCGCGCGTGAAGACCTGCACGATGCCGCACGGCTCGCGCCTCAACCCGCAGGGGACGAAGCAGTACTCCGGCTGTATGATGGACGACGTGGCGGTGGAGATCGACACGCGCGATTTCGGCGTCTCGCGCCACTTCATGCTCGCGAAGGGCAAGGAGCACGGCATGGCCGGTCCGCCGGCGCAGCACGGCACCGGGGGGCACGTGGCCTCCGACATGAGCGGCCATGGCATGGAGGCGCCCAAGGCTGGTGACGTGAGCTGCTCGCCGACCTGGGTGCAGCCCTCAGCCGATGGCGCGAAGATCTTCGTGGCGTGCAACAAGAGCAGCGACATCGTGGAGATCGACGTCGCGAGCTGGACGATGACCCGGCGGATTCCCACCGGGAACGGTGTCTACAACCTCGCCGTCACGCGCGACGGGAAGTATCTGATCGGCACGAACAAGCGGGACAAGTCGGTCTCGGTGATCGACATCGCGACGGGTCGTGAGGCGGCCCGCGTGCCGACGACGCGCCGAGTGGCGTCGGGTCTCGCGGTCTCGTCGGACGACCGCTACGCGTTCATCACGCAGGAAGGCGTCGGCTCGGAGCCCGGCGCGGTGGACGTGATCGACCTGCGCGCTCTGCAGAAGGTGGCCACCGTGGACATTGGCCAACAGGCGGGCGGGATCGACTTCTGGAAGGCGACCGCGCCTCGCTGATGGTTGCCGGCGTGCGGGCGTACTGGGAGGAGAGCCGGTCCCACCGCTACAGCCTCCTCTTCGCGCTCCCGCTCCTGCTGCTCTACGAGTTGCTCGAGGCCGTGGCGCCGGTGCGCCTGAGTGGCGGCGTTGTGCGCAATGGTGCGGACGTCATTCTCACCAGCCTCTTCACCGCGCTGTT
>WNFK01213007.1_pt1 | contig 11395 bp, 10 predicted proteins | sample 5400281 | NCBI WGS metagenome assembly WNFK01 (sample SAMN13153350, study PRJNA577476) | soil metagenome | isolation source: 20 cm soil on Douglas fir-dominated hillslope | place: USA:California | collected 2013-09-17
CGAGATCTTGGGATGCCAAGCCGACGCAAACGGCCATTTTGGCGTAATCCTGGATTCGCGCGTGCAAACGTTAAGCCAGTCGATAAGCGACTGCGTCGTTAATGTAGGAACCTCGACGGGAACTTGTACCTTTGACTCAACCATCGGACTCCTTCTGCAGACTACCAGTGCACATACATTTAATCTCATTTTCCCGAACGTGGGGGTTGGTGTGTACACGCTCTCTGTTCAAGCGGCGGTGAAAGCTGACGGTATGATAGGCGCGGGCACTGGCACCGCGATCGGTGCGGCGGCATTTGGCTTGGGCTCGGTCACCGTGGACAGTGTCAGACTAGTTCACGACTTTTCGTTCTGATAGTAGACCGGTTCCTGGAGCTCTTCGGGACCAGTGCATACAAAAAGAAGGGCCCAGTGACCATCGCGGTCACTGGCCCTTTCATTATCTGCTCGAGTTATACCCAATCCTACTGAGCAATTGTGATCAAGCGTGCTTGGCCGGGTGTCTGAGGCTGCCCTCTTTAAGCAGGCGTGCAACCATTGCGGCGCGTGAGCCGACGCCCAGCTTGGCGAAGACGCGCCTCAGGTGTGTCCCGACCGTCCAGGAACTAATGTCGAGCACCGCGGCGATGGTCTTGTTCGGATAGCCTGCGGCCACCATCCGTGCGATCTCCTCTTCGCGTGGACTGAGCATCACCTTAACGCGTTGTGTCGCGCCCTCCGGCTGTGGCTGCGGCTCGAGGTGTACCAGGAGACAGCGGACGCCGTCCACCTCCATGTCCAACAGCACGCTGAACGCTTCTGGATCTGAGGGTTCAAAAGACTCAGCAGACTCAGCGGTTTCTGTCACGTGGCGAATAAGGGCTCGCACCATGAGATCCGTTCTCGCGACATTCGTTGGAGCCGTGAGGTTCTTATCTTGCTTGTGTGGCAAACGCGTACTCATCAGTTTGCCTCCTGTGCTAGGAAAGTGGCCTTAGCCATGAGGACGGCGCCGAACTCAGGCGTCGCAGACAACAGCATTACGGAGCTGGAATGAATTCCACCCCCGCATTCTGACTGGTTTCTCAACCTGAAGCTCTGGAAGACCGAGAACTTCCGATTGGCCCTTCGGCTGATGGAAGGACGATTGTGAAGAAAAGGTGCGCCTTAACGATAATTACGGGTGGGCGTTTTCTCCTTTTCACATCTAACCAAGTTTGATCCGCACTTCGCTCAAACTCAAGATTAAGCTTCTGTGACCGTGATTATAGCCTCCAGGCCTCAATGGGCGCTTGTCGCACGATCGCGTGACACGTATTTGGTGTAGCTCGCTTCGTGTACCTCGAATCGTCTACCACGATCGTGTTTCCCCGAAGATGTGACTGATCTTGAAAGGAGAAATGTCATGACTAGTCGAAATGGCGAGTTCGAGATGGAAGGCGAATTGGAAGGCGAAGGCGAGTCCGAGCTTGAAGGCGAGGGCGAGTTTGAGTTCGAGGGTGAAGGCGAGTTTGAGTTCGAGGGCGAAGGCGAGTTTGAGTTTGAAGGCGAAGGCGAATACGAAGGCGAGTTTGAGGGTGAACAATTCTTCCGACGACTCCGCCGCGTCGCACGCGGCGTGGGTGGCTTCGTCCGGCGCGCGGCCCCCATTCTCCGCAGCGTTGCCCGTATCGCGGCGCCCCTCGTCGGCACAGCTGTCGGCGGACCACTGGGCGGCATGATCGGGAGAGCGGCGGGCTCGATGCTCGAAGGGGAAGGTGAGTTCGAGTATGAGATGGAAGGCGAGTTTGAGCTCGAAGGTGAGGATGAATACGAAGGCGAGTTCGAAGGCGAGTTAGAGTTACCAATCTCGCGCTCTCAGGCGACTGCCGAGTTCATGGCAGCCGTTGCGGCAGGCGCTCAATCGGAGGCCGAGGCTGAGGCGATGGCAGGCGCTGCGACGGTGGCGTCGATCAAACGCGCGTTCTGCGACGTCGCCGGGCGACCAGGCCTGCTGTGCGTGCCGTGCCGACCATAGTCCGACGCACCGCGCAAACCCTGGCACGTCGTGCCGCCGCTGGCCAGCCCGTCACGCGCCGCTCAGCCGCGCGAATCATGGCCCAACAGACACGCACAGTGTTAGGCCGTCCACATGTCTGTGCGGCAGCTATTCAGCGCAATGTCCGCGCAACGCGCGCCGTGGCGCGCACCAACGTCCGGGGTTCGAGATCCAGCACCATTCCGCGCCCCCGCACAGGACAACCGCGCCGTCCAGGCGTGCCGACTCTGGGCTAGGGTCATTAGCACTGCCTATGCGCGGTTCATCTGTCTCTTGGTGGGCGCTATGCTGGCGGCCGCCGGCGCGGGCGGCGATGCGGCAATAAGGAGAAGCGACTATGAGTACACCGATGCATGAGCTCGAGTTCGAGAGTGAATGGGAAAGCGAAGGCGAATTCGAATACGAAGGAGAGGACGAAGGCGAGTACGAAGGCGAAGAGTTCTTCGGTCGTCTTGCGAGTCTTGCCCGGCGCGCTGTGCAGAATCCGATGCTGAGGCGCGTCGGTTTGCAGGCCGCGCGTTCGGCGCTGGGTGGCCTACGCGGACTGGGACCAGCGGGTGGCATGGCCGCCGGCGCCCTCGGTGGATTCCTGCCGCAGCGAGAATATGAGGGCGAGTATGAGGGCGAGTACGAAGGCGAGTACGAAGGTGAGTACGAAAGCTTCGTCAACCCACAGTTGCGGCTCTCGCGCGAGGCGCTGATGGCTCACCTGGGCAACTCCGCCGCCAGCGCCGAGAGCGAAGACGAAGCTGAGGCATTTATAGGCGCGCTGATCCCGCTTGCCGCGCAGCTGATCCCGCGCATCGCTCCAGCGGTGATGCGTGCCGCGCCGCAGTTGATCCGCGGTATCTCGAACGTCACACAGAGACTTCGCAACAACCCGGCGACGCAGCAACTCGTCCGTACGCTCCCCACCGTCGCTCGGAATACCGTTGGTAGTCTCGCGCGTCAAGCCGCGCGGGGACGGCCTATCACGGCGCAAACAGCCGTGCGTACGCTCGCGCAGCAAACCTCGCGTGTGCTCAGTAACCCCCGACAAGCGACGCGGGCTTACCGGCGGAACCGAGCCCTTGACCGCCAGTATCACCGCGTCATCGCACGTCCTGGCAGGCCAGCGGTTGGAGCTCGCCGAGCCTATGGCGCAGGCGCCGGTGGAGGGGTCGGCGGTTACGCTGGCGGTCCTGGTGCGGGCGGAGGCTTTGACCCAAGCGATGGCGGTTTTGATCCGAGTGCCCTCGATGTGCCGGGAGACTTCGGCGGCGGCGGCTTTGGCGATGGCGCTGGGGGCGGGGGGATTGATTCCGGCGCCGAGGGCGATGCAGGTTTGCTGTCGAGGTGCCTGCCAACGAGGCAGACGGATTTCCGCACACGGAACACTTAACCTCGACCGTTGCCTTCAATACTAGCTGCGCATGAAAGGCGATGGCGAACAAACGCCTTAACAAGTCCATTGGGCGAAGGCCTCCGTTCACCTCAGCTATTTGGCTACGGGGTGTGGAGACGACAAACATATGTAGCGGGTGGGTCGGTGCAAGGCGTCACTGGCCCTGTGAGCGAAGATGTCAACCACTGCCGAACAATTAAGAGAGGGACGTCGCACACTGCGATCCCAGCCCAAGGCCGGAGGGACCCTGAGGTCCGGCGCACGCGGGTCCGTCCTCGACCCGTGGCTGCGCGGGCAAGCTATCAACGTAACACGTCACGCGGCTGCGCTACGGCCTTTTCGCCGTGAAGAGTTTGGTCAGGACGCAGCGTCACCCAGTGAGGGACACATTGAGGAAGTCAACAAGATGATCACCCAACTGCGGGCCAACTTGCTCCAGAAGGCAGGCAAGGTGACACAAACCGTGCGTGACGCCCGCACCCGCCCGACGACGCGAAACTTGCAGGCGGTTGTCACATATAAGGAGAGGGCGCACGACTGGGTTCGTGCCATCGAGAAAATCTGGGACTTTTACTTTGAACTTTTCGGGCAGCGCCAGTCGCGCTTTGCTAACTGGCTGCTGAGTTGTGACCGTATCGCACTGGACTGCTACCAGGTGGCCTTTATGGGCGTAGGTGTGCCGAAGTCTATACCAGCGCCACCACCATTCTCCTACATGCGTACCGGTTTTTCGCCAGCTACTTACCGGCGGGGCATCCCACTGCGGCGGCTGGGACATAATCTCAACCCTTTCCCGCTCATCCAGTTGCCTTATCACCGGCTCGTCAACCCCTGGACACTTGGGGCGATCCTTCACGAAGTCAGTCACAACACTCAGAACGATCTGGGCCTGGCGGAGACGATCCCGCACCGCATCGGCGAGCGTCTGTTGCGCGCGGGCTTTTCGCGCAGCGTCGCTTCAATCTGGGTGCGTTGGAACCGCGAGATATTCGCCGACCTTAGCGGATTACTGCTGGGCGGTCCGGCTGTCGTCGCATCGCTGATGGATGTCATAGGCCGGGCACCGCGGACGGTGAAGAACTATAGTCCTCGTGGGCCGCACCCGACACCGTACTTGCGCGCCTTCATCAGCTTCGAGTTGTTGCGCCGGTTAGGTTTCCCCACGGAAGCAGATCAGGCGTGCCGCGTTTGGACGCGCTGTTACCCCAACCCTGGCTCGGGCACGATCCCGTCTGCCCTACTCGCTACAGCCGAGCGTGCCATCAAACTCGTCGTCGATACGATCTGTTATCAGCCCTATGTGACCTTGGGCAACAAGTGTCTGGCCGAAGTGATCAAGTTTGGACCGAAAGAGCAGCTGCTCGTCGAAGAGGCCGGGCGACGCCTGGCTGCAGGCAACGATCCCGGAATCATACCGGAACGATTTTTGATCGGCGCGGCGCGCTACGCCTTCGACGGAGAGATGGCGCGTCCCGAAACTATCAAGGAGAACTTCTACAAGGAACTGGCAAGGAGGTAAGACGCGGTGTCACTGCGAATGGAATTTCAAAGCCTGGGAACCGAACTGGAAAGATTGCATGAAGTGTTCTCCGACCTGCGCCGGCTCCTCGATGACCATCCATCGAAGGGCGACAAGGTCATGCTCCTCGATGCCTTCGGCGACGCGGTTGAGGATCTGCGGGGATGGTTGGAGGAGTCACTGCAAGCATGTGCGCCTCTACTGCCCTCAGAACCCGGCAGGAGGGAGCAGGACTTCGACGTCAACGTCGCGCGGCACGCTCTCGTTGTTTGTCAAGATCAATTCAACCGCCAGCTGCAGCGCTTCTCATCCGATCTGGTCTCTTACGAGAGAGTCGCGCAATTACTGCAGCTGGGGCGCGAGCGGGGCGGGGAGTGGCAAACTTGGGCCAAGGGGATCAAGATGGAGCTTGAGACGTGCCAGCAACACCTGTATCTTACGAATCAGGGATTGTTTCATTGTTGGGTGGAGATTGCCGAGCGCATCGGCATGACCTCAGTCTCCGTCAGGGCGACCAACATCGGCCAGCAAATCACACTGCCCACTACCCCGGAACTGAAAGCAGAAGGCATGACATGAAAGGCTGCGCGTCATGGAATCAGGATGGTGCGCGAGAAGCTTAACGCCGCGCACAAAGTAGCGATAGGGATTGATTCGCAAGCAGGTAGTGAGTTCAGGCAAGAGGAGGCACATATGACAGATGATGATTTCGAGAAACTCGCTAAGGCGTACGAGTTCGGAAACACATATCCAGGTTTCGCTCCCATATCTGCTGAGCAAGGGTCAACCACTTCCGGGGCGGTCGCGCCCTCTCAACTCCAACAGACTGTGATACAGGCTCTCCAAGGGGTGCTCGGTCGCACTTTCAAGCAAGGCGACGTACGTTCTTTCAGGGCGGCGCTCGCAGTCTCTTTCGAGTACAAAGAGATATCGGGGCGTCAGACCTACGAGTGGAAACCACGTGCCTACCCGTCCAAAGGAGCCACAGACATCGGCGGCGGGATTTCCGGCGCGCAATATAGCCTGGTCTCGTTCGCCACCGGGATGTATGAGAAGACGCTTCCGCTCATAGACCAGTTACGCCCGCTCATCGAGGCCGACGAAGAGGAAGTCGAAGCGGCGAAAGCCATCTATCGCACCGTGTGGACAGAGTTTATCAACGAGTTGAGCCGTGAGGGCGGCCCGCGCGCCCCGCGCGCCAACGAGCTGTCGACGGGCATCTTTAGAAAATATAGTGACGAGAGTGCCACCGGCCACATAGTTCGCCTCGGACGATTGCTCGGGACGATTAAGGTGGACAATAAGGACAATGCCATCTTGACCGACGGCCGGATCAGTTTCACGCGCCGGCACGTCGTAACCACCGAAGAGGAAGGCATCCTGACCAACTTCATCTCGCTGTCGGATTATTTCGGCATCGTCGACCAGAGTTGGGACAACTACCGCGAGCACTTCTTTCAGCAAGACCTGGGCACGGGCCTGCTCACCCTGGAGCGGCTGCTATCCGTGCTCGAAGGATCGGTCAACGAGGTCTACGTTGCCATGGACTCGGTCTTCGTTGATCAGGCCGAGCGGCTCGCCATCCTCATCGACTTCAAGGATTCCAAGGATGTGTCGGTCGAGGACTTCCTGTCGTGGATTGCCTCCTTCGCCGCGACGGAAGCGCCGGAGCTGATCCGCGAGGGCGGGAAGTGGGGCGTCGAGGCCATCCTCCCGACAGCTGAAAGACTTTACAACATGGTGGGCCAGTTCATCTCCAGGATCGAAGAGATGGGAGAAGAGACGGGCGAAGGGACGGGCGAAAAGACGAGCGGTAAAGCCAGGCGGGACAAGGGAGTGGAAAAATCACTGCTCACCTTGCCGCACGCGTTCAACCACGGACGCGTGCTCAATCCCTTGGGCGAAGTCAAGCTCTACCTCGGTCAAGTAGTGAACACAGCGCAGAAAATTATCCAGTGAGGAGGCGCAGCTAAGATGGCGACCGAAAAAGAAATTCAACAGCTTTATGACCGTATAGCCGCTTTGCGGGAGACCGTGACCAATCGGCTCGGCGCTGACCTGATGACCAACCCGCAGCTCGCCGATGCGCTGACCAAGCAGATTGACGACATGTTGGCCTCGGTCGAGGATGCAGATGCGACCGCAACGCCTCCGCCGGACAACGGCCTCGCAGAGTTGATCGGCCTCGGGCCGACCGCCGCGACGGAGCTCGGGCAGACTCGCCTGCCGACGCGCGTAGAGCGGTACGACGAGACTGTGACCTCCGAGCGCATCGCCGCCATGGCCGACCTGTATTACATCTACCAGCACGAGCGCATAGGGGTCTTCCGGGCAATGCAGAAGTTGCAGGAGCTGTTCCGCGCTGGCACAGTGCGGCTCTCTTCGGGTCCCGGCGCATACGGCCTCTACAAGTTCGACCGGCGACAGGTCTTGCGCTTCACGCGCAAGGATCGGCTTGCCGCCTACTGCCGAGCCTTTGGCTACTGCATGGCCCCGGCGCCGCCGGGAGCGCGCGCCAACACGCGCTTCCACCAACTCTTCTCGCTCTTCATCAACGAGGTGACAATTTACTGGCGCGACAAGCGCGTCTCAGAGGTCATCCGCGAGCGCGCGTATGATCCGTCGTTCGGCTCCATAGCGACGGTACGCCGCGCCGGGCTGGATCTGCGCAACGACCTAAAGTTCGCTTCATACGGCAACCTCAATGTGCTGCGCGTAGAGGTCATGCAACTCCTGGACGAGACCTTCCGCATTCTCAACACGGACGATGTGCGGCGGCTCTTCGGTGCAGACAACGCCTGGGACGTGATTGAAGAAATCCTGACACACTATTTTAACGAGCGGTTGGAGACAAGCCCACGTCAGCGCATGGCCGAAGCCGGACGCGATATCCTGCGATGGCTAGCGCAGCCGCACATCCTGAAAACGACGCGGGCACAGTTCGAGGCGCTGCTCCAGCAAGTCGCGGAGCCCGCCGAAGAGTGGCTCATGAGCGCCGAGTCCGTGGGTCTCACAGAACAACGGCGCACGCGTGGGCATGTCATCTCGATGCCGCGTGGGCGCGCACAAGCTGCGGTCAACGGCGGCCGCACCGCCAGCTAGCTCGTCTGTTGTGAGGGTCAAGAGATTCGGTTGTCGTCCTCCTCCCCCGAACTTCTTACACCTACTTCATCTTGCCGGAAGGAGGTTTCCAAAATGTTGCGCGAGTCGGAATTTGAGTTGTTTGCCGGGCTGGGCAGACAGGGGCTGGGTGAGTTTGAAAGTGAGTTTGAAGGCGAGTTTGAGAGCGAACTGGAAGCTGAGTTCGAGAAAGAGCGCCAGATCATCGGGCGAGACACTCGCATCCGCGTGACCAATACAAGGGTTGCCCCTTTCCGTCATATCTGTCACATCGCGGAAGGAGGCAGGCCATTAGGCTCCGGCACGCTGATAGGCCCGAACACAGTGCTCACGGCCGCGCACGTCGTACAAGGCAAGGACTGGCACCGGCTGGTAGCAATCCCCGGACGCGACGCCGATCGCGTGCGCGGCGACAGACGCCCGTTCGGCACCGCAAACGCAGCAGGCCCTCCGCGTTTTGCGCCGGGCTACACCAGCCGCCAACCACTCGGCAACACTGTTGGCCACTGGACGGTTGCCCACAGAAGCTCGCCGAACGACCCGCTTGGGACAAGCATCTCCGGAGCGCCCTTGCCGCTGCCTCCGAATTCGCTAAGAGTTAATCTCTCAGGCTATCCCGGCGACAAGGGTTTCACGTTTGGCAATCCACCGCAGGCACTACGTCAGCAGTGGAGGGCCTATGATCGCGCGGTTCGAGAGCAAGGGGGGATGCTGCATTATCTCAACGACACGTTCGGTGGACATAGTGGCTGCCCCGTCTGGGTCAAACGATCGGCCAGTAACGGTGGCAGGGTGATCGTCGGCATCCACGTTGGCGGCGACGACCCCACAATTCCCGGCATCGCAAACCAGGCCGTCCGCATCACGCCCCAGATTCTCGCAAACATTCGGCGCTGGCTGGCGGCAGCTCCACCTGTGCCACGCAGACCTCCGCCTCCTCCTTCAAGGCCGTTCCGCATCCTTGACAGGTTCCAGTTCGATCGGCCAGGCGTTCAGCCGCACCACCACCCGATTATCCAGGCGACCGCCCGTACCATTGTCGGGTCCTCTAGAGGCCCGCGCGCGATTCACACCGTGCGGCTCGTCGGACACGCGGATAGCTCCGGCTCCGACGCTTATAACCTCAACTTGGGCCGTCAGCGCGCGCTTGAGGTGCAGCGTCGTGCAGAGTCTGGGCGAAGCTCACCCCATCGCTAACAACGGCACGCCCGAGGGTCGCGCGCGGAATCGGCGCGTCGAAGTTTCCCTCGCGACGCGCTGAGGCAGTCGCGCCGTTCGAGCAGCAGGACCATCGAGCTCGCCGCTCGGCTTTGACTGAGGCTGAAGAATGTGGCGTGAATTCGAGTATCGGACTTAATCATCTACAACCTCGATACATTTTCCGACCACGTGCGCGCGGGAGTCGAACAGATGTATAGGCAACGTGGTTCAGCTTCGGCTGGCGTCGCGCAACCTCGGCAGTACGTTCGGGCCAACCGCCAACGCTTTCTGACCGAACTGAAGGAGTTCATCCGCATCCCTTCGGTTAGTTCGCACCCCAAACACGCGCCGGATGTGAAACGTTGCGCCGAGTGGCTCGCAAACCACCTGACTCAGATCGGCCTGGAAAACGTGCGCGTCGTCACGACTTCGCGCCATCCCATTGTCTACGCCGACTCGTTGCACGCGCCCGCGCGTCCCACCGTGCTCGTCTACGGACATTACGACGTGCAACCCGCAGAACCTCTCAACGAATGGCGCGCGCCGCCTTTTGCGCCTACCGTGAGCGGCCAGAATCTCTACGGGCGCGGCGCGTGCGACGACAAGGGACAACTCTTCGCACACGTCAAGGCTCTCGAGTTCTACCTGCGCCTCGCGCGGCGTCTACCAGTGAATGTGAAGTGCCTGTTCGAAGGTGAAGAAGAAATCGGCAGCCCGAACCTGAAACCTTTCGTTGCGCGCCACCGGCGTGAGCTCGCATGCGACACGATTGTCATGTCCGACACGCGGATGTTAGGTGTTGATCGTCCGGCTATAACATATGCCCTGCGCGGTGCTCTGAGTCTGGAGCTCGAAGTCACAAACGCGCCCAGCGATCTCCACTCCGGTAACTATGGAGGCGCGCTCCACAACCCGCTTCAGGCCCTCTGTGAAATCGTCGGCAAACTCCACGGTGGGGACGGGCGCATCCTCGTTCCAGGTTTTTATGATCACGTTCGCTGTTGGGCGCGTGAAGAGCGCGACTACATGGCGCGCTTCGGGCCGCCAGACGATGAGATCTTGCACCACGCGGGAGCAGCACGCGGGTGGGGCGAACGCGGGTTCACGCTCTACGAGAGAACTACCATCCGCCCGGCGCTCAACGTGACGGGCATCACGGGAGGACATCAGGGGGTGGGCGGCAAGTCAATCGTCCCTGCGCGCGCCGCCGCCAAGATAGACATCCGCCTGGTCCCAGACCAGGAGCCTCAAGTGATCGAACGCCTCTTCCGCGCGCACCTCTGTCACCTCACCCCCTCGACGGTGCGTAGCGAGGTCCGCACTTTCTTTCGCACGAAACCTGCTCTCGTCAGCCGCAAGCATCCCGCCATGCGTGCCGCGTTCGCTGCTTATCGACGAGGTTTCGCAGTGCCTCCCGTTTTCGTTCGCTCCGGCGGCAGTATTCCTGTCGTCAACGAGTTTCAAGAGCTCCTCGGCGCGCCCACAATGCTCATGGGCTTTGCCCTGCCAGACGACCGCATTCACGCCCCCAACGAGAAGTTTCACATTGAAACCTGCATCGCTTTTTTGCACGAGGTCGCGAGCAGGCCAGAGTTAAGCCAGGTTCTAACCTAGCGGAAGTAAATGGGCCGGGAGCATTACCTCTGCACGTAGTATCATCTGGATTCAGGAGCGGATGCTACGAACGAGAGATATGAATTTGTTAAGCGTTTACCAGGCGGTGGATTCGGGAAGATAACCGTCTTTTTTTGAGAAGCAGCTTAAGCGAAAAGTGGTTCAAAAACCCCGTCACGATCCTACGCAGGTTGACCTGATTGTTTACCGCTTCAACTACACGATCCTTGTCACTCAACATTGGTACAGTACGGGAAACAGAATTAGCTACTACGCCAAATCATGAAGAAATCGATCCTTATTCCAAGTCTCGCCCTAGTATGCATCTTTGGGGGGGCAATGCTGGGCATGCAACTGCGCGCCGCGCTTCTCGATCAACTTAGTCCGGAAACGAAGGACTCTGTGCGGCTCGGAATGGGATTGGTCGCGACCATGACGGCTCTGCTTCTCGGATTGCTGGTTGCGTCAGCAAAAGGTTCGTACGACGCCCAGAGAAAAGAGGTGATCCATCTCGCGGGCAAGCTCGATTTCCTTGACCGTC
>WNFK01153600.1_pt1 | contig 11394 bp, 10 predicted proteins | sample 5400281 | NCBI WGS metagenome assembly WNFK01 (sample SAMN13153350, study PRJNA577476) | soil metagenome | isolation source: 20 cm soil on Douglas fir-dominated hillslope | place: USA:California | collected 2013-09-17
GATGTCGGCGATCTCCGCCGCGCCGAGCGTCTCGGCCCAGGACGTCTCGCGGGCCAGCCCCTCGCCCCGCCACGCCTGGGGCCCTGTCACCGGCTGCATCAGGATCTCGCGCATCGGATCATGTCTCCTTAGTAATGTTTCGGGTCCAGCGCGTCGCGCAGCCCGTCGCCGAGCACGTTCAGCGCCATCACGATGAAGAATATCATCAGGCCCGGATAGAGCGCCATCCACGGCGCCTGGGACAGGTAGCGCTGCGCGGCGTTGAGCATGCTGCCCCAGGACGGCGCGGGGGGCTGCTGCCCGAGCCCCAGGAAGGACAGGCTCGCCTCCGCGATGATGGCCGCGGCCACCGTGATGCTCGCCTGGATCAGGAGCGGCGGCACCATGTTGGGCAGCACGTGGCGGAGCGCGATGCGCGGGCGCGAGCAGCCCAGCGCGCGAGCGGATTCCACGTACTCCTCCGTCTTGATGCCGAGCACGGTGCCGCGGGCGAGCCGGAGAAAAGTGGGCAGGGCGGCGATCCCGATCGCGATCATGGCGTTGACGAGGCTCGGGCCCAGGAAGGCGGCCAGCGCGATGGCCACGATGAGGAAGGGAATGGCCAGCATGGCGTCGGTGAGCCGCATGATGAGCCCGTCGATCCAGCCGCCGACGAGGCCGGAGAAGAGGCCGAGGGGAATGCTCACCACCACCGCGATGGACACCGGGATCACCCCGGCGAGCAGCGAGGCGCGGGCTCCCCAGATGAGCCGCGACAGCACGTCGCGCCCGACCTCGTCGGTGCCGAGGCGATAGACGGCGGAGGGCGGCTTGCGCACGGCGAGGAAGTTCGTCGCCACGGGATCGAAGGGCGCCACGTGGGGCGCCGCCACCGCGAGCCCCACGAAGAGGAGCACCACGCCGGCGGCGATGACCGAGGGCGGGCGCCGCAGAAGCCGGCGCAGCACGTGGGAGCGCCGCGCGATCGGGGGATCGGCCACGTCAGCCCCGCAGCCGCGGATTGGCGAGAAAGTACAGGATGTCGGCGGCGAGGTTGAGGAGCACGAAGAGCGTGGCCGAGACCAGCACCACCCCCTGCACCACCGCGTAGTCGCGGTTGAACACGCCGTCCACCAGGAGCTTGCCGAAGCCGGGGATGGCGAAGATCTGCTCGGTGAGGACGGCCCCCGCGAGGAGGCGCCCGAACTCGATTGCGCCCAGCGTGATGACCGGGATGAGGGCATTGCGGAGCGCGTGCTTGAGGATCACCGTGCGCTCCGGCAGGCTCTTGGCCCGCGCGGTGCGCACGTAGTCGGCGCCCAGCACGGAGAGCATGGCCCCGCGGGTGTGGCGCATCATCACGCCCGCCACCCCGGTGCCGAGCACGAAGGCGGGCATCAAGAGCGTGGTGAGGTTTTTTCTCAGATCCTCCCAGGGCGGCACATAGCCCGAGGCGGGCAGCCAGCCGAGCTGCACCGCGAAGAGCAGGATGAGCATGATGCCCAGCCAGAAGTGCGGCACCGAGAGCCCGGTGAGGGCCAGGAGGTTGGCTCCCACGTCCAGCGGAGTGCCCTTGCGGGCGGCGGAGATGATGCCGGCCGGGATGCCGAGGATGAGCGCGATCGCCATGGAGGCCAGGGCCAGCTCCACCGTCACCGGGAGCTTGGAGAGGAGCAGCTCGGACACGGGAATCTTGTTGCGGAGCGACTCGCCGAAATCGCCGCGGAGGACCTTGCCCATCCAGATCCCGTACTGGACCGGCAGCGGCTGGTCGAGGTGATACTTCTTCCGGATCGCCTCCACCGCCTGCGGGTCCCGCTCCTCGCCGGCCAGCGCGAGGGCGGGATCACCGGGCAGGAGCTGCTGCAGCGAGAAGATCATGACGGAGACGAAGAAGAGCGTCGGCACCAGCACCGCCAGCCGCTGCGCGACGTAAACCGGAAGCGTCACGTCAGGACAGCTTCAGGCCCCGGAGGCGGATGATCCCGTCGGGATAGGGCGTGAACCCCTGCACCTTGCCGCTCATGCCGGTGAACACGCGCCGGTGCCAGAGCATGAGCGCGGGAGTTTCCCGCAGCACGATCTCGATGGCCTGGTCGTAGAGCTTCTTCCGTTCCTTGGGGTCGGCCACCTGGCGCGCCTTGAGGAGGAGGCCGTCGAGCTGGGCGTTGCAGTGGTGGCTGTCGTTCTGGGCGCCCTCGCAGACGAAGTGCGTGTAGGCATTGCCGTCGGGGTCCGGTCGCCCGCTCCAGAAGGTGAAGTAGGCCTCGAAGTCGCCTTTCTTCCCCGACTGCAGCATGGTGACGTTTTCCTGCGTCTGGAGGTTCACCGTGATGCCGGCCTCGGCGAGCATGGCCTGGATCACCTGGGCCGCCTCCTGGCGGTCCCGCTCCGGCGGCAGGATGAGGGTGAAGGTGAGGTTGGGCTGTCCCGCCTCGCGCAGGAGCTGCCTGGCCCGGGCCACGTCCCGCTTCCGCACCGGGAGCTTCGTGTTGTAGTAGGGGCTGCTGGGGCTCACCCACTGATGATGGCCTGGCGCAGGCGCACGTCGGCCCCGAGCAGCTTCCCCCGGGGGCCATTGTTCACGTTGAGCCGGATGACCTGGTAGCCCAGCTCGGGCACGCCGGTGACCTTGATCCGGCTGTCGGAGCGGAGCTGCTCCAGGTCCGCGGGCGAGACGCGCTCCATCATCTGGAGGTCGCCCGAGCGCAGGCTGGCCGAGCGCGCGGTGGAATCGAGGATGGGCACGAACTCCACGCGGTCGAGGTGGATGTTGCTCTTGTCCCAGTAGTCCGCGAAGCGCTCGGTAACGATCTTGCCCTGCGCCACCCGCTCGACGAACTTGAAGGGCCCGGCGCAGACCGGCCGGGTCCCGAACTTGTCTCCGAGCTCGCGGGCCGCCTTGGGCGACACCATCATCCCCGCGCGATCGGTGAGAGCGGCGAGCAGCGGCACCAGGGGCTGGGAGAGGTGCAGCCGCACGGTGAGGTCGTTGACCACCTCCACCGTCTTGATGTCGCCGATCTCCGACTTCCGGAAGGAGCCGAGCGTATTGATGTGCCGCTCGATATTGAACTTCACCGCCTCGCCGTTCAGCAGCTCGCCGTCGTGGAACTTCACCCCCGGCCGCAGCTTGATGAGGAGGGATCGGCTATCCGCCGCCCACTCGTAGCCGGTGGCGAGCTGCGGGACGATGCGGAGATCGGGGGTGACGTCGAAGAGCTTGTCGCAGACGGCGGCGAACACCAGCCGGCCCACATAGGCCCGGCTGATGGTGGGGGCCGCGGCGGCGAGAGTGAGCGCGAGGACGGCGAGCACGATGCGGATCCGGGTCATGGCCAAGACTCCTCCCTAGGGGATGTCGGCAAGGGTTCCACGTCCGTCCACCGCCACCGCGCCCCCGCCGGCGCGGCGCACGATGAGCGGATTCACCTCGAGGTCGGTGAGGCGCGGCCCGAGGTCGGCGGCGAGCCAGGAGAGGCGCACCAGCGCGTTCACGATGGCGTCCACGTCGAGCGGCGGGCGCCCGCGCGCCCCCGCGAGGAGCGGCGCCACGCGGAGGGCGGCCAGCATGACGCGAGCGCGGTCCGGGGACAGCGGCGCCGGCGCCACCACCACGTCCTTCAGGATCTCCACCGTGATCCCGCCCAGCCCCACCATGGCGATGGGCCCGAAGTGCGGATCGCGCCGCGCCCCCACGATGACTTCCGCCTCGCCCCGGACCATCTCCTGGACGGAGAAGCCCTCCAGCGCAGCGTCCGGCGTGGAGACGGTCAGCGCGTGCGCCATCTCCTCCGCCGCCGCCCGCACCGCGTCCGGCGTGGCCAGATCGAGCCGCACCGCGCCCACGTCGCTCTTGTGCGCGATCTGCCGCGACACCGCCTTCAGCGCGACGGGAAAACCCAGGCGCGCGGCCTCCACGGCGGCGGCCGCGGGGGTGGGCGCCACCGCTTCCCTCGCCACCGCGATCCCATAGCCCGCGAGCAAGCGTTTCACCTCGCCCTCGGTGAGCGACCCCGAGGGAAGGGTGGCGAGCGCGAGGGGCGTCGGCAGCCCATGGGGCCGGAGCGGCGGCGCCGCCGTGCCGAGGCGGAGCGCGTCGTGCTCCGCCAGCAGCACCAGGACGCGCAGCGCGTCCTCGGTGCGGTCGAAGTAGAACTGGCCGACCTCCCTGAGCGCCTGGCGCGGCCCGTCCGCCGCCGCCCCCGGCGTGAACGCGATCATCACGGGCTTGTCGGCCTTCTGCGCCGCCTCGCCCATCAGCCGGGTGCGCGCGGAGAAGAACGGCATCGAGGTGAGGATCACGAGGCCGTAGGCGACGTCGGGATCGCCGAAGAGGAGCCGCGAGACATCCCCCGCGATCTCCACCTCCTCGGGCGCCCGGCGTCCCCCGAGGTCGATCGGGTTGTCCGCCTGGGGCGGCAGCAGCAGCTCGTCGAGCGCCGCGCGGGTTCCCGGGCTCAGCACGGCGAGACGCAGCCCCAGCTCGGTGAGCCGATCGGACGCGATCCCGGTGCCGCCGCCCGAGGAGGAGATCACTCCGACCCCGCCCCGCCGCGCCTTGCGATGGCGGACGAGGAAATGCGCCGCGCGCACCATGTCGTCGGGATCGCGGGCCAGCACCGCGCCCTCCTCGCGGCACACCGCTTCGAAGACCTCGTAAGCCCCGGCGAGGCTCGCGGTGTGCGAGCGCGCCGACCGCACGCCGGCCGCGGTGCGCCCGGTCTTCAGCACCAGCACCGGCTTGCCCGCGCGGCGCGCGGCGGCGAGGCCGCGGCGGAAGCGCGCGCCGTCCAGCAGGCCCTCCACGTAGAGGCAGATCGCCTCGGCGCCCGCATCCTCGACGAGGTACTCGAGGAAGTCGCAGATCTCCAGATCCACCTGATTGCCCATGGAGACGCAGTGGCGGAAGCCGATGCCGTCGGTGCCGGCCCGGTCGAAGATCGAGACCATCAAGGCGCCGCTCTGGCTCACCAACCCGATGGGCCCGTCGCGGAGCCGGTCGGTCTCGAGCACCACCGACGAGCAGAGGGCCAGGCGATGGTGAGGGACGATGAGCCCCATGCAGTTGGGGCCCACCAGGCGGATCCCGGTCTGCCGCACGATCTCCACCAGGGCCGCCTGGCGCGCGCTCCCTTCCTCGCCCGCCTCCGCGAAGCCGGTGGAGATGATGACGCAGCCTCCGACGCCGGCCGCCGCAGCCTCGCTCACGCTGCGCACCAGGGACTCGGAGGGCACGGCGAGGATGGCGACGTCCACGTCGCCAGGAGCCGCCCCGATATCCGGATAGGCGCGGCGACCCAGCACCTCGCGGCGGCGCAGGTTGATGGGATAGATCTCCCCGGGAAAGCCGTGGCGCAGGAGGAAGTGCATGATGCGGCCGCCGAACTTGTCCTTGCTGTCGGAGGCGCCGAACACCGCCACCGAGCGGGGATGCAGGATGCGGTCGACGCCGACGCGGGGCCGGACGCGATCGTCCCCGAGGTGGGCGGCGTGGAGGATGGCGGCCATGGGGCGAAGCTAGACGAAGGCCGGCATGCCGAGGAGCTCGCGCCCGATGATGAGGCGCTGCACGTTGGCGGTGCCGTCGATGGCAGTGAGCATGCAGCAGTCGCGCCAGCAGCGCTCGACGCCGGCATCCTCCGCGAGACCCCAGGCGCCCATGCTCTCCATGGCCACCTGGCAGGTAGAGATGGCGGTCTCCACCGCGAACACCTTGGCCATGGAGACGTCGCAGGGCGCGCGCCGGCCCGCGTCGATGATGGACAGCGCGTTCAGGCACAGGAGCCGCGCGGCCTGGAGCCGGGTCGCGGCATCCGCGAGCGCCATCTGCACGCCCTGGAACTTGCCGATGGGACGGCCGAAGGCCACCCGCTCCTTCGCGTAGCGCAGGGCGACCTCCAGCGCCTGCCGGGCGATGCCCACCGCCTGGATCCCCACGAAGGCGCGCGACGACTCGATCCCGCGGTGGAACTGCTCGCCGCCGACGCCGGCCGCGCCCAGGAGGTTCTCGCGCGGCACGCGCACGTCCTTGAAGGTGAGCTCGGCGAAGGAGAGATTGCGGATCCCCACCGCAGGCAGCTCGCGGCTCTCCCAGGGCGAGACTGCGCGCTCGAGGACGAGGCGGCTGAGCCCGCCTTCCGCGTCCACCACCATGAGGGTCATCAGGTCGCTGGCGCCGCCGAGCTTGATCCAGCGCTTCTGCCCATTGACGACGTAGTGGTCGCCGGCCAGCACGGCGGTGGTGGTGAACCCGCGCATGTCCGAGCCGGCCTGGGGCTCGGTGATGGCGGCGGTGGAAACCCACTCGCCCGCGAAGAGCTTGGGGAGCCAGCGCTGCCGCTGCGCGTCGGTACCGAGATAGTTGATGGTGCGCGGCGGCACCACCTCGCCCAGCACCACCGGCCCCGCCGCCAGCGCCTCCAGCAGCAGGCCATAGTCCACGTAGCTGAGCCCCGCCCCGCCGTAGTCCTTCTTGATGGTGCTGCCCAGATACCCGAGCGGCCGGAGGGCGCGGTACATCTCACGGAGCTGCTCGGGCGTCAGCTTGCCCCCGGCCGGCACTCGCGCCGCCGCGGGCGCGATCGCCCGCGTCACCACCTCGCGCGCCGCCTCCTGCAGCTCGAGCTGGGCCCGCGTCTCGATGAAGGACATCTCAGCGCCCCCGGAATATCGGCGGGCGCTTCTCGCGGAACGCGGCCACGCCCTCCCGGAAATCCTCGGACGCGCTCGCCACCTCGGCCCAGCGGGTCTCCAGCACGCGCGCCTCGCTGGGGGTTTCCCAGTACTGGGCCCGCACCGTTTCCTTGATGGAGCGATAGGTGATCGGCGCGCCGCCGGCCACGCGCGCGGCCAGCCGCGCCACCTCGGCGTCGAAGGACGCGTCCAGAATCACCCGCGAGACGAGGCCGAGCCGCTGCGCCTCCTCGGCGCTCGTGTCCTCGCCCAGCATCAGCATGTCCAGCGCGCGATTCCGGCCGATATAGTGGGCGAGGCGCACCAGGCTCATGCCCCAGCTCGGTACCACGCCGATGTACGCGTCGCCGGTGCGGAAGCGCGCGGTGCTGGAGGCGAGGCGGACGTCGCAGGCCATGCCCATCGCGAACCCGCCCCCGATGCACCAGCCGCGGATGGCGGCGATCACCGGCTTGGGCACCGTCTCCAGCCGGTCTACCAGGCGGCGTCCAAGTTCGCGAAAGCGAACCGCCTCCTCGGCGCCGCGCGAGCCGCTCCCGGTGAGATCGGCGCCCGCGGAGAAGGCCTTGGTGCCCGCCCCCGTGAGCACGATGCAGCGCGTGGCCTCGCGGGCCTCGAGCACGTCCAGCGCGGCCAGGGCCTCTTCCATGAGCGTGGGCGAGACGGCGTTCACCGGGGGGCGGTCCAGCGTGATGGTGGACACCCCGTCGCGGTGATCGAGTCGAATGGTCTGGTATGTCATCGGGGCGGAGTCCTCTCTACCATGCCACGTGTCTACCACGGATCGGGGACGTCTATCGCTGCGTGAGCGTCACGCCCAGGGCGGGATGCGGCCCCATGGGGAGCGGCACGCGCCGTCCGCTCGCGAACTCGAGCGCCAGCGGGCCCTCGTCGCCGCGCGGGTCGAGCTCCACCATCAGGCACATCGGCGAGCCCGGCCAGCGATACGTCACCTCATGGTGCCGAGTTGCCTCCGCTACTCCCCCAAGAATCTGCACCCACTGGCGGTCGGCGCGCTCGCGGCTGTGCGCGCGGAGACGCAGCCCGAGCAGCGTGACCGGCGGCGGGGGATCGGGAACGCCGGGCGGAAGCTGCTGCGGCCGAGTGGCTCCGGTCTCCACCCCGCGGGATTCCGCGAACTGGACCACGATGCCCAGCGCCTCCTTGGGATGGAGAAACGCCTCGATCCAGTTGGGGTCCGAGTCGTCGAAGCCCACCGGATTGAGCCCGAGCGCCCGCGCGCGGTCGCAGGCCGCGCGGGTGCTTGGCACCTTGAAGGTCACATGGTGGACGCCGCGCCCGCGCTGGGTCAGGAAGCGGCGGAGGAACCCGTCCTCGCCCGCGGGCTCGATCACCTCGATCTGCCCGCCGCCCTCGTAGGCCCAGGTGGCCCAGCGGAAGACCCCCGAGGGCCGGCCGCCATCGGGCACGCCGCCCAGCACGCCGGCGAGAACGGGCGCCGCGTCGGCGATGCGGGGCAGACCAAGGGCGATGTGATCGAGGAGGACGCGCTCCATCCGGCTCAGGCTTTCCAGGCCCTGGTGTCGAAGGTCGCCGGCAGCGGGATGAAGAGGCTCTTCCGCGGCGCCTCGATCTCCCGCGTGATGTGGCCCTGCCCGGTGGTGTCGTCGGCCAGCATGATGTCGCCGGGCCCGAAGCGGCGCTTGGTGCCGTCGCCGCATTCCACCTCGGCCCGCCCGGCCAGCGTGATCACGAACTGGCGCCGAGGGGCCACGTGGAAGTCCAGCGCCCCGCCCGCCGGGGTCTCGCGGAAGATCACGCCCTCGGAGGGCACGAGATCGGACAGGGTGCCATACGTGCTGGGCTTGAGCGGGATGTCCAGGTCCTCGAAGTGCGACTTCTGATCGGCGCCGGTATAGATCCGCACGGCCTTCATGAGCGCTCCATGATCTCGCGCATCTTCCGGAAGACGAGCGCGCGCTGGCGATTGGCCTCGGGCAGGGTGTCGAGGTCCACCGGGGCCACGGTGAGCCCGTAGGCGGGATAGGTCGGGATGTCCTCGTCGGCTAGCGGCTTGAGCTTCTCTTTTCTCTCGAACGCGGCGGCCACGTAGGGGGCGAGCTCGCGCGCTTTCTTCTCGACCCGCGCGGCCTCGCGCTCCCGGAACTCGGGCATCACCTGCCCCGCGAAGAGCTCCAGCGACTCGCAGATATGCTCGTGGCGATTGTTGCCGCCCTGCTGGATGAAGACGGTCTGATCGACGCCGGACTCCTCGAAGGTCCGGAGGTGGTCGCGCAGCTGCGCGGGCGTGCCGATGCCGCCGGTGCCGCCGCCCATCAGCTCCATGCCCAAGGCATCCCGCACCGCCACGTACTTGTTCCAGATATTGGTGCGCCCAGGCTTGTGGGTGCCGAAGGCGTAGTGGTGGCCCAGAGCGAACTGGAAGAAGCGGAAACCGTCGGTGCCCCGCCGCCGCGCCTCCGCCTCGTCGGGGTGGCAGGAGAAGGAGGTGACCATGGCGATATTGGGATTCACCGCGTGCCCGATGGGCACGCACTCCTTCTTGAACGTCTCGTAGTAGTCGTCCACCCACTGGCGCGCCTCCGCGGGATCGATGAAGGCGAAGGTGAGCGCGCCGATGCCCAGCTGGGCCGCGAGGTGGATGGTATTGCGATTGGAGCACGCCACCCAGAGCGGCGGGTGCGGCTTCTGCACCGGCTTGGGGACGACATTGCGCACCGGCATGGAGAAGTACTTCCCCTGGAAACCGGGATAGGGATCCATCACCATCATGTTGGCGACCTGCTCCACCGTCTCGCGCCACATGGCGCGGCGCTCGTCGGCCTCGATGCCGAAGCCCTCCAGCTCCGCGCGGGAGGCGGACTCGCCCGTGCCCCAGTCCACGCGGCCGTTGGAGACCAGGTCCAGGGTGGCGATGCGCTCGGCGATGCGGGCGGGCTGGTTGTAGCCGGGCGGCATGAGCACGATCCCATGACCCAGGCGGATGCGCTTGGTCCGCTGGGAGGCGGCGGCGAGAAACCCCTCGGGGGCGGAGGAGTGCGAGTACTCCTCCAGGAAGTGATGCTCCACCTCCCAGGCATGGTCGATGCCCAGCCGGTCCGCCAGCTCCACCTGATCGAGCGCGTCCTGGAACAGCCGCTGCTCGGCGCCCTCGGTCCAGGGGCGCGGGAGCTGATGCTCGTAGAAGATGCCGAACTTCATTTGGTGCCTCCGGCGTTGGGCATGTCCCAGCGGAAGGTCTGCGCCGTAGCCGACAGGGGCAGCGCCAGCGCGGAGAGGACCACGAGGGCCACGAGCGGGAGGAGGCGGGAGACGGGCGAGCGGCGGATCACGCCGCCCAGACTATCACGCGGCGTGCGCGGCGTCAGCGCCGGCGTCCGTGCCGGCCCAGTGCCAACGTCGATGCCGCCCCGGTGCCAACGCTCAACGCGCCCAGGTCAGTCCTCTCTGGTCGGGTGGGGGCGGCGGCGCAGGACGCGGAGGGACGTCGCGCGCGCCCGCGTACACCGCGAGGCCGGCGGCGAGACCCGCCGCGATCACGCCGAAGGTGACCCGGTACGCCAGCTCGGATGAGACACCCCCGGAGGAGGGAAAGGCGGCGATGATGGCCCCGGTGAGGATGGGAAGCCCCGCGCAGCCCACCACCTGGGCCAGGTTCACCGTGGTCACACCGCGTCCCGCCAGCTCGTCGGGAAAGAGGCTCCGCCCATGCGCCACGATCACCACGCTATACGCCGTCACCAGGCAGAAGAACACGAGCAGCACCACCGCGCCGAGGATCACGACGGAGCCGAGCGCGCCCGCCAGCACCACACGCTTGCGCGTGTTGAAGATCCGGTCGAGCGGACCGTAGGCGAGGATACCCACCAGCTGCGCCAGCCCCATCGCGAGCAGCACGTTGCCGCGCGTGATGGCGTCCATGCCGTGGACGTCGTGGAGATACGGCCCCGCCCACAGCCCCAGCACGGTGATCATGCTCGCGTAGGCGAAGGTGTGGATGGCGAGCACGCGCGGGAGCCCGGGGCTCCGCCACACCTGCGCGAGCCCGCGCAGGATGGCGCCGAGGCGCTCCGCGGCGGGCGCGGCGGGCGCCCGGCCGGGCGGCGCGTCGCGAACGAGGAGATGGAAGAGCACGCCCACGAGCACGGTCACCGCGGTGGCGTACACGAACGCCCAGCGCCACCCCACCTGCTCGGTGACCGCGGCGAGCGGGGTGGCGGCGACGAGCGTGCCGAGGTTCGAGAGCGCGAAGATCCACGACAGCGCGGTGGTGAAGCGCGCGCCCCCGTACCAGCGATGGCAGAGCACCACCGCGCCCATGAAGCTCCCCGCACAGCCGAGCCCGATCACCGCGCGGGCCACGACGAGCCCGGTGGCGGTGGTGGCGGCGGCGTGGAGCAGCGACCCTACCACCGCGAGCAGGGTGAGGGCGCCGATGGTGCGGCGAGGACCCACCCGGTCGAAGACCATGCCCACCGGGAGCTGCACCACGCCCAGCGCGAGGAAGAAGACACCGTTGGCGAGCCCGAGGGCGTCGGGGGACAGCGCGAGGTCACGCGAAACCTCGGGAGCGATGGCGGACAGCGACGCGCGATAGAACTGGCTGACCGCGGTGAGGGCGGAGAGAAGCGCGACGACGCGTAGCACGGGACCGGCGGAGCCCTTCACGGAGTCGGTCACGGGATCAACCACAGAATCGGCCACGGGATCGGCCACGGGATCGGCCACGGGATCGGA
>WNFK01254455.1_pt1 | contig 11394 bp, 4 predicted proteins | sample 5400281 | NCBI WGS metagenome assembly WNFK01 (sample SAMN13153350, study PRJNA577476) | soil metagenome | isolation source: 20 cm soil on Douglas fir-dominated hillslope | place: USA:California | collected 2013-09-17
GGATGGTCCACGGCCACGAGCCTGATCTCGTCGAGGTACGCCGTTTCCCACAGCTCTTCGGTGACCTGGAGGACGTAGCGGCCATAGCGCGGTTCGAGGGCGTCGCCGGGAATGCGCAAGTACTCCTGCGACGCGCCCGCCGGCGCGTAGGCGTTGGCGCCGGTCGCCATGAGCCCCACGGGCATCCCCAACGCGCTCTGCCACATCACGTCCGTGATGAACCGGAATTGCTTCCCATCCCACGTATAGAGGAAGGCACACGACCCCTTCAACTGCTCCAACTCGATCACGTCCGCATCAGTACCGGGGAAATAGACGGTCTGTGGCACGCCGTTGGTCCATTCCACGCGCAGCACGTCGGCCTTGAGGTGCGACCCGAGGCCGAAGTGCGTCAACCGCTCGGTCGCGACGCGTGTCTGGTAGATCTCTCCCGCGCGCACCTCGATGCGCGAGCCGATGCCGAAGTTGTTGTTCTTGCCGCTGCCGGTCCGCAGCGCAGTGAGCTGCACCTCCATGCCCAGATTGGCGTTGCCGCCGTCGTTCCGGAGCAAGTGCACACCTCTGCCGCCCGCCACGAACAGGTCCTGGTCGCCGTCACCGTCCACGTCCCTCACGGCGATGGCGCTTACGTCCTTCCCGAGCGTGGCAGGCAGGAGCATGCTCCGGTCTTGGAATCGGCCGGTGCGGTCGTTGTGAAACAGCGACACGCCGCGCGCTCCGGCGATCACGAGATCGAGCCAGCCGTCGTTGTCGTAGTCCACAAACTCGGCCAGGCGCCCCCCCCCCCCCCCCCCCGCTGCGGAATCGGACACGACGAGCAGATCCAGCGCGCCATCGTTGTCGTAGTCCCCGGCGGCGACCGCGACGGAGCCGCGAGCCCCCGCGAAACCGCTCGCCGCAGTCACGTCGCGGAACCCCTGCACGCCGTCGTTGTGATACAGCGCAGTTGGACCGGCCACGAAGACGTCAGTGCGCCCGTCACCGTCGAAATCCCCGAAGGCCGCGTCGCTGCCCTTGCCGAGCCCGGACGTCCCCGTGAACGTCCCGTCCAGGTTGTTCCGATAGATCCGGTTCCCCGTCTCTCCGACGAGCAGCAGGTCGAGGTCGCCGTCGTGGTCGAGATCGACGAACAGCGCCTTCTGGGCGCCACCGACGTCGGCGACGCGCGCCGCGGCCGTAGCGTCTCGGAACTTGCCGGCTCCGTCGTTGCGCAGCAGATAGCCCCGACCGTCTTGGCCGATAGCGAACAAGTCGAGCCAGCCATCGTTGTCGTAGTCGGCGAACGTCGCGTGGCGAGCGCCGGCGGGAAGGACGAGGCCGGTGTGCGCTGTGACGTCCGCGATGAAGCCGCCGTGCACGTTGTAGATCGTGGCCGGCGCCACGAACAGATTGTCCTCACCGTCCCCGTCGTAATCGCCGAGCGCGAGTGCGGTGGCGCCAGTTTGGCCCCCTCCTTCCGACAGACCGGATTCGCCGGTGACATCAGTGAACCGGACCTCCGTCGTCTGCCCCATCCGCAGGAGCCCGCGCGCCGTGATCAGCGACGCGGGGTTAAACGCGAGGATCGGCCGGCCGATGAGCGGGCCCTCGGTCCACGCGACGTCGCGCAGCGACGCCTGATATGGGGTCGTGACCTCCATGGCCCGGAGGAAACGGTCCAGCGCCACGCGCGCCTCGGGGAGCTTGCCTGCGCGCAGGGAGCGGAGCGTCGCGTCCAGATGGGGCTTGGCCTCCTTCGGCGGCTCCGGCCGCAGGCGGCGCACTTCCTCGAGGTGCCGCACGGCGCTATCCGCCGCGCCTTGCCGCACGAGTAGATCCACGAGCTGCAGTCGCACCGCCAGGTTCGCGGGGGCCTGCGCGAGCACCTCGCGCAACCGGTCTGGATTCTGGGGCTCGAGCTGAGCGAGGGCGTACAGGACCTTCGCGTCGCGCGCCAGATCCTGAAGCGTCGCGCGCGCCTCGGCCTCTCGACCCGTGAGCGCGTAGAGCTTGGCGACGATGAGACCGATTTCCGGATTCTTCGGAGTCGACCGATCGAGGCGCTGCGCGCGGCGCAGCTGGGCCTCGGCATCCTGCAACCGCCCACCCCGCAGGTACGTGAGGCCGAGGTTCGCGTATCCGGTGGGATTATCAGGCGTGAGCGCCACGACGGTCTTGAACTGCACTTCCGCTTCCGGGAGCAGACCGCGCTCGAGGTCGGTGAGCCCGAGGTAGTGCGCGGTGAACAGCTCCTGCCGGTCGATCGGTTTCGATCGGCAACCGCTCGTCACGAGCACTAGCGCGGCGACGAGCGAAAGGGCCTTGGATGCGCTATCCTGCGGCATGATCGTCAAGTCGATCAACTCGCGGTTCATGCGCCGTGTATTGCTCGCGGGCGCGTTGGCGTGCGTGAGCTGCCGGCGCGACACCCAGGCGCCGCTCTTCGAGGTCGTAGCACCTGCGGCGAGCGGTGTGACGTTCGCCAATACGCTGCCCCCGGACGCCGAGGCCAGTGCGTTCAATATCCTGGACTACCTCTACTACTACAACGGCGGCGGCGTCGCAGCGGGAGACATCGACGGCGACGGGCTCCCCGACCTCTACTTCACGTCGAACCTGGGGCCCGACCGGCTCTATCGCAACAAGGGACACTTCCAGTTCGAGGACATCACCGAGCGCGCCGGCGTGGCGGGGCCGCCGGGATGGAAGAGTGGCATCACGATGGCCGACGTGAACGGCGACGGGCGGCTCGACATCTACGTCTCCGCCGTCAACTACCTCGCCATGCACGGGCGCAACATTCTCTACATCAATAACGGAGACGGCACCTTCACCGACCGGACCCGAGAGTACGGGCTGGAGCATGAGGGCTACTCCACGCAAGCCGCCTTCTTTGATTACGACGGGGACGGCGACCTCGACATGTACCTGCTCAACAGCTCGGTCCACACCGAGCGCAAGCCCAGCTACCAACCCCAGCGCACCCCCCGGCACCAGCGCGCCGGCGATCGGCTCTTCCGGAACGACGGCGGTCATTTTGTGGACGTCAGCGAGCGTGCCCACATCTACGGCGGCGTGGAAGGGTACGGCCTCGGCGTCGTCGCGAGCGACCTGAACGGGGATGGCTGCCCCGACCTGTACATCGCCAACGACTTCCAAGAGAACGACTTTCTCTACTGGAACAACTGCGACGGCACGTTCACCGAGTCGATCGCTCGCGCCGCGCCGCATACTAGTCAGTTCTCGATGGGCGTCGATGCCGCGGACTTCAACAACGACGGCCGGGTCGATCTCGTCGTCCTAGATATGCTGCCGGACCGCGAGGACATCCTCAAGACATCGGTCAACGCGGACGAGCTCGACGTCTTCAACCTGAAGCTGCAGGCCGGCTACCACGCGCAGTATGCCCGCAACACGCTGCAGCTGAACCGCGGTCTAGGACGGTTCAGCGACATCGGGTATCTGGCGGGTGTCTACGCCACCGACTGGAGCTGGGCTCCCCTCCTTGCCGACCTCGATAACGACGGCTTCAAAGACCTCTTCATCACCAACGGGATCTGGCGTCGGCCCAACGACCTCGACTACCTCACGTTCGTGCAGAGCCAGGCGCAGCGGGACGACAAGGCCCTGATCGCCATGATGCCTCACGTCCCCCTGGCCAATTACGCCTATCGCAACAACGGCAATCTCACGTTCACGGACATGGCCGGCCCCTGGGGCCTGGCGCAGCCTGGCTTCTCGAACGGGGCGGCCTACGTCGATCTCGACAACGATGGTGCGCTCGACCTGGTCGTGAACAACGTCAACGCACCAGCGGCGATCTATCGGAATCATGCGCGCGGCGCCTACCTGCGGGTCCAGCTCAACGGCAGCGGCGCCAACAGCGCGGGGATCGGCGCCAAAGTCGTCGTCCGCACAGGGGGAAAGACGCAGCTCCTCGAGCAGATGCCGACGCGCGGCTTCGAGTCTTCCGTCGATCCCCGCCTCCACTTCGGCCTCGGCTCGGCAAGCCGGGTGGATTCCCTGATCGTGATCTGGCCCGACCGTCGCTTTCAGATCCTGACGAACGTCGCGGTCAATCAGTCGCTCACGCTGTCCCAGAAGGATGCCGCCGGACGATTCGCCTACACTCCCCTCGCGAGCGCACCGGCGCAGCCTCTGTTCGCCGACGTGACGAGCCGATCCGGCCCGGCGCTGATCGATTTCAAACACGAGGAGAACACGTTTTACGACTTCACGCGCGAACCGCTGATGCCGCACTTGCTGTCGACCGAGGGGCCCGCCCTGGCCGTGGGCGATGTGAACGGCGACGGGCTCGACGATATCTACGTCGGAGGCGCGAAGTGGCAGCAGGGCCGGATCTTCGTGCAGCAGCGGAACGGCACGTTCCTGTTGGCGAGCGAACCCGCGATCGCCGCCGACAGTCTGGCCGAAGACGTGGATGCGGTGTTCTTCGACGCCGACGGCGACGGCGACATGGACCTGTACGTCGTGAGCGGGGGCAACGAGTTCTGGGATGACGCCGAGCCGTTGCGGGACCGGCTCTACACCAACGATGGACACGGGTCTTTTGCGAGGGGCCAGCATGCGCTCCCCGACTTCTTTCATAATGGGTCTTGTGTCGTCCCCGGCGATTTCGATGGGGACGGCGACATCGATCTGTTTGTCGGGAGCCGAGTCGTGGCCCGCAAGTACGGTCTCACACCGCGCAGTTACCTGCTCCAGAACGATGGGAAAGGCCACTTCACCGACGTCACACTCGACAAGGCACCGGCGCTGGCGGACGCCGGCATGGTCACTGCCGCCGCCTGGATCGATAAGGACCTCATCGTCGTCGGCGAGTGGATGCCGGTGCGGGTATTCCGGCAGGAGAATGGCCACCTCGTGGATCAGACCGCCAAGGCGGGGCTCGCGGGAACGAACGGCTGGTGGAACAGCGTCACCGCGGCCGATCTCAACGGCGACGGTCGCAAGGACCTGGTGCTCGGTAATCTCGGACTCAACTCGGACATCCGGGCATCCCAGTCCGAGCCGGCGCGCCTGTACGTCGGTGACTTCTTCGGGAACGGCACGCTCGAGCAGGTCTTCACGTTCTACAAGCACGGAGTGAGTTATCCGCTCGCGGGCCGCGACGAATTGCTCGGCGTGATGCCCCAGCTGCGCAGCAAGTACCCGACGTACGCCGCATTCGGTGCCAGCCGCTTTGAAGGCATCTTTTCCTCCGCGGAGCGACGGCGCGCCACGGTTCTCGAAGCGCGAGATTTTGGCACGTCCATCGCGCTGAACGAGGGCGACGGCACCTTCGATCTCCGGATACTGCCCGCTGAAGGGCAGTTCGCACCCGTGTACGCGGCGCTCGCAAACGACTTCGATGGTGATGGACGCGTCGATCTGCTGCTCGGCGGGAATTTCTACGGGGTCACGCCCGCGCAGGGGCGTTACGATGCGAGCTACGGCCTGCTGCTCTCGGGCGATGGGAAGGGCGGCTTCATGCCGGTCGACCTCGATCGGAGTGGCCTCGTGATCGAGGGACAGGTGCGGCACCTGGCGCAGCTCACGGGCGCGAACGGTGAGCGCCTGATCGTCGTGGCGCGAAACGGCGCTCCGTTACAGCTGCTGCGGCTCGCGCGGTGATCGCGCGCGACTGGTTCGGTGTCACGCCGCAGGGTCGGCGTGTCCAGCTGTTTACGCTGACCAACGCGAACGGGATCGAGGTCAAGATCATCGAATACGGCGGCATCATCCTCTCCATCAAGGTCGCGGATCGACGCGGCGTCCCCGCCAACGTGGTCCACGGTTTCCCGACGCTGGACGGGTATGTCAACGACACCGATTACGTGGGCGCGGTGGTCGGCCGCTACGCCAACCGCATCGCGGGAGGAGGATTCACACTGCGCGGCCGTCGCTACGAGCTCGCTCGCAACATGGGCACCAGCCACCTGCACGGCGGCCTCCACGGATTCAATAAAGTGGTTTGGCGAGCCGAGGATGACGGGACGCTGCGGTACGAGAGCCCGGCCGGCGAGGAAGGGTATCCCGGCGCGCTGTCGGCCCGCGTCCGCTACACGCTGACCGAGGACAATGCGCTCGAGTGCGATTTCACGGCCACCACCGATGCGCCCACGCACGTCAACTTCACGCAGCATTCCTACTTCAATCTCGCGGGTCGAGACGATGTGCGCGGTGTCGGCATTCTGGACCACGTGCTGTCCCTGAATGCCAAACGCTTTCTGCCTGTGGACTCGCGCGTCGTACCGACGGGTGAGCTGCGCGAGGTGAAGGGGACCCCTTTCGACTTTACGACACCTACGGCGATCGGGCTGCGGATCGACGCGAACGACGAACAGCTGCGTCTCGGCAGCGGCTACGACCACAACTGGGTCGTCGATCGCGTCGGGGGCGGATTGGTTCAAGCTGCGACGTTGCACGATCCGGCAAGCGGCCGCACGCTCGAGGTGCTGACCACGCAGCCGGGCATCCAGTTTTATTCGGGGAACGCCCTGCGTAGCCGGCGGCCGCGCTCCGCGCTCGCCTTGGAGCCACAGCACTTTCCCGACACCCCCAATCACCCTGAGTTTCCCACGACCGTGCTGGCGCCTGGTGAGGAATACCACGCGCAAATCGTCTATCGGTTCCATCACGGCTCTTGACGCCGTCCGTTCCGCGGTTCAGAATCGGCACCGTCTGGCACGACCTCCTCCCCAACGGCTTTCCAGAGGGCGCGTATGAAACCACTCCTACTGTTGTGCTCGATCGCGGGGCTCGCGCTGCTGTGCCCGACCCCGCTCGGCGCGCAAGAACCGACCGGCACTGTTCGCGGACGGGTCGTCGACAACGTGTCGCGGCAACCGCTCACCGGAGTCACGGTCACGGTCGGAAGTCGCAGCGCCTTGACCCAAGCGGACGGTCGCTACCGAGTGACCGCGGTACCCGCCGGCACGGCCTCGTTGCGGGCGCGGATGCTCGGATACGCGCCGGTGACGCAGTCCATCACGGTCGCGGGGGGCGATACGGTCGTCGTCGATGTCACCCTGACCGCGCAGGCGTTGGGCCTGGCCGAGGTGGTGGTCGTCGGGTACGGCGAGCAGAGCGCGGGCAACATCACCGGCGCGGTGACGCAGCTTTCGTCGGGGCAGTTCAACACCGGTCGCATCGTAAGCCCGGCGGAGCTGATCCAAGGCAAGATCCCGGGCGTGCAAGTCGTGGACAACAACGAGCCGGGCGGTGGCCTCTCGCTACGGATTCGGGGCACCACCTCGGCCAACGGCAGCAACGAGCCTCTGTATGTCATCGACGGCATGCCGGTGGGCAACTACAGCGGCGGCGGCCTGTCGGCCGGTCGCGACCCGCTCAACAGCCTGAATCCGGATGACATCGCGAGCATTACGGTGCTCCGGGATGCCTCGGCGGCGGCGATCTACGGCACCAATGGCACCAACGGCGTGATCATCATCACGACCAAGCGCGGCACCCGTCCACTCGTCGAGTACACAGCCAGCACCTCCGCCTCGGAGGTCACGCGGCTTCCCGAGATGCTCAACGCCCAGCAGTTCGCGGCGGCGGTGCAGGCGCATTCGTCCAACGGGGGCCAGCTGCTGACTGCGAGCACCGACTGGTTCAGCCAGATCGACCGGACCGCGTACGGACAGGACCACAACCTCTCGGTCTCCGGCTCGGACCCCAACACCACCTGGCGGCTGTCTGGCGGATTCCTCGATCAGGACGGGATCCTGGACGCAAGCCGGGTCCAGCGGCTCGCTCTGGCGATGAACCTGCACCAGCGGATCTTCAACGATCGGTTGAACGTACAAGCGAACCTGCGCGGCTCCCGCGAGCATGACCTGTTCACGCCGGGCGGCGTACTGTCAAACGCCGCGCAGATGGGGCCGACCCAGCCGATCTTCGACTCCACCAGCACGACCGGGTACTACAACTGGGCGGGGACGTTGCTGCAGTCCGCTGACAACCCGCTGGAAATCCTGCGGCTGAGCACGGACCAGGGGACCACGTATCGCACGATCGGCAACGTCCAGGGCTCGTACCGCCTGCCGTGGCTCGATCAGGCTTTTACAGCCAACCTGAACCTCGGCTTCGACCTGGCCAAGGCCGACCGCCAGACGTTCAACCCGAGCACCCTGCACGCCCAGCAGAAGACCGGCACCGACGGCAGCGACTATAACTACAACAACTCGCAGGCCAACTCGGTGATGGAGATGTACCTCAACTACTCCGCCCCGCTGCGCGTCGCGCCGGGCACCATCGACATCACGGGCGGATACTCGTACTCCCAGTCCCATTCCGACTTCTCGTCGTATCTGGGCACCGGCCTCAGCACAGACGTCCTTGGCGGCAACGGTGTCACGTCGGCGCTGAACGTGCAGAACCAGCGCTTCATCAACGAAGACCGGCTGATCTCCTTTTTCGGACGTGTCAACTACAACCTCAACGACCGCTATCTCGCCTCGGTCAGCCTCCGGCACGATGGCTCGTCCCGGTTCGGGCTGGAGCGCCAGTGGGGGAACTTCCCGTCGCTGTCCGTCGGCTGGCGCGTGTCGCAAGAGGGGTTCATGCGCCGCTTCGGGTCTCTCTCGGATTTGAAGCTGCGCGGGTCGTGGGCGCGGACCGGGAACCAGCCCACCGCGTTCTACCTCGCGTGGCCCACCTTCCAGGCCGGGGACGCGCAGTCTCAGGTCGAGTTCGGCGAAGGCAACTTCCTGAGCACGCTCCGGGCGGGCAACTACAACACGAATATCGGGTGGGAGGAGACGGACGCCTACAACGCGGGTGTCGACTTCGGGTTTGCCAACCAGCGCTACACCGGCACTGTCGACTGGTACACGCGGAATACCTCGAACCTGATCTTTTCGGTGGCGTGCGCGTCCGGTTCGTGCCTGTCGGACAGGATCACGAAGAACGTCGGACGCATGCGGAACCGTGGCGTCGAACTGGGACTCAACGCCCGCGTTCTGGACGGAACGGGACGTCGCTTCAGGTGGACGGCCGCCTTGACCGTGACCCACAATACCAACGAGATGCTCGCCATCGATCCGGCGGCCGGCGCCACACAACTGCTGGTCGGCGGCATCGCCGGCGGCGTCGGGAACTTCATCGAGGTGCTCCAGCCGGGGTACGCGGTCAACTCGTTCTTCGTGTACCAGCACAAGCGGGACGCGAGCGGCAAGCCCATCTACGCGGACAACAACGGACTGTCCAGTGGCAAGTTCACGGGCACGCCGGATGGGACGATCAATGAGCAGGACCTGTACGTGGACATCAACGGTGACAGCATCATCAACTTCAACGACCGGCGGCCCCTGCACGATTCCGCGCCGAAGTGGATCGTCGGCCACACATCGTACCTCGAGTGGGGGAACTGGAGCCTCGACTTTACGCTGCGGGCCTACCTGGGAAACTACGTGTACAACAACGTGGCCTCGAACCTCGGTACCTATCAGGAGCTGCGGCGGGGCTCGCCGTACAACCTGCACGCGTCGGTCCTCGAGACGAACTTCGATTCGCCACAGTACTTCTCGGACTACTACGTCGAGGACGCGTCGTTCCTGCGCCTCGACAACCTAACCATGGCCTATGCGTTCCAGTATCGCGGCTCGCCGATGCGTCTGTTCGCCTCGGCAAAGAACGTCTTCACGATCACCGGGTACAGCGGCGTAGATCCCACCGCCGGCCTCAACGGCATCGACAACAACATCTATCCGCGGTCGCGCACGTTCAGTGCCGGCTTGACGGTCCGGCTGTAATCGTGGCCATGGACCATTCCAGGAGGAACGGATCAATGAACCGCAAAACCATGGCGCTTGCGAGTGGTGTCGCCTGCCTGTTCCTGGCCGCGACCGCGTGCACCGACTTGACGGTGGCACCGAAGAGCACCATCACAAACAGCAACGTGTTCACCGACCCGGCCTCGTACCGGGCATTCGTGGCGAAGCTGTATGCGGGGCTCGCCGTCACCGGCCAGCAGGGCGGTGCCGGGCAACCCGACCTCGACCCGAGCTTCGATGAGGGCTTCTCGCAGTACATCCGGCTGTGGTGGCAGATGAACGAGCTGCCCACCGACGAGGCGATCATCGCCTGGAACGACGGCTCCCTATCCGAGCTGAACTCCGGGAACTGGGGCTCGAGCAACGCCTTCCTCGGAGCGATGTACAACCGCATCACGTTCCAGGTGACGCAGGCTAACGAGTTCCTGCGTCAGACGACCGACGCGGTGCTCGATGGGCGCGGTGTCACGGGTCCGCTGCGGAGCGAGATCCGCACGTACCGTGCCGAAGCCCGGTTCCTTCGAGCGCTTAGCTACTGGCACGCCATCGATCTCTTCGGCAATTACATCCTCGTGACGGAGGACGACCCCGTGGGCGGCCCCCCGCCCCTGGGCGCCACGCGCCAGCAGATCTATGACTTCATCGTTAGCGAGTTGACCGCCATCCAGAGCAATCTTCCGACGCCCGGCGCGGCAGCGTACGGACGCGCGACCACCATGGCCGACCAGATGCTGCTGGCCAAGGTCTACCTGAACGCCGGGGTCTACACGGGCGCGCCGCACTACGCAGAGGCCATGACCGCGGTGAACGCCGTCATCGGGTCGGGCACCTACAGCCTGGCGCCGATCTACCTGAATAACTTCAAGGCGGATAACAACACCTCAACCGAGATCATCTTCGCGGTACCGTCGGATGGGGCGCGCACCCAGTCGTATGGCAACACGAACTTCCTGATTCATGCCTCATGCGGCGGCAGTATGAGCAACGCCGCGTACGGCGTCGAGGGATGCTGGTGGGGCCTGCGGCTCAAACCCGAAGCGTACGCCCTCTATCCCGCCGGTGACGGGCGCGCCTCGTACTTTTATACGACTGGCCAGACGGTCGCGGTGACCGACATGTACAATTTCACGAACGGGATCGCCGCGCCCAAGTACCAGAACGTCACCTCGTCCGGGGCGCCCGGCTCGCGGACAAACTTCGTCGACACGGATTTCCCGATGTTTCGCCTTGCCGACGCGTACTTGATGTATGCCGAGTTGAACCTGCGCGGCGGAGGCGGTACGCCGCAGCAGGCGCTTGACTACGTGAACGCGCTGCGCGTGCGCGCGTACGGAGACTCGAGTGGCGTCATCACGGCCGGCCAGCTCACGCTGCCGTTCCTCTTGGACGAGCGCGGGCGCGAGCTGCTATGGGAAGGCCATCGCCGGACCGACCTGATCCGGTTCGGGGAGTTCACCGGCAGCACGCGCAACTGGGCGTGGAAGGGCGGCGTCCTCGGGGGGCAGTCGATCGCAGCCACGCTCGCCCTCTATCCCCTGCCGGCGTCCGAGTTGATTGCCAACCCGAATCTCCAGCAGAATCCGGGCTACTGAGCGCGCGGAAACTCTGGCTCTTTCTCGCATTGGCGGGGGCGGCG
>WNFK01151605.1_pt1 | contig 11385 bp, 9 predicted proteins | sample 5400281 | NCBI WGS metagenome assembly WNFK01 (sample SAMN13153350, study PRJNA577476) | soil metagenome | isolation source: 20 cm soil on Douglas fir-dominated hillslope | place: USA:California | collected 2013-09-17
CCGCAGGTTCTCGAGGCCCGCGTCCGGGGGGCTGACGTAGGCGAGCCATCCGATGCGGGCGGGGCCGGGCGGGCGCTGGGCCAGCGCGCGGGTGGCGCCCAGGGCCACCAGCCCCGGAGCGAGGGCCAGCACGGCCCGGCGCGATACCACGCTCCCCTGCCCGAGTCCAACCCGCGACATCGCGCCCCTCCGATCCAGTGTGCCCTACGTGTGACTGACGGCTGCTTATCCTATCCCAATCGCGGAGGCTCCGGGGCCCGCGCGGGACCGGAGACGGGCGGGGCGACCGGGCGGCGCTGCGGCAGCGCGATGGCCCGGAGGCTGTCGAGATCGATCGCGGGCATGTCGAGGCTGAGGGCACGCAGCACGCCGTTGGCCAGCTCGTTGTACCCGGTGAACGCGCGCCGGAGCCGCGCGCGCCAGGCCATCAGGCCGCCGTTGGCGTGCAGCTCGAAGGCCGACTCGCGGCCGTCCAAGGCGGAGGACACGTGATCGGCGGCGAGCTGGAGCAGCGCCGCGCGCTGCAACGCGGTGTACCGGCCCCCGCCGAAGGACTCCTCGAACCCGGCCCCGACCTCGGGCGACGTCAGATCCTTGTCCGACGGCGCCACCACCAGCGATGAGCCGGGCACGATCCGGAGGATCTCCGCCATGCGCTGCCGTGCCTTCTGCATCGCGATGCTGCCCGCCGCCACGTGGCCCCGGCCCGGCACGCAGTAACCCGCGGCCGAGACGTCCGGGTCGAGCTCCGCGGCGGTCTGGCAGCTCCGGACGGTCTGCACGTCCACGACGAGATCCATCAGGTGCTCGATCGTCGGCTCGTGATCCTTGAGCCCCATCGCGTCCGCGCAGGCGAGCGCGAGCCCGAGCGTGAATTCGGCCTTGGCCAACCAGGCGTAGAGCTGATGCCAGAAGCACCAGGCGGCGATCGGGTCGGGCGAGGCCTCGGTGAGGAACACCCGGTCCCACGGGACCAGCACCTCCTCGAGCCACATCTGCCCGTCCAGCTCGTCGAAGCGGCTGCTGAGCGGGGCCAGGAACGGGTTCACGTGGCGGGCCGAGGTCTTCCGGCACACCACGGTGACCCCGGGGGCGTTGACCGGTACGACGAAGGTGGCCCGGTGCCCGTCGCGATCCACCCCGGAGTGCGCGCCGATGTACACGTCCTCGGCGTAGACCGGGCTCGTGTGCATCCCGACCTTGCCGCTCAGCACGAGGCCCGCCCCGGTCTCGCGGACCACGCGAAGCGCCGCCCGTTGATCGGCGTCCTCGCGGAGCCGGTAGCCGATGGTCGCGGCGCCCGCGGAGAAGGTCAGGAAGCGGCCGGTGCGGACGATCAGGTCCCGGTACGCGGCGGCCGCCGTGATCTGCTGCGGGGATACGTTCCGCTGCTGGACCACGTCGAGGATGCCGAGGGCGATCAGGTTCCCGTAGCCGGGTGTGTGGGTCATGTTGCCTGCGGTCAGGAAGATGGTCGCGGCGTAGCTCCGGCCCATCGCGCGCAGATCGGCCGAGGTCCTGGGCAGCGTGAACGCCCATGGCGGGCGGGCGCCACCACCGGCGGCCGGCGCGAGCAGGACATCCTGCCAGGCGGGGTCGTGGTGGCGGTCGTACCAGGCGACGTACTCGTCCACCATCGGCCGGGTGGCCGGATGGAGGGTCACGTCATCGATGAGCCCCTCGCCGATGACCCAGACCCGGCGTCCGTCGTGCAGGGCGTCACGGTACTCGCTGCCGGTTCTCACACGCTGGTCCCCTCGCTTGCTCCGTTGCGCTGCCGGGCGGATATCCTATCCCAAGACCACGCGCTCGGCATGCCCGGGGCGCTCCGGCTTGACAGTCCCGCGCGCCCCCGGGTACTGTGCCGCCACCCACACTCCCCTGGAGGAGAGCCCATGAAGCGCTTCTCGACGATGCTCGCCGTGTCGCTGGCCGTCTCGATGGTGGTGGCCGCCTGCGCCTCCATGCAGACCGGAGGCCGGGACCTCGTGACGAAGGCCGTCTCCGCCCAGGGCGGTGCCGACGCCCTCGCCGCGGTCAAGACCATCTCCTACAAGGCGACGGTCCGGCAGTGGGAGCCCGAGCAGTCCGCCAAGGCGGGCGGCGAGATGCGCCTGACCGGCGACTCGACGGTGGTCACCGTCGTGGACGTGGCCACGGGCAGCACGCGCAGCGACTGGGTGCGTAACTTCCAGTACCCGGCCCCGCGCACCTTCACGTTCAGTGAGATCACGGCGCGCGAGGCCGGCTACGTGGCCGGCATCGACAGCAACGGCCGCACCAAGCAGAGCCGCGAGGCGAATCCGCCCGCGCATTCGATGTCGAGCCTCCGGCTTGCCACCGCCCAGCGCGAGCTGCTCGCCGCCTCGCCCCTGCTCGCGCTCGAGATGTCGAAGAGCCCGGACCGCGTCACCTCGGCCCCGAGCGTGACGGTGGGCGGCGTCTCGCATCCCGCGGTGGACTACCGGGTCGGCGGGCAAACCCTCACCGTCCTCTTCGACCCGGCCACCGGGCTGCCCGCCCGCGTGCGCGCCCTCGACTACGACAATATCTGGGGTGACGTGACCTGGGACCTGGTGCTCGCCGACTGGCAGACCGTCGGCACGACCCGCATCGCGACGTCCCGCAAGTACGAGCTGAACGGCCGCACCGTGATGGACGTGAAGCTCAGCGACGTCACGCTGAACACCCCCATCGCGGCGGACCGGCTCGCGATTCCCGCGCCCTTTCTCGCGACCGCGCGCCCGGCGGCGGCCGCCGGCGTGCCGTACCAGTGGGTCATCCGGCGGCAGTTCATCGGCACGTACCTCGACTCGGACCAGCCGAGCTACGACACGCAGAGCGCTCCCGGCCTGAAGCTGGAAGAGCTCGCCCCCGGCATCCAGCACGTGGTGGGTGGCTCGCACAATAGCCTGATCGTCGAGATGAAGGACCACCTGATCGTGTTCGACGCCCCGGTCTCGGACTGGCAGTCGACGTGGACGATCAGCGCGGCGCGTGGCAAGTACGTGCGCAAGCCGATCAAGTACCTCGTGCTCACGCACCACCACATGGACCACGCGGGCGGCATCCGGGCCTACGCCGACGCGGGGGCCACCATCGTCACCGGCCAGGGCACCGCCGCGCACTTCCGGCAGGTGCTCGCCGCACCCTTCACGCGCAACCCCGTGCTCAGCCAGAGCGACCTCACCCGCACCCCGATCGTCGAGGTGATGGGCAAGCACGTGCTGAGCGACGGGACGCGCCAGGTCGAGCTGTACGTGCTCGACCCCAACCCGCACGCGGAGGGCCTGCTGATCGGCTACGTGCCCGACGTCAAGATCGGCTTCGTTACCGACATCTGGAGCCCGGGCGCCGGGCCACTGCCGGACAAGCTGAACCCGGCCCTGGCCTCCCTGGTCGCGGGCGTGAAGAAGGCCGGTATCACCCCGGCGAAGTTCGCGGGCGGGCACGGCGGCGCCGCGGACTACGCCCCGCTCGCCGCGCTGGAGGGCAAGTAGCGCTCGGGTTGGACAAGGCGCTCGCCGGCATTCGCGTCGTCGACCTGACGAACAACCAGGCGGGGCCGTCGTGCGGCCAGATGCTGGCCTGGCTGGGCGCCGACGTGATCAAGGTCGAGGAGCCGGGCAAGGGAGACGTGGCCCGGTACTCCCAGCGCGACCGGCCCGGCGAGGACGCGCTGTTCTTCCTGTCCTTCAACGCCAACAAGCGGAGCCTCACCCTCAACCTGAAGCACGCGCGCGGCCAGGAGGTCTTCCGCGCCCTGCTCGGGAAGGCCGACGTGCTGCTGGAGAACTTCGGCCCCGGGGTGATCGAGCGCCTGGGCTTCGGCTACGACGCGGTCCACGCGCTCAATCCGCGCCTGGTCTACGCGAGCATCAAGGGCTTCGGCTCCTACGGGCCCTACCGCGACTACAAGGCCTACGAGCCGATCGCGCAGGCGATGGGCGGGGCCATGAGCGTCACCGGGTTCCCGGACGGGCCGCCCACCTTCACGTGGCCCTCCATCGGCGACTCCGGCACCGGCATGCACTGCGTGATCGGCATCCTCGCCGCGCTCATGCAGCGGCACGCGAGCGGTCAGGGGCAGCAGGTCGAGGTGTCCATGCAGGACGCGGTGGTCAACCTCATCCGGGTGAGCCTGCGGGACCACCAGCGCTTCGGGAAGGTCATGGGGCGCACCGGCAACCAGCTCGGGGCGGGCGTGCCGGGCACCACGTACCGCTGCCACCCGGGCGGCCCCAACGACTACGTGTTCATCTTCGTGCAGCAGCAGATGTGGCACCCGCTGCTGCGCGCGATCGGGCGCGAGGACCTGATCGGCGACGCGCGCTACGAGACGCCGGACGCGCGCTGGCGGAACCGCGCCGAGGTGGACACCCTGGTGGAGAGTTGGACGTCCGAGCGCCCCAAGCACGACGTGATGAAGGTGCTGGGGGAGGCCGGCGTGCCCTGCGGAGCCTGCCTCGACACCGGGGAGGTGCTGACCGACCCGCACCTGCTCGCGCGGGAGATGATCGTCGAGGTCGAGCACCCGGTGCGCGGGCGGTACGTGACCGTCGGCAACCCGGTCAAGCTGTCCGCCTCGCCGACCACGATCGGGCCGTCGCCGCTGCTGGGCCAGCACCGCGAGGAGATCCTCGCCGAGCTGGGCTACACCGACGCGGACATCCGCGCGCTCGCCGCCGACGGCGCCATCTAGGCGCCCACCCTCAGATCAGGAAAGACAGGTTCGGCAGCGGCTCGGCCGCGTTGATCAGCACGACCTTCTTGAGACGCAGCCGCAGCGCGCCGTCCACGCGCCGCAGCTGGTGCGTGGCGCGCCCCACCCACCAGTGCATCTCGGACCGGGCCTGCACGGCCAGCTCGGCCAGGATGAAGTTCGAGCCGGCCACCAGCTCGCCGTCGCTCCCCCCCGTCCCCTCCCCGGCGGTCACCTCGATATTCGAGATGAGCCGCCGCATCAGGGAGGCGGGCTCCTGGCTGTAGCGGTGCCCGGTCTGCAGCAGCTTGATGCGGGTCTCGAGGCGGTTCCGGTTGTCGTAGATGTGGGAGATGCGGGTCTCCGGGTCGGCGTCGGGGTCGGTGGAGGCCGGCACCCAGTAGACCGCGTCGTCGGTCCACAGCGCGAGCCATTCGGCGTAGCGGGCCTCGTCGGCCAGCCGCGCTTCCCGGTAGAGGAACTCGACGACGGCCTGGTGGTCCTGGTCGCTGACCATCGGAGGCGGAGCGGCTAGGCCTCCGTCATGACCGCGCGGTAGTGGCGCCAGAGCGCGCGGTTCGTGGTCTCGTCGGTGACGTGGGAGACCGCGCGCCCCTGGTCGTCCACGTACTCGCGGTTGAGGCCCCGGCTGAGCAGGAGCCACTCCGGGGTGCGCGCGCGCAGCCCCTGCTGGTTGCGGGCCGCGACGATCAGATCCTCCGGCATCAGGAAGGACGCGGGGCCCATGCCCGCCTCGGCCATCCGCAGCAGGCGCCCGTTGAACTGGGGCACGCCCGCCCAGAACATCGGGGTGTGCCAGTGCACGCACTCCTCCACGTCCAGCGGCTCGACGATCGCGATGTTGGTCTCCCCGAGGAAGAGGTTGGGGAAGATGAGGGCGTGGGCGGGGCCCTGCATGATGCGCTGCCGCGCCAGCTCCGGCCCGTCCCGGCGCTCGAGCGCGGCCACGAAGTCGGCCACGACCGGTCCCGAGGCTCCGCCGAACCACTCGAACGGCCCCTGGTAGCCGGGCGACCAGTCGATCTCGATGTGCCCGTGCCCCCAGTCACGCACCACCGCCTTGATCGCCTTCTCGTCGCCGACCACGCGCTGGTACTGCGTGCGCACGGTCTTGAAGAGCGCGAGGTGCACGAAGCCCAGGTGGTAGCCGTCGCTGTCGTTCTCGGGCAGCGCCTTCCAGTTGGCCGCGCAGCGATGCTTCACCCAGCCCGCGGTCAGCTCGATCTCCCCGGTGGGCGAGAGATCGCACGAGCGGTCGATCAGCCGCGTCGCGGCGCCGAGGTGCTCGAGGAGCGTGATGCCGGTCGCCGCGAAGGAGGCGAAGACGAAGCCCCGGTAGCTCGACACCCGCGGGGCCGCCTCGAGCCCGTACTCGCTCTTGTCGAGCGCGGCGTAGCCACCGGGGTAGGGCACGCCGAGCAGGGCCCCGTCGACGTCGTAGGTCCAGCCGTGGTACGGGCACGCGAAGGTGCGGGCGTGGCCGCCCTCGGCCGGGCACAGCATCGTGCCCCGGTGCCGGCAGCGGTTGACGAAGACCGAGACCTCTCCCTCGCGGCCGCGGACCATGATGACCGGCTGGGCGCCGAGCCGCCGGGTGACGTAGTCGCCCGCGCGCGGGATCTCGCTGGCGTGGCCGACGAAGACCCACCCGCGGTGGAAGATGCGCTCCATCTCGTCGGCGAAGATGCGGGCGTCGGTGTACAGCGAGGCGTGGATACGATCGTCTTCGACCAGCGCCTTGTAGTCGATGCGGATACGGGGCTCGCCGTCAGGCGTAGACATCCTCGTCCACCTGGCCGGGGCTCGGGAAGGGGGCGGCCAGCGCGAACTGCACGCCGCTCTCGATCTCGGTCTTCACGTCCGCCTGGATGCGGTCGAAGACGGACTGCTCGGCGAGCCGCTGCTGCATGAGCCGCGAGGACAGCGTCTCGAGCGGATCGCGGTTGGTCATCCAGTCCCGCTCCTCGTCGCGGGTGCGGTAGTCCCGATTCACGTCGCCCACGTGGTGGCCGTAGTACCGGTAGGTCTTGCACTCGAGGAAGGCGGGCCCCTCGCCGCGGCGCGCCCGCTCCACCAGGCGCTTCATGATGGCGTGGACCGCCTGCACGTCCTGCCCGTCCACGCTCTCCGCGTGCACGCCCAGCGCGCGGGGGCGGGACAGGATCTCGCCCGCGATGGTCTCGGTGCCCGGGGTGTACTCGCCGTAGAGGTTGTTCTCGCACACGTAGATGACCGGCAGCTTCCAGAGCGAGGCCATGTTCATCGCCTCGTAGAGCAGGCCCTGCCCCAGCGCGCCGTCCCCGAAGAAGCACACCGCGACCTGGCCGCTCTTGCGCATCTTGGCGGAGAGCGCGGCGCCGGTGGCGAGGCCCGCGGAGCCGCCCACGATGGCGTTGGCCCCGAGGTTGCCGGTCTCCGGATCGGCGATGTGCATGGAGCCGCCCTTGCCGCGGCAGTAGCCCGCCTCCTTGCCCAGCAGCTCGGCGAACATCCGGCTCACCGACGCGCCCTTGGCCAGGCAGTGGCCGTGGCCCCGGTGCGTGCTCGTGATGAAGTCGTCGCGCTTGAGCGCCTCGCAGACCCCGACCGCGACCGCCTCCTCGCCGACGTAGAGATGGGCCAGGCCGGGCATCTTCGCGCCCTTGTAGAGCTCGTTCACCTGCTCCTCGAAGGCGCGGATCTTGGCCATCTGTTGGGCGGCTGCTCTGTGCCGGGAGTATACATTGGACCGGCTGGACCCGCGGAGGGCGTGCTACGGTCGAGACCGGTGGCGCTCGAGGCCGCATCCGCCCGACCAGACCGTCTCTCCAAGTCCCGCGCGATGGCGGGACTGCAGTGCCACAAGCTGCTCTGGTGGATGGCTCACGAGCCGGCCGCTCCCGAGCTGGAGGTGGACGAGGGGCGCCAGGCCCTCTACGACCAGGGGCACCGGGTGGGCGCGCTGGCCCGGACCTACGTGCCCGGGGGCGTGCTGGTCGACCTGCCCTACGACGCCTACGAGGAGCGCCTCGAGGCGACCCGGCAGGCCCTCGCCGAGGGCGCGCCCGCCATCTACGAGGCGGCCTTCCGCGCCGACGGGGTCTTCGTGTCGGTGGACATCCTGGAGCGGCTCGAGCGCGGCTTCTGCCTGATCGAGGTCAAGTCCACCGCCGGCGTGAAAGAGCATCACCTGCCGGACGTGGCGGTGCAGACCCACGTGCTGCGTCGGAGCGGGCTCGACATCCACCGCATGGAGGTCATGCACCTCAACCGGGCCTGCGCGTATCCGGACCTGAGCAACCTATTCACGAGGGCCGATGTGACCGAGCTGGTCGAGGCGCGCCTGGCCTCGGTCCCCGGCGAAATCGCGGCCATGACCGCAATGCTCGCGGGCACGGTGCCCGCCGTCGCGACCGGCCCGCACTGCGCGAAACCTTACGAGTGCCCATTCACCGAACGATGCTGGCCGGCGCTGCCGCCCCATCACGTGAGCACGCTCTGGGCGGTGCAGCGGCGGCTCCTCGAGCTGGACGAGCTGGGCTACCAGAGCATCCTGGACCTGCCGGAGGACTTCCCGTTGAGCGGGATCGCCGACCGGCAGCGACGGGCGGTGCAGACGGGACGCGTCGTCGTGGAGCCGACGCTTCGCGCCGCGCTCGCCCCGTTCGAGGGGCCGGTCGCCTTCCTGGACTTCGAGACGGTGGGCCTCGCGATCCCGGTCTGGAACGGCTGCCATCCGTTCGACGCGATCCCCGCGCAGTTCTGCGCCTACGCGCCCGACGGGCTCGGCGGGCTACGCGCGCACGAGTGGATCGCGGAGGGCCCCGCCGACCCGCGGCCGGAAGGGGCCGAGCGCCTGCTCGACGCGTGCGAGGGCGCCCGGGCGATCGTGACCTACTACGCGACATTCGAGCGCCAGCGCATCCTCGAGCTCGCGGCCGCCCTGCCCAACCTGGCCAGGCGGCTCCAGGCGCTGGCCGAGCGGGTGGTGGACCTGTTGCCGGTCGTGCGCCAACACGTTTATCATCCGGACTTCGGCGGCCGCTTCTCGCTCAAGCGCGTGTTGCCCGCGCTGGTGCCGGAGGCGAGCTACGCAGATCTGCCCATCGCGGAAGGCAAGGCCGCGAGCCTCGCGCTCGAGGCCTTGATGCTGCGGGCCGATGAGATGGATCCCGAAGACCGGGCGCGGCTGCGGACGGACCTCACCGCGTACTGCCGGCAGGACACGTGGGGAATGGTCAGGATGCTCGAGGTACTGCGCGGCCTGGCGGAGGGAGCATGACGGGACCGATCGACGTCCACACGCACATCTTCGCGAGCGGCTGGCCGGACTTCGCGGCGCGCTACGGCGGCGACCGCTGGCCGCGCCTCGAGGGCGACCCGGCCACCGGGTGCAAGCTCTACCTGGGCGCGACGTTCAACCGCAACCTGACCCCGCACGCCTTCGATCCCGCGCGCCGCCTCGAGCAGATGGACCGGTCCGGGGTGGATCGCCAGCTCCTCTCCCCGGCCCCGCCGACCTTCTGCTACTGGGCGCCCGGCCCCGCCGCGGCCGAGTGGTGCCGGATGCAGAACGACGCGATCGCGGAGCTGGTCAGCCGGAGCCCCGCGCGCTTCCTCGGAGCGGGCGGGCTGCCGCTGCAGGCGCCCGACCTGGCCGTGAAGGAGCTGGAGCGTGTGGCGACCGTGCTGCGCTTCCCCGCGGTGGAGATCGGCGCCAATGTCGGCGGCAACGATCTCGATGATCCGAGCCTGGCTCCGGTCTGGGACGCGGCGGCCGCGCTCGGCGTCGCGATCTTCGTCCACCCGCAGGCCCCGATCCTGGGCGATCCGCGCTTCCGCAAGAACAACCTGACGCAGGTCGCCGGCTTTCCGCTCGAGACCGCGCTCGCGATGACGCGGGTGATCTTCGGCGGGGTGCTGGATCGCTGGCCCACCGTGCGCTGGTGCTTCGCCCACGGCGGCGGCGCGTTCGCGTACATCCTGCCGCGGCTCGACCAGGGCTGGACCGCGATCCCGGACGCCAAGCAGGCGATCGCCCGGCCCCCGAGCGCCTACGCGCGACGCGTCTGGGTGGACTCGCTCACCCTCTCCCCGAAGGTGCTCGCGTTCGCGCTCGACACCTTCGGCCCCGAGCGCATCGTGCTCGGGAGCGACTATCCGTTCAAGATGGGCGTCGACGATCCGGTGAGCGCGCTGGACGCGCTCGAGCTGGACGCGGCCACCCGGCGGCGGCTCACCGTGGACAATGCCCGGCAGTTCCTCGCACTGGAATGAGGAGACCATGAACTTCGGGACCTTCCTGCTGATGCAGTCGCCGTCCGCGCGGTCCTCCAAGGAGATCTACACCCGCGCGGTCGAGATGGCCCTGGCCGCGGAGGGTCTGAATTTCAACAACATCTGGCTGGCCGAGCACCACTTCTCGACGTACGGCTACCTCTCGCGTCCGCTGCAGCTCGCCACTTACCTGGCGGGACGGACCACCCGCATCCGGGTGGGCACCGCGGTCGTGGTGGTGCCGCTGCATCACCCGCTGGTGGTCGCCGAGGAGATCGCCACCCTGTCGCTCCTCGCCCCGGGCCGGCTCGACATCGGACTCGGCCGCGGCTACCAGCACTACGAATTCGAGCGCTTCGGGCTCGAGCTCGAGAGCGGGCGGGCCCGGTGGGAGGAGTCGGTGGACGTGATCCTGAAGGCCCTCGCGGGCGGGCGGTTCAGCTACGAGGGCAAGCTCTACCGGATCCCCGAGACCACGATCTTCCCGCAGATGGACGGGCCGCGGCCGCCCATCTGGATCACCGCGCAGAGCCCCGACTCGGTGGAGGGCGCGGTGCGCCGCGGCTTCAACGTGCTCACCGGCGGCTTCGGAGTTCCGGTCGAGCGCATGGCCGAGTTCCGCAAGCTCTTCGACCGCGTGGTGTCCGAGGTGAAGCCGCCGCAGCCGCTCCACGTCGGGGTGCAGCGCGCGGTCTACGTGACCAAGGACACCGCGGACGCGCGCGCCGCCGCCGAGGAGGCGCGCTGGAACATGCGGGTGACGCTCAGCCTCCGCAATCACTACGAGCGCGTGGAGAACGGCCGCGCGATCCCGGTGCCCGCGCCGAAGGAGCCGGACGTGGACGATCTCCTCGACCGCTACCTGGTCATCGGCACGCCCGACACCTGCATCCGCCAGATCGAGCGGCTGCGCCGGGACGTCGGCATCACCCACTTCAACTGCAGCTTCTGGTTCGGCGACCTCGAGCAGGCGCGCGTCCTCCGCTCCATGGAGCTCTTCGCGAAGGAAGTGATGCCCGCGTTCGCGTAACCCGCGCGTGTGCTATTCTCGCCCGCGCATGGCAGACGGGACTTCGCGCCACGAATGGCCGGGCGCGTCATTGGCGCGCGTGCCGTACTGGGTCTACCAGGACGACGCGAACTACCGCGCCGAGCTGCGCCGCATCTTCGAGGGCCCGGTCTGGAACTACCTCTGCCTCGCCTCCGACCTCCCGAAGGCGGGTGACTATCGCACCAGCTTCCTCGGCGAGATGCCGGTCATCGTGGTGCGGGGCGCGCAGGACGAGATCCACGCCTTCGAGAACCGCTGCGCCCACCGGGGCGCCCTGATCGCACTGGACGACAGCGGGTCCACCGGCAGCCACTTCCAGTGCGTCTACCACGCGTGGACCTACGACCTCACCGGC
>WNFK01040082.1_pt1 | contig 11384 bp, 8 predicted proteins | sample 5400281 | NCBI WGS metagenome assembly WNFK01 (sample SAMN13153350, study PRJNA577476) | soil metagenome | isolation source: 20 cm soil on Douglas fir-dominated hillslope | place: USA:California | collected 2013-09-17
TCCGCGCCCAGCGTCGGAACGGCGCAGCCGCTGCCGGGGTCGTCGCGATGCGCCGGCGTCAGGTAGGAATTCACGATCGTCGCCAGGCGCTTTTCCGGCGGCGTCGCTTCGGCGAGATTGCGCCAGCGCTCCGTCGACCGGTCCATCGCATAGGCAAAGGCTTCGATCACCAGCGCTTCCCGCGAATCGAAATGCGCATAGAACCCGCCATGGGTCAGCCCCGCCTCCTTCATCAGGTCGGCGACGCCAACCCCATGCGCGCCCTTTTCGCGAAGCCGCACCGAGGCCTTCTTCACGATCCGTGCGTGGGTCTCGAGCTTGTGTTCTTTGGAGTAACGCATTGCAATCCCGTAAGATGTTCGCCTATTGAATGTTTGCAGTCATATAATAGCAGTTGCCGGCGAAAAAAGCTGCATCTATTTCGATCGCGGCGTCTCGCCGACCATCGAGAAGGTCGCGGTGGCGTGCACCGCAAGATTTCCCGACCCGTCGCGGACAAAGCCTTCGGCGTAACTGGTCTGGCGGCCGAGCTTGATGAGCTTTCCCTCCGCCGAAATCGTGCCTGACTTGACCGACAGCGGTCGCAGATAGGTCAATTTGAGGTCGAGCGTAACCGCGCCCTGCCCCGCAGGCAGCATGGTCGAAATCGCGCAGCCCATGGCAGTGTCGAGCAATACCGCGGCAGTGGCGCCATGCAGCAGCCCGATAGTGTTTTCCAGTCCCTCATGCGGCTCAAGTTCCATCACGATCCGTCCGGGCTCGGCGACGCGCAGGCGGAAATCGATCAGCCGCGCCATCGGCGGCTCCGGCAGGATGCCGTCGCGGATCGCGCGCATGGCCTCGAGCCCGGACATCGCGGCGGCCGCTTTGGCGACGGGTGCCGGCGCCTGCCAGTCGACCACCCGCTCGCGCCGCGCGGCGGGCGAGAACAGCTCGGCGGTATCCATGGTCGTCATGGCTATTTCCCCTTATAGATGACACTCATCATACTAATACAGGGCCGGGCCCCGCTTCGCAATGCGGCTGCTTCCCGGCCCTTGACAAGGCCCTGGTTTGGCCGGGAAGTGGCGCGATCCGCCATCTCAGCCCGAGACCGTCTCATGGAAATGCTCAATCCCTATTGCGGCATCGATCGTGACCCGCGCGGCGTCGTCCGCCTGACGATCTGCAACGCCGGCTCGCTCAATATTCTCGGAACGGCCGCCATCAACGGCGTTCGCGAGGGGTTGGAGAGCCTTGCGACGGACCTGCAGATCCGCGTGCTGGTGATCGCCGGCCAAAGCCAAAAGAGCATGATCGGCGGCGCCGACATCAAGGAGATGGCCAGGCTCGATCAGACCTCAGCCGAGAAATTCATCACCGGCTTGCGCGACCTCTGCGAGGCCGCACGGGCATTTCCGGCGCCGGTCATCGCGCGGATGCCCGGCTGGTGCCTCGGCGGCGGCCTCGAATTCGCCACCGCCTGCGATTTCCGGATTGCCGCGCACGATGCCCGGTTCGGCATGCCCGAGGTCAGGGTCGGAATTCCCTCCGTCATCCACGCGGCGCTGCTGCCGCGGCTGATCGGCTGGGGCCGCGCCCGCTGGCTGGTGATGACGGCTGAGAATATCGACGCCCCCACGGCGCTTTCCTGGGGCCTGATCGACGTGGTCGCGCCGGAAGGCGGCCTCGATGCCGCGGTGGAGAAGACGGTCGCGGCGCTTCTGGAATGCGGTCCGGAAGCCTTGCGCGCGCAAAAGGCCCTGCTCCGCCAATGGGAAGAACTGCCGCTGAAGCAATCCGTCGACCTCAGCATCGGTGTGTTCGGCCAATCGTTCCTGACCGGCGAGCCGCAGCGGCTGATGCAGGGTTTTATCGATCGGAAACGGTAGCAAGCAAAGAAGCCGTCATGCCCCGCGCAGGCGAGGCATCCAGTACGCTGGGACGTTTGCGGGAATCGAGACGGCGGCGTTTACTGGATCATCCGCTGGAGCCTGTCATCGGGCGGCGCGTTGCGCCGACCCGGTGGCGGATGATGACGGTTGTGCCTGTTGGGAGCACGCACCTGGCCCCGCCTGCGCGAGGCATGACAGTCATGCGATGACGACAATTTATCATGGGGATCCCGCATTGCAATTTTTGCGGCGCATCATATGATGGATGTCATGTAACATCCTCCGCCATATGTCAGGAGCCCGCCATGGCCTTAGCTTCCGATCCGGTCGTCATCGTTTCCGCCGCCCGCACGCCGCTTGGCCGGTTCATGGGCGATCTCTCGCCGCTCTCGCCGGAGCGGATCGACGAAATATTCATGGGCTGCGTGCTGCCGGCCGGACAGGGCCAGGCTCCGGCGCGCCAGGCCGCGCGCGGCGCCAAGCTGCCGGATGCGACCGGCGCCACCACTATCAACAAGGTCTGCGGCTCCGGCATGAAGGCGACGATGCTGGCGCATGACATCATCAATGCCGGTTCCGCGGAGATCGTCATCTCCGGCGGCATGGAGAGCATGACCAACGCGCCCTATCTGCTGGCGAAGGCGCGCGGCGGCTATCGTGCCGGTCACGACCGCATCATCGACCACATGTTGATGGACGGCCTCGAAGATGCCTACGAGACCGGCCGCTCGATGGGCGATTTCGGCGAAGCCACCGCCGAGGCCTATCAGTTCACCCGCGCGGCGCAGGACGCCTATGCCATGGAAACGCTGACCCGCGCGCGCAAGGCGGTGGAAGGCGGTGCGTTCAAGGCCGAGATCGTGCCGATCACCGTGAAGGAAAAGGCCGGTCCACGCGAAATCGCCAATGACGAGCATCCGCTCAAGGTCGAGCCCGCCAAGATCCCGGGGCTGAAGCCGGCGTTCCGCGCCAATGGCACGATTACGCCGGCGGCCTCCTCTGCTAACGCGGACGGCGCGGCGGCACTGATCCTGACCAGGCGATCGCTCGCCGATCGCGACGGCCTTCCGGCACTGGCCGAAATCAAGGGCCACGCCACCCACAGCCAGGAGCCGCAGTGGTTCACGACCGCGCCGATCCCGGCGATCCGCAAGCTGCTCGACAAGGTCGGCTGGAGCGTCGGCGATGTCGACCTGTTCGAGATCAACGAAGCGTTCGCGGTGGTGGCGATGGCGGCGCAGCGCGATCTCGGGATTCCCAGAGAGAAGCTGAACATCAATGGCGGCGCCTGCGCGCTCGGGCATCCCATCGGCGCCACCGGCGCGCGCCTGATCGTGACGCTGCTGCATGCGCTCGAAGCGAACAATCTGAAACGCGGGGTCGCAGCGCTCTGCATCGGCGGCGGCGAAGCCACCGCGATCGCCGTGGAGCGCCTGGTTCACTGACGCCAGAGCGGGATGACTTTTCTTCGAATCGTCATCCTGCTCTATCTTTTTGTTTGAGCATGATCTCCGCGCAAACGCTTCGCGTTTGTCGCGAGGGAAAACCGGTGCCCACTTTTCCGGATCATGCTCTAGTATCGTCGTATCATCACCTCTTAACGTCATCCGGAATTTCCGGACAGGGAGACTCATGCTGTCGAATTGGCTGTCCGCCGCCCTCGCCCGCCGCAACATCCATTACGGCTGGGTGATGGTCGGTGTGACCTTTCTCACCGCGCTGATCAGCGCCGGCACGGTCGGCGCGCCCGGCGTGTTCATCGTGCCGTTGCAAAAAGAGTTCGGCTGGACCACCGCGGAGATTTCCTCGGCACTGTCGATCCGTTTCATCCTGTTCGGGTTGATGGCGCCGTTCGCGGCCGCGCTGCTGAACCGCTACGGCCTGCGCAATGTGACGCTGTCGGCCTTGCTGGTGGTGGCCTCCGGCCTCGTGATGTCGCTGGCGATGACCAAAGTCTGGCAATTGATGTTGCTGTGGGGCGTCGTGATCGGCATCGGCACCGGCATGACCGCGCTGGTGCTCGGTGCCACCATCGCCGCGCGCTGGTTCGCGGCGCGGCGGGGGCTGGTGGTCGGAATTCTCACCGCGAGCGTGGCCACCGGACAACTGGTGTTCCTGCCGCTGCTGGCGAGCCTTACCGAACGCCTGGGCTGGCGGATGGCGCTCGGGCTGATCTGCGCGATGCTCGGGGTCTCGGCTTTCGCAGTCCTCATGATCATGCGCGATCGCCCCAGCGACGTCGGCCTGCGGCCATTCGGCGACGAAGGCAAGGAACCCCTGCCCGCGCCCCCTCCGAACAACGCTCCGATCATGGCGGCGGCGCTCGGCGCGCTACGCGACGCGGCGAAGACACGGGTGTTCTGGATCCTGTTCGCCACCTTCTTCATCTGCGGCGCCAGCACCAACGGCCTGATCCAGGTCCATCTGATTCCGATGTGCCTCGATTACGGCATTCCGCAGGTTCAGGCCGCGGGCCTGCTCGCCGCCATGGGCGTGTTCGATTTCGTCGGCACCATCATGTCGGGCTGGCTGTCCGACCGTTACGACAATCGCTGGCTGTTGTTCTGGTATTACGGCTTGCGCGGCCTCTCCCTGCTGCTCCTGCCCTTCACCGATTTCTCCTTCTATGGCCTGTCGCTGTTTGCGATGTTCTATGGTCTCGACTGGATCGCCACGGTGCCGCCGACGGTGCGTCTCACCGCGCAGCGCTTCGGACCGGAGCGCGCCAATCTGGTGTTCGGCTGGATTTTTGCGGGTCATCAATTGGGTGCGGGGGTCGCGGCATTCGGCGCCGGCCTGTCGCGCACCCTGCTCGCCACCTATCTGCCGGCATTCTTCATCGCCGGCGCATTGTGCATCGTCGCTGCCTTGATCACGCTCGCGATCTCCCGGATCCCGAAGCCGGTAGTGGCATAAAAGTGGGATTTCCTCATCCTGAGGAGCGGCCTCTTGGCCGCGTCTCGAAGGATGGGCGCGTGTGGCATCTCATGGTTCGAGACGGCGCGAAAGCGCCTCCTCACCATGAGGGACTGGTGAGTATGGCCGCCCGATTTCCGGCGTCGCTCAGTAGGTGACGATGGTGCGGACGCCGAGCATCACGGCATCCTTGATGCGCTTTGTCTGGGTGGGGTCGTTGGGATCGACGGCCCCGCCGGCCGGATGCGCGATATACTGAAAAACCGGCTGTACCAGGAAGCCCGGCTTGATTTCGGCCTGATAGGTGACCTCGAGGATGCCCTCGTAATCGCGCAGCGGATAGGGCGTGCCGGTGAAGATCTGGACGTCACGATCGAGTTGCCGCGCGCTGTCGGAGATTCGCGCATAGGTCGCCGCTATGCCGAACTTGTCGTTCGGGCGCGAGGCGCTAAATCCCGTAAACAGCAGCCCGCCGTCGACATAGGCGCTGATCAGATTGCGATCCGAAGGACTGACGGACGCGCGCATGAAGAAGGCGATGCCCTTGTCGGAGCCGGGAGCGGCCCGCGACAGCAATTGCTCATAGACCATGAACAGGCCCTGGTTTCGCCGCAGTGCGCCGGGGATGCCCGATCCGTCGGGATCGGCAAGCGACAGCCCTTCGACCGAAAATCGCTGATCGCCGAACGAACCCATGTGATACCAGCCGCCGCCGGTCAGGGTTGCGGGCAGACTGCTCTCGCCGATTTCGAACTTATATTTGAGTTGGCCGATCCACCACGGCGGATCGTTGACGCGAAACGACAGCCCGTTGGAATTGCGGATTTGCGAGTCTTCCGTTCCCGGCCGCGCCGCATCGCCGTCGAACAATGCGAGATAGGCCGTGATCCGGTCGGAGAGTTCGGCCTTGACCCTGATGCCGGGGACCGCGAGCGGCGGCGACGGTCCGCCGCTCGGCAGATTGATCCCGGTGATGCCCGGCCAGCCCAGCGCGGAGTTGATGAAAATATCGTCATAGGCGCTATCGATGAATTCGATGTCGGAGGCTTGCTGGCCGACCCGAACGGCAATCTTGTCTCCGGCGAGCTTCTGCTCGATCCAAAGCTCATAGAGCCGCGTGGCAGGCAGCGCCTCGACGCCGCTGACCAGCATCAGGTTGCCGATATAGCTGCGCGACAGGCCGTCGCCGTGAATCTGGAACATGTTGGCGTGAAACGTGGCGCCGGTCCAGCCGGCGACTTTTTCCAGATCGATCGTGGTGCCGAGATCGAGCCGCCCGGTGTAGATGGCGCCGGTCCGGATGCCGCCTGAAACGCTTGCCAGCGCTTCGCCGATATAGATCGCGCTGAATTGAAAACCGGCGTCGGCCAGCGCCTCGCGCGAATTGGGATCCCTGGATGCGCCCGCGCTTGGGCGAACTGGACCGGCATCTTCAGCCTGCGCGATCTCAGCGACAACGAGACAAATAACCGCCGTGACCACAGCTATCGCGCGCGAAAGCATCCGGGACATGTCGCTGATACCGCGGCTCAATTTCTATTTGACGATGCCGAGACGGCGCATGATCCAGTAGGCCAGCAGCGACGAGCCGACAATCAGCCCGGCCGCCCAGAGGAATCCGGTTTCGACATCGGTCAGCGGCAGGCCCTTGGTGTTCATACCGAAAATGCCGGTCACCAGCGTCGGCGGCAGCAGCAACGTCGTCAGGATCGAGAGCACATGGAGATGCCTGTTGCTTTCCTCCTCCATCCGGAAGCGTAGCTCTTCCTCCAGCAGGCGGCTGCGTTCGCGCAATTCGACGATGTCGTGGTCGAGGCCGTCAAGCCGTTGCGCGAGCTTGCCGGCCTGAAGCCGCAACGCGGGGTTGAGATTTTCGGGGCTCTTCTGCTCGAGCCGGTGAAACAACACGCGCAACCCCGCCAACTGCCGGTGCAGCCGCACGCAGGTGCGCCGCAACCGGCCGAGACTGCTGCGCAAGTCCGTGGTTTCGCCGGCGAGAATCCGCTCCTCGATACCGTCGATCTCGGTGCCGATCCGGTCCGCCATCCGGTCCATCGTATCGGCCACCTCGTCGATGATCTTTTCCAGAAGTGCCGCGACATTTTCAACGCGATGGCCGCCTTCCAGCACCCGGCGCGTCGCATCGACGGCGCAAAGCGCCTGGTGGCGTCCGCTGATCAGCAACCGCTCGGTCATCGCGAACCGAAGGAATCCGGTCTCCTCGGTGGCGTCGTCGATATCGCGAACCAGATCGGAAAATACCCCGTACAGGCAGTCATCGGCGGCGTGCAACTGCTGATAATTATCCTTCGACAGCAGCAGATCCCGCGCCAGCGTCGGAATTTCGGCCGCGGCGAGCCATTGGCGCGCGCGCACATCGGTCAGATTGAAATGAAGCCACAATCGGCCGTCATGGGTGAATTCGATCGGCACATTGATTGCCAGGGATTCCGCAACCCCATCGCCGTGAAGGCGAAACGCCCACACCAGCCCCGGAATTGCGGAGGCTGAATCCGAAGCCGGCGCGGCTTGCGGAGCGGCAGCGTTCGCTGGATGTGGCTCAGCCAGCATGACGCGCTCGAAAATCAAGGGAAAAGCCGGACATCATCCTCCCCGTCTGGCCGACAAGACCAATCCAGCAAGGACCTCCTCGCCGCCAACACATCCCGGACGATTGAATTACGTGTTTGTTACAGTTTGATGTCGGGCCGGGGTGGCCATCCTCCCTGCCACCTATTCCGCCGCGAGACCCGTGGCGGCAAACTGCGCTGCTTCCTTGTTGTAGTCGTGGACGACACGGCCGAACGGCAGCGTCAAATCGGCCAGGAAATGATGCGCGCCCACGACGCGCCTGACCGGAAAATCCGCGACCGGCGCGTTGACATGCGGCACCAGATGAAGGCGGCCGGGGCCGATCCACGATCCCTTGACGACGATATCGACCAAATTGATTGCGACCAGCTGGCAAATTTCGGGTTGGCCGTCGACCCCTGGAATTATCTTGAGATTGATTTGCGTCTTCGACAGCGTGGCCGTGGTCAGTTCGCCATTGCCTGCCATGCTTTCGTGCTTGTAGCCCATCGTTCCCATGGCAACCAACTGGCCTGCATATTCCAGCGTGCCCGTAAAAGTGTCTTTGACGATCTCGAGTTTTGGGTGCGCGTATTTTTTCGGGAAACCCCAGATTTCGCGACCGGCCGCGATCGGCGGGTCGTCATCGAGATACATCTGCGAAACGAAATTGACTTCTTCGCCGTTCAGTCGCGCCGGAATCACCAGACCGGATTCCGTATAGCTTCCGAAGCCGGAACTATCCGGCATCTTGATCCATTCGTAATGCACGATCGGCTGTTCGACCGGCTCCAACGGTTCCGGCAGCCCGGCACGGATCAGTGCCGGATCGGTCTCGTAGGTGATGACCAGAAATTCCCGGTTGATGAACCGGTACGGACCCGCCGGATAACTAGGTCCCGCCGCAGGCATCGACGGAAGCTTGAGTAAGTCTTCCCTGCGCATCGTGACATCCTTCCCAGCGAGAAACCGGCTGACGAATTGCTAACAGCCGACATTGACAGCGATGTGAGGGAATTCCTTCAGCCTGATGACTGCAAATTTCCGGGGACGTCGATGCCGCGCGCGAACGCCGTTTGCTGGATTTGTCATACCAGCGTCACCGGTTCTCTCAATTCTCGGGAAGTACAAGGAGTTAGAAAGTATGGACGCTCGGACCCCAAATCTGGAAAAAGCCATCCCTGCGCGCGGCTGGCGGCCCGATCGCTGCGACCGCATTGCGCTGGTCTTGCAGGGCGGCGGCGCCCTTGGCGCCTATCAGGCCGGTGTCTATCAAGCCTTGCACGAAGCCAACATCGAGCCGGACTGGGTTTGCGGCGTTTCGATCGGCGCGATCAATTCGGCGATCATCGCCGGCAATCCACCTGATCGGCGTCTTGAACGATTGCATACGTTTTGGGACCGGATCACCGATCGCAAGATCTGGCATTACACGCCGGATGGAGATGTCTATCGCAAGGCCCGCAACATGGCGAGTTCGTTCATGACCTCCGCGCTGGGGCAGCCGGGGTTCTTCAAACCGCACCCCACCAATCCGTGGTTCAGCGCCGCCGGCGCCAAGACCGCGACGAGCTATTACGACACCGAACCGCTGCGCGAGACACTGCTCGAACTGGTCGATTTCGACAGGATCAACGAGAAGAAAGTCCGCTTTGCCGTCGGCGCGGTCAACGTTCTCTCAGGCAATTTCATCTATTTCGACAATGCCCATGACGAGATCATCCCCGAGCACATCATGGCGAGCGGTGCATTGCCACCCGCACTTCCAATGGTGAAGGTCGGAACCGACCACTTTTGGGACGGCGGCATCGTTTCAAATACACCGTTGCAACACCTGCTCGATCAGGAGGACGATCTCAACTCACTCGTGTTCCAGGTCGATCTGTTCAGCGCTCGCGGTGTCCTACCGCGCGACATCCAGGACGTGATGGCGCGGCACAAGGACATCATGTATTCCTCGCGCACGCGCTACAACACGGACGTCTATCGCAAGATCCACAATCTGAAAGCACGCCTCTACAAGGCGCTGGCTAAAATCCCGAACGATCAATTGTCGGATGAAGAGCGCCAGCTCAAGGTCGGGATCAGCGACCTGCCGAAAATCGCCATCCTGCAACTGATCTACCAGCAGAAGGCCTATGAAGGCGACGCCAAGGACCACGAATTTTCAGGCACCTCGATGCGCGAGCATTGGATGAGCGGGCATGAGGATACCAAGCGAACGTTGAAACGGCGCGAATGGACCCTGATGCCCGCAGAAGGCATGGGCATCGTCATTCACGATGTTCATCGTGAAAGCGAGGTTTAGTGGCGCCTGTTCTCGTCATTGCCGGGCTTGACCCGGCAATCCATCTTCCTTCGAATGAAACATGATTGTCCGCTGGCGCGGACGATGGATACGCGGGAGCGCAGACAAGTTTACGTAGTCTGCGCAAGGCAGACTACTATGCCCGCGTATGACAAGTTGAGGGGGTGGCTTACGGCCTGATCGTCATGTTGGTCGCAAGGCCGGGCGTGCGGATCGGCTCGGCCAGCCGCGCGAATTCGCACAGCAGCGAACGGGTCTTGCGCGGATCGATGATCTCCTCGACCCAGAATTTTTCGGCGGAACGAAACGGCGAGCGCAGCTTGTTGAGGCGATCCTCGATCTCCTGCAGCTTGGCTTTCGGATCGTCCGCGGCATCGATATCGGCGCGATAGGCCGCCTCGATGCCGCCTTCCAGCGGCAGCGACCCCCAATAGGCCGACGGCCAGGCATAGCGCAGCGAGAACCGGTCCGCCGGCTGGTGCACGACACCCGCGACGCCGAACGCGTTGCGCACGATGATCGTGCACCAGGGAACGGTGGTCTGGTTGACGGCCGCCATCGCCCGCACGCCGTGGCGGATGGTCGCCGCCTTCTCGGCATCGAGCCCGATCATGAAGCCCGGACAATCCATCAGATAGACCACCGGCAGATGAAAGGTCTCGGCGAAGTCGGCGTACCGCACCACCTTCTGGCAGGCTTCCGCCGTCCATGAGCCGCCATAGTGAAAGGAATCGCTGGCCAGCAGCAGCACGGCGCGCCCTTCCAGCCGCGCCAACCCAGCGATGATCGAGCGGCCGAAATTCGCGCCCATTTCAAAGAACGAGCCCTTGTCGACGACGGCGTCGATGATGGGACGCATCTTGTAGACCTGGCGGCGGTTGCGCGGCACCGCCTTCATCAGGGACTCCTCCGCGCGCTCCGGATCGTCGGCGCAGGCAAGGGTCGGCGGCAGCTCATAGACCGATGACGGCAGATAAGAGAGGAACCGCCGGGAGCAGGCAAAGGCCTCTTCCTCGGTATCGACGGCATGATCGACACCGCCGGCGCGGGTCTGGATGTCGGCGCCACCGAGCTCCTGCTTGCTGAGATCCTGGCCAAGGCGCTTCACCACCGGAGGCCCCGCGACGAACATCGCCGAGTCCTTGGTCATGATAGAATAATGGCTGGCCGCAAGTCTCGCCGCGCCCAGTCCCGCGACCGAACCAAGGCCTAAGCCCACCACCGGCACGCGGGCCATGTTCGCCGTCGTGTACCAGTACGAGCGGGTGCCGCCGATGCCGCCGGGAAGATTGGCGGCCCCCTTGGTCTCGATGGTTTTCACCGAGCCGCCACCGCCGGAGCCTTCGATGATGCGGATGATCGGCAGGCGGAGGTCATGCGCCATCTCCTCGGCCATCAGCGGTTTGGTGGAGATCGATGCATCGGCGGAACCGCCACGCACGGTGAAATCGTCGCCGACGACCACCACCGTCCGGCCATCGATCCTGCCGCGGCCGAACACGCAATTCGCCGGGGTTAGATTCCTGAGTTCGCCGCGCTCGTCATATTCGGCGCTGCCGGAAACCGCTCCGACCTCGTGGAAGCTCTTGTCATCGACCAGCCTGTCGATGCGCTCACGAACGGTGAGCCGGCCCTGGTCGCGCTGCCGCTTGACCTTGTCAACGCCTCCCATCTCGCGCGCGAACGCTTCGCGCCGGGCGAGGTCGTCGAGCTCC
>WNFK01216071.1_pt1 | contig 11384 bp, 12 predicted proteins | sample 5400281 | NCBI WGS metagenome assembly WNFK01 (sample SAMN13153350, study PRJNA577476) | soil metagenome | isolation source: 20 cm soil on Douglas fir-dominated hillslope | place: USA:California | collected 2013-09-17
GGCGAGATGATCGCCGCGACCAGCTGGGGCCTCGGCTGGGTGATCTTCGACTCCAAGGAATACCTCGACACGGACGTCATGCTCGGCAGCCTGCTCGTCATCGGTGTGCTCGGTCTCGGCATCGAGCGGCTGGTCTTCCAGATGCTCGAGCACCGGACCGTGGGCCGCTGGGGCATGGTGAAGACCGTGCGGACCTGAGGCGCGGATGCCGCACATCGAGCTCTCCAAGGTCGGGTATGCCTACGCCGGCACCGACGGCCCCGTCACGGCGCTGAGCGAGGTCAGCTTCGACGTCGCCGCCTCGGAGTTTCTCTGCATCGTCGGCCGGAGCGGCTGCGGGAAGACCACCTTGCTCAACATCGTCGCGGGATTCCTCCGGCCGACCGCGGGCGAGATCCGCATCGGCGGCGAGATCGTGACCGGTCGCGGGGGCGACCGCGGCGTAGTCTTCCAGGACTTCGCCCAGCTCTTTCCGTGGCGGACGGCGCAGCGCAACGTGGAGTTCGGGCTTCAGATGCGCGGCGTCGCGGCGGCGGAGCGCGCCGAGACGGCGCGGCGCTTCCTGAAGCTGGTCGACCTCGAGCGCTTCGCTGCCGCCTACCCGCACGAGCTGTCCGGCGGGATGCAGCAGCGCGTCGCCATCGCCCGCGCGCTTGCCTACAACCCGTCGGTCTTGCTGATGGACGAACCGTTCGCGGCGCTCGACGCGCTGACCCGGGACGAGATGCAGCGCTTTCTCGTCGGCGTCTGGGAGGAAACGCGCAAGACGGTTCTCTACGTCACCCACAACGTGGCCGAGGCCGTCTACCTGGCCGATCGCGTGATCATTCTCTCGCCGCACCCGGGCACGGTCAGCGCCCAGACGCGCATCACGCTGCCCCGCCCTCGCGATCCGCTGAGCGTCGCGTTCCTCGACTACCAGAAGACGATCGTCGGTCACCTCGGAAGTCGTTAGACGACTCCCCTCGGCCGCGGCTGAAGGCCGCGCCCCTCGAAGTCGCTGAAGGCCGCCGCGCTACTTGATCGCCTGAGGGTTGATCGGCGATCCGGTGCCCTTGGGAATCACCAGCGGCGGCGCGCAGAAGAAGAACTCGTAGACGTGGTCGGCGGCACAGTCCTCGGCGAGCTCCTTCAGGTAGAAGATCTCGCCGTGCACGATCCCGATCGCGGGGATCGTGACCCAGTGCCAGGGCTGGAAGACGTCGGGGCCGGTGTCGTTGGGCCGGACCTCGATTCCCCAGGTATCGCTGCAGATGCCGGCGATCTGCTTGCCGTGGATCCAGTCGAGCGTCTCGAACGCCAGCCCTGGAGCGTCGCCGCCGGCGTAGCCGCCCCACTCGCCGCGCGCGAGCCGATCTTCCATCTGCCCCGTGCGGATGATCACGAAATCGGCGCGGCGCACGGTGACGCCCTGAGCCTGCGCGGTCGCGTCGAGGTCGGCGACCGTGATGCCATAGCCGTCCGCGAGGCAGGCCACACCTTTCCATCGCGCCACGTCGAGCAGCACGCCCCGGCCGACCATCTTGTTCGCGAACTTCTCGATGCCGTTCCGATGGGCGCCGCGACTGTCGACCAGGGTCGCCGGATAGCCATTCCACATCTTGTCGACGAGGAACACGTGCGACAGCGCGTCCCACTGCGTGGCGGCCTGGGTCGGCAGGTTGATCGCGTCGTCCGCGTAGCGAAGGCCCGGCGTCACGTCGTGCTTGCCGGCGACGGCGTCGGTGCCGGTCGCGAGCATCTGATGCATCGGGTTCCAGCGTCCGCCGAAGATACCGCGCTGAGGCCCGTTCTCGTCGAGCTCGAGGCCGAGACGAAAGACCTTGCCCCTCTTCACCAGCCGGGCCGCATTGACGATGTCCTCGGGCGTGATGTAGTTGAGGACGCCCACCTCGTCGTCGGGCCCCCACTTGCCCCAGTTCTCAGGTCTCGTCGGTAGCGGCCCTAACCTTGCCACAAGCGGGGGTGAAGCGACGGAGAACGTAAGAACTTCACGCTCGCGTGTAAGGATTACAACTGCCGCACGCGCTCCGCGGCGTGGCGGTGGCGCCCAAGCATTGGCAATCGCGTCGCCCTGGTGCTGGCACAGCCCTTGCGACCCACAAGCCGCACGACATTGGCGAGCGAAAGCGAAAACAAAGAGGAGACGTTCGCATGAGGAAGAGGATTCTCGGTATCGTGCCGTTGACGGCGCTGGTCGCCGGCGCGGCCATCGCGGCTCCGGTACCCATCTGGTACCAGGACGGCTACCAGACGGGTGTGCGGGGACGTGTGACCGCCGTCGAAACGGTCCACCCCTCCGGTACGCAGGTCGTGATCGAGGATCGCGACCGCGTCTTGGTCCCTCCGACCGCGGAGATCGCGATGTACGACGTCCGGCCGGGCGATGAAGTCGACGCGCGGTATGTCCAGACCGGCAACGGGGAGAAGAGCATGCTCTCCATGGTCCCGGTCGTGCGCGAGATCCAGGCGCCCTGAGGGTCGCGTGAGAGCCGCCGGCAAAGCGCCGGCGGCCCTCGCCGCGACGCTACGCTCTCCCGACCGGCTCCTGTCGCGTTGCGCGCTCCCCGCTGATGTCGGCGTCGTATCCGGGTCGCACGCGCGCGTCGATCACGCACACCTCGCCGTCGCGTACCGCGCGTAGCCCCTGCGCGATCGCGCTCCGTAGCTGCTCGGGCTCGGTGACGGGACCGATGCCCTTGGCGCCCTGAGCGACCGCCATCGCGGCGAGATCGATGTCGGGCTCGTTGATGCGCTGACCGATCCACTTGTTCTCGACGGGCCGGCCGCGCATCCGCGCGACGCGTTCCTGGTGCGCCTCATCGTTGTAGAACGAGCGGTTGTTGCAGACGATAAACAGGCACGGGATCCGGTAGTGCGCCGCCGTCCACAGAGCGGTGAGCCCCATCAGATAGTCACCGTCCCCGATCAGCCCGATCGGAATCCGCCCCGAGCCCTTCAGGGCCAGTCCGGCGCCGACCGTGATCCCCGGCCCGGCGCCGACTCCAGCGCCGCCGTCGCCTCCGAGATAGTCGAGCGGATGCGCGAAGTGTCTCGCCTCGCCCGGCCAGCCGAGCGGCAGCCGTGTCAGGCAGGCTTCCACACCCTCGGTTGCGTCGTTGAGCGCCGCGGCCACGGCGCGCAGGCTCAAGACGTCGTGAACGCGGCGGCTCGCTTCCGGCCCGCTCGCGGAACCCGCGGCCTGAGCGCGCGGCGTGCACGCCTCGAGGAGGAGCGGCACGGCGATGTCGGGCTCGCTCAGCAGATTCACGTCGACCGGCGGGAGCCCGAAGTAGTCCATGCTGAAGCCCCGGTGCACGTGGACGTCACACGACGCCGAGACGATCTTGGCGGAGATCGGGCGCTCGCCGTAGACCTGCTTGAGCGTGCCGGCCAGATCGATCCAGTCGAGCGCCAAGATCACGTCGGCGTCGCGCACCGCCGCCGCCGCGGGCTCCGAGAGATACGTGCCGGGCGGGCCGAGGTGCAGCGGATGACGCGTGGGAAAGCTCGCACCCGTCTTGAGGTCGGTCATCACTCTCGCGCCGAGCTTCTCGGCGAGCGCGATGCGCGCGCGCCAGGCGTCGAGCGTGCGCCGGCCTCGGCCAGCCAGGATCACCGGAGCGGTCGCGCCCGACAACAGTGCCGCCGCCCGGGCGATCAGCTCGGGTGCGGGGCGTGGCGAATCCGGCGCGGCGAACCGCGACGGGTCTGGAAGCGGCGGGAGCGCGCCCAGCTTCGACTCCTGGAGTGCTGCGTCGAGGTTGACGTACGTCGGGCCGTGCGGGGCCGTGGTCGCCATCTGGGCGGCGCGCAGGAGCGCGTCGTAGGCCGCCGGAACGGACGCCGGCTGGTTGTCCCATTTGGTGTAACCGCGCACGAGCGCGCCCTGGTCGGACGCGGTGTGGATCCAGTCGATCCACGGGCGCCGCTTCGCCGCGTCCCACGGTCCCGTCGCGCCCAGGACCAGCATCGGCACGCGGTCGCACCACGCGTTGAAGATGCCCATGCTGCCGTTCAGCAAGCCGACGTTCGAATGGAGGATCGTGGCCATCATCCGACCGCTCGCCTTCGCGTAGCCGTGCGCGACCGAGACCGCGGCGCCCTCGTGCAGGCACAGGATCATCTGAGGACGCTGGTTGCCGGTGTGGTTCACCAGGCTGTCGTGGAGCCCGCGAAAGCTCGCCCCGGGCACCAGCGAGACCCACGGCACGTCGAGCGCCTGGAGCATGCGCGCAATCGCGTCGCTCGACCAGAGCTCCTCTTGCGGTGGCGACGGCTGCGGGGTCTCGGGCAGGATGGTCGGCTTCATCGTCGTGCTCCGCCTGTCTCGCCGGAGGGCACCGGCGTCTTGACGTTTTTCGGGGCGACGCGCGGCCGGGGCCGCGAGCCCCGCCAGCGTACTCCGCCCGAACGGCGCGCCGCAAGGACGTCCTGGCCGAATCTTTCGGCGGCCGGCGGCGGTCTAAACGGTGGAGCGAGCCCGTCTCGCTCCAGAAGGAGCGCGAAAAGACGATGGTCGTCGGCGAGATCTGGCGCTATCCCGTGAAGTCGATGGGCGGTGAGCAGCTCGAGGTCACCATGCTCACGCCCGACGGAGTCCCGGGCGATCGCGTCGTTCACGCGCGAGACGACGGTCAGGTCCTCACGGCCCGAAGCCATCCGGCCCTGCTCGGATTTCGCGCGAGCCTCGGCCCCGACGGCGAGCCGCTCGTGGACGGCGAGCCCTGGAGCTTGGAGACGATCGCCGCGCGAGTCCGTCAGGCCGTCGGCGAGAAGGCTCGGCTGGCGCGCTTCGACGGGCCGGAGCGCTTCGACGTGCTCCCGTTGCTGGTCGCGACCGATGGCGCCATCGGCGCGCTCGGGATGGATCGCCGGCGATTCCGCCCGAACATCCTGGTCAGCGGTGCCACCGCCGACGCCGAGCAGTCGTGGCCGGGCAAGCGGTTGCGGATCGGCAAGGCGATCATTGGCGTCGCGTCGCTTCGCCAGCGGTGCGTGATGACGACGTACGATCCGGACACGCAGGTCCAGGACGTCTCCGTGCTGCGCCGCATCGTCCGCGAGCGCGGTGGCCGGCTGGCACTCGACTGCAGTGTGATCGAGCCCGGGCGCGTCGCCCTCGGCGATCCGGTCGAAGTCCTCGAGGGCTGACACCGAGGGCGCCGCGGTTACCGCGGACGGCTCGAGCCCAGCCAGAGATCTCGGAAGCGTGTGGCGACCGTGTCCTCGTAGGAGACCGGCGCGGTCAGGAGCCTGAGCGAGCGGGCGAAGCCGTTCATGACGGAGACCGCCGGCTCGCCGATCGCGGGATCGTAGAACGGCAGATCGCGCTCTACGACCGCCGCGATGATCTCCGCCGCCGCCGGCGGAAATCGTCTGCGTCCGATGTCGGTCGCCCGGCCAGGATCGTTTCGAAGGATGTCCTGAGCGCGAACGATCGCGCGCACCACCGCTGCGACGCGGTCCGGCTGGCGCGCGATCAGCGCTTCGGTGGCCGAGAGCGCCGCGAGCGTGTACTGACCGGCCCCGGGCGGACCATCGCCGCGCCGGACGTCGACGACGATCTTGCCGACGCCGCGCCGCACGGCGGTCTCGCTGCCCAGCGCGTTCGCCCAGAACCCGTCGACCGTGCCGCGCTCGAGCGCTTCGGCGGCGGTGACGCCGAAGGACGCGCCCGGATCCGTTCCGCCGGGCACCGGAGCGATCGTGACCCCGTCGCGCGCGGGATCGACGCCGGATTCCTGGAGAAGCCGCAGGAACGCTCGGTCGGGACCCGGCGCAGCGCCGATGCGGAGGCCCTTGACGGCCGAGACATCGCCGCGGCGCGCCGGCAGGTCGGCCCGCAGGACCAGGAGCCACGGAGTGCCCTGCGAGAGGGCGACGACGAGCTTCGCGCCCTTCCAGTTCGGGAACGCGAGCAACGTCGTGTGCGCGCCGCCGGCCACGAAGTCGACCGTACCGTCGCGCAGGGCGTTCACGGCGTCGAGCGACGGCAGCAGCTCGACGTGGGCGTCGATCCCCTCGTCGCGATACAGCCCGAGCTCTTCGGCCGCCAGCGCGGGGAAATACGAGTTCGTGACGAGATCGGGCGTGGCGATCTTCACCGGGGCGTCTACTTCAGCGTTCGCGCGCGGTCTCTGCCTCGACGAAGCCGGGAATCTGGACCCAGCGGAGCCCCTTGGGATCGTGGGTGATCTCGACCTTGCGGCCCTGAGAGTCCTGTATGCCGAGCGGATGATTGACGAGCTCGATCAAGTTCCCGTCGGGGTCCTCGATGTACGCGTAGTGCTCGCTGCTGTCCTCCCGCCGCCCCTGCCGAGGGTCCGTGCCGCCGATGTCGGTGCCGGTGCTCGCGGCCGACGTCCGCACGTGCTGGATCGCCAGCGTGTCGAAGTGCGCCATCGTGGCGTCCCAGTCGTCCACCTCGATCGCGAAATGGCTCGACGCCGGAATGACCGGCCGCGGCGTCACGGTGAAATGGATCTCGCCGCTGCCGAGTCTCAGCTGCAGCTGCCGCCGGTTGAGCGCCGGACCGCGGTCGAGGAACTCGGCGCCGAGGACTTTCTCGTACCAGGCCCTCGTGCGCTCGCGGTCGCTGATCTGGACGTTCACGTGGTGGATCAGCTTGATGGCCATGGACGCACCGTAGTGCGCGGCCGGCGCGGAGTCAAGTCGCGGCCCGGCCGGCGGGCTGCCTACCGGATCTGTACGAACCGCGCGATCGACGGCACGCCGTTGGTGTTCAGGATGAAGAGCATGTAGTAGCCGGGCGGCGCGAGATTCCCGTTGAACGGAGCGGTCACGCTGAGGCCTCCGGCGATCTGCCGGAAGTGTCTCGTGGCGACGTAGCTCGTGTTCCCGAGGCCGTCGGTCGCCTTGATGGCCAGCGGTCATCTAGACGCCCTGATACGGGGTACCCCAGCGGTCCTGGTAGACGATCTCCTTGAGCGGGCCACGGCCGACCCGGCCGAACTTCCCCATCGGATAGCCGATGGGAATGATCGCGTAGGAGTGCACGCCCGGCGGCAGCCCCAGAGCGGCTTCCGCTTCCTTCTCGTACAGAACCGAGCCCGAGCGCCCGCGCCGCCAGCAGCATGTTCTGCACGGCCGGATAGATCGACGCGCCGGACCCACGGGTCGGCGCCGCGGCCTCTTCGAGGCATGCAACGATCCACACCGGCGCTTCGTGGAAGTGATCGGTCAGATACTCCACCGCCGCGTGCTGCCGGTTGTACTGCTCGCGCGAGACGCCCGGGGGCGGCGAGCTCTTGAGATAGCGAGGGCCCACGACCTCGTCGAACGCTTTCTTGTACCAGACCTGGACGCCCTGCTTGATCTTCCGATCCTTGATCACCAGGAAGCGCCAGCGCTGCGTATTGCCGCCGTTCGGCGCGCAGGTACCTGCCTGCAGGATCTTCCCGATCAGCTCGTCGGGAACCGGGTCCGGCTTCAAGCGGCGCATCGCGCGCATGGTCTGCATGATCTCGAACAAGTCCGTGTTGCCTGCCATGGGGTCTTCCTTTCTCCGTTCGGTCGGCGGTGCCCGAATCATACTCCGGCCGGGCGTGTTGCGCGTGAGGGCCGAATGGCGCACGATCGGCGCGATGAGACTGCCGCGGGACGTGCACCGGGCTTCCCTGTCGCGCCTGCCGCTCCTCGAGCGGCACGAGCTCGACCTAGAGGGCCAGCGGCACTACGACTCGGTCGTGGGGCCCGGCAGTCGCACCCTGGTCGGACTGCGCGGCCCGAGCGGCATCTGGCTGCACTCGCCGAAGCTCGCCGGACATCTGCGCGCCGCCAATCAATATCTGCGCTTCGAGACCGCGCTGGACCGGCGGCTGACCGAGCTGGCGATCCTCGTGACGGCTCGGGAGCTCGACAACCAGTTCGAGTGGACGGCGCACGAGCCGGCGGCGCTCGCGGAAGGCCTCGAGGCGAGGATCATCGAGATCGTCAAGCGGCGGAAGCCGATCGCACGGCTTGGCAAGCAGCTCGGAAGGAAGGAGGCCGTCATCGTCGCGTTCGGGCGAGAGCTGTTCCGTAGCCGGAAGCTCAGCGCCGCGACGTTCGCGCGGGCGGTCGACCTCTTCGGCCGGCGCGGAGTGCTCGAGCTCGCGGCCCTGATGGGCAACTACGCGATGACGGCCGTCGTTCTCGACGCGGTCGATCAGCAGCTCCATCCCGGCCAGAAGCCGCTGCTGCCGGTGCGATCGGCGCGATGAAGAGACTCCTGACGAAGTGCCGAGTAATGTGGGACAATTGCGCGCAAATCGAGCAGTGCCAGCGTAGTCCCGGAGGAAACTGATGCCTTACGACCTGGTCATCAAGAACGGCATGGTCGTCGACGGTTCCGGCTTCTCACGCTATCGGGCCGACGTCGCGGTCAAGGACGGCACCATCGTCGAGATCGGCAAGATCCGTGGCGCGGCCGCCTCGACCATCGACGCCGAGGGACAGTTCGTGTCGCCGGGCATCATCGACACCCACACGCACTACGACGCTCAGCCCTTCTGGGACAGGCTCTGCACCTCCTCGATCTGGCATGGCGTCACGACGGTCCTCATGGGCAACTGCGGGCTGACCCTGGCGCCGCTGCGGCCGGAGCATCGCGACGCGATGCTGGCGACGTTCTGCTGCGTCGAGGACATCCCGGTGCGCTCGCTCGCGTCGGTCGTGCCGTGGAACTGGGAGAACTTCGACGAGTACCTGAACGCGATCGACATCGGGCTCGGGCTCAACCTGATGCCGCTGGTCGGCCACAACCCGCTGCGCCTCTCGGCGATGGACCAGGCCGCCTGGGACCGCGCCGCGACGCCGGACGAGATCGCTCACATGCAGCGGCTGCTGCGCGAATCGCTCGAGGCCGGCGCGTGGGGCTGGAGCACCACGGACTCCCCGACCCACGCCGGGCCGCAGGGTCAGCCCGTGCCGACTCGGCTCGCCGCCGACGAGGAGCGCGTGGCCCTGGGCCGCACGCTCGGCGAGTTCAACCGCGGGATCATCGAGATCCTGCCCAAGGGTGCCGGCAAGCCGAGCCCGGCCGATCTCGACCACCTGCGCGACGTGGCCGTGGCGAGCGGCCGCCCGGTGTTCTTCCTGAGCTTCGACACGAACGCCTGGCCGTACGTCGAGAAGGCCTCACGCGAGGGGGCTCAGCTCTTCAACCTGCTGCGGGCCATCCCCTTCAATCCGAGGTTCACCCTGAAGAAGACGACGTTCTTCCACAACCTCGACGTGTGGGACGTCGTCATGCAGCTGCGCCCCGCCGATCGGCTGGCCGCGCTCGCCGACCCCGAGCGGCGCGCGAAGATGCGCGACCAGGCGCTGAAGCCCCAGCGGCGGCGGCCGGGCGTGCCGGGCCGGCTCGTGCCCTGGAGCTCGATCTTCGTTCGCAAGGTGAAGCTCGCCAAGAACCAGGGGCTCGTCGACCAGAGCCTCACGGCGCTTGCCGAGAGGCAGAACAAGCACGTCGCCGACGTCATGCTCGACCTGGCGCTCGAGGAAGGGCTCGACACCGAGTTCCAGCTGATGACCCGCTCGAACGAGGAAGAGACCCAGATCGCCGACATGGTGAAGAGCGGCCACGCGCTGCCGACCCAGTCGGACGCCGGCGCTCACCTGAACACCAACTTCTGCACCGCCGGCGAGTCGAGCTACGTGCTGGGCCAGTGGGTGCGCGACCGCGAGCTGCTCACGCTCGAGGACGCGATCCGTCGGTACACCTTCCAGCCCGCCCGCATCCTGGGCCTGCGTGACCGCGGCATGATCCGCGAGGGGCTGGCGGCCGACCTCATGGTGTTCGACCTCGCGAGTATCGGCGTGAAGGAAGACGAGGTCACCCTCGACGGACCGTCGGGAACGCCTCGGCGCGTGCAAGGCGCTGAGGGCGTGAGCCACGTCGTCGTGGGCGGCCAGGTCGTGCTCGAGCACGGCAAGCACACGGGCGCGTTCCCGGGACGCGTGCTCCGCGCCGGCCAGCACTAGAGCGCCTGGTCCGACGCCGTCTCCTTCGGACGCGGCAAGGGCGGCGCGCGTCTGGCAAAGGCCGGCTTTGCCGACGCGCGCGTCGTGTGGGCGACGAGCTCCTCTACGAAGTCTTCCGCATACGGGGCCAGGAACCGCCGCGGGTCCCAGGCCAGACTCAGCCATCGTCCAATGGGGGCGCCCCGCTGCACGAGCGGCACGGCCCGGACACCGTTCCGCGGAATCCGAACGTTGGACGGCACCACGGCGATGCCGTAGCCGACGCGAGCCAGCGCCACCAGGGTGGACGGCGCTCCGCTCTCGAGCAGCACGCGCGGTCGCAGGTGCGCGAGCTGGCAGGCGGCGTCGAACCATTCGCGAGAGGCAAAATCGCGACGCGTGAGGAGCAGCGGCGAATCCGCCAGCTCCGCGATCTCCAAGGTGGTCCGGCGGCCGAGCGGGAATGACCTGGGTAACACGGCCAGCACGTAGAGCGGAGCCAGCAGGCGCCGGCGAAAGCGCGCATCCGTGGACGCCGTGAGCGCGAGATGAACGTCGCCGTGCTCGAGGCGTGTGGCCAGCCGGATTCCGCCGTCCTCGACGAGGTGCACGTCAACCCCGGGATGACCGCGCCGATAGCGTGGAAGGAAGCCGGCCAGCAGAGTTTCCATCGCCTGTGGCGTGGCCCCGACCCGGAGCACGCCGGTCTTGCCGCCCTTGAGAGCCCGGGCCCGCTCCCCGAATGAGTCGGCTCCCGTCAGGAGCTCGCGAGCACGGCGCAGGAGATCCTGGCCCTCGGCGGTGAGCTGAGCGCGGCGGCCGATACGGTCGAACAGCCGAACACCGAGCTCGATCTCGAACGCCCGGATCTGTCGCGACAACGCCGGCTGACTCACATGCAGCCGGGCGCCGGCCCGCGCGAAGCCGCCGGCGTCGACGATGGTCACGAAGGCGCGCAGGTGCCGCAGATCCATGGTGTCGATGCACTCCGTGCATGGATTATAGGAAGAGAAATGCATTGGACACATCATCGGCGAGCCGCCTATCGTGGCGGCATGTTCGACCTCGACCGCTTCATCGCCGACTGCCGGACCGCCCTCACGACCAGCTGTCCGGCCGCGGCGGTCGGCGAGCTCACCGAGCGCGCGGTGGCCGCGCCGGCCGCCGTCGAAGCCGCGCTCGGCACTCCGCGGCTCGGCGGTCTCATCACCCTGCATCACTCCGCGGAGCTGACCATCCTCAATGTGATCTGGGCACCGGGCATGGCCATCTATCCCCACGAGCACCGCATGTGGGCCGTGATCGGCCTGTACGGGGGCCGCGAGGACAACACCTTCTACCGCCGCGGCGCGCGCGGCCTCGCGGCGGCCGGCGGCCAGCGCCTCGAGTGCTCGGAGACCGCGCGGCTCGACGAGGCC
>WNFK01196629.1_pt1 | contig 11383 bp, 8 predicted proteins | sample 5400281 | NCBI WGS metagenome assembly WNFK01 (sample SAMN13153350, study PRJNA577476) | soil metagenome | isolation source: 20 cm soil on Douglas fir-dominated hillslope | place: USA:California | collected 2013-09-17
GTCGCTTTTCCGTTCTTAAGGCGAATCATCATGAAACCGCCGCCACCGAGATTGCCGGCCGCCGGGTGCGTAACCGCAAGTGCAAACGCAACCGCGATCGCAGCATCGATGGCATTGCCGCCACGTTTCATGATGTCGACGCCAACTTGCGAGGCCACTTCGTTGGTGGAAGCAACGATACCGTGTCGTGCACGCACCGGCTCGCGCGAGGCTGCGCGCACCGCGTTGGGCGCTACGCCACGGAAGAGATGCGAACCAGGAAATGCAACTAGCCCGGCGGTTAGACAAGTGACCAGGAATAAGCGCAGCAGTGTTTGTAGTGTCTTGTTTCTCATGGTCAGTCTCAGTAGGAGGACAACGATGGAAAGATACAGTCCGGATCGAGTTGCTGTTTGATCCGTTGCATTATGCCCGAAGCGGCGTCGATAGTTGCCGAAGTATTCATTTGTTCTCTTATCGCCGCGGGTGCATGTTCAATGCTTAACGTCGCGCCAAGAGTTTTCGCGAGGCTTCTGAATAAATCGAGTCGCGCGATCAGGTTAGCTTCCGGTTCGCCGGATCTATTTCCGCTGCCTGGCAGCCGGTCCACCACGCGGATTCGCCCATCAGCAATGCTCGCCTGCCACAAGGGTGCCGAGGCGCCATACTCCTCATCTAACTTCGCCAGAAACGCGGGCACGTCCGCTGGGAGCAAGCCAACGCGCCATACCAACTGTTCCTGAAATCGCATTGGTATGGCGGCTATCGACTGCCACATCGCTGAGTCGTGTTCTTTAAGTGGCGCTCTTCCTGGATGCTCTTTGCATTCAAGCAATTCTACCGCCTGTCTGGCCTGTTCGATTACAGCGTTTCCAGCAAATCTTATCAGAAGGCAGTTATCATTTTCTTCGGATTGCCCAGCCTCGTACGCCATTGACCGCGACAGTAGTTCAACTGCCACCGGAAAAAGTCTGGCATCGATTACGCGCTGAGCTCGGGATAGAAGACTTTCTCGAGTTCCCCACGACGTGACCGTCGTGGTTGCGAAAGGCACTGGTCTCAGCTTGAAGTTAACTTCAGCGATGATTCCCAGGGTGCCGTAGCTCCCGGTAAAAAGTTTGCACAGATCATAGCCCGCCACGTTCTTTACGACTCGACCACCAACCTTGATTAGACTGCCGTCAGCCCGTACGACCTTCATGCCGATGACATGTTTCCTCGGCGGCCCGTAGCCAAACTGTTGCGCGCCACCGAGTCCAGTAGCGACCACTCCGCCGATTGTTGCGCGTCCGTCATTGGGCGGATCAAGCGGCAGCCACTGACCCTTCTGCATGAGCGCGTCGTTGAAATTCTTGAGGGTTACTCCGGCTTCGCTTACGGCGATCAAATCCGCGGGCTCGTGCTCAATGATGCGATTTAACCTTGCAGTGCTAACCACGATGTCAACGCGCCGAACAGGTTGGCCAACATCCGGCCAGGTCATCGCGCCGGCGGGCATTACCTTCCAACCTTCGCTCGAGGCGAGTTTCATGACCTCGCAAACCTCGTCGATTGAACCAGGTGAGACGACAAGAGGATTAGCGAGGTGTGATGCAGGGCAGACGTTTTCTTCGCCGATTAGATCGGCCAGTTGCTGGGCCCTGCCGACAGCAGCAAGTGATTTGCTGGGACCGCGGGCGTCCCGTCCGCCTGGTTGCTGCTCAGACTTGTTTGGATCAAACGTTGACGATGTCGAAAGAGGCGGGCGGGACGGCCGCGGTCCCAGCAAATCTCCGGCGCGTCCCGGTATTGTTTCCAGTATTGGTGAGGCGCCATTTCCTGGTGTCGCGATCGCGCGTGCTTCGCCGCAGCCGCGCAGCATAGGAATAATCTTCCCGGGGTTACATAAGCCCGTCGGATCAAATGCCGTGCGCACTTGCAGCATCGTCTCCATATCTGCTTCCGAAAAAATCAGCGACAGCAGCTCGCGTTTATCAAACCCGACGCCATGTTCACCGGTGATGCTGCCGCCGGCGCGCACACAAGTTTCCATTAAGTCGCGTCCTGCTTCCTTGACGTTGCGAACTTCGTCGACGGAACGCGAGTCGAAACAGATCAGCGGATGCAGGTTACCGTCGCCCGCGTGAAAGACGTTAGCGATGCGCAAATGATACTTCGCTGCGATGCGAAAGACACCGTCCAGTACTTCCGGAAGCCGCGAGCGGGGCACGACTGCATCCTGAATCATCGAGTCAGGGGCAATGCGACCGATGGCGCCAAAGGCCCCTTTGCGTGCCGCCCAAAGCTTCTTCCTTTCGTTCTCATCGCGAGCAAGCCGGCAATCTCGGGCGCCGTATTGCAGGCAGATACTCTTCACCCGCTCCGCTTCGTCATCGATCCCGACCTCAAGCCCGTCGAGTTCGATCAGCAACGCCGCGCCTGCATCCAGGGGCAGTCCTGCAGCAAACACGCTCGCCTCGACCGCGCGGATGATCTCGTGATCCATCATCTCCAGCGCTGCCGGCATAACTCCCGCTGCGATGATCGCCGACACCGCATGGCTGGCATCGTTGACCTCACCAAACGCCGCCAGCATCGTGCGAATGGCAGGTGGAATTGGCACCAGCCGCAACGTGGCCTCGGTAGCGATACCAAAAGTTCCTTCTGAACCAACAAACGCACCGAGCAGATCGTAGCCGGGCTTCTCAGTCCCACCGCCGCCGAGGTCAACCACTTCTCCGCCCGCAAGTACCACTCGCACGCCCAGAATGTGATCTGTCGTGGTGCCATATTTCAAACAGTGTATGCCGCCGGCGTTCTCAGCAATGTTGCCGCCGATGGTGCAGGTAGGCTGGCTTGAAGGATCGGGAACATAGTGAAGGCCCAAATGAGCGACGGCACGCGACACGTGAGAATTTACAACTCCGGGTTGAACGACGGCGATGCGATTCGATTCATCAATCTTCAGGATCCTGCGCATGCGCGCCAACTCAATCACGACGCCTTGATTTAGCGACAACGCTCCGCCGGAGAGACCCGTCCCTGCTCCTCTCGGCGTGAAGGGAATTCCGGCACGCGCCAGCAGTCGCATAACAGCGGAGGTCTCTTCAGTTGATGAAGGAAAAACAACAGCGCGCGGTCGATATTTGTGTTGCGGTAATCCGTCACACTCGTAGACCAGCAATTCGTCCGGGTCACTAAGCACCGACGCTTCGCCAACTACTGCGCGCAACTCTGGGATGATAGTGTCCACGTGCCTCGCTTTGTTTTCAGGTTAGGGGGGCAATGATACATCAGCGCCCTGGAATCCTGTCCGGTTTTGGAGTGCGCCGACGTGAGCACCCCAGCGCGGCTGCCGCGCGGGGGACCCCGCCTGTCGGCGCTTAGGTCGCTGGCGACCTGTCGCCAGCAGCGTCGCGACAGGTCGCGGACGGACGAAAGCGGTGACAGGTCACCGCACTCCAAAACGCGACGACTTGCAAGCGAACCCGACAGATCGTAACATTTGCTCAAGTTACCCCTAAGCTTAAGCCCCGCAGCGGTTCTCCCTTCATCTCTCCCGGACCCCCGATGGTTCACCCCCTTTAAGTACGAGTCAGAAACAGATACCTGGGAGGTGTTCACATGTTGAAATGGGGATCTCGCGCACAATTTATCGCCAGAGTAATCGCAGCCATACTCTTATTGCCTTCCGTTTCCGCTATTGAGGCGAAATCGAAAAAAGGAAAAGAAGTACCTAAGGGCACTGCTGTTCTGTGGCGAGCTCCGCACGATATCGCTTCCCGCGACTTGTTTTTGGGACCAGGCGGCAACGCTATGAAGCCCGACCTGCGCGAGATCAAGTTTATTAAGGAAGAGAAGGGTGGCTACTCGAAGAAGTTTCGCATTCAGGATGCTGCCGGTCGCGAATGGGTCGCGAAGGTTGGAAAGGAAGCGCAGTCGGAAACTGCGGCTATTCGACTAGTCTGGGCGGCCGGCTATGAAACTGAGGTCAATTATCTTGTGCCGCGGCTGACAATTCCGGGGAAGGGCGGATTCGGAGAAGCGGCTTGTTGAGTGGAAATGGACTAAGAACCCTTTCGTTGGCAGTCGCGAGTTTCAGGGTCTCAAAGTCATGATGCTGCTGCTGGCAAACTGGGACATCAAAGACTCAAACAATCAGATCATAGCGGTGAAGGGAACTGACACGCTCCGTTACATCATCAGCGATCTGGGAGCAACGTTTGGGAAGACCGGTCGCCTGCCGTTTTTCTGGAGATTCAATCGCAGCCGCAATAACCCGAAAGACTACGTCAACACTAAGTTTGTGAATGATGTCGACGACAATATTGTTGACTTCCACTACAGCGGTAGGCAGCGAGAAATTTTTGACAACATCACGGTTGATCAGGCCAGGTGGGTTGGAGACTTATTGTCACGTCTGAGTCCTGAACAAATTCGAGATGCGTTTCGGGCGGCGAATTACACTCCAGCGCAAACAAGACTGTTAACTCAGGGTGTGACGAATCGCATTACGCAGTTGGTCAATTTGCCAAATAGCGTGGAATTAAGCCGCGCCTCGTCGAGCCCGAGTCATTCGCGTCGGCGTGAGTAAGATCCGACGGCAGCAGCCACAGCGGCTGTGCGCGCTTCTTTCCAGGTACTGTTTGCGAGCAGCCAGACTGCTAAGAGCAACGCCAGAATCGCAATGACGGTGCCGTAGTGCAGCCGGAAGCCTGCCGGTGGTGAATTGCTTCGCCGCCGAAAGACGGGGAGAGAAAGGCAGGTGGCGCCGTAGGTCACCAACCTCGCAATAGCGCTGATTGTTAGCGCGGCGACGAAGGAACTGTTGAGCGTCAACAACAGCATTACCGCCGCAGTTATCAGGATGGCGACGTAGGGAGTAGCAAATCGCCGATGAACTGAGCCGATGAATGTTGGCAGTTGCCGTTGTGCGGCCATTGCGAAGGGAACTCGCGAACCAGAGAGAACCAGAATGTTTAAGTTCCCGGTAATCGAGATGATCGCCCCGGCCGAGATTATGGCGCCGCCGGCTGCTCCCATGAATCGCATGCCGGCATCGGCCAGCGGCTTTTGTGATTGCGCCAACTCCGGAAACGTTCCCACGCAAACTACCTGAACCAGAATGTAAAGGAACGCTACTACCGCAATTGCGATCAGCAACGCGTGCGGCACGTTCTTCTTTGGGTCCTTCACTTCGCCCGCCGGAATTGCCGCCATTTCAAACCCCGAGAAGGCATAAATCAAGAGCAGTACTGCTTGGGAGAACGCTCCGGTAGCGGGTCGTGGCCCCAGTGCGAACGCTTGTGGGTTGAGAAAAAATAGGCCGACAGCGATGAAGATCATTATCGGGATTAGTTTGCCGATGGTGAAAACGTTGCTGACGATCGCGGCCTGCCTGATGCCGAGGAGGTTGATGGTAGCCAGCACGGCTACGACAATAATTATGATCGCCGCGCGCCAAAACGGGTTTGTCGCGGCAGGGACAAAATAACCAATGTAAGCAACCAGCAGATTACAGTTTGCGGCAAACGCAGTCAGACGCGCGAGCCAAATCAGCCAGCCAATCTCAAAAGCGACGGTCGGGCCAAATGCCTCGCGAGCGTAAAGATAAGGGCCGCCGGTTTCATCAAAGCGGCTGCCTACTTCCGCGAAACAGAGAATGAACAAGGTGACGACAGCCGCGCAAACCAGGAACGCGATCAAACTGTAAGAGCCAATCAGAGCAAAAACTTTGGACGGCAAACCAAAGATCCCCGCGCCGATGATTCCGTTGATCGTTATAGCGACAAGGTCCCAGCGGCGAATGCCGCGGATTAACCCGATCGCTGGTCCGCCTTCCGATACATTTTTCACGGCGTTGCTTATAATCGAAATCGTTCGCTGACACAATCATTCAATTTTAGGAAACATCCAACCATGAACCGAAAAACTATCAGTCTTTTCTCAATCGTCTGTCTCCTCGTTTCTGCCTCGCTGGTTCCGGGCCTGGCCAAAACTCCGCCCGGCCGGAAAACGTCAATGCGAACTCTGCAGAGTCTGGTAGATGAGGCTGCCCGGACGACCCTCGAAAAGTTTACCGATAAGAAACTCGAGGAGAAGCAGCTTTCGATAACGCTTATTGATTTGCGCGATCCGGCGCATCCCCAGCAAGCAAGCTTTCGCGGCAACGAGCAGATCTATCCCGCCAGCGTAGTAAAACTTTTTTATCTGGCAGCGGCGCATCGCTGGCTTGAGGACAAGAAGATTGAGGACACACCGGAGTTGCGCCGCGCTCTCAAGGACATGATCGTAGATTCTTCAAATGAAGCGACCCAATACGTAGTTGACGTGATCACACACACAACCGCAGGCTATGAGTTGCCACCGAAGGAGATGGAGGAGTGGCAGGAAAAACGAAATGCAGTTAATCGTTATTACTCCGCGCTCGGCTACACCAACATCAACGTAAATCAGAAAACATTTTGCGAAGATGCGTATGGGCGGGAACAGGTGTCGCGACGGCCTGATGGTTCCAACCGAAATAAACTGACCACTGACGCCACCGCGCGCTTGCTGGCGGAGATTGTAACGGGCAAGGCCGTCACGCCGGCTCGCAGCGCGCAAATGATGGAACTACTGAAACGCGATTATAGAGGGACCAGCACGGACAATGACGATCAGGGCCATGGCTTTACCGGAATTGCGCTCGCCGGAATGGAGGGAGTGCGCTTGTGGTCGAAGGCCGGCTGGACTAGTACGACTAGACATGACGCTGCTTACCTGGAGTTGCCGGACGGTTCGAAGTTTGTGCTGGTGACTTTCACTACCGATCACGCAAATGAGCGCGAGATTATTCCGACGGTGGCGAAGGTTGTGATTGCAGGGATGAAGGACATTAGGTGAAAGCGAAAAGCGAGGGGCAAGCCCGCCTTCCTGACCTGAGAGATTCCCGAGGTCCTCGATAGACCTTCCTTGATGGCTTGTCAAACGGGATTACGACTCAACTTCAAGCAGCTCAAGGTTAGAAAGGCGGGCTTGCCCCCGCTCTTTGCCGGCCCGATATGCAAGATCTTTCATTATTCCATCATCCCATCGGCGATTTATTTGCGGCGCCGGTAGGCGCGGGCGACCTGGAATTTCATCGGCTGAGTGAGGAGCAGATCGAGTTCTATCAAACTAATGGATACCTCGCCGGCATACGCTTGCTGGATGCCGAACAGGTTGAAAAGTTGCGCGCAGAGCTTGCCCAACTGAGCGAGCCCTCTCATCCGGGAAATGAACTGTTCTACGAGTATCACTCAAACGAATCTACTGATCCGAACAAGATCCTCTTTCACGCCTTAGGTGCCTGGCGCGTGGCGCCGGGCTTCCATGATTTGCTCTGGAACCCAGGCTTCCTGATGCCAGCCACACAACTTCTCGAAGGCCCGGTGCGCTTCTGGCACGATCAAATTTTCTATAAACCGGCTCACCATGGCGGCGTGGTTGCATGGCATCAGGATTATTCTTACTGGACGCGCACCAGGCCGATGGCGCATCTCTCCTGCTGGATCGGGCTTGATGATTCGACGCGCGAGAATGGCTGCGTCCATTACGTGCCTGGAAGCCACCGCTGGAACCTGTTGCCAATTACCGGACTGGCTGATGACATGGATTCGATTCAAACGGTTCTGACTGCTGAGCAAAAGGCCAACTTCAAACCAGTTGCGATCGAACTAAAGAAAGGTGAGGCTTCGTTTCATCATCCGCTGATGGTTCACGGCTCTTTTGAAAACAAGACCGATCGTCCCAGGCGCGCCACCGTGATTAACGTTTTCCGTGACGGAGTTAAGTCTGATTCCGAACAGCCTCTGCTGGAAGGTGCGCCGGCCATCCCCAGCGGCGAGAAGATTGACGGACAGTTCTTTCCGCTTTTGTTTGAACCACGCTAGCGTTTTTGGAGTGCGGTGACCTGTCACCGCTTTGGTCCGTCGCGATCTGTCGCAACGCCGGCTGGCGACGGGTCGCCAGCGACCAAAGCGCCGACAGGTCGGCGCACTCCAAAATGTAGGAACTTCTTCCTTCTAACAGTGTCTAACTGAGTACTGAACGCGCTGAACTGGAGGAAGCGAGTATGTCGGCTAATAGTGTCACCCAAAATAAGCCCTTCATAAACGTAACGCCGTTGATCGATGTCCTGTTGGTGATGTTGATTATCTTCATGGTGGCGGCGCCGCTGAAGCCTCATAGCTTTGCAACGAAACTTCCGTCGCCGCCGTCCGATGAGGATTTGAAACTAGTGGCGAACATTGACACTTTGGTCGTAACCATTCAGCCTGATCACACTTTGAAACTAAACGGGCTCGCCGACGACATGGGCACGGTCGAGGATACCTCAAAGTTAAGCGCCGCCCTCGTATCGCTCTTCAAACTGCGAACAATCAATCACGATTACAGGCCCGAAATGCAAACGCGTCTTGATGTGCCGGAACAGTACCGCATCCAGAAGACCGTCTTCGTCAAAGCGCCACGCTCGATTCCATACGGCGCCGTTGCGAAAGTGATTGATGGACTGAAGGGTTCGGGAGCGGATCCTGTCGGTCTGCAATTGGACGACTTGAAATAACTGGAACCACCTCTCATATAGTAACTATCCGCAGATACGCAGATTTCACAGATGCAAAACCTTAGCAGTTCCGTCGAACCAAACGGGGCGGTTTGCTGTTTGGATCTTCTCACTCTTAATCGGTGTCATCTGCGTAATCTGTGGATGCTATTTTCTGACCCTCTCCAAGCCGCCTGTAGCGCCTGAGCGCTTCTGCCCTGAGTCGCTATTCTGCCATCCTCCAGCCAACCAAAGTGCGTCGCGTTCCATCTTGGATTATCATTGAGGCGAAGTCGCCGGTGACTGCAATCTTGACGCATCAGTTTGGCAAGGAGTTTCAAGTGATAAGAACCCACTATCGTCTGGCAGGTTTTCTTTTGGCGGTAAGCCTATTCAGCGCGGGTAACTACCACGAAATCAAGGTGCAGGCTCAGGGGCAAGCCGGAGGTGGCAGTTTGTCTGGGGACGCGGTGGGCGGTGCCGCGTTGATATTTCGGAGGCCCGATAATCCGGCGCTGCACAGCGGAAGCGGCCAGTCTTCGGGGAGCGCCGGCGGCGGCACGATATCGGGTCCCAGAAAAGCCCGGGCAGCTGCGGCAGCGGCCTCGGCGGCACATGAACGAGTGATCGCCAAAGGTAACGCCGCGAGAAGCGCGCCGACTCCTCGTTACTCCGAAGCAGAACAGCAATACAAACTTGCGGCGACCCAGGATCCAAATGACGCGCGGGCCCAGGCCGGCCTCGGGAATATTTATTTGGATCAGGGACGCTTCGACGAAGCCGTGAATGCCTATCGCCAGGCCCTCAAGGTAACCCCTGACTATCTTCCCGTTTTTCAACCCCTCGCCTTTTCGCTCGTCCGGCTCGGCCGTTATCCGGAAGCGATTGCAACCTTTAAGCAGGCGCTGCAATACGATCCGAACAACGCCGAAATCTACAACAACATGGGTTTTGCTTACGTACACGGAGGACAATATAAGGAGGCGATCGAGGCCTGCCAGCAGGCGATCGCGCTTTTGGGCAAGACGGGTGAGGCCTACAAGCAGGAACTGCAAATCAGAAATGAAGTTTTATCCAACGCTTACAAGAATATTGGCAACGCCTACAACGAACTAAAGCAATACAACGAGGCTGCCGACGCTCTAAAACACGCTACTGAGATCGAACCGAAGAATGCGGCGGCACATTTTAACCACGGTTTGGCTTTGTATAACGGCGGTCGCTTTTCGGAGGCCATCGAAGCCTATAAGTCAGTGATTGAGTTAAAACCCGACCTCGCCGGGGCTCACTACAATCTTGCCCTGGCTTACGTTGCGATTAACGACAAGGAAGGCGTGCGGCGTGAGTATGAGATCCTTAAGCCACTCAACGCCAGTATGGCCGGGCAGCTGCAGAGCCTGATAAAACGGTAAACTTAAAACGGTTTAGGCGTCACAACCGCATCTCCCAATTGCGTCGTACGCTGCACGATATGGGAAATGCTCTTGCAGTTGAGTCTAAGAAATTTGTGAGATTTGAGGAGAACAAAACCGATCGATCTGACGAGGCAGAAAGGCATAGAGGTTGCTATTTGGGCGCTTAAGGGGGGACATACCATGAAGTATTTCGGAAAAGTGATTGGCGGGAGTCTCTTGACGCTCGCTTTTATTTTTGGGATAGGTGCTGCCAGCAGCAGTACAGCCCAGGCCCAGGATAGGGATTATGGGCAGTATCAGCGCCGTGATCGTGACAACGACAACGACCGTGACCGGCGTCGCGATTGGAGACGCAATCGAAACGGGGATCGGAACTGGGACCGGAACTACGGTAACTATGGAAACTATGGCGGCTACGGCGGCTATGGTGGAAACAACAATCAATATGAGGTAAACCGTGGTTACCAGGAAGGGTTGAACACCGGCTCAAGCGATGCCCGTCGCGGCCAGAACTACAGCCCACAGCGTTCGCATTGGTACAGGGACGCGAGGACCCAGGCTTTCCGGCAGGGGTTCGTGCAGGGTTACAACCAGGGCTACCGGCAGTATGCAGGCTACGGAAACCGGGGTTATGGCGGCGGCATTCTTGGCGGCATCCTCGGCCGGCGTTACTAACGCTCGTCGAATAGATCCTCTAACTAAAAATGCCGCGAGCGATTCTCGCGGCATTTTTGCCATTTCAGCTCTTTGAGTCAGAAGCAAGGTCAGATAGAAATTTGGACAGGATTTACAGGATGAACAGGATTTGCAAACGCGCTAGTCACTCTGTTCTATCTTGTTAATCCTGTCGCTATTTCTTTCGAACCACTTCTCAGCCATCGACCGTGGATTTTAATTCACCAAACACCTGCGCCAGATCTTTCGCCTGGTAGTGGGCATTGAGGCCGCTGGGATTGGGCAACACCCAAACCACTGTCTCACCAATCCTTTCATCCTGCCTGCCGATAACTGCTTTCGGTTTATTCCAGGCGGCCCGGTAAGCGCCAAGTCCCAGCACAGCAAGGAACGCCGGTTCATAGCGTCGCACCTTTGCTCGTAATCGCTTGCCGCCTGCCTGAAGTTCCTCGCGAGTCAATTGATCGGCAGTAGCGGTGGCTCGCATTACTACATTTGTTACTCCAAAGCCGTGCTCCAATAGTTCGCGTTCATCAAAAGGCGAAACTAATCGTGCAGTGAAGCCGGCGGCAAAGAGTGCCGGCCAGAACCGATTACCGGGACGAGCGAAGTGATGGCCGACGGCTGCCGTGTATAGGCCAGGATTGATGCCGCAAAAGAGCACGCGCAAGCCTGGCGCGATCACGTCAGGCACAGTCTTGCCTGCAGCTGCGAGCAGTTGTTCTTTAGTTGGCTTCCAGGGCGTAGCGATAGTATTAGTGGGACTCAG
>WNFK01056517.1_pt2 | contig 11379 bp, 10 predicted proteins | sample 5400281 | NCBI WGS metagenome assembly WNFK01 (sample SAMN13153350, study PRJNA577476) | soil metagenome | isolation source: 20 cm soil on Douglas fir-dominated hillslope | place: USA:California | collected 2013-09-17
TCTTCACGCCCTCGAGCAGGCAGACGATCGCCCGTGTATGGTCATCCTCGGCGAGATAGGAGATGAAATCGCAGACATCGACGTCGCAGGAATTGCCGGCCGCGAGGTAGTGCGAAAATCCGATCCCACGCTCCATGCCCTGCAGCACGGTGTAGCCCAGCGCGCCGCTCTGTGAGACGATCCCGATCGGACCGCGCCGGTGGCCCATGCCGGCATAGTCAGGCATGAAGTTCAATCCCGCGCCCGAACATGTATTGGCGAGACCGACGCAATTTGGACCGACCACGCGCACGCCGGTGCGTTGCGCGACCTCAATCAGGCGGTGTTGCGCTTCGATGCGGTCCGGTTTTGCCGTCTCCGCAAAGCCCGAGGCATAGACAATGACCCCGCCCGCGCCCGCGGCCGCCGCGCCCTCGATCATGCCTTCAACCGTTTGCCGCGCGACACACAACACCACGCAATCCGGGCGCTCCGGCAGTTCAGCCAGCGACGGCACACAGGGACGGCCGAGCAAGCTCTGGTATTTCGGATTGATCGCAAACACCTTGCCGGTGAAGGCAGCCATATTTGACAGCGTGCGCTCACCGAACGAACCCCGCGTTTCCGACGCGCCGACGATAGCAACGACGTTCGGGTTGATGAGACGCTTGAGATCGGCGGCATGATAGAGTGGCCGCGTTGTCGGTGTCATTTGTCCTCGCAAAATTCGCAGTGCAGGCAACGGTGGTCCGTCAGGGCGTGTTGAAACCCTTGAGAACAGGCTTCGCGGTGGCCTTTTCCGGCGGCCAAACCGTGACGAGCTTGTCGCCCTGGAACTGCGTCACGGTGGTGTCGCGCCCCTTGTTGCGGCCGTTCTCGTCGAATTCGAGAAAGTCCGACGAGGTGATCATCTCGTCCTTGCCGACCTTCACCTTGCGCAGCGCCGCTGCGATGTCTTCCGGTTTGAAACTCTTCGCAGCATCAAGCGCCCTGATCGCTACCATCGCGCCGAAATAGCCGAGCGCCGAATTCAGGGTCAGCGGCTGCTGGAATTTCTTCTCAAACGCTTCGCCGGTCTTTTGTGCCGCCGGCAGGTCGGCCGAGAACGGCGTCACCGCGAACTGCCAGGCCACCAGATTGCCGATTTCCGGCCGCAATTTTGGGTCGCCCGACATGCCGCCGGTTCCGATCACGACGGGATGAAAGTCGAGCTGCTCATAGGCTTTCGAGGCCAGCACGCCGGCGCGGAAATAGCCGACCTGAACCACGATCTCGGGCTGGGAGGCTTTCAGCTTCAGCACCGGCTGCAACAGGTCCTGCGCCGATGCGCCGTAATCGATGAACGATGTCACCGTCAGGTCCTTGCGCTTGGCCAGTTCCGCCTTGAGCTGCTTGCCCATCTCGATGCCGTACTCATTGTCGGGACAGAGCACGCCGACCTTGGTCAGTTTCGGATTGACCTGGTGCACCATGTCGAGTGCGCGGAAAATGCCGGTGACGTAATCGCTATCGATGAGCGTGGTGGACCACGTCCATTTCAAACTGCCATTTGTCATCGATTCCTGCTGCGGAATCGCATTGATGTGCGGAATGCCGTATTTTTCCGCGACCTGGGACAGAGGTATCGTTTCGTTGGAGGTCCCTGCCCCGATGATCAACGCCGCTTTGTCCTGGTTGATCAGCCGTTCGGTTTCGCCGACGGCATTGACCGGCTTGCTCTGCGAATCCCCTTTGACGAGTTCGACCTGGGCGCCGCCGTGGTTCTTGAGGCCGCCGGTCGCGTTGACCTCCGCGATCGCGAGTTCCGCGCCGCGCATGCCGTCGCCGCCGGCGACCGCGCCGGGACCGGTCAGTGCATAGACCGCGCCGATCTTTGCCGTATCGGCCGCGCTGGCGTCGGCGACCGACAGCAGCATCGTTGCCAAGACAAGAAGGCCCACTATGCGTTTCATCTTCGTCTCCCTTACTTTTTTCGTGTCAAATTGGCCCTGTTCGAGCACATAGCCGTGGTCGGCGACTTCAAGCGCCAGCGCGGTGTTCTGCTCGACGACCAGAATGGTCAAGCCCTGCGCCGCGAGCCGCCGCACCGCGACAAAGATTTCATCGACAACGATCGGCGCGAGGCCGAGGCTGGTTTCGTCGAGCAGCAGCAGCCGCGGCGACGCCATCAGCGCGCGCGCGATCGCCACCATCTGCTGCTCGCCGCCCGACAGCGTGCCGGCAATCGGGGCGCTCCGCTCCCGCACTTTCGGAAACAGTTCGAACACCGTGGCGAGGTTTTCCTCGCGCTTCGGCCGCGCGACCGGCGACGATGAGCCGACCAGCAGATTCTCGAACACCGTCATATCGGGAAATAGCCGCCGGCCTTCGGGAACCTGAACCAACCCGGCCCTGACGATATCCTGCGCCGGCATGCCGACGATATTGCGCCCGTCGTAGCGGACGGTGCCTGCTTCAGCGGGAATGATCCCGGATATCGTGCGCAGCAGGGCACGTCGCCATAACCGGCGCAGAGGCCAACCACCTCAAGCAGGGCCATGACGCCCCCTGCCGAGATAGGCCTCGATCACGGCCGGATCGGCGGCGACCGCGGCCGGCAATCCCTCTGCGATCTTGCGGCCGTTGGCCATCACCACCAGACGGTCCGATAACGACATGATCGCACGCATGACATGCTCGACGATCAGCAGCGCGATGCCCCCACGCCTGATATCGGCGAGGATCACCATGATGTCGTCGATCTCGGCCGGCGTTAGCCCAGCCATCACTTCATCGAGCAATAGCAGGCGTGGACGGGTCGCAAGCGCCCGCGCGATCTCCAGCCGCTTCTTTTCTGGCAATGACAAATTGCGTGCCAGTGCACTCGCCCGGTGATCGAGTTTGACGCGCGTCAGAACCGCCATCGCCTCGGCGCGCGGATCCGAGGTCTCGCGGTTCGGGCCGACCACGCCGGCGATGACATTTTCCAGCACCGAGACGTCGCGAAACGGCTGGACGATCTGAAACGTGCGGCCAATACCCTGCCGCGCCAGGCGATGCGGCGGCTGACCAGTGATGTCGATCCCGTCAAAGGACACCGCACCTTTGGTCGGGCGAATGAAGCCGGAGATGGTCTCGAACAGCGTGGTCTTGCCGGCGCCATTCGGTCCGATCAGGCCGACGATCTCATGGCCGTGCAGGTCGAACGATACTTCGTCGACGGCGCGCAGGCCGCCAAACCAGCGCGACACCTGGTTCACCCTTAGCAGCGGCGCGCTCATTTCCGCCTCCGCGACATCGAGGCCGACAGCAGACCCCATAGGCCCTGCGGCGCGAGCCGCATCACCAGAATGAGGATGACGCCATAGACGATCAGATGAACGCCGGCGAGCCTGCCGCCAAGCAGGCTGCGCAGCAGTTCGGTCAGGGGCACCAGCACGACCGCGCCGATGAGCGGCCCGAACAGCGACCCCAAGCCGCCGACAAAGGAAAACAGCAGGGCATCGATCGAGAGCGGCACGCCGAGCACCGATTCCGGATCGATGAAGAGCACGTAATTGGCGTAAACCGGTCCGACCAGCGCCGCCAGCGCGCCACTGATGGCCGCAGCGATCACCTTGCCCTGCACGACATCGATGCCGAGCGCCGCCGCCGAGCGTTCGTTCTCCCTGATCGCCAGAAAGACATAGCCAAGGCGCGAACGATCGATGGCCAGGATGGTGACCGATACCACCGCGAGGACGCCGAGCGCCGCATAACAGAAGCCGAGCTTGGAGCTGAACTGGAAATTGGCGAAATCCGGCTTGGAAGGTATCGCAAGGCCATTGGCCGCACCGAGAAACGAGACATTGCTGACGATGTGCAGCGCCATCTCGGCCACCGCGAGCGTGACCAGCGCGAAATAGACACCCGACAATTTGCGCCGAAAGACCGTGTAGCCCATCAGCGCACCGAGCAAGCCGCCAAGCATTGCGGCGACTACGAGCCCGATCCAGGGGCTGACGGCGAATTTGAGATAGAGCGCAGTCGAAACGTAAGCGCCAGCACCGACGAATAACGCGTGGCCAAGCGACATCTGGCCGGCCATGCCGCCGAGGATGTTCCAGGCCAGCGCGACCGCGCCGTAGAGCGCCACGAGAACGAAGATGTGCTGCGCATAGATCGAGAGCAGCGGGGCGATACCGGCGAGAAGCGCCGTGGCCAGCCCGAGAAGCAGCATCGGTCTCATAGCCGGCGCCCCCCAAGCAGTCCCTCCGGCTTGAACAGCAGAAACAGGATGAAGATCGCGTAGGTGATGATGAAATTGATCGAGCCGCCGGTCATCAAACCGCCGACCGCCTCGACGATGCCGATGATGAATCCGCCGATCAGGGCACCGGCGAAATTGCCCATGCTGCCGAGCACGACGACAATGAACGCGGTGAGCGTAAAATTCGAGCCGACGCTGGGGCTGACATAATTGAACGGAGCGATCAGCGGCGCGACCAGCCCGAGCGAGCCGACACCGATGCAGAACGCCAGCAGATACATCCGGTCGACATTGACGCCGCTCAACAGCGCCGCGTCGCGGTCCTGCGCCGAGGCGCGAATGAGCCGGCCGAGCTCGGTCGATCGCAGAAACCAGTACAGCCCGAGGCACAACGCGATCGAGACCGCGCTGGCGATCAGCGCCGCTGCCTGAATGAACACATTGCCGAACCGCACGACGTGTCCCGACAGCACGGACGGGATGGCGTGCAGATCGGCGGTGAAGAACACCAGCATGGCGTTCTGCAGGATCAGGGACAGTCCGAGCGTCACCACGATCTGGTTATGCTCAGGTGCCCGGATCACGGGGGCCACCAGCAATTTGTAAGTCAAGGCGGCGGCCAGGGTCACCAGCGGCAGCACCAGAACCAGCGACAAATACGGATCGAGACCGAGCAGCGTCGCGCCGAGATAGGTCAAATACAGCCCGACCGCCAGAAAGTCGCCATGGGCGAAATTGACGATCCGCAGCACGCCGAACGTCATCGTCAGCCCGACCGCGACGATGGCGTAGACGCCGCCGAGCAGCAGCCCGTCCGCGAGCGCCTGCGGGAGAAGCGGCAACAGATCCATCAGGCCACCGCCCCGCTGCGCCAATGCAGCCTCTCTCCGCCCACGGCGTCGTCCCTCACCACCGATTGATTGATATCGCGGCGACCCTGGAACCGGCGGTGTTCCAGGCGCGCTGTCCGGCAGAGCCGGCCGGATCGCATCGTTGCCAACACCGCAAGGCGCCGGTTTCCCGGCCACGGTCATTGGACAGACCATTGATGCATTTCAGCCAGACTTCGTCAAGAACGTTCGGTTCCGCTGTCCATCCATGTCATGTTGGTATAAGAATGAGCGAACCGGGCGCCAGCCGTTCGCAGGAGTTGAACAAGACCGTGACCAGGAAGACAACGATCGCCGCGACCACGCCGGCCCGGGCAAAAAAGCGTTCCGCGGCGCGGCGCCCCGTCGCCAAGGCTGCCGATGCAGCCATCGGCGACCGGTCGCAACCGCGATTCGCGCCAATCCGCACCAAGCGCGTGTTCGAGGAAATCTGCGAACAGGTACGCCGCGAGATGGCCGCGGGATCGTTGCGTCCCGGCGACAAGCTGCCGCCGGAGCGCGAACTCGCCCTGAAACTCGGTGTCAGCCGGGCCGCGGTGCGCGAAGCCCTGCGCAGCCTCGAGATTGCCGGGGTCGTCGGCCTGCACAAGGGCGCGGGCGGTGGCGCCTTCATCCTGAAGGGCGATCCGGATATCGTCACTCGATCGATTCGCGACATGTTCCATCTCGGCCGCATCTCGCTGGATAACCTCACGGAAGCCCGCACGCTCGTCATGCAAACGGCTATAGAGCTTGTCTGCGAGAGGATCAGGCCGACGGCGCTCGCTGCGCTCGAAAAAAACGTCGATCGCCTGACGACGCTTCCGACATCCGGAAAAGCCTCGGAACGCGTGGCGATCAGTGCGGAATTCTACCGCCTGATCTCGCAGGCCACCGACAACACCGTGTTGCAGGTCATCATCGAAGCGCTGACCGAGATCGTGCTGCAGCAGGTCGAAGAGTCGAACATCGAATTCTTCCCGAACCTGATCGCGCACCGGCGGAGGCTGGTCGAGCATATTGCGAAGCGTCAGGTGGACGACGCCAAGCGGGAAATGACCGAGCATCTCCAGCGACTTCGACGCCATCTGATGCGCGCCGAGCGGACTGCCGCCGACAACAAGGCAAGCCGGACGCTGGCCGAAGAAGCAGCACGCTAGAACTTCTTCCCTCCTCCCGAAGCCCAATCATCCGCTCAACTGCACCGCGACGAAACGCGCGCCGTGGAAGGCTGCCATGCGAAGGCGCGTTTGACATTCAAACCGGCCTGCTCCTAGTATGGTCAGACCAATAGTCCTTTAAGCAAAGATTTGGAAAATGACCGATCCTGGTTGCTCGATGGCTGAACTCCACGCCGTGTTGCTGGCGCGCGATCTGCGCGACGGCGAAAAGGCGATCGTCGGCACCAACAGCGATGTTCAGGTCGCCGCCTGTAATCTCGCCCGGTGCCGGCAGGCGCCGACGCTGTGGTGGGTGTCCGGCCCCGGCGGCATGGTCAATTGCAACGAACCGGTGATCCGCTCGACCGCGCGCACCGAGAACATCGCCTGGAGCGAGGCGATGATGGACCTGCCGCAGATGGTCGATTTCATCGACTGGAAGATTCACTTTTTCGATTTCGCGATACTCGGCGCCATCCAGGTCGACCGCTTCGGCAACATCAACACGGTCTGTGTCGGGCCGCACGACAAGCCCCGGCTGCGCGGCCCCGGCACCGTCGGCATTAGCGCCCTCTGCGCGCTGGCGCGGCGCTTCTATGTCGTGATGGCGCGGCACGACCGCGGCAGCTTTCCGGAACGGGTGGATTTCCTCAACGGCCCCGGCCACCTCGACGGCGGCACGTCGCGTACCGATCGCGGCCTGCCGGAGGGTGGACCGACGCTGGTACTGAGTCCGTTCGGCGTTTTCGATTTCGAACCGATCTCCAGGCGGATGCGCGTGATGTCGCTCAACCCCGGCATCACGATCGAGCAGGTCCAAAAGGCGACCGGCTTCGAACTCGTCATCGACGGGACGCCGCCGGTAACCGCGATGCCGACGACCGAAGAGCTGCGCGACCTGCGTGCAGACGTCGACTCCACCGGCGTGCTGCGCGAGCGACGGCGCGCGTAATCGAATAACGACCGCGATAATAATAAGAGGAAACCTCCATGTATCTGACCGAAGAGCAGACCGCCTTTGTCGACAGCATCCGGCGAATGGTCGAACGGCACATCGCCCCGATCGCGGCAGAAATCGACGAAAGCGACCGCTTTCCCGAGGAACTCGTCCCGGTCTTTGGCGACATGGGCCTGCTGCAGCAATGGGTGCCCGAGGAATATGGCGGGCCCGGCGGAAACCTGACGTTGCTGTGTCTGGCCAAGCACGAGATCGCCAAGGTCTCGATGGCGTGTTCGATACTGGCCGGGCAGAACTCCATCGGCATGGCGCTACCAATTCTGCATTTCGGCACCGAAGAGCAGAAGCGCCGGTTCCTCCCGCTGTCGGCAAAGGGCAGGACACTGACAGCGGTCGCGATGTCCGAGCCGCATTGCGGGTCCGATGTCGCCGCGATGAAAACCAAGGCTGTTCGCGATGGCTCCTCCTACGTCATCAACGGCCAGAAGTGCTTTATTACCTTCGGCAGCGTAGCGCACTGGGTGCTGTTATTCGCCCGCACCTCCGAGGGACGCGGTGTCGACGGCATCAGCGCCTTCATGGTCGATACCAAGACGCCGGGTTTCAAGGTCGGTCGCAACGAGCGCAAGATGGGACTGGGGGGCGTGCCGAACGTGCAATTGTTTTTCGAGAACATGCGCGTGCCCATTGAAAACCGCCTCGGCGAGGAGGGCCAGGGTTTTAAGGCCTGCATGCATATCCTCAATCTCAATCGTCCGACGGTCGCGGCAGCATCGATCGGTCTCGGCCAGGGCGCGCTCGATGCCGCCATCGCCTATGCCAAGGAACGCAAGGCATTCGGCAAGGCGATCGCGAGCAATCAGGGCCTGCAATGGATGATCGCCGACATGGCGATCCAACTCGAGGCCGCCCGCGCGCTGCTGTTCGAATGTACAAGGCAGGTCGACATGGGCGACTTCAGCCAGTTGTCGATGATGGCCTCAATGGCCAAATGCTTCGGCAGCGACGTTGCCATGAAGGTGACCACAGACGCGGTGCAGATTTTCGGCGGCGTCGGCTATTTGAAGGATTATCCGGTCGAGCGGATGATGCGCGACGCCAAGATCAATCAGATCTGGGAAGGTACCAACCAGATACAGCGCATCGTGATCTCGCGCCATTTGCTGGGAAGGGAAGCCTGATGTCCAAGCTCAAGAGCCTTTCCGACGCACTCGACGGCATCGAGGACGGTGCCACCGTCGGCATTGGTGGCTGGATTTTCAACTCGCAGCCAATGGCGCTGGTGCGCGAGTTGATCCGGCGCAACAAGCGCAATCTGCGCCTCGTGCCGGCGCCCGGCAGCATCGCACCGGACATGCTGATCGGCGCCGGCTGCGTCGCCGAGACCGGCTGCGTGTTCATCAGCTTCGAACAGTTCGGCCTGGCGCCACATTTCCGTCGCGCCGCTGAAACCGGCAGTATCAGGATTCACGAGCTTGACGGCCCGGCGATTGCCGGCGGCCTGCGCGCTGCAGCCTGCGACCTGCCTTACGGCCTGATCCCGGACATGTGCACGGATTTGCCGCGCGTCAATCCACAGACCTATCAGCCGGTGCCGCATGCCCCCGGCGAGCGCGCGATGCTGAAGGTACCGGCCATTCACCTCGACGTGACGCTGCTGCATGCGCAGCAGGCCGATGAACTCGGCAATGTCCAGTATTTCGGCCCGGTTTTTTTCGACGTGTTGATGGCGCAGGCGTCAAAGAAGGTCATCGTTTCGGTCGATCGTATCGTGCCTACCAAAATCATCCGGCGGGATAATCACCTGACCAAGTTACCCTCGGCGTTCGTCCACAGCGTGGTCGAGGCCCCGTTCGGGGCGCATCCGACGTCGAGCGGCGGCTTGTATGAGGCCGACGACGATCATCTTGCGGAATATGTCAGGGCGAGCGGCGGTGCGACCTCGTTCACGAAATATCTCGACACCTATGTCAGCGGCGCTACGACGCATGCCGACTACCACAGGCGTATCGGCAGTCCGCGCTTGCGCGAAACCGCGAGCCGGTAATGGCGCAGCAAAATCCACCATCGACGCCGCGGTCGGGTCCGTTACAGGGCATCCGGGTGCTGGATTTCACCGCGATGCTGGCCGGCCCGCATTGCGCCCGCCTGATGGCCGACCTTGGCGCTGAAGTCATCAAGATCGAGGGACCTGAGGGAGATTTGATCCGCGCGCGACCGCCACTGCGGCAGGGCAGCAGCACCTATTTCGGCGCACTCAACTGCGGCAAGAAAAGCGTCGCGATCGATTTGAAGGCCGATGCGGCCAAAACCATCATCTACGAACTGGCCAGGAAATCCGACGTCGTGGTGGAAAACTTTCGCCCCGGCGTGATGGCGCGGCTTGGCTTCGACCATGCGACGCTCGCTAAACACAATCCACGACTCGTCTATTGTTCAATCTCCGGCTATGGACAGCAAGGTTCGGGTGCCACGCGCGCCGCCTACGCGCCGATCGTCCATGCCGCGAGCGGTTACGATGCAGCCAACCTAACCTATCAGGCCGAACAGGATACCCCGGCTTCAACCGGCATATTTATCGCGGATATTCTTGCCGGCGCTTACGCTTTTGGTGCGATCCAGGCCGCGCTCGTCCATCGCGAACGCACCGGCCAAGGACAGGCCATCGACGTGTCGCTGATGGATTCAATGCTGAACCTGATGGTGTTCGAATGCCAGGAAGCGCAGTTTCCGAGCGAGCAAAGGCGCCCGGTCTATGTACCGATGAAGTCTACCGATGGCCACGTCATCATCGCCCCCATCAGCCAGAAGAACTTTGAACAGATGGCCGAGGCGATGCGGCGGCCCGACCTGAAGACGGATGTGAGGTTCGCAACCGGTGCGGCGCGCGTGACGCACTGGACTGAACTGATGGGTATTATCGAGCAATGGACCGCAGTGCACAGCGGCGTTGAGATCGAATCCATCATGGACGCCAACAGCGTTCCCTGCTCGCGTTTCCTCACCGTCGCCGACGCCATGAAGGATCCGCAGTTGGCAGAACGCGGCAGTCTCTCCCGAATCAAGGACGGCGCTGGCGAATTCCTGGTGCCGAACGCGCCATTTCAATTCACGACGCCAACGGCGGCAGGTCCGGCCGTGTCCGGGCTGGGGGCAGACAGCGCCGACGTGCTTTCGTCCATTCTGGGGCTCTCCCCGCGGCAAATCAACGAGTTACAGGACCAGGGCGTGCTTTCACGCCCGGCGCCGTCTTCGGTCTGAGCGATCAGCCGATTTCGTCTAGCAACGCCGGCGCGCCGAGCGGCGCCAGCGTCGTCCCGTCGAAGCGTGTAAGCTGGAGATGATGGATGGCGCGATAGTCCGTCGGTGAATTGTAGACCCCGATTCCGTCGATGAACATCGGAGGCGCGATGCCTTTCAAGGTAGTTGCCTGCCGCAACAAGTTTTCGCGCGTCAGGTTGTCGCCGCAGCGCTGCAGCACCTGTCCGATCATATAGGCGTTGTTGTAGCCCGGCAGCGCGGCGGTATTGTTGAAATCCAGATTCGGCATGTATTTCGCGGCGAACGCCCTGAATTCCTTTACCGCCGGATGATCGGCCTGCGATGGGTCGGCCGGGTTTCGTTCCCAGGTCGCAGTAATCACCCCCCTGGAAGCTTCCACGCCGGCGGGGATGAAAGTCGTCCCGATCGAGCCGGCATTGGAGCAAACGATATGCAGCGGCCGCCAGTTGAGGCCGGCCGCGACACGGATACCCTGGGCGGCGAATTTCGACTGCGTGAACTGCAACAGCACGTCGGCGCCTGATGCCTTGAGATCGAGTATCTGCGAATCAATGGTCGGGTCGGACAGCTCGTGACTCAGCTCCTTGACGATCATCGCCGCCTTGTCGCGAAGTCCCTGTTTCAATCCTCTGACATAGTCCCGGCCCAGATCGTCATTCTCATACTGCACGGCGATCTTTGCATCGGGTCGTTCGCGAAGAATATATTTGGCGAACAATGCCCCCTGTGCGACATAGATCGGATAGAATGGAATGATCCAGGGAAACTCCTTGGGATCGTTGAATCGTTCCGCCCCGGATGTCAGAAACAGGTTGGGAACGCCCTTGCCGCTGAGATATTTCTGGATCGACACGTTGGTGGGCGTACCCAGCGAGCCGGCAATTGCAAAGACTTCATCCGACT
>WNFK01186271.1_pt1 | contig 11379 bp, 10 predicted proteins | sample 5400281 | NCBI WGS metagenome assembly WNFK01 (sample SAMN13153350, study PRJNA577476) | soil metagenome | isolation source: 20 cm soil on Douglas fir-dominated hillslope | place: USA:California | collected 2013-09-17
GCTCCACATTTTCGATGACTCCAAAACCATCCAGATCAGGCATCAGCACATCGAGAAAAACGATGTCGGGATGAAGTTCATTGATCTGCTCCACCGCACTTATTCCGTTCGCCGCCTCGCCTACAACTTCAATGCCGTTGTGTTCGGCCAGATAGCGACGGATACCGCGGCGGGCGATCGGTTCGTCATCGACGATGAGGACTCGTGTCTTCATGCGAACTCCTCAGTGGAATGGTGATGATGGCCTCACAGCCTCGACCGTTGCCCCCGGTAAGTTCCAGCGACGACTCGTCCCCGTAGAGCTGTTTCAAGCGTGACTGGAGGTTGGCGAGTCCGACGCCGAATCGCAGGCGCGATCCCGGTGCCGGACCCGGGCCATCATCGCGGACGCAGAGCCAAACTCTGCCGTTGTGGCGTTTGGCAGCGATCTCTAGCCGGCCTGCGGCGGAATCGACGCTGATGCCGTGCTTGATGGCATTCTCAACCAATGGCTGAAGCGCCAGACTCGGTACATAGACTGCGAGAAGGTCAGGTGGCACGTCCATGTGAACTTTCAAGCGATCATGAAAGCGTGTCTGTTCGATCTCCAGATACTTGCCGACGAACTCGAGCTCGCTCTGCAAGGTGATCTCGTTCTCCCGCCGTTCGAGGGCCATGCGCAGCAAGTCGCCGAGGCTCAGGATTCCAATGGTGTGAAGACTGTTGAACAAAAAGTGCGGATGTAACTGGCTCTTAAGGTTCTCAAGTTCGGCATGGAAGAGCTGCGTCTCCAGTTGCGCCGCTCTGGTCTGCCGCTCCATAGCGGCCTGGTAAAAGTGGATCGACTGATACAGTCCCACAACTAACCAGTACGTAAGCACGCCAGTAAAGGTCATAGACAGAACACTGACTGCGAACGTCGGGAGAAGGCGCAGCGCACCAGGATCAGTTATGCGAAAAACTGACTGCAGAAGTACACGGCTGAGAAAGTATTCGGTGATCGCTCCCAGAGGAGCCATCAGAAAGGACGTGATTGTGTGGATCGCTATATGAGGTACAAACCTCGGCCCCGTCAACGGGAACCGTTTGGCCAGACCAATCACAAGCGGTGTGTACGCCGCCCATACGTACCAGTAGACAAATTCGGGCGCACCCACGATCACCCAGCTGACGTGCGTACCCTGTACCCTCACGACCATGATCCTGCGCACGGCAAATAGCAGTCCTACAATCGTCCACGCACACAGGATCAAAATCCATCTCGTCCGTCCCCTATCTGCTGTGGCCTGCTGCAATAGGTGATTTGACCTCCGGCACGGATTATAGCTGACCTTCGACGGCCAACTCTGACCGCTTGTCTCATTTCGGACACCGCATATCACTTTTCCCGCAAACACTGGTTCTTCGCGGCGTATGTTCCATACCCGCTAACCCAGTATCCACAGGAGTTTGCTATGAGCAAGACCGCAATTTCCTCGCCTGAACTCGCGCCGCCGGTCGGCCCGTTTTCTCAGGCGATCCAAGTCGATGGTTTCCTCTACTTCAGCGGACAGGTCGCCCAAGACCCGGCTACTGGCAAGGTGGTCGAGGGGGGCATTGTGGCCGAGACGGAGCGCGTCCTCCAGAACCTCTCGGCGGTTCTCAAGGCGGCCGGCAAGAGTTTCGATGATGTCGTGCGCGCCGGTGTGTTTCTCACGAGTATGAGTGACTTCGCCGCGATGAATGGCATCTACGCAAAGTATTTCAGTCAACCCTTTCCTGCTCGCACGACGATCGGGGCCGCCGCGCTACCACTTGGGGCCTGTGTCGAGATCGACCTCGTCGTCAAGGCTTGAGGTGACACACGGAGGTTGATCTCATGAAGTACGCATTTCAAATAATCGATGTTTTCAGTTCGACCCCGTTCGGCGGTAATCAACTGGCGGTTCTGCCTGACGCGGCCGGCATTTCGACCGAGGGCATGCAAAAGATTGCTCGTGAATTCAATTTCGGCGAAACGACCTTCATCTTGCCGAAGAACGATCCTGCGAACACGTGTCGAGTGCGCATCTTCACACCTCGGGTGGAGCTCGACTTTGCGGGACATCCCTCGGTCGGCACAGCCTGTGCCCTTGTGATGAAACAGCACGTACGGCTTAGTGCTCCAGTCCGGCTCATTCTGGAGGAGAATGCCGGTCCCGTGACGGTTGATGTCGCTCACCGAAACGGGGGCTTCCACGGCACGTTGACGTTATCCGGGAAGATCGAGGCGCCGACCGGCGCACCTTCTCCGGCTGAACTCGCCGCCGTACTATCCGTCGAACCCGCCGAGGTGAACCAAGTCTTTTTAGCGGGCGCCGGTGTTCCGTTTTGTTTTGCGCAACTAACCTCGAACGAAGTGGTTGATCGGGCGGCGATGAATCGGGCTGCCTGGGCAGCAACGCTCTCACGAGCATGGTCTCCCCACATCTTCTTCTTCGCAGGAGATCTACGGGATGGCGGCAAGCTCTATGCGCGCATGTGGGCGCCCGCGCTCGGCATCGAGGAAGATCCCGCGACGGGCGCCGCCTGTGCCGCCCTCGTCGGCGTCATGGCATCGAAGCATGATTTTGGCGGGACGGCCTATCGCCTTTCGATCCAGCAAGGTGTCTCGATGGGACGCAGAAGCGAAATCGAAGCGGAGGCGCGTAAGAGCGGAAGCGTCGTGACCTCTGTCAGCGTTGGTGGTGCCGCGGCCAACATCGCAAGCGGCGAAATCGAGGTGCCGCCGTCCGCGCTTGTGTCTTAGACCTTCGAAGTCGCCCACATGCGCGGACGGGAAGCCAAGCTACACTTCCTGCAGCGACCCCGGCGAAAGAGGGCTCGCGAACGGAGGTTGTCCGATGAGCGCAAGCTTTGCTCGCTCGGCTGGCGAATGTAAGACCGGAATGCAATCGACATCTTCTGCGAGGAGTGAATTTTGCGATGGCAACCCAGGGTGTAACCGACTGGAAGAAGGAATGGTTCGAAATTGAAGACGCAACCTACCTCAACACGGCAGCACACACAGTCATACCGCGTGTATCCATCCGCGCGGTAGAACGCTCGCTCGAAGCAAAGAAGTTTCCCCATCGTGTTGACGATTCCCTGTGGTTCGAGTCGCCAGTTCGAATCCGTGGCTCTCTGGCGAGGATGATCGGGGCTAAACCAGAGGAAATCGCTGTCACTACGGGAGCAAGCACCGGCGCTGCCGCTGTGGCGCACGGTTTGGAGTGGAGGCCGGGCGACGAGATCATCACCGCGCAGGGCGAATTCCCGCTGCACTATTCGACATGGAAGCCCATGGAAGAACGTGAAGGCGTAAGGCTGAGGACCATTGCGCCGCACGATCGGTTTATCACGGCGGATGACCTGATCGATGCGCTGACGCCTAGAACCAGAATCGTCTCGGTGAGCCTGGTGCGCTATGACGACGGGACTCTGCTGGACGCAGCGCGGGTTAGTGCCGCATGCCACGCACAGGGAACTCTGCTTCTGTTGGACGTCAGTCAAGCCTGCGGCGCGGTGCCAATGAGCGTCAAGGATCTGGGCGCCGACTTTATGGTGTGCGCCGGCTACAAATGGCTGCTGAGTTGTTACGGCACGGGGTTTTTCTGGATAAAGACCGAGCACCTCGACGGGCTTCTGCCTGGACCTTTCTACTGGACGGGACAGAACACGGATCATTTTTCGGAGTTGAACTTTGTCGACCCCAAACCCTCCCGCAACGCCAAACGCTGGGACGCCGCAGAATGGGCAACGTACTACAACTTCAATCTCTCCGCGATGGCGGAGTCGGTGGATTTCGTGTTGCGTGCCGGCCCGCAACGTGTCGCCGAGCACAACCGGAGTCTTATCGAATTTATGTATCGTCATCTCCCAGAGGATCGTTGTACTCCCGCAAGTCCGCTGGAGTCTGGAAGACGCGGGCCGTTTGGATGCTTCACAGCGCGCAAACCGGAAAGGACTGTCGAGCTTTACCAGAAGCTGCGGCGAGAAAACATTATCGTGAGCCTGCGGGAGGGCAAGATTCGGGTCTCACCTCATTTATTCAACTGCGAGCAGGATATGGATCGTCTAGTCAGCGTGGTGTGCGACTGGCAGAACTGAAGCATGGAGAAAACAAATACAATGACCACTATTTATGAACGGCTAAAAGCTCTGCAAATCAATTTGCCTGAACTTCCGCCGCCCCTGGTCGATGCCTACGTTCCATCGTTTGTGCCGTTTGTGCGAGCCGGCAATCTTATTTATCTGTCGGGACGACTCGCCAAGAAAGACGGCAAGCCATTCTCCGGCAAACTGGGGCAACAAATCACAACGGCGGAGGGCAGGCAGGCCGCGCGTGACGTCGCCATCGAAATCCTCGCCACGCTGCAGGCGGCCCTTGGCGACCTGAACAAGGTGAAGCGTATCGTCAAGATGACGGTACTCGTGAACAGCGCTCCCGGCTTCACTGAATCCCACCAGGTCGCCGATGGCGCCTCCGAACTTCTTCGCGAAGTCTTTGGCGAGGGCGGAGCACATGCCCGCACCTCCCATGGTGGGGCGGAGATCCCGTTCGGTTCCTGTGTGGAGATCGAGATGATTGTCGAGGTTTCGCATTCAGACAGCGAGTGCCAGGTATGAAGAGCACCACGAATCGGCCTGCATCCAGAGCCGGCAATCGGGCAGTTGCTGGCAAACGCGCCAACTCCACGTCCATCGCAGCTGTAGAAGGGCATTTGTCTAGGTTGATTGGGGAGAAAGGTACGGAGCTCAAGACTCCACGTGCTGCCATCCCAATGTAACCAAGCGTTGGAAACGGAAGGAACATGACCGATTTCAGGTAATCACGGAACACACGAAGGCGAGCCTTCCATTCGATCGAGAGTATCTCGGCATACATCGGTCGGACGATTGCGTCTTTTTTCAGATCACATTGAATAGCGGCCGTTCCACCGAGTTGAAGCAACGCTTCTACAAAGCACTAGCGGACCATCTCTACGAAGGAGTAAAGATTCGCAAGGAAGACGTCCTCATCAACTTTGTTGAAGTCCCGAAGGAAAATTGGTCCTTTGGTAACGGCGAGGCCCAGTACGTCACGCCTCCAAAATAGATCGAAGATGACACCAGTTGCGGGAAGTGGTGGGGAAAGAGCTCGATTCTTGAGGCAACTGGTCGGCTTCAGCCTCATCGCGGGCATCTTGGAGGCTTCAAAATGCAAATACTGATAGTGGGCATCGGCGCGTTGGGCGGAACAATCGCCGCTCGCGCCCTCCGCGCTGGATTGCCCGTCCGGCTTGCGGCTCGCAATACCGAATCCGCGGAGGTGCTGCGCAGATCGGGCCTGCGAGTATCCGGCATCGGAGGAGAGGTGGAGGCAGACACTATCGACGTTGCCGCACTTGAGGACTACGGGAAGGGAACCCAATTTGACCTGATCCTGCTTGCCACCAAGGCGCAGCACGCGCTGGAGGTCGCGCCCCAGGTGGTGGGCCTACTCGCCCCCGAAGGGGTCATATTGCCTATACAGAATGGCGGAGTTGCCAGGGCACTCGCGGATCGTCTGGGCGAAGATAAGATCCTTGGTGGATTTTCAAATCTTGGTGCCACGATGGTAGAACCCGGAGTCTACGAGCAGAAGAATGCAGGGCATTTACTGATAGGCGAACTTGCTGGTGGTGTCAGTGAGCGTACCGAACGGGTTGCGCGCGTCTTGAGTCGAGCGGTTGAGGTCAAGATATCTTCAAACATGATCGGTGCCATCTGGTCGAAGCTCCTGATCAATTGCTCGGTTACAACCCTCGGCGCGCTCTGTTCGCAAACCATGCGTCAGTACATGGAAACGGAGGCAGGCAAGAAGGTCTTCCGACGGACGTACGAGGAAGCGTTATCCGTGGCACTTGCGATTGGCACTCGGCTGGAGCGGCTGGCCGTGGACCCGATTCCGCCCGGGTGGCCGAGCAATTTTGCCGCAGAGGAACATTATGAGTCGTGGGTCGAGGCTGTGATTGCTTTCTACGGAGACATCAAACCCTCCATGCTCCAGGACCTTGAGCGCGGCCGTAAGACTGAGATCGACTTTATCAACGGCTATGTGGTGACGTTAGGCCACGCGTCCGGAGTGCCGGTACATATGAACGCCGCAATTACCGACCTTGTACACCAGATCGAACGTGGAGTTCTCCAGCCGACACGAGAACGGATGAACGAGCTAGCTGATCAAACCTGTGAGCGGATCCGTGGCAACAGTATTTGACGGCCAACTCTGACCGCTTGTCCCATTTTGGACGCCGCATGTCACTTTTCCTGCAAATGCTGGTTCTTCGCGGCATATTGTCCCGTGAGCAGGCGCATCGCCAAGAACACATGAGGGGTAAAAAACGCCGGTTGAGACCTGCAGTCGGCGTTACGAGCAGCACGAGTCATTTAGTGACATAGAGGAGTTCTACATGAAGAAGTTTCTGATTCAGTACGCGGTGTGCGCGCTTTCGGTCGCTCTGATGGTGCCGTTGGCGCGGGCGCAGTCGCAACCGGCAGGATTGCAGGCCGCCTTCGCAAAAGATGCCGGAACGCTTTCCGACAAATTCACCGGACTCGCGCGCGTTATGTCGGCCAAGTACGACTGGAAGCCCACCCAGGGCGTTCGCTCCGTCGCCGAGGTCTTCAACCTGATCGTTAAAGAGAACGGCCTGCTCGCCGGCGTGCTTTCGGGCACGCCGAATAAGGGGGCACCGCCCGCGCCCATCACCGATCCGGAGAAAATGCAGGAAGCCCTGAAGGCTTCTTACGTCAATCTGCAAAAAGCGATTACGGCACTTTCCGACAACGACCTGCAGGCGCCGGTGAAATTGTTCGGAAGAGACTGGACGAAGCAGGACGCGCTGATGCACATTCTCGAAGATCAACACGAGCATCTGGGGCAGTCGATCGCGTACGCGCGCAGCAACGGCGTGGTTCCGCCCTGGTCCAAGTAAGAGCGCCGATCGCCTCGAACACTGGCAGGTGTGCAAAATTGATGGGCAGTGGAAGATCTTGTCCGTCGCCTGGACGATCGATTGATAATCACAGCCTTGCATCAGGATATTGCTAGCCGGGTAGATATATCACAAAAGGTGAAGAGAAAATGACTAAGACTATTATCTTATCCATATGTCTCGCAGCTGCCGCACTTTCGCTTGGAGCACGTGCCGAGGATGAGCGCCAGTACACGGAGGGGCCGGTCACTTTCGTTCAAGAAATAGCAGTGGAGTACGGGCATTTTGAAGAGTACATCGATTGGCTAAATTCAACATGGAAGCCAACCATGGAAGCCACGAAGAAAGCTGGGATAATCATCGATTACAAGGTTTTCAGCGCCACTCCACAATCACCGGATCACCCCAGTATCATTCTGTGGATCACTTATAAAAACATGGCGGCTTTAGATAGAGGTGTCGAGGAAGAAGAAATCGCCAAGAAAGTAATCGGTAGCACCGAGGTTCAGAACAAGGCCAGAGTGGGCCGGAATGAATACAGAAAAGTTCTACGCAGAGAATATGTTCGTGAACTTATTTTAAAGTGAAATTGTTATACATGTTGAAAGAGCGCACTCCAATTATTTATAGAGTTCGCATAGCGCGCTCGGTATGGTCTGCCAGCAAACTTCTTACGCATAATTACTGGAGTTAGAAACACATGCATCTCCCGTACTGGGGCAGTCGATCGCGTACGCGCGCAGCAACGGCGTGGTTCCGCCCTGGTCTAAGTAGGAGCGCCGCGCGGCGGAACACTCAGTTCGCGTCGTCTAGGAAGGAGTATCGATGACATTCAATTTCTGGAAATTCAAAGGCGGGAAATCCAAGAGATGCAGTGTTTGCGCCATTGCGCTGCTTTCTTTCACGGCCGGATCGCTCATTACTGCCCGCTTTGCTCACATTGACCACGTGAGGGCCAATAGCAGTCGCGTCTTCGAGCTTCGCATTTATCACACTGTACCGGGCAAATTGCCGGCACTGGAATCGCGGTTTCAAGACATCTATTCAAAGCTGTTAGCCAAACACGATCTGCAGGTCGTGGGTTACTGGGTACCTGAGGGCGCAGCCGATTGGGACAACACATTCGTCTACGTCGTGGCTCATTCCAGCCGGGAGGAAGCAAAAAAGAACTGGGACGCGATGCTGGCCGACCCGGAGGTTCAGGAGGCAATCAAATCCGAGCAGGCCAACAAGCTGGTGGAAAAGATAGACCGAACGTACATGCGGTCCACGGATTTTTCCCCGATGAAGTAGTGTCGCAACCCGCAGAGAAGAGTAAGAAATGCCAGGTCGTTCCACTGATTAGGTTTTTCGACAGAAAAGGATCCTACCGGAAACAGTCTATGAAAATCCGTTTTTTGGCTTCACCTATAGTTGCTGCATTCTTTGTGTTGAGCTGCTGGGCGCAAAATGCGCCCGCGAGCACTCCGTCACCTAACTCCTTTCTGGAGCGTTTAACCACCCTTACCGATTCAGACTCCAGACCATGGACGGCAGAACAGTTTGCAACCATGGGGCGCATCCGCGATGCGGCGATGACCGACCCGAATGCATATAACATGCTTGCGCACCTCACGGACAATATAGGTCCGCGACTCAGTGGTTCGCCGCAGGCTGAGGCCGCTGTCGAATGGGTCGCTGCCAAGATGCGGGAGATGGGGACGAGCGTCACGCTGGAAAAAACAACTGTTCCTCATTGGGTGCGAGGAAAGGAAGGCGCAGTCTTAACCGTGTGGCCGGGAATGCCGCCGGGGACAACACAGAAGATCGTTGTCACAGCATTGGGAAATTCTGTGCCAACCTCGGCGGATGGTCTTACTGCAAATGTGATTGTCGTAAGTTCGTTTGCAGAATTGAGGAGGTTGCCCGTTGATGAAATCAAGGGAAAGATCGTCCTGTTCAACAGGCCTTTCGATAAAGAATTAACTGCGCAGGGGTTTGGTCTCGATGCGTATGGGCAAAATATAGCTTATCGTGGCATCGGCCCATCGTTTGGTGGGTCGCTTGGAGCAGCGGCTGTGCTGGTTCGCTCTCTGGGCAGCGGAGACTTTCGACTTCCGCACACAGGTTTGACTTTGTACGGCGAGGGCGTCGACAAGGTTCCGGCAGCTGCAATTACCGCTGAGGATGCAGATCTGTTGGCGCGACTTTCAAAACAAGGACCCGTTACGATGCGCCTCACTCTTACACCGAAAACTCTTCCTCCGGTAAGCAGCTACAACATAATCGCGGATTGGAAGGGTTCGGAACACCCCGAAGAGGTTGTATTGGTCTCCGGACATCTGGATTCATGGGATCTTGGAACAGGTGCAATCGATGATGGCGCCGGGGTGGCTATTTCAATGCAGACGATCCATTTGTTGCAGTCACTGAACATCCATCCGAAACGCACAATCCGTTTTGTCGCCTGGATGAATGAGGAGTTCGGCGTCAGTGGCGCGACCACATATCTCCAGGAACATTCCAGCGAACTCACTCATCACACAGCGGCGCTGGAAAGTGACTTAGGGTGCGACCATCCAATAGGCCTCACATTCTTTGGCGCGCCTGAGGTTGCCAGATATCTCACGCCCGTTGCCAACGCACTGGCACCGATTGGAGCAAGCGTTCTCACTCGATCTGACGAGGTAACCGGGGAGGATATCGCAGCTATGGTCCAGCTAGGCGTTCCCGGCCTCACGCCCTCGCAGGATTCGCGGTTCTACTTTAACTATCATCATTCTGCCGCGGACACTCTTGATAAGGTTAATGTGCAGCAATTGAATGAGAATGCAGCGGTGATGGCTGTGACGGCATTTGCGCTTGCGGATGCGTCGGAAGCAATACCTCGGAGGAAATAGATTCCGAAACCTCGGTCACAGGGTTAGAGTCTCCCGCCAGGAAAGTCGGCTATTCATTGAAGCTAGGCTGCGGTTTCCCAAACCGCCGCAACTGCGAAACACTCACTTGGAGCTGTGGTGCGCCAAGAGTGCACCAGATCCCCTGTGAACGGTCCGTGGCAGTAGTATTTGACCCAACTCTGACCGCTTGTCTCATTTTGGGTGCCGCATGTCACTTTTCCTGCAAACACTGGTTCTTCGCGGCATATGTTCCGTGAGCAGGAGCATCGCCAAGAACGTATTGGCGTAGGGATAACGCTGTGGCCGACAGGGCCTACAAGAGGACCGAGAGGAGCGTCTTCGTGGGGACTTTACTTCAGGATGTTCGCTATGGTTTGCGCATGCTCGTCAAGAAGCCCACATTCACGATCGTGGCTGTCCTGATGCTGGCTCTGGGCGTGGGAGCCAACACGGCCATTTTCAGCATCGTGAATGCCGTATTGCTGCGTTCTCTGCCGTACCGCGATCCCGATCGTTTGGTACGAATCTTCTTTAACGAGCCCGGCGTAGGGTTGCGGGACGTTAGGTTTTCCAAGCCCGAACTGGATGACCTGCAGACGCGAGCGGGTGTATTTGAAGATGTGTCCCCGATCTTCGAGGGTAGCGAGGATTTGACCGGCGCCGGACAGCCCGAGCGCGTCGAGGGGGTCAATGGCAGTTTTAGCTACTTTTCCATGCTGGGTGCGACCCCGCAAATTGGACGGTTGTTTGGTCCGCAGGACTTCGCGCTCGGTTTCGCTTCAGTGGTCGTGATCAGCGATGGCCTATGGCATCGCGCCTATGGCGCCGACCCGAATGTTGTCGGTCGTACCCTCCGGCTCGACAATGATCTCTTTACAATTATTGGGGTTCTTCCGCGCGGATTTCGCCATCCTGGACCCACGGTTTCCGGCGACGTGGAAGTGTTTGGCGCCGCCGGATTTAGCGCAGGTCCCTTTCCCCAGCCAATGCGTGGTACCCGGATTTTAGTATCTGGAATCGGACGACTTAAGCCTGGCCTGACACTGGCGCAGGCTCAGGCGCGGCTCACGGCCATGGCTGCCGAATTGCGCCACGACTTTCCCACCGATTACCCGCCGCAGGCCAAATGGACAATTGAGATTCAACCATTGCAAGAAACTTTGGTGGGCAACGTCCGACCCATGCTGCTGGTGTTACTGGGTGCGGTAATCCTGATCGTTTTCATCGTATCGTTGAACATTGCCAATCTCCTGTTGGCGCGCGCTTCGGGGCGACAACAAGAGATGGCAGTGCGGGTAGCGCTGGGGGCGAGCCGCGGCCGCATGGTGCGCCAGATGCTGACCGAGTCCATGCTGCTGTCGCTCATCGGCGGAGCCGCGGGAATCGCAACCGCAGTGGGTACTTTGCGTTTCGGCCTGCGCTTTGTGCCATCGAACGTTCCCCGGCTCAACGAAGTACGAATCGACTGGGTGGTGCTGGCTTTCGCTCTGCTGATTTCCATTCTCACCGGCTTAATGTTTGGACTTGCTCCAGCGCTTCATTCGGCAAAAGGCGCTCTCTCCTCG
>WNFK01183293.1_pt1 | contig 11375 bp, 7 predicted proteins | sample 5400281 | NCBI WGS metagenome assembly WNFK01 (sample SAMN13153350, study PRJNA577476) | soil metagenome | isolation source: 20 cm soil on Douglas fir-dominated hillslope | place: USA:California | collected 2013-09-17
GTCATGACGGTTAACCCGGGCTTTGGACACCAGCATTTCATCCACACGACGCTGCCCAAGATTCGGCGCGTCCGACAGATGATCGAGGAGATCAAGCCCGGCTGCGATCTGGAGGTTGATGGCGGCATCGACGCGACGACTGCGCCGCTGGTGGTGGATGCCGGAGCCAACGTTCTGGTCGCCGGGTCGGCAATTTTTAGTGAGCGCAAAGGAGTCGTCGCAGCCATGGAGCGTCTTCGAGCAGCTGCGAATGAGAGCAAGTGAGAGAAAATTCGAAACTCGAAATCCGAAATTCGAAACAAATTCAAATGATCAAAAAACAAAAAACTCCAAACCAGCTCATTTCGGATTTCGATTTTTGGATTTCGGATTTGACTGTTTCGTTTGTTTCGGATTTCGAGCTTCGGATTTCGGATTTTGATTCATAAGAGAATCTGGAGAGAATCTAACAATTTATTCGGAGAAAGGAATTAACTATGCAAATCGGCATGATTGGTCTTGGACGAATGGGCGCGAACATGGCGCGGCGGCTTCTCAACGGGGGCCATCAAAGCGTGGTGTTCGACATGTCGCCGAAAGCGGTGCAGGAGTTGGTCGCAGAAAAAGCCGTTGGCTCCTCCTCGCTCGCTGAGTTTGTGAAAGAGCTTACGAAACCGCGGGCCGTGTGGTTGATGGTTCCCGCCGCGGTCGTGGATAAAACCATCGCAGATCTCCTGCCGCATCTCGAGCCGGAGGACATTCTGATCGACGGCGGCAATTCCTATTACATCGACGATATCCGGCGCGCCAAGGAACTCGCGCTTAAGGGAATCCACTACGTGGACGTGGGCACGAGCGGCGGCGTCTGGGGGCTCGATCGAGGTTACTGCATGATGATTGGCGGCGAGCAGAATGTAGTCAAACACCTCGATCCAATCTTTGCGACGCTGGCTCCCGGCGCCGGCGATATCCCGCGCACGCCCGGGCGTGAAAAAGCCGGAGGCACCGCCGAGCAAGGTTATTTAAATTGCGGGCCAAATGGCGCCGGTCACTTCGTCAAGATGATTCACAACGGAATCGAGTACGGCATTATGGCCGCCTATGCGGAGGGATTGGGCGTATTGCGCGCCGCCAACGTGGGCAAGCAAAACCAAGAAGCCAACGCCGAGACGACGCCGTTGCGTGATCCCGAGCACTATCAATACGACCTCAATCTACCTGACATCACTGAGGTGTGGCGGCGCGGTAGCGTGATCGCGTCGTGGCTGCTGGACCTGACAGCGAGCGAGCTGATCAAAAATCCCGATCTCGAAAATTTTTCTGGCCGGGTGTCGGACTCCGGCGAGGGACGATGGACCATCAAGGCCGCCGTTGACGAGGGCGTGCCCGCTCACGTTTTGAGTGCCGCCCTGTATGAGCGTTTTAGCTCGCGCGGCGAGGCGGATTTCGCCGACAAACTGCTCACGGCTATGCGCTATGAGTTCGGCGGACACTTGGAAAAATCCGGGAGATAAGGAGCACGCTATGGACGCTTCCCATTCGGATGCACTGGTTTTTTTCGGTGCTACCGGGGATCTTGCTTTCAAGAAGATTTTTCCGGCACTGCAGGCGATGGTAAAACGCGGCCACCTGAACGTGCCGGTCATCGGCGTGGCCAAAGCCGGTTGGAATGTCGATCAACTCCGCGCGCGAGCGCATGACAGCGTTCAGCAACACGGCGGGATCGATCCCGCAGCTTTCGACAGACTGTGTAGTTTGTTGCGTTACGTCGACGGTGATTATCAAGACCCTGCAACGTTTCAAGCCCTCCGTAAGGAGCTGGGATCCGCGCGGCAGCCGGCGTTCTATCTCGCCATCCCGCCGGCGTTATTCGGGACTGTCGTAGAACAACTGGGCAAAGCTGGATGCACGAACGGTGCGCGCGTCATCATCGAAAAACCGTTCGGTCACGACCTCGTTTCGGCGCAGAAGCTCAACCAAACTTTGCTCGGCACCTTCGACGAGAAGGCGATCTTCCGCATTGACCATTACCTGGGAAAACAGCCGGTGCACAACATGCTATTCTTTCGCTTCGCCAACGCATTCCTGGAACCGTTCTGGAATCGCAACCATATCGAGAGTGTGCAAATCACCATGGCAGAAAGTTTCGGCGTCCAGGGGCGCGGTGCTTTTTATGACCAGACGGGAGCTATCCGCGACGTAGTTCAAAACCACCTTTTCCAAGTTTTGGCGAATCTCACGATGGAACCGCCGGTGAGAACCGACAGTGAATCCGTGCGGGACGAAAAGGTCAAAGTTCTGCGCGCAATCCGCCCACTGGAGCCGAGGAATGTTGTTCGCGGGCAGTTCCGCGGCTATCGGAACGAAACCGGCGTCGCCTCAAACTCGCAGGTTGAAACGTTTGCGGCGCTACGGCTGGAGATCGATTCCTGGCGCTGGAGAGGAGTTCCCTTCTACATCAGAGCGGGCAAATCGTTGCCCGTGACCTGTACGGAAGTCCTTGTACAACTGCATCAGCCTCCAACGATGTATCAAGGCATCGATCTCAAGCCGAACTATTGCCGTTTTCGGATCAGCCCCGACGTGACGCTTGCATTTTGCGTGAATGTCCTGGCGCCGGCTGAGGACACTGGCGAGACGGTGGAACTTTTGGCGAGCCACCAGCCCGGCGCAGATGAAATGGATGCCTACGAGCGGGTGCTCGGCGATGCGATGGCCGGAGACGCGAGCCTGTTCGCCCGCGAAGACTATGTCGAAGAGGCATGGCGAATCGTTGATCCTGTGCTAAAGGCAGGCACTCCGGTCTACGACTACGAGCCAAGTAGCTGGGGACCACGTGAGGTCGAAGAGAGAGTTTCTCCGGTTGGCGGGTGGCATAACCCGAGGGTAGCGGGATGAGAAGATGGTGTGATGGAGTATTGGAGTACTGGAGTGTTGGGTAAAACGCATGACACCATTACTCCATTACTCCATCACGCCAGTACTCCAGTCTTTAGTCAGGAGATCTCATGAAAATCGAAATCTTCCCTGATGCCGATGCAGTCGCCCGAAAGGGCGCCGAGATCATCGCAGCGGAGGCTCGCACGGCAGTGAAGGCGCGCGGCCGTTTCATCGTCGCCGTCAGCGGCGGCCACACGCCTTGGCAAATGCTGCGCGCCCTAACAAACGAAGATGTTCCCTGGCAAAGCGTAAATGTCGTGCAAGTGGACGAGCGCGTGGCGCCTGAGGGAGACCCGGATCGAAACCTTACCCACTTGTATGAAAGCTTGCTTGAGCATGCGCCGCTGCGGCGCGAGCAGATCTATGCAATGCCGGTGGAAGCGCCGGAACTGGAAAGCGCAGCCAAACGCTACGCCGAAACTCTCAAAGAGATCGCGGGCACGCCGCCGGTGCTCGACCTTGTTCATCTCGGCCTCGGTCCCGACGGTCACACCGCATCGCTCGTACCGGGAGATCCGGTTCTGAACGTCACCGACTCGGATGTTGCACTGACTGGATTCTACCAGGGCAGGCGCCGGATGACGTTGACATACCCGATTCTCAACCGCGCACGCGGCATCCTCTGGCTCGTGACCGGAAAGGACAAAGTTGCAGCGCTCGCGCAATTGCGCGACGGCGATGTGACGATTCCAGCCGGGCGGATTCAGAGGGCCAATGCCCTGGTTCTCGCCGACCAGGCGGCGGCAGGACAACTGAAAACGGAAAAAAAAGTTTGAACCACGAAGTGCACGAAGTTAAAAAATTAAAACATTCAATTTCTTCGTGGCCTTCGTGAGCTTCGTGGTGAATGAAGAACCAAACGGATCGCAACCAGGACAAAACGTATAAGTGATAGGAGAAATCCATGACAGACGAAAAAATGATTCAATTAGCGATCAACACTATCCGCACGCTCTCGATAGATGCAGTACAGCAGGCCAAGTCCGGGCACCCGGGCACGCCGATGGCGCTCGCGCCGCTGGTCTATACGATCTGGAATCGCGTCATGCGCTTCGATCCCCAGGACCCCATCTGGCCTAATCGCGATCGGTTCGTGCTCTCAAACGGCCACGCCTCGATGCTGCTCTGGTCGGTGCTTCATCTTACACGCACACAGGCGGTCAACGCCGATTACGAAAGGCTCGGTCATCCGTCGGTTTCACTCGAGGACATCCGTCACTTTCGCCAGCTCGACAGCAAAGCCCCGGGGCACCCCGAGTATCATTGGGTCTCAGGCGTTGAAACCACGACGGGTCCACTCGGGCAAGGCGTGGCCACGAGCGTCGGAATGGGCATTGCCGAGAAGTGGCTCGCCAACCGTTACAACCGGCCCGGTTTCGAGATTTTCAATTACAATGTTTATGCGATTTGCGGAGACGGTTGCCTGATGGAGGGCGTCGCGTCGGAAGCAGCGTCACTGGCCGGTCACTTGGGCCTCGACAACCTTTGCTGGATTTACGACAACAACCACATCACCATCGAGGGCAACACGCGCATCGCCTTTACAGAGGACGTCGAGGCGCGATTTCTAGCTTACGGCTGGAATGTTTTGCGCGTCGGTGACGCCAATGACATCGAGCGCATCGAGCACGCTCTCGAGATTTTTCGCAAGACCAAAGACCGCCCCACGTTCATCGTGCTGGACAGCCACATAGGCTATGGGTCGCCGCATAGACAGGACACTGCTGCGGCTCACGGCGAGCCTCTCGGAGATGATGAGGTGCGCCTCGCTAAGAAGTTCTACGGCTGGCCCGAAGACGCCAAGTTTCTTGTGCCCGACGGCGCCTACGAACATTTTACCGCCGGGATCGGAGCGCGCGGCGCAAAGGCCCGGCAACAATGGACGGAACTCTTCGCCGCCTATCGAGCCAAATATCCCGACTGCGCGACCGAGATCGAGCAGATGCAGCGGCGCGAGCTTCCCGCCGGCTGGGACCGCGATCTGCCGGTGTTCCCGGCAGATCCAAAAGGAATCGCAGGCAGAGACGCTTCAGGCAAAGCGCTGAATGTTCTTGCGCAGAACATTCCTTGGTTTCTTGGAGGCTCGGCCGATCTTGGTCCTTCGAACAAGACCACTCTAACGTTCAAGGGCGCGGGAGACTTCGAGGCTGATAACCCGGCGGGAAAAAATTTGCACTTCGGCATTCGCGAGCACGCGATGGCCGCGACGGTGAACGGGCTCTCGCTATCGAAGCTCCGCGCTTTCGGTGCGACGTTCTTTATCTTCAGCGACTACGCGCGGCCGGCGATCCGGCTATCGGCTTTGATGGAGCTCCCTACCCTATTTATCTTCACACACGACGCCATGGGTGACGGCGAAGACGGCCCGACCCATCAGCCGGTGGAGCATCTGGCATCGTTGCGCGCGATTCCCGGCCTTGTTTTGCTTCGGCCCGGCGACGCCAACGAGGTGATTGAAGCCTACCGCTACATCATGCAGCTACGTCACCAGCCGGCTGTGCTGGTGTTGTCACGCCAGCCGCTGCCGACACTGGATCGGCAGAAGTACGCTCCGGCATCCGGAGTCGCGCGCGGCGCCTATGTGCTCGCTGACGCAGGCGGGAACCCTGAAGTGATTCTCATCGCATCGGGTAGTGAGGTGAGTCTCGCTGTAGAAGCGCACGAAAAGCTCGTTGCCGAGGGCATCCGGTCGCGTGTCGTATCGATGCCGTCCTGGGATATTTTCGAGCATCAGACGCAGGAGTATCAGGATGAAGTCCTGCCGCCGCAGGTGACGGCGCGCGTCGCGGTGGAGCAGGCATCGACTTTCGGATGGGAGCGATACATCGGCAGATCGGGGCGCATGATCGGTATGAAAACCTTCGGGGCGTCGGCGCCGCTAAAAGAACTGCAGAGAAAGTTCGGCTTCGAACCGGAGCAGGTGGTGACCGCTGCGAAGGAAGTGCTCGGCAGAAATTAGCCTTGTGACAGAAAAGAAAATCCAAAACACGAAATCCGAAATTCGAAACAAATTCCATGATCAAAAAGCGCAAAATTCCAAACGAGCTCATTTTCGGATTCCGAGTTTTGGATTTCGGATTTGAGTGTGTTTCTTTTGTTTCGAATTTCGAGATTCGGATTTGGCCGCTGGGAGTAATAAGTAGATTACTATGAACATCGTTCGCAGAAACGATCAATCCCAGACTTCCGGCCTGCTCAATGATCTATCCGCACGCACGCTCGTCGCGGGCGATCTCGAGGCCGTCTTCCTGCCTGATCACGGAATGCTCGGTGCTTCGCTTCGTCATAGGGGCGTGGAGATTCTCAGGCGCGTGGAAGACCTCGGAGCTGCCGCGGCAAGAGGGAGCAGCGGAGCCACGGTATCGTGTTCTGGGGCAAGAAGTCGTGCTCGATAGGTCATCGCCGCTTCTCCATTTCGACGAGCATGGGCTTCCAATGCACGGTGTGCCGTGGCCGTTGCTCCCCTGGGTAGTGACTGAAGCCAGACAGGATTTCATGGCGGCACGGCTCGAATGGTCCACCAGTAATCTTCTTGCTGTCTTCCCTTTTCGCCACCGCGTCGAACTAGCGACGACTCTTTCCTCCGAAGGCCTCACCCTCGAAACAACGCTGGTCGCAAGTTCCGAGGGTCCCGTGCCGGTGAGTTTTGGTTTTCATCCTTACCTCGGCCTTTCCGATCTTTCGCGTGCGAAGTGGCACGTGGAACTACCCGCGATGCGGAAGCTTGTACTCGACGAGCGCGGGATTCCAACAGGTGATGAGGAGCCCTTTGCCGGATTCAGGGCCGAGCTCGGTGAAAACAGTTTCGACGACGGTTTTGCGCTCACGGAAGAGCAGACAATATTCTCCGTCGCGGGCGCCACATGCAAAATCAGCGTGGAATTGCTCGCCGGCTACCGATACGCGCAGGTCTTTGCGCCAAAGGACAAGGACTTTATCGCACTCGAGCCGATGACCGCGTCGACGAGCGCCCTCACAAGCGGCCGCGGGCTCCGGTTCGTACCGCCGGGTGAGCGATTCCGCGCGGCGTTCCGAATCCGTATCGATCGAGCCTAATTATAAATTCGAAACGCGAAATCCGAAATTCGAAACAAATCCAAATGGGCAAAAATCAGAAAATTTCAAACAGCCTCGTTTAGGATGCCGATTTTTGGATTTGGTATTAGAGTGTTTTTTGTTTGTTTCGGATTTCGAAATTCGAATTTCGGATTTCTATTTTGTGAGCCGCGAAAAACTTTCGAGCACAGTGACACAAGAAACCACCGAAGGCCGGAGTTCTCCTCTCGGAGCGACACTTTCTCTTGGAGGGGCAAACTTTAGCGTCTACTCAAAGCATGCAACGGCGATCGAGCTCCTCCTGTTTGACCGCGTCGATGATGCTCGGCCCGCGCGGGTAATCCACATCGATCCCGCCACCAACCGCACCTATCACTACTGGCACATATTCGTACCGGACGTGAGAGCGGGACAGATCTACGGCTATCGAGTTGACGGGCCATACGATCCTTCGAGTGGAATGCGCTTCGATCCCGCCAAAGTTCTTCTCGATCCCTACGGACGCGGCACCGTTGTTCCGAAGAATTACAGTCGCGAAGCGGCGCGAAAGGAAGGCGACAATTGCGCCACGGCCATGAAGAGCGTGGTGGTTGATCCGCGTGGGTACGATTGGCAGGGTGACAAGCCGCTCTACCGGCCCTCTTCGCGAACTATCATCTACGAAATGCACGTGCGCGGCTTCACGCGGCATTTTAGCTCCGGCGTTGCGGAGAAAAAACGCGGCACCTTTGCGGGTCTGATCGAGAAAATTCCGTATCTGCACGAGCTCGGCGTGACTGCAGTCGAACTGATGCCGGTGTTTCAGTTCGATGCTCAGGATTCGCCGCCAGGCCTGGTCAACTACTGGGGCTATGCGCCGGTCGCATTCTTTGCGCCGCACCAGGCGTACAGCTCGCGCCAGGATCCGCTCAGCCCGTTAGACGAATTCCGCGACATGGTTAAGGCGCTACACCGCGCAGGTATCGAAGTGATTCTCGACGTGGTGTTCAACCACACGGCAGAAGGCGACCATAACGGCCCAACACTGAGCTTGCGCGGCTTGGACAACAGCACTTATTACATTCTCGACAAAGACCGCGCGCGCTATGCCGATTACAGCGGCACCGGCAATACGCTCAACGCCAACCATCCGATCGTCCGCCGAATGATCGTGGACAGCCTTCGTTATTGGGTCGAGGAGATGCATGTGGACGGCTTCCGATTCGATCTGGCGGCGATCCTCGGGCGCGACGAGTCCGGCGAATTGATGCGGAATCCGCCTGTATTGTGGGACATCGAATCCGACCCGGTGCTTGCGGGAACCAAGCTCATTGCGGAGGCGTGGGATGCGAGCGGCCTTTACCAGGTAGGCAGCTTCATCGGAGATAGTTGGAAGGAATGGAATGGGCGGTTCCGAGACGACGTGCGGAGCTTTTTTCGTGGGGAAGACGGGTCTGTCGGACGATTTGCCGACCGCCTACTCGGCAGCCCCGCAATCTATGGTCATAAAGAACGCGAGGCTGAGCAAAGCATAAACTTTGTGACGTGTCATGACGGCTTCACAGTGAACGACCTCGTCTCCTATAACCAAAAGCACAACGAAGCGAATGGCGAAGATAATCGCGATGGTGCCAACGATAATCGAAGCTGGAACTGCGGCGTTGAAGGTCCCACCGACGATGCCGCAGTGGAGAAGCTCAGAAACCGGCAAGTGAAAAATTTTTTGGCCGTAACGATGTTGTCTGCGGGTATGCCTATGTTTCTCATGGGAGACGAGGTCCGACGCACACAATACGGCAACAATAATGCCTATTGCCAGGATAACGAAACCAGTTGGTTCGACTGGACGCTACTCGCGAAGCATGCAGATGTTCATCGGTTCGTAACTCAGCTCAACGCGCGCCGGGTTTTTCGCGGCCTGGAACTTGAGGGTCAGCGTGTTTGTCTAACTCACCTCCTCCGCGGCGCGAACCTGGCCTGGCACGGCGTGAAACTAAGTCATCCCGACTGGGGCGAGTCTTCGCACAGCGTTGTCTTCACCGTGGAAATCCGCAGGGAAAAGATGCTCTTTCACTCGATATTCAATGCTTATTGGGAGGCGCTCGATTTCGAGCTGCCGCGACTGGAAAACCCATGGCGCCGCTGGATCGACACAGCCCGTGACTCGCCGCATGACATCGTACCCTGGGAGACAGCGGCTTCGGTTCCCGGCTATGCCTACCGGGTCGCGGCGCGCTCTGTGGTCATGCTTTTTGCGGGACTTTGATTGGAAAAGAAACGACTCCAAAACGGTGGCGAAGAAACAGCCGGCGCCATCGCCGAATTGGTGAAGGCCGGCTAGGGTCGTTACGTTGGCTTTTCGGAAGTGGTTACCGCTACGATCCGCCACACACGCGCTGTCCGCCCCAAAATCGAATGCTCGAGCGAAATACTTCCCGTCTCTTGGGAGTTATCGGAATCACTCTCGCGCGATCTGATCAGCAGCCACTGTCGAATTGAAGTCGACATGTCGACAGCTGTCGATAAACCGGCACGTATTTTTCGTAACGATCTATCCCGCGGCAAAATCGTAAAATCCCGATTTCTTAAGATACAGATGTTTTCCAGCCTTCGGTCGAGCCCGGCACGCAGCTTGCGGCCCAGACGAGTGCGACCAATCTGAAAAGAGGCAATATCATTTATCTACTAATCTCGAACGGAAGAGATATGCATTCGGACTGTGCGTCGCCAAGCCTTTCTCACTTCTTTAGTTGCGTAAACTAAAAAGGAAGCAAAATGAACTCTCTCATAAAGATGTTGACCAAGTTCGGTCTTCTGAAAGACGATCTTGATTACCACTTGGTTCGCGCATCGATGGTCATCATATTTTTGTTTTTTGGTTATCAGAAATGGTTTGAATACGAGGCGCAGACATTGATTCCTTATATCAGCAACGGCCCTTTTATTTTTTGGCTGTATCCTGTTTTTGGCATCCGAGGGGCCAGTTGGTTCTTAGGGATTTCGGAATGGTTGTTTTGCGCGCTCTTGTTCGCAGGATTCTGGAATAAAAAATTAGGAATTCTTGGGGCCCTCGGTTCGGTTGCTTCGTTCGTCGGGACCGTCACTATCATTCCATTTATGCCCAATGGCTGGGCTGCATCTGCCGGCGGGTTTCCAGCGATGACTGGCAACGTTCCCTTCCTTATGAAGGACGTAGTTCTTCTTGCTGTATCAATTTATTTGCTGAAACAGGATGTAATGAGAGTGTCGCTTTCCACTCAGCGCGTTGCGCCAGAGAAGTTAGAACAGGTTGCCCGCCAACGTGAGCGCGGAGCTGCATGAATAGATCTGCCGGGTCGACTGCCGTGCCGGCAATGGATATACCATTGCCATGAGCGTCGGCTTTATGACTGCGAAATAGCACATGGAGGAAAAGCATGTCTCAACCGGAACGGTTTGAAACCCTGATCCTTGGCAGTGGAGCGGGCGGCAAGCTCCTGGCTTGGCATATGGCGCGATCCGGCCGACGGACTGCAGTCGTGGAGCGACGGTGGATCGGTGGCTCCTGTCCTAACATCGCTTGCCTGCCCAGCAAGAATGAGATTTGGAGCGCGAAGGTCGCGCATCTGGCGCGCCATGCCGCACAGTTCGGCACGGTCACCGGTCCCGTCGCCATCGACATGGCGATCGTTCGCCAGTGCAAGCGCGACATGGTTGACGCCCAGGTTGCCGCGCATCTGGAGAACTACAAGACGAGCGGCGCCGAATTGATCATGGGGGCTGGATGTTTTGTCGCGCCGAAAACGCTCGAGGTACGCCTGAATGACGGCGCGACGCGATTACTGACGGGCGAGCAGATTTTTCTCAATATCGGAACGCACGCGGCAATTCCGAGCATTCCCGGCCTTGAGACTGCCCGACCACTCACACACATTGAGGCGCTGGAGCTCGACTACCTGCCGCCGCATCTGATCGTGCTCGGGGGTGGCTATGTCGGTCTCGAGTTGGCCCAGGCCTATCGTCGCTTCGGTAGCGAGGTGACGGTCATCCAGCATCGGCCTCAGCTCATGGTCCGGGAGGATCCCGATGTTGCGGCTGAGGTACAGCGAATTCTCAGTGACGAAGGTATTCAAGTTCTAGCAGCGACCGAGACTCTCCGTGTGGACGGCCGATCCGGAGAGCAAGTCAGCCTTGTCCTACGCACGAGTTCCGGTGAGCAAACCATCGAGGGCAGCGACATCCTGGTGGCGACGGGGCGGATTCCGAATACCGCCGGGATCGGGCTTGAAAAGGCCGGCGTTGAGTTGGACGGTCGCGGCTACATTCGCGTTAATGAGCGGTTGGAGACAAGTGCACCCGGGGTTTGGGCCATCGGCGAATGCGCCGGTAGCCCACAGTTCACGCACGTATCCGCCGATGACTTTCGGATCATCAGCGACAAT
>WNFK01101933.1_pt1 | contig 11371 bp, 8 predicted proteins | sample 5400281 | NCBI WGS metagenome assembly WNFK01 (sample SAMN13153350, study PRJNA577476) | soil metagenome | isolation source: 20 cm soil on Douglas fir-dominated hillslope | place: USA:California | collected 2013-09-17
ATAGACGGTGGAGCCGCTGATGGCGATGCTCTGAACGCCGCTGCCGCCGATGTTCGGATCCCACGCCGTCGCGACTCCCGTCGCGGTATCGATCGCGGCGATCCGATTCCGGGTCAATCCTCCGACATTGTTGAACGTCCCTCCCGCAACAACGGTCCCGCCCTTCACGACCAGCGCGTTGACCGCTCCTCCCGTGATGTTCGGATTCCAGTTCGTGACCAGACCGATGATGGGATCGAGCGCCGCAATTCCCATCCGTGTCTGGCCACTCATGTTCGTGAACGGACCCCCCACGTAGACGACACCGTTGGCATACGCCATGGCCTGGGGGTTGATGTTCGGAATCGGGATCCAGCTCCGCAGCAGCCCGGCACCGGTGTCGGCCGCGGCCATGCTGTAACGCGTCTGGTTGGCGACCGACGAGAAGAAGCCACTCAGGTAGACCGTGGTTTCGGCCACCGCGATCGTGTTCACCTGTCCGTTGGGTTGGGGATTCCACTGGGTGACGGTGCCGTCGCCACGGATCCGGGCACAGTTCAGGCGCGGCACGCCGCCGATCGCGCTGAACAGGCCGCCGATGTACCAGCCGCCCCTGCCGTCGGGTACCGCGGTGCGCACGGTGCCGGCAACGCGCGGGATCACCGGAAGCTGGCTGCCGGTCACCGCGTCGAACGGAACACCGCCGCCGGAAGCCGGCCCAAGGCTTGTGAACGAGCCACCGGCGTATAGCGTGTTTCCGGAGACGGCGGTCACATAGACGGGGCCGTTCGGCACCGGCAGATCCGAACGCACGGTCTGCGCGGCGGCTGGGCGCGATGCGAGAACGCCAAGGAGAGGCAACACGAGGAGGGAGCGGCCCATGCGCCCAGTCTAGGCGGACCCGCGGGGGCCGCGCAGCAGGTTTTTCGCGTCAAGTATGCAGTTTCTTCTCGAATCAGGCGCTGGTCTGCTCATCGCCCGAGGTGCCGATGGAACGCGTGCGCCACGACCAGGCGGGGGTGGGCACGGCGCCGGACCGCGCGAGGTTCAGTGCGCGGTCACCAGCTTGCGGGTGACCGATTCCGCGCCGGCCCGGAGCCGGCACAGGTAGAGCCCGTTCGGCAGCGCGCTCGCGTCGAATCGCACTTCGTGCTCGCCGGGTCCCTGCGGCGAATCGACGAGCAGCCGCTCCACCTCACGCCCGCTCACGTCGTAGAGCGTCAGCGAGACGTTCGCCGTCCGGGCGAGCGTCCATCGCATCCGGGTGATCCCACTCGCCGGGTTCGGCCGCGCCTCGGCCAGATGGATTCCGACCAACGACCGCGGCCGACCGGAAACACCCGTCACCGCGTTCGCGACCAGCGCAAGGTTCGCCTGCGGTTGGTTGTGAAGAAAGCTGAACTGACCGGACACGCAGATCGAGTTCCCCACCGCGATCATCCGGGCAACCACACCCGCTCTACAGTGGTTTCGCGAAGCGGGCGCTGGTCTGCTGGTAGCCGAGGCGCCGGTAGAACGCGTGCGCCTCGACCAACCGATTGTGGCTCGTGATCTCCATCAACTGGCAGCCGGCCTGCGCCAGATGCGCCTCGGCCGCGGTGACGAGTGCGCGACCGACTCCGTGCCCGCGATCGGACACGTCCACCACCAGCGCGTGGATGCGGCCGATCGTCTCGGGCCGGTGGAGCGGGGTCATCACGTGGAGCACCGCGACCCCCGCGAGTGTTCCGTCCGGCCGCGCCGCAACCAGCGCGGCATTGCCTTCGGCGCGCCACGCCTCCCATCGTGCCACGATCCGCGCGGGATCGGTGAGATGGCCGAGCTGCGCGAGCAGGCGCGCGACTTCCGGAGCGTCGGAATCGGTGGCGAGGCGAACGGGAGGCAAGGGCGGTCGCCGTGCGCGTGGAAGCTAGTCCTTCAGCTCCTTGATCACGACCGCGTCGTGACCGTCGATCTCGGCCACCTTGACCCCGATCACTTCCTTCTTCGAGGTCGGCACGTTCTTCCCGACATAGTCGGCGCGGATCGGCAGCTCGCGATGCCCGCGATCCACCACCACCGCGAGCTGGATCGAGCGCGGGCGGCCGAAGTCGATGAGTGCGTCCATCGCGGCGCGGACCGTGCGGCCGGTGTAGAGCACGTCGTCGACCAGGATCGCCACCTTGCCATTGATGTCGACCGGGATGTCGGTCGAGCCCACCACCGGCTGGTGCGCCACGGTCGAGAGATCGTCGCGGTAGAGGGTGATGTCGAGGCTGCCCTCGGAGGGCGCGCGGCCCTCGAACTCCTCGATCTTCTTCGCCAGCCGCTGGGCGATCGGAACGCCGCGGCGGCGGATGCCGATCAGGACCAGATCCTCGACGCCCTTGTTGCGTTCGACGATCTCGTGGGCGATCCGGGTAATGATGCGGCGGACGCCGTCGGCATCAATGATTTCCGCCTTCTCCTTGAGCGTCATGCTGGCTTCCATGGCACAGGTCCTGGATGGGGGAAGGTCGATGGCAGCCAGACGTTAGCCCGCGCCGCCGGTGGCGGGCAAGTCGTTCCCGGTCACGAGGCGCCCAGCACCGCGAGCGAGTCCCGCGCGGAATCGTTTCCAGGGTCGAGCCGCAGCTCGGCCCGATAGTGCTGGATCGCACGGCCGTGGTCGCCGAGCGCCTGGTAGGCGCGCCCGAACTGCACCTCGAGACCGCGCGACGTGGTCCGGTTGCGGCGCTCCCGGCGGAACTCCTCGAGCGCGTCGTGCGGACGGCCCTGCGCGAGCGCGATCGTGCCGAGCCGCTCGTGGAGCCGCACCGTCAGCGGCGACACCGCGACCGCGCGCTCGAGATGGCGGCGCGCGTCGTCGAGCCGCCCCTCCCCGAATGCGAGGCGCGCGAGGATCTCCTGGGTGCGCGAATCGTACGGGGACTCACGGCTCGCCCGCTCCAGCTCGTCGATCAACCCCTGTCGCGAGGCCGAATCGGCGAGCGCGCGATCGAAGCGCAGCGGCATCGCGCGGGTCCCGGCCGCGAGCCAGTGGTAGCCATGGGCATCCGCGACCGCGGCGAGCGGGCCGGCGCGCCGGACGAACACGGCGGCCGCGTCGTCGAAGAACACCAGCGCCCACGCGCTGTCGGCGTCGAGGAAATCGAGGATCTCGCCGGCGCCGGTGTCGTAGCGGCGATTGAGCACGGCATAGTCGAACCGGTACTTCGCGTCGAGCTGCTCCCACGCCCCCTGCTGGCGCGCCGCGAGAGTGGTGAGCGTGCGGTCTTCCTGGGTGGCGGCCTCGGGCGTGCCGGTCATGAACGGCAGACGTTCCTTCTCCGGCCAGAACCGCCATGCCAGATAGCCGCCCAGGTACGAGTCGTTGTAGCCGCGACCGCGGATCCCCCAGTCGCGGATCACGTCCGCCGCCCGGATCGGATAGCGCGTGTCGTCGAGCGTCACGCCGATCGGCAGCTCGACGCGCGCGAACTCCCACGCTGCGATCCCGGCGAACATCACGGTGGTCAGGCCGGCGCGGACCGCCGCAGGACGCGTCCAGACCGGCCACCGCCGACTCGCGATCCAGGCATCGAGGTCGCGCGCGAGATAGGGCGCGCACAGCAGCGACCACACGCCGGTCAGTCGCTGCGTGTTGAGCATCGCGACCGTGAACAACGCGCACAGCGCGGTCTCGACCCGGTCCCAGCCGAACCGCCGCGCGCGCCACAGCAGCAGCAGCGGCCACAGCACCACCAGCACCGGCAGCCCGTTGCGGGCGTTGTTGCTCCACATGACCGGCTGGAGCTCGCCGATCGTGCGGTAGATGGGTTCGCCGCGCAGGAAGAAGATGAACTGGAACGGGAGCCACAGCGCCCGCCACCCGAACGGGTTGAGGAACGACACGAGCGCGGCGGCGATCGTGACCGCGACCAGGTTCCGCAGCGGCCCCACCTTCCGGTCGTTCGACAATGGCGCTGACGCGCCGGGCAGCATCGAGTCCAACAGGTGGACCCCGATCACGACGAACCCGAGGTAGTACGAGATATGGCTGTTGGCCCACACCCACGCGATCGGCACCAGCCAAACGGTGCGATCGGGTCCGCCCGCGCGGCGCGTCTCGAGGATCCACACCTGGAGCGCCATCAGCACCGCGGCCAGGGTCTCGGGACGGATCTGGGAGCGCTGACGGTAGACGAGCACGCACACGACGATCACGAGCAGCGGACTGAACCCTCGCGCACCCATCCGGCGGGCGGTCGCCCACGTCAGGCCGAACGCGACCAGCGTCGTGAGCCACCGCCAGGCGAACAGTCCGGTGAGCCCGCCGACCGACCAGAACGGCCACACCAGCACCCGGAACAGCGGCGAGGCGTTCATGTCGGGAGTGCCGTAGGTCGACCACGCCCAGATCTGCTGCATCGGGATCGAATGGGTCTGCCAGATCACGCGCCCGGCCAGCAGGTGATGCCAGAAGTCGGTGTCGTAGATCCGGATCGTGACCGCGAGTACGACGCACGCGGCTGCGATCAGCGTGGTTGTCAGCAGTGCCGGATGGAGGAGCGGGAGGATCGGCGCGGGGTTCGGGGCGGACGGCCGGGTCCTCGGAGATGCGGTTCGGCCGGTGGGTCGTGTTCCTCTCCCGGCAGACCGCGACGTGGGGCGCGCCATGGCGGGGCACCCTACCGGAGGGCCGGCCGCCGGGACCAGCGCCGAACCACAAAAGAAACAGGGCCCGTGATGGAGGCGTCACGGACCCTGGCCTTGCACTGCAACCGCTATGCGTCCACCCCACCCACCGCCGGCGCCTTGCCGCTCTGAATTGCTTCCTGGATCAGCTGGCGGATCTGAAGCTCGACCTGGCGGCTCACGCCGCCCATCTGGCTTCCGTAACTCTCCTGCTCCTGACCCAGCACCGCCTGCCGGGCCCCGAGCTCCTGCTGCTGGCGTCCCAGCTTCTGCATCTCCTCCGAGATCGCGTCCTGCTCGGCCTCGAGCTTGCGCTGTTCGACTTCGAGATCGGAGGTATCGAGTCCGCGGCGCGAGCGCGACGCCATCCGTGACGCGAGCACCGAGCGGCGTTGGGCGAGGCCCCCCTGGCGCGCGCCGAGCTGGCCCTGACGCCCGCCGAGCCGACCCTGCTCGCCGCCGAGCGCGCCCTGCTGTGCGCCCAGCTCGCCCATCTTCTTGCTCAGCTCCTGCATCGGCGCCGCGATCTCGCCGGCGCGATTGACCATTGCGGCGTCGCGGATCAGCCGGTCGCGGCCGTCGAGGCGCACGTAGAGGAAGCGATCGCGGCTCTCGCGCGCGGCCTTGTGGATCACCCGCGTGGCGCGGGTGTCGGTCGAGCCGATCGTCATGACTCCGTTCTCGGTCGGTTCGACGATCGCCCAGAAGAAGTGCTCGTCGTCATCGTTGTTGTAGCCGTAGCTGTAGCTGTGGCTCCTGGACTTCGACTTGGACGCGCTGCCGGCGCTCTTCGCATCCGCGTCGTCGCACGCCGCGACCGCGTCGTAGGCGCTGCTCACGTCGTTCGCAGACGCCACCACCATCGCGTGCAACGTCATCTCGCGCTCGCCGAGGCCGGCGAGCCGGCTCATCGCGGCCGACCGCGCCGCCGCTGCGACCTTCGTCATGGCGGCGCACCTGGGACAGCCGGCGCTCTTCGTGCATGCGAGCGCCGCTGCCTTCGCCGGCCTGGCGACCGCGGCAGGGCGGGCTGCCGGTGCGGGCGCCGGAACCGGCATCGCGGCCGCGACCTGATGTGCCGGCGCGGCGGGCCTGGCAGCCACTGCCGGCTTGGCCGGCGTGTAGGCGACATAGGCAGTCAGCGCGAAGGCCGCCAGCAGCAGCACGGGGATCCCGAGAACGACTCCCGAGGTCAACATCTGACCCAGGGCGTGCTTGCGTGAACGGGTGTTCATGACGACCTCCAGCGGGGGATGTTTTCGGTGCAGGGCGCCGGATCTATGGGCGGCGCCTTCGGAGTACGGAAGGTGAGACTGCGGTCGTCCGGGAAAGGTTGGAGCGGGGTCCGGTTTTCATGTGGCCGCGGCGATCGTGGGTCCGAGCGCCGGCTCATGGTAGGTTCGCGCACCCCCGCTGGCGATCGGATAAGTCGTTGCCAGCGCGTTGCTCCCCGGAAACCCGCCCGTTCGACCGGAGGACTCGTGCGTACCCGTGGAAGTCTGGCCGCCGGCACCGCACTGCTCTCCCTGCTCCTGCTCGCACCCGACGCCCGTGCCGCGGTGGTGCGCGGGGTGGCCACCTACCGGGAGCGCGAGCCGCTGCCGGCCGAGGCGCGGTTCGAGGCGCTGCTCGAGGACGTCACGCGTCCCGGCGCCGCGGTGGTGATCGGCCGCGCGAAGGTCGCGAAGCCGACCGGATACATCCCGTTCGAGATCACCTACGCGCCCGACCGCATCCAGACGAGCCACGCGTACGCGGTGCGTGCGCGCATCTCGCTCGGCGATCGGCTGCTGTATGTGAGCGAGCAGCCGGCCCCTGCGCTGACCAGGGGATCCGGCAACTCGGTGTCGCTGATGATGGGGGTGGTGTCGCTCGCGTCCGACTCCGACCTCGGCCGGCGCGGCACGCTCGACGATCTGCCGGCCAGCTTCACCGGACTCCTGCCGTGCGACGAGTGCGCGGGAATCCGCGAGCATCTGATGCTGCTGCCGGACGGCACCTACCTGTTCTCGCGCACGTTCATGCGCACCGGCCACGACGAGGTCTACTACGACATCGGGTCATGGGTCGCATCGTCGGACGGCGGCCGGATCGTCCTGCGCGGCGCGAAGGAGAAGCCCGATCAGTTCGCAGTGCGCAACGACGCGACCCTGCGTCATCTCGACGACGAGGGGAAGCCGGCCGAGCCGGTGCCGTCGCACGACCTCCACCGCGCCGAGACGCTCCAGCCGATCGAGCCGCGTCTGCCGCTGAGCGGGATCTACAAGCACCCGCCGAAGGGCGCCGGATCGTTCCGCGACTGCCTGACCGGCCAGAGCTGGCCGCTGCTGCCCGCCACGTCGGAGTCGGCGCTGCCGGCCGCGTGGGAGGACGCCGGCCGCAAGAAGGGTGGCGAAGCGATGGCCTATATCGAGGGCCGGCTGGTGCTCCACATGCGCGACGACGGGGCGACCGAACGCGCGCTGGTGGTCGAGCGCGTGATCGGCTTCAAGCCCGGCGAGAAGTGCGGAACCGTGTTCGTCTCGGCGCCGCTCGAGGACACGCGCTGGCGGCTGGCGGAAGTCGACGGCGATGCGGTCGCGCCCGGCGAGAACGAACCGTGGCTCACCCTGCAGACGAAGGACCGGCGTGCGGTCGGGTCAGGCGGCTGCAACCGGATCTCGGGTGGCTACCAGCTGACCGGCAACCAGGCGCTCACGCTCGGGCCGATGGTGGCGACCAAGAAGGCGTGCGAGTCCGGGATGGACGTCGAGTCGAAGTTCATTGCGGCGCTCGATGCGACGCGCTCGTACGTCGTGGTCGGGCGGAGTCTCGAGCTGCTCGACGAGAGCGGGCAGCGCCGGGCGCGTCTCGAGGCGGTGAATCGCAAGTAGCCCTTACCGGGAGGGAGCTGCCCCTCCGGGCACGACGCCGGGATAGCTCGCGATCAGGCGCGCGAGTCGCGCGTCGTGGGGAGCGAGTTCGCGGGCGCGGGCGAACGTGGCGGCCGCCTCGGCGGTCGCGCCGCGCTCCGCCAGCAGCGCCCCCATGGCTCCCAGCGTTTCGGCGTCTTCGGGATCGAGACGCACCGCCTCCCGCAATTCGATCAATGCCGCGGCAAAGTCACCCCTGCCAATCAACACCATCGCCAGGTTCTTGTGCGGGCCGGCCAGCTGCCGGTTGGCCGCGATCGCCCTTCGCAGCGTCGCCTCGGCGCGTGCGCCCATCCCCTGGCGGCGATAGACGAGAGCGAGGTTGTTGAGCAGCTCGCCGTCGTCTCCCTCCTCGCGCACCGCCGCCTCGTACGCGGCGGCGGCGGCGGGCAGGTTCCCGCGCCTGGCATACGCCTGCGCGATCATCCAGTGGTCACGGGACAGGATCGGGCGGACCAGCGGAATGTGCGAGAGGACCGCCACGCAGGCGGCCGCGGCCAACAGGGCCGCCGCCCGGCGGCTGGAGGAGGGATCGGGACGCCGGACCAGTGACACGAGACGAAGAAGGGCAACACGCTGGCGGCCGCGGTCGCGGACACGAGCACCAGCAGCAGCGTCCCCGCGCGTCGACGCCGGCCGAACCACGCGAAGCCGAGCCCCAGCGTCGCGAGTGCCGCGACCACCCCGAAGTCCACCGGCATCGCCCACAGCGCGGGTGCGCGCTGACGGATGAAGGAGTAATTCAGATGGTTCGGGATCTCGGCGGCGTTGAGCAGCAGGGCCGCCTTGCGCACCGTCAACCACACTGCCTCACGCGGATGGGTCCGGATGTAATCGACCGCCTGCGCCGTCCAGAAGTCCGAGGCCCCTTCGGGCGTCAGGGTGCGACCACTCAACATCGACGCCATTGCCACGCTCGACTCCTCGAGATCGGTGTGTTGCGCGCTGAATTGCGAAGCGCGATCCGCCCACGGCTCGTCGTACGTGCCGGTGGCACCGGGATGAAAGCCGATCGAGAGGTTGAGCCCGCGCGAGGTCGCGAGCGGGATCCACTGGCCGGAAGCGGCCAGGTTGAGGAGGACCACGAACAGAAGGGGAAACGCCGCCCCGATCGCGACCGCCGCCGCAGGGATGGCGCGGGCGCGTCGGGCACGCCAGGCGCACCAGGCGCACCAGGCCGCCAGCACCGGGATCATCAGGACGAGATTGGGCCGCTCGGCCGCCGCACCGCCCACCGCGATCCCGGCGAGCACGAGGGAGAGCGGCATGCGGCCGCGATCCGCCTCTTCATCCTCCCAGCGGGCGGCGAGGTTCATGGCAGCCGCCAGGCCGACCAGCGCCCAGACGACGCCGAGAACGTCGGCTTCGAGAAACGCGAACGGTCCGTACAGAGCGGCGAGCACTCCGGTCGCGAGACCCGCTGTCCGCCCGAACAGGCGCGTTGAAAGGCTCGCGAGCAGAACCGCGAGCAGCACGCCCGCGAGCCCCTGGAGCAGGCACACGACGAACAGGCTCCCCCCCACCGCCAGCACCGCGGCGAGGAAATACGGGTAGAGCACGCTCGCGTAGAAGAACGGGCGCGACGGCAACAGCGCTCCCGAGACAATGTCGCGGGCGAGGTTCAGGTGAACCTCGCTCTCTCCCACCGGCTGGTCGAAGAAAGGAAGCGCGGCGATCTGATGGAGGTAGAGGAGGCGCAGAGCGAGCGCAACCAGCGCGATGACGATCAGGGCGCCGTGCCGGCGGATGGCGAATCGGATCGCGGCCGGGAATGCCGCGGCGAATCGACCGAGGCTGTGCATTCGCAGGGTATCGACCCCCCGAGGCCCGGACCTGAGCGTGACACCGCTGCCGCCGCCGGCGAGTGGTGTTCCGTGGCCTACGGGCCGACCCCCTCGCCCGCGACCACCACCTTCGACAGATCCCAGCCGCGCAGGAACAGGTCGCGGATCCCGGCCAGCAGCCGCAGGCGGTTGACCCGCACCGCCGGATCCTCGGCGTTCACCAGCACGCGGTCGAAGAACGAATGGATCGCGTGCTCCATCCCGAGCAGCACCGGCAGAATCTCGGCGTAGGCGCGCTTCTGCCACAGCGGCGCGGTGGCCGCGCGCGCCTGCTCGAGCGCCGCCAGCAGCTCCTGCTCGGCCGGCTCGGTGAGACGGGCGGCATCGAGTGAGTCGGGCAGCTTCTCGGTCGCCTTGGCGAGGATGTTCGCGACCCGCTTGAACAGGATCACCAGCGGCTCGAAGCGCTGATCGTTCCGAAACGCGGCCAGCACCTTCGCACGCGCCAGCGCGTCGGCCGGATCGATCCAGCCGGGACGCGCGCGCGTCGAATCATCGGTGCGGACCGCCGCCTCGAGCGCGGCGTCACGGGTGTCGTACGCGATGCCGCGGTCGTCGAGCGCGACCTCGATCCGGCCGCGCCAGAACTCGCCGAGCTTCTTCATGATCTCGGCCTGCGCCAGGTCCGGATCGGCGGCGAAGTACGCCCGCGTCATCTCCATGGTGGTGTCGCGCAGGTCGAGGTGACGGTCCTGCTCGATCAGGATGCGCACCGCGCCGTTGCCGGCGCGCCGCACGCCGTACGGATCCTCGCTCCCGCTCGGCACCTTGCCGGCGACGAACGCGCCCGCGACGTGGTCGAGCTTGTCGGCGAGCGACAGCAGCGAGCCGGCGTCGGTGGCGGGCAGGTCGTCGCCCGCGCCGCGCGGCCGGTAGTGCTCGGCGATCGCGGCCGCGACCGCCTCGGGCTCGCCGGCGCGCCGCGCATAGTGGCCGCCCATGACGCCTTCGAGCGACGCGTATTCCTTGCCGCTGCCGATCATCTCGCCCAGCAGATCGGTCTTGCACAGCAGCGCCGCACGCTGGACGGCCGCTTCGGCACCCGGCGCCAGCCGCTTCGCCAGCCACGACCCGAGCGACTCGAGTCGCGTCGCCTTGTCGCGCAGCGAGCCGAGTCCCTCCATCCACACCACACCCGACAACGCGTCGATCCGCTCGGCCGGCGAGTGCTTGAGATCGGTGTCCCAGTAGAAGCGCGCGTCGTCGAGGCGCGCGACCAGCACGTCCTGGTTGCCCTTGAGCACCGTGTCGAGGCCGCGGTCGTCGCCGTTGCGGACCGCGATGAACGCGGGCAGCAGCGCGCCGGAAGTGTTCTCGACCGCGAAGAACCGCTGGTGCTCGCGCAGCGCGGTGACGATCACCTCGCGCGGCAGGTCGAGATAGCGCGCGTCGAACCGTCCGGTGAACGCGGTCGGCCACTCGACCAGGAAATCGTTGATCTCGACCAGCTCGTCGTCCGCCACCACCCGGCCGCCCGCCTTCGCCGCCAGCGCATCGACCTGCTCGCGCAGGCGCCGCTCGCGCTCGCGATGATCGGCCACCACCTTCGCCTTCTCGAGTGCCGCGATATAGTCGGTCGGCTTCTTGATCTCGACCTCGCCGCGCGCCAGGAACCGATGCCCCTGCGAGCTGCGCCCGGCATGGATCCCGAACGCCTCGAGCGCCAGCACACGATCCCCGAGCAGCGCCACCAGCCAGCGCACCGGACGCGCGAAGCGCGCCTCCTGCGTCCCGACCGTCCAGCGCATCGTCTTGGGGAACGTGAGCCGGCCGGCCGCGTCGGCGAGCAGCGCGGGCAGCACGTCGGCGGCGTCGCGCCCCACGTGCTGGACCGTGACCGCGACGTACTCGCCCTTGGGCGTCTGCACGCGGCGCGCCTGCTTCACGTCGACCCCCCGGCCCTGGCAGAAGCCGAGCAGCGCGCGGGTGGGATTGCCCTGGTCGTCGTACGCCGCGCGCACCGCGGGCCCCATCGCTTCT